>Ga0081539_10002304_pt1 | contig 27555 bp, 25 predicted proteins | sample TabmetS4T2R2_FD_71023 | JGI IMG/M metagenome (GOLD analysis project Ga0081539, IMG submission 71023) | Tabebuia heterophylla rhizosphere microbial communities from the University of Puerto Rico - S4T2R2 | ecosystem: Host-associated > Plants > Roots > Rhizosphere ...
TATTCACGCTAAAACGAATTTTAATGAAGAAGAGTGGGAAGGCTTTTCAGCCGGTGTGTCCACAGAAACCGCTTTGGTTGGTGTTACAATCAAAACGAATGTGCCCTTAAAAATATATCGGCAAGAAAGTAAATTCCCAATGTTAAGGGGACTTGCATACATTGAAAATGAAAGGTCGGCTTTTCTTTGGTCGAAAGGATTCGTTCCAAGATTAGATACATCATTGGCTCTGGAAGTTCCAAACCCTCTATATATTTCTATATCCAAAGGAAACGCAGATATAAAGATTGTTCTCAAGGATGTATTAGCATTAACCAAATTAAACTACAATGCCTGCATTTACGGCGATGGTGAGCCAGTTACCTTAAGGTTTGCAGATGCAATTGGTGAAATTTTAACTGCTGCTCCTTTAGGAGATAAGACGCCACCTTTATCTTTTAAATTTTACATTTAATTTCCACCCGCGACTGAAATTTTCGCCTTTCTCAAACTTCACCGGTAGATTTATTTTTATCTTGATTCGCTATCTATGACATGGCTAAAATTTGCCCACGTATTCTTCAACATAATCATTCATTTTACCTTTATAAAGTCATTGATTTTTGTAAAGTGTAAATGAAAATGTGAGGGTATGAAAAACAAAAGTTCAATCTGTTTTAGAAAGAAAAAATGCAACTTCAAAAGCAACCTACTTCCTCAAATTTTTGAAGTGTCCCGAAGCGAAATTTTTTCATTATTTCTTCCTATAAATTCTTATTGCTCCACTTCGTGTATTAGAAAGAATGTTTTCTACTTTTTCTACTTATTTTTTACCCTATTCAAATTTCGAAATCTTTTTAAGAGAAAATTTATTTAGTGCCATTAATGTGCCCAGTCTTGCGCATGGCAAGATGTACAAACGTTATACGTTTGAGCATCTTGCCCTTCACTCGGAACTCGTTTCGGGAATTTTTGGAGACAAATAAAAGTGTAAAGTAATCTGCAATAGTTCAGCAATGAAGAAGAAGGAAAAAGATGTAAGAAAAAAGATGGTTGTTGTAAGAATGAATGATGCAGAATTTGAAAAGGTTGAAAATCTTCGAAAGAAAAGCAGCGAAAGAAACTTAAGCAGCTATGTTCGCGAAGTTGTTTTGCAAAAACCCATTTTCGTGAATTATCGAAATGAATCGGCAGATGATTTTTTAAAGGATATGCTCCAACTCAAAAAAGAGCTTAATGCAATCGGAAACAATTTCAATCAGGCAGTACACAAATTGCATATCCTCGATAAGATACCGGAATTCCGTGTTTGGATAAATCGTTATGATGGTTTACACCAATCGCTTATGCATAAAGTGGAAGAAATAAAATTACGAATGAATCAACTCTATGACGAATGGTTGCAAAAATAACAATACCAAAAAGCATCGAAGCCGCATTAAACTATAATGAAAAGAAGGTACAGAATAGAACTGCGATATGTTTGAATGCTGTCAACTATTTGAATGACGCAGATAAAATGAATTTTTATCAAAAGCTCAATGGGTTTGAAACGAACAACAGGTTAAATAAAATCGCCAAAACTAAAACGCTTCATGTATCGCTCAATTTTGATCCTTCCGAAAAATTGTCAAATGACAAGCTTAAGGAGATTGCTTCGGAGTACATGAATAAGATAGGTTTTGGAGAACAACCTTATTTGGTTTATCAGCATTTTGATGCAGGACATCCGCACGTACACATTGTGAGCACTACAATCCGTTCAGATGGAACAAGAATAAACACACATAATATCGGGCGCAATCAATCTGAAAAAGCAAGAAAAGAAATTGAACAGATGTACAAGCTCATAAGGGCAGAAAATCAAAAGCAAATTTTGAAACAACAAATAAAGCCTGTTGATGTTGCCAAAGTGATGTATGGAAAATCAGAAACAAAAAGAAGTATTTCAAACGTAGTTAATGCCATTGTAAATGATTACAAGTTCACATCAATTCCGGAACTGAATGCAGCACTTAAACAATTCAACATAATTGCAGACAGAGGAAAAGAAGACGGAAGAATTTACAAACATCGCGGCTTAGTATATCGCATTCTGGATGAGAACGGAAATAAAATTGGCGTGCCGATCAAAGCGAGTTCTATCAGTAGCAGACCGACTCTCGATAATCTTGAAAAAAAATTTGCTACCAATGAAATAGCAAGGGAGCCATTTAAGCAAAGGATGAAAGAAGTTATTGATGAAGCGTTTACAAAACAGGCATCAAGCATGAAAAACTTGGTTGCCGAACTTGAAAAGAAAAACGTTTATACAGTGCTTAGGCAAAATGCAGAAGGGCGATTGTATGGGATAACATTTGTGGATAATCAAACGAAGTGCGTTTTTAATGGCAGTGATATTGGAAAACAATTTAGTGCTGCTTCACTGCAGAACAGAATTAGTAATGTTGATAGCGAAGTGAATCAAAAAGATGTATTGCAAAAGGAAGAATCAGCAAGTGAGTATTCAGACAGTTCGAGCCGAAGACTGCAGTTTCAAAACGATAACGAAAAAACGACAAACAAAACACTTGCAACAGAAAGCGTTTTGGAGCAACTGCTGATGCCCAAACGTCAAAATGAAAATGTTCCATTTCAACTTAAAAGAAAAAAGAAAAGAAAGAAAAGAAATTTTGGTTCTAATTGAACACGATTTGAGGAATAACAGTAAAGCATTTAGAGTTGTTGAAATTATGGTCAGTAGTGAACAGTAAGCTCAAGAGTGCGACGCAACGGAGTTGGGTAGATAAAAATTAGAATAATACTAAAACAAATTATAATGTCAACCGGCACAGGAGAGAATGAACAGGGGTTAATGAAAATACTGGATTTTACAAGACTTGCAGCAATTGCGATTTTACTATTGCATTTTTATTACTACTGCTATAAAGCTTTTGAAGAGTGGCAATTAACCACAACAATAACGAGCAGGTTGTTGCAAAATATTTATAACACGGGCTTGTTCAGCAATTTTAATTTTTCAAAATTGATAGCATTAGGGTTGCTGGTTATTTCATTAATTGGAGCTAAGGGGAGAAAAGATGAGAAGCTGAATAGCAGGAGCGTTGTAATTGGATTGATGGCAGGGTTGTTCATATTTTTCTTGAGTGAACTGCTGTTGTGGATTAGTGCATCAATTAAGACAGTAGCTGTGGTTTACATAACAGTTTCAAGTGCGGGATTTTTATTAGTGTTAAGCAACGGCACAATGTTATCGCGATTAATTAAAGTGCATTTAACAAAAGATATTTTCAATGAACTCAACGAATCTTTTCCGCAAGAAGAAAGATTAATTGAAAATGAGTTTTCAATTAATCTGCCTGCACAATACAAGTTGAAACAAAGAATCAGGAAAAGCTGGATAAATATTATAAATCCATTTCGGGGATTACTTGTGATTGGAAGTCCGGGTGCAGGGAAGTCATGGTTCATTATTCAGCATGTAATTAAGCAACACATTGAAAAAGGATTCGCAATGTTTGTGTATGACTTCAAATATGATGATTTGACAAAGATTGCTTATAACTGGCTTTTATTGCATAACGATAAGTATAAGGTTAAGCCATCTTTTTATGTTATCAATTTCGATAATCTTTCTGTTTCCAATCGCTGCAACCCTTTGAATCCTTCTTCAATGCATGACATTACCGATGCAACAGAATCTGCAAGAACAATTCTGTTAGGACTAAACAGAGAATGGATAAACAAGCAAGGTGATTTCTTTGTAGAGTCACCCATCAACTTTGTTACTGCAGTTATTTGGTTTCTTCGAAAATATGAAGACGGAAAATACTGCACGTTACCGCATGTAATTGAGCTGATGCAATGTGAGTATGATGAATTGTTTCCTGTGTTAAACACTCAACCGGAAATTGAAGTGTTAGTAAACCCTTTCATTACAGCTTATCAAAATGATGCAATGGAACAATTGGAAGGACAAGTTGCGTCAGCAAAAATTGGAATGGCGAGACTTGCATCGCCGCAATTATACTGGGTATTATCAGGTAACGATTTTACGCTCGACATAAATAATCCAAAGCATCCCAAAATTGTTTGCGTTGGAAATAATCCTGAAAAGCAACAAATCTATGGGGCAGTATTATCGCTTTATATTTCAAGGCTTGTAAGACAGGTGAACAGAAAAGAACAACAAAAATGCAGTCTCGTTTTTGATGAATTCCCAACAATCTTTTTTAATCACATTGACTCGTTAATAGCAACAGCAAGAAGTAATAAGGTTGCGACAGCCTTAGCTATGCAGGATTTTAGCCAGTTGAAAAAAGATTATGGAAAAGAGCAGGCAGATGTAATTGTGAATATAACAGGAAACATTATAAGCGGGCAAGTAACAGGAGAAACGTCCAAACTATTATCGGAGCGTTTTGGAAAAATAATGCAAGACAGAGAAAGCGTTTCGATTAACAGAACCGATACTTCCATTAGTCGTTCCACTCAGCTTGATTATGCGATTCCTTCATCGAAAATCGCGTCGTTATCATCGGGTGAATTTGTCGGTATGGTTGCGGATGATCCTCATGAAAAAATAAAGCTGAAGATGTTTCATGCAGAAATACTAAATAACACAGATAAGCTTAATGAAGAAGTGCAGCGATATAAGGAAATACCTATTGTTTCGAATGTTACTCAAGAACAAATAATGGATAATTATTTTCAGGTTAAGCTTGATGTGAAGAAAATTATCTTAGACGAAGTGGGTAGGCTGAAGGGAGAGAAGGAAATCGAAAAATGAAGTGAGTTCGATTCAGCTAACCATGACTCTCGTTTATTTTCGACTTTGCCTCAAGCAAGAAATCCTGCACACGCAAGATTTCTGTCATAACCATAGCAGGAAAACCAAGACTAACAATATGGATTAGTCGAACATCTGCTATTTAATGCTTTCAATTTTTACTCGCAAGAATAATCCCCAAACAAGCGCTCCAATTGAAGAGAGAAGTGTAAACCAGAAAGTATAATTGTTAAGCGCTGCTGGTTTATAGGATGGTTGCAATTCATGCGGACGTTGAATGGTTGTTTTTGGTGTTGCTGCAATTGTTTTGCTTTCATCCTTAATGTAAGAGATAACGCTTTTTATTTGCTCATCTGTAAGGTCAGAATGATCGGGCATAAGAGTGCTGTTGAATTTTTTAAACAGGTTTGTTGCTGCTGTATCACCTGATTTTATAAGTGTTTGAGAAGAATGCACAAATGCAATAATCCACTTTTCATCATGCCTTTGGTCAACATGCATTAACGCAGGACCAACAACATTTTTATCAATTGCATGACAGGCGTTACAGCGTGTGGTAAATATTGTTTTACCATCTTCGCTTGTGTATGCAAATGCTAAACTTGCAACCGTAGTAAATGCAATGAGGAACAAAATCTTTTTCATACTTATTTTATTTTTCTTTTTTCAAACGTTGAATATCTTTTATTAGCTGATCAACCTGTAAATCGCTTGTGCCGTCATAATACTCGCGAATGTGTTTGTGTTTATCTACCAGCACGAGATTTTCACTGTGAATAAAATCACCTTCACTGCCATCACCATCTGTTGCAATGATGAATAATCCTTTGCGTGCAAATGCATACAACTCTTTTTTGTCACCCGTTACAAATTGCCATTTCGATGGTATGGCGTGATAATTCGCAGCATAGTTTTGCAAGGCGCCAGGCGTATCTCTGTCAGGGTCAACAGTGAAAGAAACTATTTTAACATCATCGTCTTGTTTAAATGCATCCTGTACTTTTTGCAAATGCGTTGTAAGTTTTGGACAAATGCTTGTACATGTTGTAAAGAAATAATCAGCAACCCAAATTTTATCTTCAACAAAATCACTCGACAAGGTTTGATTATCCTGATTGATGAATGAAAACGGTGGGACGCTGAAGCGTGCTTCTTTATCTAAATTCGCTTCTACCGCACCATAGTAAGGCAATGTTGTATAGTTGTTATTTATCCATCTCATCACACCAAAGACAGTGAAAGGCAAAATGATGAGCGAGCTGAAGAAGATGATATTTATTTTTTTTCTGAAATCCATTTTGCTGAATGGTGAATATGTGTAATTAGTAATTGCTGATTATTACTTGCTGATTACTTTCTTGCTTCATAATATTCTAAAACAGATGCTTCTTTCGTCAGCATGACAAGCTGAAGAGTAATTAAATGCTGATGATTAAAAGTTTCAGCTTAATCAAAGAACCTGAGCCTGTCATGCCGAAGTATGAGGCATCTGTTTCGCGTTGCTCAACAATGTTCCGAACGTACAAGTGAGTGACACAACAGGCGATGCCATGAGCACTTCAGCTTGTACCATAAATTCTTTTAAAACTTATTCAAATCAACAGGCACCGGATTATCTGTGTTATATGGCGGCGCATCGGGACCGTTGTATTTAAATGTATCTGTTAATGCAGGCACATACGCGATGATGATGGTAATGATCATTACTACGAGCCATGGTTTGAAATTGTTGAGTATGCTCAATTCTCTTTCTTCGTGCAGCACTTCTGTTGTTGGAAAATCGAGATGCGGCTCAAAACTCTTTTTGCTGAATGCAGTTGCAAAGAATGCCCAGAAATAGAGCACTGCCGAAACCGTCATGATAATGCCGCCCACAAGTGCAAGCATTGTTGTGGGCACCCACTCGGGATGATACAATGAATTTCCGGGATGGGTGTAAGTAACACCAAGATCGGTTCTGCGCGGCTCGCCAAGTAAACCGCCCCACATTAAACCCGTTGAAAAAATGAATATGCCGATGAGCCACAAATACGGCACGATGGTTACAAGATTTTTATGTTTGATTTCTTTGCCGCTAAGCTTGCTGTACAAATAAATGCTCATTCCCAGAATAGCGAGAAACACAGGGCCCGCAACCGTCATGTGAAAGTGACCGGGCATCCATGCTGTGTTGTGTACAATATTGTTGAGCGAATAAGATGCATTTACAATTCCTGTTGCTCCGCCGAAGATGAAAAGTATCAATCCGCAAATAAGATATGCAAAGAGAAAATTATTTTTATCCCAGTAAGGCAATTTCTTCATCCACCCAAACAGACCCTTAGCGCCGCGTTTACGTCCTGCATATTCAAGTGATGCGGCAATAGTGAACGCTGTGATGAAGCTTGGAATTGCAACACCATACGTTAATATGGATTGAAATAATTTTGTTCCCTTTTCAAACACAGGTTCACTAAATTGATGATGCACACCAACGGGAACCGATAGTATCAGGAATATAAACAGCGCAAGTCGTCCCGCATTTCCTGAATACAATTTGCCGCCTGCAATTTTTGGCAACATTGCATAAAACATAATGTATGATGGCAACAACCAAAAGTAAACGAGTGCATGACCAAAGAACCAGAACAACATCCTTGCAAGAGGAACATTTATAGTTTTTACAAAACCCATGCTCCACGGAAGCAACATCACCAACACTTCATAAGCGACTGCGATTGTGCACACCTGCCATATTGTGAAATTGATAATCGTTCCAAGAACAGCAAGTGGTGTTTTTGTGCCGCGATTTTCTCTTCGCCATTCGCTGTATGGTTTTAGCCAGGAGTAGAACCCAAACCAGCTACCAACGATGAGCAATGCAGCGCCAAGATAAAAGAAGGGAGTTGCTTTCAGCGGCGGATAAAAAGTGTAAAGAACAGATGCTTCACCGGAAAACATTGCACCGGCAGCCATCAATGTTCCGACAATCATTAACCACAATGAAATGCGCGCTAATAATTTGTTCGGTTCTTTTTTCAAATAATAAATAATTGTTGCATGACCAAACGCCACTGCAAAAAATGTTGTAAGCACAACAGCATTGATAACGCCATGCAGTGTTAATCCCTGGTAATAATCTATGCCCGCCGTTGAAGTTTGATGCACTACGCCCGATCTGTCTATTACCTGCATCAGCCCGTGATAAATGCCAAATATCAAAAGCGTAACGGGCATCAGCAGTTCAATGAGAATTATGTTTCTAAACGATTTACTTACTTGCATTTTAAAATTATTTGTAGTTAACAATTATTTCGGCTTGCATATTTTGATGACCTGCGCCACAGTATTCATGACAAGTGATTTTATAAACGCCGGGTTTATCAAACTTCACGGTTGATTTATTTACAGCGCCGTAAACAGCCATCATGTTCACACCTTTTTTGTAGATGTCGAAGCCATGCACCACGTCGTTTGATGTGAGATAAAAATCAACAGTTGCGCCAACAGGCAACTCAATGGTTGAAGGATCAAAGCTCCACATACGAGCTACAGCATACACTTCAAACGTAGTGCTGTCAACCTGTTTCACACGCGGTTCTTTAAACGATGCGGTGTAAGGGATACACGCAGGAACATCAATCTTTTTTGAGTAAGCGGCATATAAAATGGAGAACAGGAAACTCATCATCAGAATTCCTGTAGCCGTAATTATGCGCAATTCATATTTATTCATGACTATTGTAAATTTTTATTTTAGTTTTTGGTGACGAGCTCTTGTAATTCTTCTCAACGTCTGTTGTGTCACTCGCTTGTACGTTCTGAACTTTATTGAACTGTTTAAAACACCAGGCTGCTTCAAAGTCCCCCTTCAGGGGATTTAGGGGTGTGAGTTTTACTGTCTCATGAGCGCGATGTAATACACGCTGTACCAAATCACAGCACATATAAAAACGAGCACTACGAAAAACGCAACAGCACCCTTGGGTTTAAATTTTTCATCAGCTTGTGTTTCGTGAACTACAACTGTCGAGGGAGTAGTTTTTATTCCGTTATCATTTTTTTCTAAAACTGTGTCTGCCATTGTAAAGTTTTTGATGGTGATATTAATGTTTAGGATCTTTTATGTCATTAGAATGATGAGAACACTTGCATTTTTTGGAACAAGGATTTTTGCAGGATGACAAGACTTCATTATCTGCAACAATATCTGTGGGATTATCTCCTTTTTGCAGATTCAGTCGGTCACTGTTTGCATTTTCATCAACAAGCTGATGACCCTTGTCTTTATCATTCATTAGATTTCCATTTACGCCAACAAAAGTATTTGTGGTTAAAAAGAAGAATCATGATTTGGAAAAAGCACGGAGATGATTTTCGTCATGTTTTAGTAAAAGAGCAATTATTCTGTCGTATTGCAAAACTTTACAGTAATGTAATTCCGTTCCCGTATTGGGTTTCAAAGCCCTTCTCCTTTGGAGAATCTGCCCCGATTTTTCGGGAGGAATTGCGGTTAAGTCGAACAGATTTTTTTAAAGCTGAATTTAATATCAGTAATCCTGTAAACATAACCAATGCCGCAGCAAACAGTGATTCATTTATGTAAGGAACGTTTGTATAGGTTAATGCAGTAATGCCTTGTAACATTAATAAGACTTCATTGATGATAATTCCTGTTACAAAAATTGTAACTCCTTTGAAAAATGCTTTTTGTTGAACCTGATTAACCACAACAAAATATCCAAACAAGAAAATAGTAATCACGCCAAGTAAAACAAGATGGAGATAACCGATAACAATTGGTCGGAAACCAACAGTAAGTTGACTCAACGCCGGCACTACAGAAATTAGTTGCAATGAGAGTTTTATAGATAATGCGATTGATACAAGCAACCATAACCATTTTGCGGGTTGAGTAATTGATGCAACAAGTTTTTGCCTTACATTAATTATATGCTTTACCAAAATTGCATAACCTACGCATTGCGAAACAGCAGCGACAACAACGACTATATAAATCCATGTTGGAATGGGTAACCACAATGCTGATAAAAAATATGCAGGTATTGAAGCGCTAAAGAATAACCAAAAAATTGTTTTGGTTGCTTTAAATGATGGAAAGATTTTTTTCTTTACCATGTAAGCATGCAATAAACCCATACACGCAAAAAAGAACCAGCCATTATATTGAAAATGCAAAAAGAAATAAACTGCAGCGAGATAAAAATTTTGATTGAGTATTTTATTTGCCATCATAAATGCCAATGAAAAAACACCAAGCGATGAAATTGCATTGAACACAAATGATGCTTTGAACCAGTGATGACTTACACTTTTAAGAGACAAACGATTTAAATCTCTCCATACAGAAATTGCGAAAGCATAGCTAACGAAAATACTTAGTGTAGAGAATGTTATAGATACCGCACCGTAACCTTGAAATGGAAATGATAACAACATTCCATAAGCGCAAATAAGGTTTGCTCTTAACAACCAATTGTATTTTTTCAGTTGAAGGCTGGCATCTCTTTCATGTAAATACTTTACAATAAATGCCATTAATATTTGTGTAATCCATCCATCGAATGCAAAGTGTGAATGCGCGTGCAATAAAAATTTTTGGTCTATAAACGGAAGCGGAAAAAGAATCTTATAGCGAAGAGTAACGCCGAGCACACTTACCAATAATAAATTGAAGAAAGAAATTCTTTGCCAGTTGTAGAGAGATGTATTGTTCATAATTGTGAATGGGAAATAAGTGAGTTCGAATGTTTCAACATTCGAATGTTCAATAAATATCAACCTTTTCTTGTGGGACTCATGGGACTTTAGCGACATCGGTACTGTCCCAAGTGTCCCCCTTGTCACACCATATTCAATCTGTTAGGTATCAACTGTAATAACTTAGAATAAGAACGCTATAGCTCAATTGAAAGTGGAACATACAAGTGAGTGACACAGAGACGATGCCATGTAATACTTCAGCTCGCCTCATAAAGAATAACACTCACGACATTACTCATGTAATATTTTTCTGCAAATCTCACTTGCAATTCATTTCTTCTGCATGATGAATATCATCTTATTTTTCTCATTGGAATGATTCTCGTCATAACATATCTTCTGTTTCAATTCTAATCTTGCATCATCAATTAAAACATAAAATTCAGATATGAAAAAAGTATTTGTTATGCTTCTTGCGGGTTCGTTGTTATACGCTTGTTCTGGCGGCGGCAACGATACGGAAAAGAAACAAGATGCAAGCACAACGGCTGTAACTGATAACCCCTCATACGATCCTAAACGTGGCGAAGGAAAGTTTACGCACGTTGAAGTGAGCGACAATCTCGACGTTGCAAAAGCAGACGCAGGTAACAAAGTGTATGAAGTAAAATGCGCCGCTTGCCACAAACTTTCTACAGAAAAATTAGTTGGTCCGGGTTGGAGTGGTGTTGCTGCAAGACATGCCCCCGAATGGATCATGAATTTTATTACGAATCCCGATGCAATGCTCGATAAGGACCCTGCTGCTCAGGCTCAATTGGAAATATGTTTGGTAAGAATGCCTAATCAAAATCTTTCCGACGAGGATGCAAGAAATGTTTATGAGTTCATGCGCAAGAACGATGGTGTAAAATAATTCTTCACTTCAAAAATTTTTTATGAAACAATTTCAAACAATCTCTGGTATTTTTTTATTTACCGTGATTGCGGTTGCATTCAGTAATTGCAAACCAAAAAATGCAGCAAGCGCCGTTAGTGGCGATGCTGCACAAAAAGCTTATGTAGCGCCTGGTAAATACGATGAGTTTTACAACCTGGTTTCCGGCGGTTTTAGCGGACAAATGAGCGTATATGGAATTCCTTCGGGAAGGTTGCTGCGTGTTATTCCCGTGTTTTCTGTTGACCCCGAAAAAGGTTATGGCTACAGCGAAGAAACAAAAGCAATGCTCAACACATCACATGGTTTTGTTCCATGGGATGATTTGCATCACCCCGAACTTTCTCAAACAAACGGCGAAGTTGATGGTCGCTGGGTGTTTGGTAATGCAAACAATACTCCGCGAATTGGACGTATTGATCTTAGCACTTTTCGCACAGCAGAAATAATCGAGTTGCCCAACAGTGCGGGTAATCACTCTTCACCATTTATTACAGAAAACACAGAGTATGTAATTGCAGGTACAAGATTCAGTGTGCCAATGGACGATGTTCCTGATGTTCCCATCAGCAGTTATAAGAAAACTTTTCGCGGCTCAATAAGTTTTGTAAGTGTTGATAAAAACACCGGTGCAATGAAGCTTGCATTTCAATTGCGTGTGCCCGGTGTTAATTTCGATTTGAGTCACTCCGGTAAAGGTCCAAGCAGCGGATGGTTTTTCTTTAGCTGCTATAATTCAGAGCAGGCAAACACTTTGCTTGAAGTAAATGCATCACAGCGCGATAAAGATTTTATCATGGCTGTTAACTGGAAAAAGGCAGAAGAATATTTGAAAGCGGGCAAAGGAAAAAAGATTCCGACAAAATATGCGCATAATTTTCTTGATGAAAAAACGCATACATCAACATCAGAAACTATCACTACAGTTGATGTACTTGACACGCGTGAGCTGAAAGATATTTGTTATTTCATTCCTTGTCCAAAATCTCCGCATGGTTGCGATGTTGACCCATCAGGTGAATATATCGTCGGCAGTGGAAAGCTTGCTGCGTTGATACCTGTTTTCTCTTTCAGCAAAATTGAGAAAGCCATTTCAGACAAAGCATTCGATGGCACATTCGACAGCATTCCTGTTATCAAATATGAAGATGCATTATATGGCGAAGTGCAAAAGCCCGGTCTTGGTCCTTTGCATACAGAGTTTGACGGAAAAGGAAATGCATATACTTCATTCTTTGTTTCATCAGAGATTGTGAAGTGGAACATCAAAGATTTGAAAGTGCTCGACCGTGCGGCAACTTATTATTCAATCGGTCACTTGTGCATTCCCGGCGGTGATAGCAAAAAGCCAAATGCAAAGTATGTTATTGCTTACAACAAAATCACGAAAGACCGTTACTTGCCCACAGGTCCCGAGCTTGCACAGAGTGCGCAGTTGTTTGATATAAGTGGTGATAAAATGCAGTTGATTCTTGACTTCCCCACAATTGGCGAGCCGCATTATGCACAGGCAATTGCAGCAGATAAAATCAAAAATAATTCAGTTAAGATTTTTAAGATAGATGAAGATGCAAATCCTTATGCTGCAAAAGGCGAAAAGGAAACGAAGGTTGTTCGTGAAGGTAATGTAGTGCATGTGTATGCAACTGCTATTCGTTCGCACTTTTCACCCGACAACATCGAGGGCATCAAATTTGGCGATGAAGTTTATTTCCATGTAACAAATCTTGAACAGGATTGGGATATACCACACGGCTTTGCAATCAAAGGCGCAGACAACGCAGAGTTGCTCATTATGCCCGGCGAAACTCAAACTTTGAAATGGGTTCCCGACCGCACAGGAATATTTCCTTTCTATTGCACAGATTTCTGCAGCGCACTGCACCAGGAAATGAGTGGATACATCAGAGTGTCTCCCAAGAACAGCAATGTGGCGCTCACATATAGTCTTGGAAAAAATTCCGATTCAACATTAGCAAAGAGAGAAGATTAGAATAATAGTTTTTATGAACCAAACTAAGTTCAAGCATGACACTTCTGTTGCGTCGTCGAAGACCCCGAGAAAGGTCTTGTGAAATGATTCGGGGCACGCTTGTACGTTAAGCTCTTTATTCAACAATATTCGATGCAACTTTTGGAGGGAATTTATCTCTCAAAAGTTGTTCATCGGAATGAAAAAATTTTTCATCATGAGAAAATATTTTACAATATATGCACTGCTCACTGGATGTACATTATTCATCTTTTCCTGCAATCAGGTAATAGATAAGAGCGCACAAGCCTCATTAGATAATTCTGTAGCTGCATCAACAGGCGGACAAGAAAATGTAAGCGATACTTCATCTATGAAGGACATAGTGAAAATTGCAGTGGGTTCAAATGACCACACCAGCCTTGTTGCTGCGTTAAAGCAAGCTGAGTTGGTAACGGCACTTGCTAATGCAGGTCCCTTCACTGTTTTCGCACCAACAAACGACGCATTCAACAAACTTCCTGCGGGGACAGTTGAAGGCTTAATGAAGGATAATAAAAAAGTAGACTTGCAAAACATTTTACAGTATCATGTAACTACTTCGGCACTTTCAACGGATATGCTTACTGATGGAGACACACTCGGAATGGTAAACGGAGACAAGATTACTGTAAGTGTGAAAGATGGAAAAATTACATTAAATGGCAATGCACATATTATTGCATCGGTGCGCGGAAGTAATGGATGGGTGCATATAATAGATGAAGTATTATTGCCTCCCGCAAAAAAATAAATCATGCAAAATTGAAGAAGGCATGAACAAAATTTTTTCAACTCTTTTTGTTCACCCTTCTTTTAAAAAGTTTTGAGTGAAATGAGATTGCAGTGAAAATAACATTCAAACTTCTTACAGAAAAATATGTAGTATGAAAAATCTTAAATCAAAAACGCGTATCGCAATGAATATTTGCTGCGTGGCATTATTAAGTGTGTTGGTGTTGCCTGTATGGCAAATACAACTGTCGGCGCCGCAATATCCTGAAGGATTGGTTTTAAGAATATACGCAGACAGGCTTGGTGGTGATGTTGATGTCATCAACGGATTGAATCACTACATCGGCATGAAAACTTTACACGCAAATGATTTTATTGAATTCACAGTGTTGAAATATATCATCATTGCTTTTGCCCTTTTGTTCTTCTTCACAGGACTTAATGCTAAACGCAAAGTATTAAAAACAACGTTGATTGCATTTGTGTTATTTGGAATTGTTGCAATGGTTGATTTTTGGAAATGGGAATACAATTATGGTCACAATCTAAATCCTGATGCCGCAATTAAAGTTCCGGGCATGGCTTATCAACCGCCGTTGATTGGTTATAAACAGTTGCTCAACTTCGGCGCTTATTCCATTCCTGATTTAGGCGGTTGGATATTTGTGGGCGTTGGTGTTGTATTATTTGCCTTTGTTGTGCTGAACTGGAGAGCAAGCAAAGTGAAAAATTTTCAGGGATATTCCGTAAAAAAGATTGCAACATCCGTTGCTGCATTATTCATTGTAACAACAATAGTTTCATGCAATGTAAAGCCCCAAGCGTTCAAATTAGGACAAGATAATTGTTACTTCTGCAAAATGACGGTAAGCGACCCACGCTTTGGTGCAGAACTGATTACACAAAAAGGAAAGGTGTATAAATTCGATGACACACATTGTCTCTTGTCCTTTATAAAATCTGAAGTGCTTCCTTCGAAAGAGATAAAAGATATTTACTTCGTAACATTCGATGGCGACCATGCTTTTATAAAATCAAGCGATGCGTTGCTGCTAAAAAGCGATGCATTGAACAGTCCTATGAATGGTAATGTTGCAGCCTTTGCAACCTACGATAAGTTAAATGAAACAATGCAAACATTTAAAGGAACGCCGCTCGATTGGAAGACATTAATTAGCAAATAAGTTCTCTGAATAAAATTTACAATGCGACGCTCTGCGAGGCGTCCTCGCCTCGCAGCATTATTCTATCGCCTTTGGCGATGTTATTCGAAGCTGCTTTGCGAAGTCTCCAGACTTCGCAGCATCTATGCTTCGAGTCTCCAGACTCGAAAAATATTGAACACAATTTAAAAAACTCATGCCTTATCTGCGCATCATATTATTATTTCTGTTTGCGTTTAGCTTGCAAAATGTTTTTGCTTCAACATTGCACGTTGGAAAAGGTTATCCTTATTCCTCCATTCAAAAAGCAATTGATGCATCACAAAAAGGCGATACCATTTTTGTACATGCAGGATTATATAAGGAGCACACCATCACCATCAACAAACATCTTGTATTAAAAGGGATTGACTATCCTATTCTCGACGGAGAAAAGAAATTTGAAATTGTTGCTGTAAAAGCAAATCATGTAACCATAGATGGGTTTAAAGTTCAACATTCAGGCACATCAAGCTTATACGATATTGCGGGAATAAAAATTTACAATTGCAAAAATGTAATTGTTATCAACAATATTCTTGATGATACTTTCTTCGGCATTTATTCTTTATACAGCAACAATTGCATTATAAAAAATAACACACTTACAGCTTACACTAAAATGCAGCAGGAAAGCGGAAACGGAATTCATTGCTGGCGCTGTGACAGTATGCAGATTGCTCATAACAATATCAGCGGTCACCGCGATGGAATTTATTTCGAGTTTGTAACCTCTTCTGTTATCTGGCAAAATACCAGTACAAAAAATTTGAGATATGGTTTGCATTTTATGTTCTCGCACGACAATTCTTATGTCTCCAATATTTTTAAAGATAATGGCGCTGGTGTTGCTGTAATGTTTACACATGGCGTTAAAATGCTGAACAATACTTTTGAAGACAACAGCGGCGACGCTTCTTATGGTTTATTGCTTAAAGAAATTTCAGACAGTTATATTCAGGGAAATCATTTTATTAAAAACACCAGCGGCATTTTTATGGAAGGATGCAGCCGTATACAAATGCAAAAGAATCTTTTCAAAAACAATGGCAGGGCAATGCAGATACAGGCAAGCTGCGAAAGCAACACTATAACTCAAAACAATTTTATCAGCAACACTTTTGATGTAAGCACCAATGGAAGTCTTGTGTTAAACAAATTTCGCAACAACTATTGGGATAAATATGAAGGTTACGATTTGAATAAAGATAAAACCGGCGATGTGCCTTATCGCCCCGTAAGTATGTATTCCATGCTGGTTGAGCAAAACCCGACCATGATGATGCTTTTCAGGAGTTTTATTGTAAGCGTGCTTGATAAAACAGAAAAAATATTGCCAAGTCTTATCCCTGAAGATTTAAAAGATGAAGCGCCATTAATGAAACCTTTACCATTATGATTATCGCGACAAACGTAAATAAAAGCTTTGGCAAACTGCAGGTGTTAAAAAACATTTCAGTGAACTGTAATGAAGGTGAATGTATCGCTTTGATTGGACCGAACGGAAGTGGCAAAACAACATTTATTAAATGTCTGCTTGGAATGGTTGTGCCTGATAGTGGCTTTATAACATTTGCGGGAAAAAACATCATTCACGATTGGGAGTACAGGTCGCACATTGGTTATATGCCGCAGATTGGTCGTTATCCTGATAACATGACTATTACTCAAGTGCTCGATATGATGAAAGACATCCGCAAGCAAAAGCATGTTGATGAAACATTGATTCATGCACTTGGTTTGAATACTATGATGAATAAACGCATGAGGACTTTATCAGGCGGCACAAGACAAAAAGTAAGTGCATCACTTGCATTTATGTTCAATCCCGATGTGTTGATACTCGATGAACCTACAGCTGGTCTCGACCCTGTTTCTTCAGAAATTCTCAAAGAGAAAATTATTAAAGAAAAGAAGAACGGAAAACTTATTCTTATTACTTCACACATTTTAAGTGAGCTTGATGATTTGGTAACAGAAGTGATGTATTTGCAGGAGGGTCAGTTGAAGTTTCATAAGAGTATTGAGCTATTGCGAAAAGATACAGGTGAAGAAAAATTAACGCGTGCCATTGCACATGTGATGCAGCGATAGCTCTGCGAAGTCTCCGGACTTCGGAGCATTTATGCATCAAGTCTCAAGACTTGAAAAAACAAAAAAAAATGAAGAAGATTGTAAAATATGTAATACTCGATATACTACGCAGCAAAATAATTATAGGTTACACTTTGTTTTTGCTGGTGGTCTCATTAAGTGTTTTCAATCTTGAAGACAATGGCGGTAAAGGTTTAACAAGCTTGCTCAATATTATTCTCATTATCGTCCCGCTTATCTCTATTATCTTTTCAACGATTTACATTTATAATAGTGCAGAGTTTATTGAATTACTCGTAAGCCAGCCGCTTAAACGCTCAACGTTGTGGATGAGTGAATTTATAGGGCTATCATCAGCCATGTCACTTGCATATTTTATTGGTGCAGGTATTCCAATCTTATTATATCAACCTGATGCGGTTGGCATCACCATGCTTGTTACAGGAATTTTATTGTCAGTAATTTTTGTCTCTATCGCATTGCTTGCTTCTGTAAAAACAAGAGATAAAGCAAAAGGAATTGGTCTTGCTATTTTATTATGGTTTTATTTTTCGATCATCTTCGACGGACTTGTTTTATTCCTGCTCTTTCAATTTGAAGATTATCCAATGGAAAAACCAATGCTTGTTTTTACTGCATTAAACCCAATTGATTTAAGCCGCATTCTCATTTTATTAAAGATGGATATTTCAGCACTCATGGGTTATACTGGCGCCGTGTTTCAGAGTTTCTTTGGAACAGTTACCGGAATGATAATCGCAGTGGCAACCTTGATTTTATGGGTATCAATTCCGTGTTGGTTCTCTGTAAGAAGTTTTGTGAGGAAGGATTTGTAGAAAATTACTTAAAAGTTGAAGCGATGTAATGCAGGAATAAAAACAATTATAAAAGTTCTATGTGAACCTCCATGTTCCTATGAAATTATGTGATGAAGAATTCGAGCGCTAACAATTAAATTGCCCTGCTATATTGATGTTCCTTACTCTTTTCCTGTTGCAAATAATGTAGATCAAAAGCATTGCAAATATTGCGAATAAAATGTCTTCCTGTTTCTGTTGCAGTTAATCCTTGCTCATTCCATTCAATCAATCCATCCGCCTCAAGCTCATCAAGCCTTGGAAAAGTATGTTGCTTTAGTGTGTTAAAATGGTTGCTTTGAAAAGTCGCTTTGCCGGTGCAACTAATATCAAGAATATATTTTCTAAAAGCAATCTCTTCCTCATTCAAAAAATATCCTTTTACAGCAGCCAATTCATTATTGTTGATGTGTTGATAATAGTTGTGAAGCAGCTTATCGTTTTGTGCAAAAGCATTACCAACATCACTTATTGCGGAAACGCCCAAACCAATCAGCATGTTTGTTTTCTTAGTTGTATAGCCCATAAAATTTCTGTGCAATTCACTTTGCTTCCATGCTTTGTGCAAGTTATCCGTTGGCAAAGCAAAATGATCCATACCAATATCAACGTAACCGCTGCGAGTGAATGAAAGTTTGCCCGTTTTATAGAGTTCCATTTTTTCATGAGGAGAAGGAAGATCGTTTTCATTAAACAAACGCTGTGCTTTGCTTGTCCAGGGTACATGAGCATAACTATAAAATGCAAAGCGGTCGGGCTGCAGAGAAATACATTGTTCAACTGTTCTTTTTATACTCTCTGTTGTTTGCACCGGCAATCCATAAATTAAGTCGAAGTTTACAGAAGTAAAACCATTTTCTCGTGCTTCGTTTGTAGCACGCTTTACATTTTCGAAAGGTTGAATGCGGTTGATTATTTTTTGCACGTTGACATCATTATCCTGAACTCCAAAACTAATTCTTGTAAACCCCAATTCATTCAATTTTTTTAAATGAGCAACCGTAGTATTGTTGGGATGTCCTTCTATACTAAACTCATAGTCTTGATGAGTAACCGATGTTTGAAAAATTCCATCTAATAGTATTTTCAAATTTTCAGGAGAGAAAAAAGTAGGTGTTCCTCCGCCCAAATGTACTTCACGGATAAGAGGCGTTTCATCCATCGCACTACGATACAATTTCCATTCCTTTAACACCGCTTCAATATATACATCTTCAACGCTATGATTTGTAGTAATTTTTTTATTGCACCCGCAATAAGTGCACAATGATTCACAAAAGGGCAGATGAATATATAAACTGATACCATTTTTATTCTCGATTAAAAATTTTTCATTGAAGGCATCAACCCATTTCCGTTTACCCTCAAGCGAATACCAAAACGGAACGGTTGGATAACTCGTATATCTTGGAATGGGTGAGTTGTATTTGTGAAGCAATTTGTCCATTAGAAAAACTCAAAAGTATTTTCTCGTTGGCACAGAACGATTAATAATAGTCATGCTGGTTACTGATTTTTATCATGTGAAGGATATAGCAATGATTATAAATTAAATGTTTTAAAACGATAATAATAATTGCAGGAATAAAAAATTCACGGTATTAGATTTGTAAAAAATTTTATTTTGAGGAATATTATAAAACCTATGGATGGACAAAATGAGGCAATAAAAAATCAGCAGCAGTTTGAAGCACTATTCAATTTTGCAACCATTGGAATGATTGTAACAGATGCTCAAGGGAAAATTTTAAACTTCAATAAATTTGCTGAATCGCAGTTCGGCTATACCAAAGAAGAAGTAACAAGCAAAGAAATAGAAATATTGTTGCCTTCAAAATATCGTAAAGTTCATGTAAAAGAGCGGGAAGAGTTTTATAAACAACCTGCACCGCGACAAATGGGGCACGGGAGAGATTTGTTTGCGTTAAAAAAAGACGGTTCAGAATTTCCATGTGAGGTGAGTTTAAGTTACTACAAAATTGATAGCACCACTTATGTAATTGCTTTTGTAATTGATATTACTGTAAGAAAAAAAGCCGAGCATATTGTTATTCAGCAAAAGAAGGAACTGGAAAAGATTACAAAGCAAATAACACAAATGAACCAGCAACTGGAACAAAAGGTGGAAGACAGAACGAAGATGCTTAGAGAAACTTTAGCAGAGCTGGAAAAATCAAAAGAAGAATTAAGTGAAGCATTGGAAGCAGAGAAAGAATTAGGCGAATTAAAATCACGCTTTGTAACAATGGCATCGCATGAGTTTCGTACGCCGCTTAGCACCATTTTATCATCTGCTTTTTTACTGGAAAAATATGGCGACGTTGATAAAGAGAAAAAGCAAAAACATATTCAGCGTATTAAGAATGCAGTAGCAGGAATGAAAAGCATTCTTGAAGATTTTCTATCGCTCGGCAAACTGGAAGAAGGTTCAATATCAGCAAAGATAGAAACAGTAACGGCTGAAGAATGCTTTACAGAAATTGAAGATACTGTTCATGAAATGGAAGCCGCGCTAAAGCCGGGACAAAAAATAAACTTTACACGCAGCGGTGTTCACTCTGTTACCATTGATAAGCATTTGCTGAAAAATATTTTGCTGAATCTTATTTCAAACGCTATAAAATTTTCACAGGAAAATTCAGCAATAAACATTACCTCCAACATAAATGAAAAAGAACTTTTGATTACCATAAGAGACCATGGCATTGGAATTTCAGAAGAAGATAAACACCACTTATTTGAACGTTTCTACCGTGCAAGGAATGCAAGCAATATACAAGGCACAGGTTTGGGATTACATATTGTTACAAAATATCTTGAGTTGATGCACGGTAAAATTGATTTGGAAAGTAAGTTAAATGAAGGTTCGTGTTTTACCATTCATATACCGAGAAGTTAAATTAAAAGTCAAAAGTAAAAATTCAAAAGATGGGTTTGATTAATCAAAGTGAAAAGTGAAAAACGCTGGTTCATGTTTTTACTTTTGATTTTTGACTTTTTGGTTTGCTGAATAAAGTTCCGAACCTACAAGGTCTAATGTATGAGTAGAAAATAAAAGTTCCTGATAATAAGTGTAAATTAAAGTTGACAAAAAATTACATCACACCTAAAATCAGGAACCATGAAAGGTAAAATTAAGCAGTTAGACTTTACGGGAGAAACTATTTATACCGCTTTAGATGTTCACAAAAAAAGTTGGACTGTAACCACCGGCAGCAGAGAATTTGAGTTAGAACATTATACTCAAAATCCAAATGCCAAAGAGTTGGCAAGGCATTTAAAAAAGCGTTATCCCGGAGCACAACACCTAGTGGCTTACGAAGCAGGTTTTTGTGGATTTGGGATACAACGTTCTTTGAAGGAAGAAGGCATAGATTGCATTGTAGTGAATGCAGCAGATATACCTACATCGAATAAGGAGAAGTCGCGTAAACAAGATAAAATAGATTCACGAAAAATATACAAGCGATTAGCGGCAGGAGACCTGGAAGGTATTTACGTGCCTTTGACAGAAATGGAACATGCGCGTTCGCTGGTGCGTGAGCGTAGCCGTATAGTGGATGATCAAACCAGATGTAAAAACCGAATATGGAGTTTATTAATGTTCAGCAGTTTGAGTGCAAATACGGATAAACCCAAACAATACTGGAGCAGAAAATTTGTAGAATCACTTAAGCAGTTGGATTGTGGAAGTAAACCACTTAGAGATGCATTAGACATAGCTATTGAAGAGTATATACTGATAAGACAATTGTTGTCGAAAGCAACAAAAAAAGTTCGGGAATTATCCAACGATACGCTCTTTGCAGAAGTACAGGGATTTTTAAGAAGTGTTCCCGGAATTGGATTGATAAATGGAATGATTATCCATACTGAAATACAGTTTATCTGCCGGTTCAAAACCTTGGATCAACTTTGTTCTTATGCTGGTATTGTCCCTGATTCAAATAGTTCAGGAGATAAAGAAAGAATAACAGGAATCACTCATCGCAGTAATAACTATCTGCGAGAAGCTATTATAGAAAGCAGTTGGGTAATTATAAGAAAAGATCCTGCCATGTTGATGTTGTATAAAAGTTATTGCGCAAGAATGGATGAAAATAAAGCCATCATTAAAATAGCAAGGCACTTGTTAAACAGGATAAGATATGTGTGGATGAACCAAACCACTTATGAAATAGGTATTGCAGCGTAGAGCGTATGCGTTTTTTGAGGCATGGGCTTCCAAAGTAAATAAGTAAGGCTGTCTGAGTTCAAACAGCCTTTACAGAACCTTACGAATTTACTTCGTATAGCATCAGGTTATCCCTGACGGGTTGCTCGCCAGCATTGCCCGTTTCCGTTTAGCCTGATAAACAAAATTAATAACACAGGTAATACACTGTTCAAAGTTCTTTAGGCACCAACCGTTAAGTCACTCCTGCAGCGCCGGAGATTGCATCAATGAAAGACTGCTTCTTACAAGGATACAGGTGCCTTTTAAACAAATTGAAAAAGACCTTGCAGCTCTCTAATAGTGACATAGACGATGACTGCTGATTGAAGTGTACTTGGATTGTTGTAAAACCTGTTAAACTAAGTTTACTTATGTAAATACAATCATATCATATTATCAGGAAAATTTTTTCTAACGAAAAAATTTAATGGCTGGCAGACAGCGTAATCTCATCATTGAAGTGAGTGACACAACAGACGATACCACAACGAGCAACAGCCTGCTCAATAAAAAATAAAATGTAACTCAATGAAAAAAATTTTAATTATTGAAGACAATGACGAGGTAAGAGAAAACACTGCGGAGATTCTTGAGCTTTCGAATTATGAAGTGGTAACTGCGGCGGACGGTAAAGAAGGTGTTACAGTTGCATTGAGAGAAAAACCTGATTTAATCGTATGCGATATTATGATGCCGCAACTGGATGGCTATGGTGTTTTGCATTTGTTGAGTAAACATAAAGAGACAGCGAATGTTCCTTTTATTTTTCTTACGGCGAAATCAGAGAAACAGGATTTTAGAAAAGGAATGGAGTTGGGTGCAGATGACTACATCACCAAACCTTTTGAAGGCACTGAGCTATTGAATGCAATTGAAACGAGACTGAAAAAAGCAGAAACATTTAAAGAGACTATTATTGCCGATGCGAAATCAATCAATGACTTTATAAACAAAGCAAAAGAGTCGCCGGCTGTAAAGCTCACATCGGATGAACGCGATGTTTATGATTACAAAAAGAAGCACATTTTGTATTCTGAAGGTCAGCGACCGAAGGTTGTCTATTTTGTTGTGAGTGGAAAAATAAAAATTTACAAAACATCTGCCGATGGAAAAGAGTTGATAACTGCGGTGCATAGTGCAGGAGATTTTTTTGGATATACGGCTATCCTTGAGGAAACAAATTATAAAGAAAACGCGCAAACGCTTGAAGACTCCCGGCTCATGCTTATTCCCCGCGAAGATTTTTTAGAGCTTATTACCAACGATACGCGAATTTCGAAACAATTTATAAGCATCATCACAAAAAATATTGTGGAGAAAGAAGAAGCGCTTTTGAACCTTGCATATAATTCATTGCGCAAAAAAGTTGCGTATGGCTTGTCGCAACTTGCAGAAAAATATATACCAAATGAGAAAGGAAAAAAAGTATTGGATATTTCAAGAGAGAATCTGGCGCAAACAGTTGGTGTGGCAACAGAATCGCTTATAAGAACGTTAGCTGATTTTAAGAGCGAAGGTTTAATTGATATTGAAACGGGTAAAATAATTTTACTAAACGAAAACAAATTAAAAAACCTGCTGTATTAAGCAGGTTGTTTTGCATCGTCTCGCAAAGAGGGTGATGCGAAGCTAAGTTATATCAGGCAGGTTTATTTAAACAGAGCAATTCGCCTTCATTGTTTTGTTGTTCAAGAGTCCAGTTGTCGGTTAATGATGTTTCGATCCACACGTTGCCGCTTTTGCGAAACACTTCTGCAGTTAAACCAAAAAACTCTTTCAAATCTTTTTTCAGTTGCGCCACCGTTTTTTGTTTATTCACACTTAAATGATCAGCGCCGTTTAACTTGCCCACGCGCTTCACTTGTTCGTCGGGAAGAACTTTTTCAGCCTTCTGCGAAAACTTTATTGCAGAGCCGTCTTTCAAAAAATCAATTTTCAAAAAAGGATACTCCGCATTAAATGTGTGCTGAAGATACCGTATCCGCGTTTCGCCATCAATATATAACTGCATAAAAAGTTTGTTTAGAATTTATAGTGTAGGGTGATGTTTTTTGTGTGGTGATTTTTTATGAGCCCAACTTTATTGCTACTATTTAACCTTTGTTGCGTCGCACTCTTGTACGTTCTTTTCTTCACTCATCATGTATCAAACACGTTTATTTTTTTATACACCGCTTTTTTTTGATTTTACTTTCTTAATCAAATTTAGGTTGCAAGTGCACCTTTTAAAAGAACTGTCATCAGTCCGAAAAATGATTTTCGTCATCTTCAAAAAGTGCCCGCATTTCTTCAATCCATTTCAATTCCTTTGTAAATTTTTTCTCTTTGTTTTGCCATTGACAGAGTGAGCCACTCTCGAAGAGTGGCTCACTCCTTTAAAGGAATTCATTTTAAAAGGAGCCGGCAATAGTAAATCACCAACTCCTTTATTTCTCATCGCAACCGTTATTTTAAAAAGAAAATGGACATACAATACACTATTAGCGACACATTAATCAGCGAAGCAAACAGCAATGTTGGCAAAGTAACTTTTGGTGGTTGTGCTGCAAGATTTAACGCAAGTACAGGCACATTTGCCGAAAGCGCAACTATCCACAAATTAAAATCGTTACCGGCAAGATATATGGCAAACAATGTTATAGGGAGCATTGCTCCAATGTTTCCAAAGAGCGCAATACCCAGCCACAGAAACCTGCTTTCTTCCTGCACTTCACACCACGCAAAAAATCTTTTGAAAAATTTCGCTTTGGCGGGAGCCTTAACTGTGACCGTATCTTGATTAAAAATCTGAATGTTTGTTGGTGAAATTAGTTGATCCATAGTTTAATTATTTGTATGCAAATCTCGAAAGCCCGTGCAGGAAATAATATGACGAGCGTCAGTCGTAGTTCTGTTTTTTATCAGAAGATGAATTCTCAATCAGGTGACGTTGTTTTCTTCCTTCTAGATCTTTGAAAACTGTTAACAAGGAATTTTTTTAGTACTTTGAAACCATTTTCAGGTATTTATTTCTCAGCCAAAACGTGATTAATCTTTACTGGCAAATTCAATCTTTGTTATAGCATGGACTTTTAAAATCATCAGAAATACTTGCAAGTTCACGGACATAAATTAGCTTATTTGTATTCTTAATGTGCGCCTAAATTAAGAATCCTGAAAAATGCCTGCAATGCGCACAGAATGTCACGGCTTACCAGACTTTCCCAAAGAAACCGCTAATTGTTGCGACAGTGTCGCAATAATTCCACAGCCTGCTCTTTTGTTGTTCAATAAAGTGATGTTATAGTTTTTTCTGATTAACAACTAATGCAACTTTTCTTTGGCTTTTGTTCTATAAGGGATGAGATGTCCTTGTATAAACCTCCATTTTATAAAACATTTTTATTACTTGTTTAAGTAATTTCAATTCGAGCATTTTACACAGCCATCATGTTTCTATCGTCTATTAGTTTTTCAAACTTCAAACGTAACGTCTTCATATCCTCACTTACTTTTTTGTTTAAAATTTTCGCATAATGTTGAGTCGTCTTTAGGTTTTTGTGTCCGAGCATCTTACTGACGGATTCAATTGGAACATCATTGTTTAATGTAACCGTGGTTGCGAAAGTATGTCGCGCAAGATGGTAAGTAAGCACTTTTTCAATACTGCAAACTACAGCAATCTCTTTCAGGTACTCATTCATTTTTTGATTGCTTAAAATTGGTAACACCATATCACTTGCTAAACACTTCGGATGATTTTTGTAGCGCTCAATTATTGCAAGGCAAACAGGTAACAAAGGAATAGGTGCAGGTGTATGAGATTTTTTTCTTTGAATAAATAGCCACTTAAATCCATCTATTCCGGTTCTTATTTCTGAGCGCTTTAATTTTTGCACATCTGCATAAGCAAGCCCTGTATAACAGCTAAATAAAAATATGTCCCTTACAATAGTTAACCGTTCGGTTGCAAATTTTTTCGCAGTAATTGTTTCTAATTCTTCCGTAACAAGAAATTCTTTTGTTACTTCCTTTCGTGTTAGCTTATATCCAATAAAGGGGTCTTTCAACAACCATTCTTTTTTCACGCATAGAAGCACAATTTTTTTAAAATCTCCCAGGTACTTCATTGTTGTATTGTGAGCAATCTTCTTTTCTGCTTTAAGAAAATATTCAAGATCAGCAATGAACTCGTAATTAATTTTCTTTACATCGACGTCTGTTCGATTATACTTCCATCGGAGAAAATCATAAACGTGATCATAAGTCGTTTCAAAATGATCGAGCGTTCCCTGAGCATACTCTTGACTTGCAACCAGCACCTTCATTTGATTATTGTGATGGCGAAATAATTCCATTAGCAAGCGTGGTCTTTCTGTTAAGCCCGTTAGTTTGTTTTTTACAGCTTCAGCAGTTACCAATTCATTGCAGTCTATCAAGCACCTGTGAACTTCATAAACTTTTGACTGTAGCGTATCTAAATACGCATTTGTAGCTCTGGCATCTTCCTTTGTTCCGGTTACTCTGCCTGTGTGGGAATTCCATCTTTTGGGATCGCAAACACGTTTAGTTGAAACTTCGGCTCGCTGTTGGTCAATTGTGATGCGCATGTATATTGCTGCCTCACTTGAAGAATTGTTCCTGGACTTTTTTAAGAAAAAAAGTAAACTAAATCTCTTACTAATCATAACGCACTTTTTAGTGTGAATAAATGTAGAAGGAAGAGATTCTCAAGACAAGATGTTCAAAAATGAAACAACTTGATTTTAAGTAAGTTATCGTGGGTTTGGTGCGTCAATTTTTTCATAAATTTTGACGCACCGAATAACGCACCAACATTTTGATAAATTCTGTTACGTTTTGATAAAGTCTAAAAATAAAAAACCTTCAAACTCAACGTTTTGAAGGCATTTGATACTTTTTGATAAGTATTTCTGCGGTGAGGGAGGGATTCGAACCCTCGGTACGGCTTTAAGACCGTACGACGGTTTAGCAAACCGTTGATTTCAGCCACTCATCCACCTCACCAATGAGTTTGCGTTGAATTATTCAG
>Ga0081539_10002305_pt1 | contig 27551 bp, 26 predicted proteins | sample TabmetS4T2R2_FD_71023 | JGI IMG/M metagenome (GOLD analysis project Ga0081539, IMG submission 71023) | Tabebuia heterophylla rhizosphere microbial communities from the University of Puerto Rico - S4T2R2 | ecosystem: Host-associated > Plants > Roots > Rhizosphere ...
CGTCATCTCGGCGTCGGTGAAATTGTTGCCTTGCGTCTGGTCGAAACCATTCTCGAAACGCCTATCCAGTTCGGCGAAATACTGGCCGAGGCACCAGCGGGCGTCGGCGCTGTCGGGCGTCTCCAATGACAGTTTGACTGGGTCGGCATGCAGAAGTTGCTCCACCTCTGTCATGGCGGCGATCAGGCGCTCGCGCCGGTCACCGCTGAGCGGCGCAAGGATGGATTCTGCCAGCCTGTCCGAAAGCGCATCATAGCTGGCATACTCGACCTGCCCCGCCTTCGTCAGGCTGAGAAGGCGGACACGGCCGTCATCCGGGCTCTTGCGCACCTCGATCAGGCCTTGCGTTTCGAGCGAGCGCAGCAGCCGGCTGAGATAGCCGGAATCGAGGTTGAGCTTCTCGCGCAGCGCACGCAGGTCGACGCCGTTGGACGCACCGACCTCGAAGATGACCCGCGCCTCGCCGAGCGGCCGCCCGCGCGAGAGATAGCTGTCTTCCAGCGCTCCGATGCGCTGGGTGACGGCGCGGTTGAAACTGCGGACCCGCCGGATTTGCTTGGCATCCATTATCTGACTTTAGTCAGATATCCATCACGAAGCAAGGCGCTACGTCACGACACCTACTCTTCATCGTGGTCGACTATCAAACGACCATCATCATCGGATGCATATATGCTTATTATCTGGAGTACATATTCCTCTATTTTTAAGAAATTCCTCCTTTAGAATGTCATCGCCGGCGTTTATCTTTTAAGTATCCCCTGCACTGGTGAATTGTATACCAGCGTAATCCAGGGAGTTTTTTAAATGTAGCGTCTTCGCGACGGACTGCTTAATCAGGTCAAAGACCCACCGATACTGTTGGTTTTCCATTTACCAGTCTTTCAATCGCTGCGGCAAAGGAACCTAGAGTTCATCGTATGGAGTCAGTTCCGATGGTGGGCCGACCGCCCGCTACCCCCGCCCGACGAACGGCATCTTGGTCGCCATCACGGTGAGGAACAGCACATTGGCGTCGAGCGGCAGGCCGGCCATGTAGACCACCGCTTCGGCGACGCGCTGCACGTCCATCACCGGCTCCGGCGCGATCGTGCCGTTGGCCTGCGGCATGCCTGACGTCATCGTCGCCGTTATATCGGTCAGCGCATTGCCGATGTCGATCTGCCCGCAGGCGATGTCGAACGGCCGCCCGTCCAGCGCCAGCGTCTTGGTCAGTCCGGTGATGGCGTGCTTGGTCGCTGTGTAGGGCACGGAGCCCGGCCGTGGCGCATGCGCCGAGATGGAGCCATTGTTGATGATGCGGCCGCCCTGCGGCGTCTGGGCGCGCATGACGCGGAAGGCCGCGCGGGCGCACAGGAACGAGCCGGTGAGGTTGACCGCCACGACATCGTTCCAGACCTCGACCGGCAGTTCGTCGATCAGCGTGGTTTTGAAGCCGCGTCCGGCATTGTTGAAGAGCAGGTCGACGCGGCCGAATTCCTTCACCATGCCATCGAACAGGCGGTCGACCTCGTCGGGTTTCGTCACGTCGGCCGCGAGCGCCAGCGCCTTGGCCTCCGCATGGCCGGCCGCCTGCACCGCCTCGTCCAGCAACGCCTGCCGCCGTCCGGCAAAGACCGTGTGCCAGCCGGCCTTCAACAACGCAGTGGCCGTCGCCTTGCCGATGCCCGAGCCGGCTCCCGTGACGATCGCGGTCTTTCCCGCTGCCATGGCTGATCCTCCTCGAAAGAGGTTGCTGGCATCGCAGATGAACAACGGAGAGGCAAGTGCCCGACAAAAAGGGCGGCCATTGGCGACCGCCCTCTAATCTGAACCGGTCTTGGGAGGAGGAAAGCCGATTCGACTAGATGCGATTTTAGCCTTAGTCGGTTAACGAAAGGCTAATAAATCTCCGTCGCTGCAACTCACCCGAGCAACGGCAGGAACGGCCGCCCCATCAGCGCCTGTCCAAACAGGAACAGCACGAAAGCCGTAAATGCCACAGCAAGGATGCGAACCGGCCAGCGGTTCGTCGGTCCGAACAGCGCAGCCGAAACCAATCCGAAAGCCGGGATGAAGTGCATCACGTGGGTCGCAAAGAAATGCGCCGCGCGCAGGTCGCCGCCGTCGCGCGACCAGCCCATCAGCGGCACGCCGCCGGCATCGGTCGGTGCACCGCCAATGAAGTGTGTGCCCATCTGGCTCATCGTGCCTGCTGATATCAGGGTCAACGGCAGGGTCAGCGCCAGCCCGGTCACCAGCGACTCCTTCACCGCCGGCGACAGGCCGGTCACCGTATTGCGGGCGATCTGGACCGCATAGACGGCAGTCGCAGAGGCGATCAGCGTCGCGCCTATTCCTGCGAAGGAATAGAGGATCGCGCCGAACAGCGTCTGGTTGAAATGCGATGCCGTGCCGAGCGCGGCCGCGCCGCCTATCCAGATGATCTCGAGCACGGCGGCGATGCCGACCGCGCCGCTGAACAGACGATACCAGCGTTTGCCCGTCGTGCCCTTCGGCAGGAACAAGGCGAAGAAGGCGAGCGTGCCGAAATAGACGAACAGCGCAAACTCGAACTTCAGCGGTTTCAGCCAGATATCGACACCCTGGAACTCGCGCGGATCGGCAAAAGCGGCAAAGCCGGTCGGCGCCATGGCGATCAGCATCAAAAGCGCAAAGGCGAAGAAACCCGGCTCGGCGTTCCTGACCTTTCCAAGGAAACTTGCTGGCGAGATGGCTGGCGGCGAAGTCGGATCGAGCGCGATAACGGACATGGCGAAATCTCCTGTGCTTGTCGTTCAGACAGCGAAGGCCGCGGCCGCGGGCTTGCGCGCGGCGCGGATCGCCAGAAAGGCGAGCAGCCCGGCCGGGCCGAACAGGAAGGTGAGAACCAGACAGGGAACCACCATCAGGAACGGCACCGCGGCCTGCCGGGCGCTGCGCACGATCCAGGCGCCGACAAAGAGGTCGAAGGCGAGGTAATGAATCCAGCCGGCGAGCAGCAATTCCCGCGTCCGGAAGAGTGCCGCCACGTTGTCCAGGCTGTCGAAGCCGCCTTGGGCCGACGACCAGAAAGCCAGCACAAGGCCGCTATAGGCGACGGCCAGCAGCGCGGGGATGGCGATGCCCGCGATACGATCGGCGACGCGCGGAATGAACGGGCTGGCGAGCAGCACGAGCCAGCCCGCCAGCGCGACCGTGTTGGACAGGCTGAAGACTGCGTCGGCATTCATGGCCATTCTCTTCTCTCGACCATCATTCCCAAACGTTGCGAGTTAATCTTTACGATGTCAAGATCGAATTTGACGTTGTCAAGATTGTGATCGAAAGCCGCCCCGGCAGGTGCTATCAGCGGTTTACCGGAGCCGGCAAACGTTCGGAAACGGAGATCAAGGGGCGGACTGGAAGCATGACCAACGAAAGCGTGGCGCGCGCCTACCACCACGGCGACCTGAGAAAGGCGCTGCTCGAGGCTGCCGAGGCAGAGCTTGCCGAGAAGGGCGTCGAGGGCTTCACGCTGCGCGGCTGCGCCAAGCGCGCGGGCGTTTCGCACGCGGCGCCCGCGCATCACTTCAAGGATGCCAACGCGCTGCTTACCGCGCTCGCGGCCGAAGGTTTCCAACGCTTTGCGGCCGCCATGAGCAAGCGGCAGGCCGATGCGACGGACGCCCGGGGCCGGCTGATCGGCGCGGGCCTGGGCTATGTCGATTTTGCGCTGGCGAACCCGGCGCTATTCCGGCTGATGTTCTCGTCGTCGCGGCCCGATTTCGGCGACGCGGCGCTTGCAGAGGCCGGGTCGGCCTCCTTCGAAATTCTCACCCGTGCGGTTCGCGACGCCTGCGGCAGCGATCCCGAAACGGACAGGGACGCCATGCTCGGCGTCGCGGCGGCGTGGAGCATCGTGCATGGGCTGGCGGAGCTGCTGCTCGCCGGCCGCATGCCGTTTCTGACCAGACTGGCCGGGGACGATCCCGACGCGGTCTATGCCGCGATCATCGGCAGGATCATGCCGGCAGTGTAGACCTTACCAGGGCGAGTTCGGGGCCGGCGAAGGCGTAACCGACGGTACGGAGGCGGGAGCCTTGGAGGCGGACACCGTCGCCTCGACATGGTCGATCAACGCATCAGGCAGTTTCAGCCGCCCGGCGAGCAGGTCGAGATAGCCGCGCTCGACGCGCGTGTCGGGGTCGATGGTGAGCCGCGAGGCCGTGTAGAGCTCGAGCTTCTGCGCGTCGGTCTGGACGGCTGCCACCAGCTCGTCGATCGAAAGCGGCCTGGCGATTTCGTCGTTGAGGAACTGCTCGGCTTCCGCGCCAATGCCGGAAAGCGACAGCTTGTCGGCTATTTTCCTGCGTTCCTCCTCGTCGATGTGGCCGTCTGCATTGGCGGCCGCGATCATGGCGCGCACCAGGGTGAGCGCGAATTCGGCTTCTCCTTGCGGGGCTTGCGATGGGTGGAAGCTGGTGTCCTCGGGCGGCGGCAGCAACTCGGGATTCCTGGCCGCCTCTTCGGGTTTGTCGCCGTTCTTGTAGTTCTGGTAGGCCTTGTAGGCGAGGCCGCCGATTGCAGCGATGCCGCCGAGCTTCAGCGCCGTGCCGGTGATCTGGCGTCCCGCCCCCGTACCCAAGAGTACGGCGACCAGCGCGCCGGCCGCCAGCGGGTTGTCCTTGGCGAACTGCGTCGCCTTGCCGCCGGCATCGCGGACTGTGGTTCCTCCGGTTCCGGGGATCTGCGAGCCGAGCAGGTCGTTGAGCAGCGATTTCGGATCGAACATCGGGGGGCCTCCTTGGATTGGCCATCGGGTGGACGATGACGAAGGGGGACGTAGGATGTCATCGCGACATTACAATGACCCGCGCGGTTCCGCACCGGCAAAAAAGATGGCAGATACACGGTCCTTGCCATGAAAATCATTGCCGAAACAACGGGCTAGCTTCTAGCTGCCGATATGGCGGGCGCCGCGCTTTTCAGCGAGCCGCACCTGGCGGTGCCGTTCGGCATAGCGGGCGCGGTCGTCGTCGCTGCGCTGGCCGTGACACCAAGCGCAGGAGACACCTTCCTTGTAAAACAAGGACTTGCGATCCTGCGCGGTAAGTGGCCGGCGACAGGCGCGGCACAGTTCCGCCTCGCCCTCGGCAAGGCCGTGGGTGACCGAGACGCGCTCGTCGAAGACGAAGCATTCGCCCTCGAACAGGCTCCGCTCCTCGGGTACGGTCTCCAGGTATTTCAGGATGCCGCCCTTCAGGTGATAGACCTCCGGGAAGCCAAGAGAGCGGACGTAAGCCGTTGCTTTTTCACAACGAATCCCGCCGGTGCAGAACATGGCGATGGTCTTGCCTTGGAGCGCCGCGCGGTTCTGTTCGACCCATTGCGGAAATTCGCGGAAGCTCGTCGTGTTCGGATCGACGGCATCCCTGAACGAGCCGAGCGCCACCTCGTAGTCGTTGCGGGTGTCGACGACGACCGTATTTTCCTGCGAAATCAAGGCGTTCCAGTCGGCCGGCTCGACATAGGCGCCGACGTCGGAAAGCGGGTCGATGCCCTCGACCCCCATGGTGACGATCTCCTTCTTCAGCCGCACCTTCGTACGGTGGAAGGGCATGGCCTCGGCGGTGCTGAACTTGACCTCGATTTTTCCGATCTTAAAAAAGTTTTCCAATCTGTCGATCAATTCATCGATCGCCTGCGGCGAGCCGGCGACGGTTCCGTTAACTCCTTCTTTTGCAAGCAGAATCGTGCCTTTGATACCGCGTCCGCAGCAGAAGGCGGCGAGCGGGCCCTTCAGCTCCTCCGGTGCGTCGAGCCGGCAGAATCGATAGAGCGCGGCGACGCGCACAGCTTCGGGGGACGTGGATGAATTCATGCCCGAAACGATAGTGAAGAAAGAACGCGCGCTCAAGGCAGACCGGATTTCTCCCGGATTTTCAGGCGCTTGCGCAGCGCCTGCGCGCATGGCGGCGAAAAAGCGGAGGCGCGGAAGGCCGGCTTTTGTTCACACCCCCCCGCGACGGCATCAGAATGAGGGCGGATTGAAGGAGCGGGCTATGGAATTTTCGCAGAATGCGATGAGAGAGATCGGGACGATCGCCAACGAGCTGGGCGTCGAGCCGGCCGCGCTGATGGCGGTGGTCGAGGTCGAAAGCGGCGGTCGTTTTTTCGCGACCGTCGACGGCAAGGAGGAGCCGCTGATCCGATTCGAGGGACATTATTTCGACCGGAGGCTTTCACCCGACAAACGCAAGGCGGCGCGAGCGGCCGGACTGGCCTCGCCGGTCGCGGGCGCGGTTGCCAACCCTGCTTCGCAGGAGGCTCGGTGGCGGATGGTCGAAGCGGCAGCGGCGATCGACCGCAAGGCGGCTTACGAATCGACGTCGTGGGGCGCGGGACAGGTGATGGGCGCGCATTGGGCATGGCTCGGCTATGCCGATGTCGATGCGCTGGCAGCCGAGGCCCGCAGCGGCGCGGCCGGCCAGCTCCGGCTGATGGCGCGTTACCTGGACAAGGCAGGGCTTGCGCCGGCGCTCAGGGCGAAGGACTGGGCCGCCTTCGCCCGCGGCTATAACGGGCCGGCCTATGCCGAGCATGGCTACGACAGGCTGATCGCGCAAGCCTACGGCCGGCATTCGGGCACGCCGGCTGAAGATGTCGCCGGTTCTCCGGAAGCCGGGAGGACCGCCGGGCTGCTGCGGCGCGGCTCGCGCGGCGAAGCGGTACGCGATTTGCAGCGGAGGCTGAGCGGCCTCGGCCACCCGCTGGACGGCGACGGCATCTTCGGCCCGGCGACGGAACAGGCGGTGCGCGCCTTCCAGGCCGGGCATGGACTGGCGGCCGACGGCATTGTCGGTCCGCAAACGGCTGAATCGCTTCAGGCGGCGGCCAAGGCCGGCGGCTTTTGGCGGCGGCTTCTGCGCTGGCTGGCGCAATTGCTCAGGGCAGGATGAATGGGGCGTTCATACTGCTCCAACTCTTGCTTGGTGTATGGTCCTATTGTCCCGATTCTGAAATTCGCATGGGTTTGATATCAAGGGTCGAGCGAATTTAATGGGTTTGCTGCTGGACACACTACCTTGATCCCGAAAAATGTTGCGGCGCACCAAATGTCGTGGACTAGAACTCGTTCTTCGGCGGTCGAGGCTGTGCCGGAAGGCGGCAAAATCTGCACGTCGATTACCGCTGAGACGTTATTCTGAGTGAAGCCCAACCGCGCGAAGTCGTCTTGCTTTCCCTCCATGGGCGATCCCACCTGTGCAAAGCTGACGTCTGTGGCCTCTGTCGTGAGAAATGCTACGCCGGGCTTCGCGAGCACGGTGTCGAAGAGTAGACGGCTGCCAAGTTGTTCGAAGACAAAAACGTTGCCATGATGTGAAATTCGAGTTGTTGCCGTGACCGCATCCACTGTCAGGACCGGCAACATCTCCGGAAAAGCGACGGACTCAGAAGTTGCAAACTTGCTCGCGGCGATCTCAGGCTCTGCGCTGTCGTCTAACGAGTCTAGATCTACCCCAACGGGCAAAAACCAATCATTGAGGGGACCTTTCTGAAATATCCGCCTCAGCGGACTGCCCTGCATGAAGCCGGCGGATGAGAAGCCCGTCTCGCTGTTTTGGAACGTCAGAATGGGGAATGCCAGGTTGGAACCGGAATCTCCCGCGAAGGGCATTTGATATAGCTTGACAGAAAGGTTTGAAAGCGAAGCATCTCTATCGCTGGCATGTATGCCGCAGAAGAGCGGATCAAATTCTTGTCCAGGTATAATATACCCCCATAACAACCTGTTTTCAGGAGTGAGGAGATGGGTCAGCTCGAATTCCGACCTGATACTGTCCTGAAGAAGGATTGGCACCTTGTGTTCGTACAAGGCGAGCAGCCGTATGCAAACATTGCGGACCGCATCCGGGGTTTGCATGGCCCAAGAGCTGCCGGGTATGTTTGGCAGCCCTGCTCTAATAAGATAGAGGTCGTCGGCATTGCGAATGTTGTAGGTTTCAGACGGACCCATTTCCACCATGTGGAAAAAAATCTGCGGATCGACATTCCACTCCACTAAATATCCGACCATCAGAGCGATATCGCTTCTGTTCCAGCCCAACACCTCGAGCGGGCTCGTCGTTTTGAGCCATTTCTGAAGCTCTTGATCCTCCATGTAAGGAGCATGGAAACCCAGTTTGGAATTTGGTTCGACAGTTCGGTCGATATAGCTGCCAATAGCCGGGTCGCTTGAAAGCGCGGTGCCCCCCAAAAATGCGAAAGCGCAGGCCGAAAAGCAGTATGCACCACGTTCGACCACTGTCGCGATGTGATGCGCGCGCAGAAATTCAGCCAGCTGCAGCCCAGTCGGATAGTCTCCGCCTTGACCTTCCATCGTCAGGACAGCGGTGGGACCTCCGTCAGAAGCGGCACAGTCCTCTCGACAACGCACAAACGTGTTGTAGAGCTCTTCGAGAGTTTCAACGTCTCCCGATACTGTCTTCCCCTCATAGTGGAGGTGAGGCACCGGATGGGAAACAGAATAGTGCATCGAGACAATGCCAATCGTGGCGCCGAACGATTGTTCCGACGGCCACAACGCTAGCAACGACATCAGGCCAATGACAACGGATTTGTCCATTCTGCCCCCTTTCCCGCATGCATTTCAGGACACAGTAACATGGCAAGCGACGAATGCGAGCGACACGAAAAGCTTGGTTGAAGGATTTTTGCCGATGGCTTTGAGAGGTGAAACCTTGTTTGACCAAATACCTAGAGGACGTGCATGGGAGAGGTGGAATAGGATGGGTAGAACACACATTGGCCGGTACGGCTCAGTCGTGCTCTTGCTATCTGCGGCGCCGGCCGCTGCTACTGGACCTGATGAGTCATCTTCGAACGGCAATCCGATCGCTGCGCCTCAGCAAGTCGATCGTGCGCCTGAGTGCGATGCATCACGCGCGAACTTTGCGATCGGCAAAAAGTTTAACGCCGTTACTGCAGAGAATGCGCGGGTCGCGTCTGGCGCCATTGAAGTCAAGGAACATGAGCAAGGAACACCGGACACGCTGGAAGTTCGATCCGGCCGGCTGACCGTGTTCGTCGATCAGAACGAGTTGATCTTAGGGGTGACGTGCGGCTAGGACGATTTGGAGCGTTTCCGTTTTTCTTCGAATCACGGAAACTGCTCCAATTGTCTCGACTGCTCTCCCTGAAAAGATTCGCGCCGCAAGCTGTAATCAAGCCCAACCTATGTGCTGACTATTGGGCGTTTATTCTGCTGTGCAGTGATCGTTTCGCGCCACCTTTGCTTCCTTTGGAGTGCAGCCTGCCATGTCAAGGTGTTCCCTCCAGCTTCCGCCTAAAACAGTCGGATCCTTCTCGCACTCGAAATAAGCGACCCCGTCCGGAAGCCCCTTCGCGGGATGACTGTTTAGCGCCCATACCTGACCTACACTTCCCGCTTCGGCTTTGGTCGCGAAATTGCCATTCCCGATCCCATAGAGGCAGGCCCCTGAAACGTTGGAATCCCTGAGAAGCAGATCGGGACCATCGAGGGTCAAGAACGAGTCGGAAAAATCCGTCTGCTGAAAGGTGGTGTGGCCGACTGCAATCTTGGTTTTTAGGATAAAGTCCTTAGCGACGCCGATATGATCCATCTTCGCGTGATCGAACGAGCTACCGCTCAGATCGGCGTCCTCCAGCAACGCCCGAGTCATGAGCACTTGTTGCCCCCTGACGTTGGACAGCTTTGCCTTTGTGAGGTTGGCCTGTCGGAAGTCACCACCCGAAATATCGGCGCCGGAAAAGTTAGATTCTGAAAGATCGGCGGAAGCTAGCCTAACACCGACGAGGTATACGCCCGGCTGGTCGGGCTGAGGTGGACTGAGGTCCAGGCCGACCAGGACGATGCCGGCACGATTCAGGTTCTCTAGCGCCTGCACCTTGCCGCTGTTGCCGGGTGCACGCGTGGTCAGCAACTGCCAAGACGCCACAACTCGTGATTCTTGCCGTCCGCTGAAGTCGTAGATCAGCGCAATGACAGCGAGAATTATGCCGATCGACTCCGTAATGCGGAGAAGACGGTAAATCTTGCTGGTTTCGAGCCATGTCAGCCAGTCGGCTCTCAAGCGTTGCAACACGCTGGGTCCAGCGCGATCGTCCGAGGATAAATTGTCAGTCATGCCCACCCCTCCACTTACGACGATAGTTGCCGATCAGATGTTGACGACCATCAGAAAACGCTCCCCGATCCATCCCACGGACACAATGCGAGGAAGCGTTTCCACGCGGTGGGCATTTGATGCGCATCGAGTGCAGCCGACTGACCGTTGAATTCGAATGATATTGAAGTGGATGCCTCACTGAAGATCTCGAAGACTCGCCTCAGTGCAACGTCGCGGTTTGCCTTCGACGACAACGAAGTGCCTGCTCCGCTCGGAATACCGCTGAGAACGAACTCTCGAATGTTTTCCGGATCGCTCCACATTCGCACACGCACGTTTTCATCAAAGATAGGAGGGCCGTCAGGCGTGTTGATTGTCAGATCCACAGCGCGTTCTTTCAGAAAGCACTGGATATCGATAAATCCTCGCGCAAAGTAACTTTCACCGCGAGCCAACTTCTCAGACACCATGTGCAACAGATATGAACTATTTGGCGAGATCCGCTCGATTTGTACATTTCCGAAAGTTTCGACGTCGCGCGACGCGTCCTGAGCCGATGGCTGTGAGAAAGTGAGGATCAAGAGGGGGGCAGCGATGATCGGAGCCTTCATATCACAACGTCTCGTGTCTCTAGCTTTCCAGCGTCCGGTGTCCTCATGATCCCGAAATTCGCTCGGCGCGTGGTATCGAACTCGTGCGAATTTCGGAAATCGAGACGCTGGGATGCAAGCGCGGTCAAACCGCAACAACCTATTGTTCTGGCGACATGCACGTCAATGTCACAGAGAAGCGCTATGGCGCCTCACCGAGCTGAGCGTCCGCTGTCGCTTTTTGGGATCCCGAAGCAGGTCAGGCCGCTTCCGGCCCGATTGCGCTCAACCGGACCACCGTTCCACTCACCGCTCCCGCCGCCGCCCCAACCAACCTGCGGGAACGCGCCGACGGGATTTAGGCGCGCGTTCCCGCTCCGGTCGCGATCTGCGCCGGGGGCGACGCCATCACAACTGCCGGAAAAGCGGTGATTTCGCGGCCGGCGCTCAGCCGCCGCGAGCGGCGTGCTGCCGCGCGTCCGGAGGCGACCGGGAGTGACGGCAGCTTCGCCGCCGAGCGGCCAAAGCGGCCGGTCATCGGATCGCCGCATCGCGATGCAAGGATGGATCAGTGACCAACGCAGCCGAGGAGCGGGCGCGATGACCAGGGAGCCTGCAAAGGCCGCGAGGAAGGCGGTGGCCGGGCGCAGCGCGGCCAGACTGCCCAAGACGGCGCCGCAGCCGCAGCCCGGCAAGGTCACCCTGCTGTCAGGCGGCAACCCCCAGATCGCCAAGGGCTATGGCGATGCGCCCGTGCATGCCTATATCGCGGCCATGCCGGGCTGGAAGAGCGATCTGGGACGCCGTCTCGACGCGCTCATCGAGCGCACCGTCCCCGGCGTGAACAAGGCGGTGAAATGGAACTCGCCCTTCTACGGCATCGAGGGCCAGGGCTGGTTTCTCGGTCTCCATTGCTTCACGAAATATGTGAAAGTGGCATTCTTCCGCGGCGCGTCGCTCAGCCCTCTGCCGCCCGGAGGGTCCAAGCAGAAGGACGTGCGCTATCTCGACATCCATGAGGACGACCAGCTCGACGAGGCGCAGTTCGCCGATTGGGTGAAGCAGGCGAGCCAATTGCCGGGCGAAAAGATGTGAGCGGAATGCGATGAAGAACAAGAGCGACTCGCAGGCGGGAAATGAAGGAAATTCCTCCTCTCGGCTCATCGACGCGCGGATCGAGGAGCTGGGCGGCTGGCGGGGCGAGATGCTGGCGCGGCTTCGGGCTCTCATCAGGCAGGCCGACCCGCAAGTGGTCGAAGAGGTGAAGTGGCGAAAGCCGTCGAATTCGATGCTGGGGGTGCCGGTGTGGGAGCATGACGGCATCATCTGCACCGGCGAAACCTACAAGTCTGTCGTGAAGCTGACCTTCGCCAGGGGCGCCGCGCTGGACGACCCTTCCGGCCTCTTCAATTCCAGCCTCGAGGGCAACACCAGGCGCGCCATCGATTTCCACGAGGGCGACAGGCCGGACGAAGAGGCGCTGAAAGCGCTCATTCGCGCCGCCGTGGCGCTCAACATTTCAGCGCAGGCTGCCGCTCGCCCTCGCAAGAAGTGAGGCGGGGCCCGAAGCAGCGCTCGTGCCCCGCGCGCCACTCATTGGAAACGCTATTCGTGCGCGGCCGGCGGCAATCGGTGCGTGATCCCCAAATGCAGGAGCTTCCGCATCCCCGCGAGCCTGGCCTTCAGTTCTCCCGGAGTACGCCAGCCTTGGTCGAACAGCGAAAGCACCAGGCGGGCGGCCTCGTCGCGCTCCTCGCTCTGCGGGGCGATGTTGTTTGACAGGCAATAGTCGTCCAGCGCGCTGGTTAGAACCGCGAGCTGCCTGGGATTGGCAATGCCGGTAAAGAGCATGACGCTTTCCTTCCCTTAAAACGGGCGAAAGCGTGATCGGCTCTTTCAAGCGCCCCCTCGCCATGTTCGGATGGGCAGCGACCTTGGGACCCTACTCCCATGCGGGGCGGCAGGCTATAAAGAATGACATACCGGCGCAAAAACTGACGGGCGAATTCAAAAAGCGCCGCGAACCCGTCGCATGGACGCGTCGGGGCGGTTCTGCTAACCGGTCGGGACCTCTCCAAGTTCAAGGCAGCCGACCATGTCCTCCAAAACCGAAAAGCTCCTGGCTTTGCTGAACGGTCAGCCGGTGATCCCGGTGCTCAAGATAGACGATGCCAACGACGCCGTGCCACTGGCGCGGGCGCTCGCAAAAGGCGGGCTGAAGGTGATCGAGATCACGATGCGCACGCCGGCCGCACTCGAGGCGATCCGGCGCGCGGCCGGCGAAGTGCCGGAAGCAGTGGTCGGAGCCGGGACGATCCTCAACGCGAGGCAGTTCGAGGAAGCCGCCCGGGCCGGCTCGCAATTCATCGTCAGCCCCGGCGCGACCCGGCAGGTCTTCGATGCCGCGCGCGGCAGCGCAGTGCCGCTGCTGCCCGGCGCGATCACGCCGAGCGAGATGATGGCGGCGCTGGAGGAAGGGCTCGACTTCCTGAAATTCTTCCCGGCCGAGCAGGCGGGCGGCGCGGCCTTCCTCAAATCGCTCGCCTCGCCTTTTGCGGGCTTGAGCTTCTGCCCGACCGGCGGCGTTTCGGCCAGGAACGCGGCCGACTACCTGGCGCTGCCCAACGTGATCTGCGTCGGCGGCTCATGGGTGGCGCCCGACGAGGCGGTGAAGGCCGGCGACTGGGCCAGGATCGAGGCGCTGGCGAGCGAAGCGGCCGGGATCGGCATGGGATAGCGCTTCCGTTTGGTTTACGCGGCGCCACCCGCCGCCGAACGCCACCAGTCGACGGTGCGTTCGATGCCCTTCGGCAGGGGAACCCTCGCGGTCCAGCCGAGCAGGTCCTGCGCCAGGGACGGCGACGGGACCAGGTCGACGCCGGCCGAACCATTCTGGCGGAAGTCGACGAGGGCCGGATCGGCTCCGACGGCAGCGATGACGCACATCGCCGTCTCACGCATGGTGGGTGCGTTGCCGGAAGCCATGTTGATGATGATGCCGGTCGGCAGATCGGCGGCCGGGATGCGGGACAGCGCTTCGACCGCATCATCCACGTAGATGAGGTCACGCCTTTCGACTGGATGGTGAACGGTAAAGCGCTGACCCGCGAGACAGGACCGGATTAGTGACGGAATCAGGAAATCCGCAGATTGCGCGGGGCCATAGGTCAGCGACAGCCTGGCGGTGACGACGGAGAAAGGCAGCCGCGATCGCAGCGCCTCGATATAGTGCGCGCCGGCCACCAATCCCGCCGCATAGACGGTTTGTGGCATTTCCCTCAGGGATTCCCTGTGCGGAACGGGGCCTGGCCGTAGGCGGCCAGCGAACAGGTGCGAATGAAGCACGATGGCGCGGGTTGCGCCTGCGCCGCGGCCGCCAGCACCGACAACAGGCCGAGCAGGTCTTCGTTCACGCTGCCAAACGCATCGCCCAGCCCCGGCTCCTGCTTGCGCCTGGTCGACGCGGCGAGATGAAAGACGGTTTGCGGCCTGGCCTGCGCAAAGCAAAGCTGCAGCGCTTTTCGGTCGGCGAGGTCCAGCTTGTGCAATTGGACTTTGCCGGCGATGTCACCCAGGCGGTGCAGGCTTGTGCTCGGGCGGACCAGCAGATGAACGCGGTCGCCCTTGTCGAGGTAATGTCTGGCAAGGTGCGAACCGACAAATCCCGCGCAGCCAACGATGAGCACGCTCTTCATCGGCGCCAATGCTCTAAGCAATTTCGCGGAAAGAGGGGAACGCCGAAAATTCCAGCCATGGAGCGGCCATTCAAGAGCGGCGCTTGCCTGGGCGGCAGCGAGCGAACACGCCCCGGCACTGCGCCACAGGATGGCCGAACCTCGCGGGGACCCGGCAGCGGCGGCAATTTGGGGAAATCCTGACCCGGGCAAATGATGTTGGCGCGAATTTGCTTTTCGATCGACGCATGAGCAGACACCCGGTCGCAAATCACCCCCTCTCAAGCAATTCTAACCCCGCCCGTATCGCGACGGAACGTCGTGGCCGTCATCGACTGCTGCCGTCGCGATAGTGGCGGGGAAGAATTGCTATCTCCCCCACCAGGGGGGAGATAGCGCTGGCCGCAGCGTCTCCGCCAATCTCCAACGTCTGCGATTTGCACAGGAGGTCCATGCCGCCTATCTCCCCCTTGGTGGGGGAGATAGCAATTCCTGGGTTGGCGAAGCCAAGCCCTTGGAATTGCTTGGAAGGGGGTCGAGCGAGACGAGGGTGCAGGCCGATTCCAATCATCTGCAGCGCGCTCTAGCGCCCGTCACCTGCCTCCCAGCATACTTTCCGCCGTCATTCCAAATGCGATCGCCACGGCGGATAGGATGCGCCTGCTTCGGTAACAAGGCCGATACGAAACAAGCTTCCCGGCGACACGCGGCCGATAAGTCCGCTGCCTATCTTCTGACTGTGAGCGCGGTTCGTGTCCGTCCCCCGACTTTAGAACCGGGCACCCCCTCCCTGGCCGCCTTCGGGCCGCTCACATCGTTATTGCCCGTCGACCCTGTCGACGGGCTTTTTTTGACGCGTCGCCCCTACGCCGCCATAGATACTTGATGTCCTGACCTTGCAGCCCGCCGGCCATGTTTTACGTATATGGTAAGACGCGCTTGGCGACATGTGCTGTGCCCGTCGCTTTCGCCGATCCAAGGAGCGGGATTTGGATATCGAGCATGCCCTCCACTCTATCGTGGCGCTTCACTCCACGATCCCGGAAGACGGCTTCACCGCGGGCACGCTCGGCACCGAGCGGGCCGGGAGCGGCGTGGTCATTCGCGACAGCGGGCTGGTGCTCACCATCGGCTATCTGATCACCGAGGCGGAAAATGTCTGGCTGACTGCCGCCGACGGCCGCGTTATACCGGCGCATGCGCTCGCCTATGACCAGGAGACGGGCTTCGGGCTGGTGCAGGCGCTCGGCCGGCTCGACCTGCCGGCGCTGGACCTGGGCAATACGGGCCGGCTCGAGGTGGGCGATCCCGTGATCATGGCCGGCGGTGGGCGCAGCCAGTTCGTGCAAGCCAACGTCGTGGGCAAGCAGGAATTCGCGGGCTATTGGGAATATCTGCTGGAAGAGGCGATCTTCACCGCGCCGGCGCATCCTTCCTGGGGCGGCGCCGGGCTGATCGGCCCGGACGGCAAGCTGCTGGGCGTCGGCTCGCTGCTGCTGCAGGTGACGCAAAGGGGATCGGCGCAGGATGCCAATATGACCGTGCCGATCGACCTGCTGCCGCCGATCCTCGACGACATGCTCACCTACGGCCGGGTCAACAAGCCGCCGCGGCCCTGGCTCGGGATCTTTTCCGGCGAGAGCAACGGCAGGGTGGTGGTGATGAACGTCGCCGAGCGTGGCCCGGCCGCTTCCGCGGGGCTGCGTCCCGGCGACATCGTTTCGGAGATACGCGATCAGGACGTCCAGGGCCTCGCCGATTTCTACCGCAAGGTCTGGAAGAGCGGGCCCGCGGGCACCGAGATCCCCATCAGGGTCGTGCGCGACAATCGCGGCCTGTGGCTGCGGATCAAAACGGCAGATCGCGGCAGCTATATGAAAAAGCCAAGGTTGCAGTGAGGCCTGTTTCCCCCTTGCGGGCAGGGCGCATTTGAAAATTGCTTTTTGGCCGCTCAGTTCGTCGAGAACTTCGCCACCGTCATGAAGGTGACCGCCTTGCCGGTGAAGCGGTTGGCGTCGGCAACCTGCGTGCCCTGCTGGAAGCCTACCGTATAGACCTCGCTCGGCAGGTCATGCACGAGATTGTAGGTGACGGTCGGCGGCTTCGTGCTCTTGGTGCTCTGCGCGACGTAGGAATCGTCCAGCGCCCAACGCGCATCGACCGGCTGCGCGGCGACCACGATCGGCTGCTTGGCGACCTTCTTCAGGTCCTTGCGCGTGGCGCGCGCGGTCTTGGCGGTGGTCTTGACCGCAGGAACCGCAACGGCGGTCGGATCGGAGCCGGGCGCGCTGCTGACCAGCGCGGCGCGCTGGGTGGCGGGAGCGTAGGCAGCGAGTTCCGGAGCCGCATCCGTCTCCGGAATGATCTCCTGGGGCGCGCCGGGAAAGCTCGGATCGAGAGGCGCGGGCGCAGGGTCGGGCAGCGAGGCCAGGGCATAACCGTCGGCGGCCTCGTCCGCGTCTTCGCCGCTCTCGGCAGCCTCGGCGGCCGCCACGATCGAGGCGACGTCGTCGTCGCCGACGTCGTCCGGCCGGGCGGCGGGCAGCGGCGCGTTCGGCTCGGCATCGGCAACCATGCCGGCGGCCGCGGCGAGCGCCACGGCGTCGTCCGCGGGATCGGCCGTCAGCTCCGGCGGCGTCTCGATCAGCGGACGCGGCGTCGGCACGGGAACGTTGAGCGCGACCTCCGTCGCCGGCTCCGTGGCAAGCTGCTCGGCAGCGGCTGGATCGCCGTAGAGCCCCGCGGTGCTCGTCATGGCCGGCGCGCCAACATCGACCTTGGGCCGCGGCGCGAAATCGGGCAGCGGCGCATCATTATCAGGCAAGGCCGCGACGATGGTCTCCTTGGCCGGCTCGGCCGGTATCTCGACCGGGTTGGCGAGCTCCGGCGGTATGATGCGGATCTTGTTGTCGACCTTGGTTTCGGTCTTCGTCTCGGTCTTGGTCGCGGCAGGGGCCGCGGCCTTGACGGCCGCCTTGGGCTGTGGCGCCGCACCCTCGTCGTCGGCGCTTGCGACCGACACGCTCGCGCTATCTTCCTCGTCGTCGGCGCCGCCGCCTCCGAAGAAGGCCGCGAGCAGACCGCCCGAACGGGAACTGCTGGAGGAGGAACTCGAGCCGGCGCTGGCGATCGCCACGTCGCCGCTCTTCTTGCGCGCCTGATAGGCGGCGAGCGCCTGCTCAAAGCCGGGCAGCGGCTTGCCGTCGGAAGGCACGTGCAGCGTCTTGCCGTTCGGGAAGAGCGCGATGAGCTCCCTGCGGCTCATCTTCGGCCAGTGACGCACGTTGCCGACGTCGAAATGCACGAACGGCGAACCGGAACTCGGATAATAGCCGACGCCGCCGCCCTGCATCTTGAGCCCGATCTCGCGCAGCTTCTTGAGCTTCACGTCCGGAATGAAGAAGTCCATCGCCTTGCCGAGCATGTGCTGGCTCTTCTTGGCGACGCCCTTGGAGCGGCTGCGCAGCATGGAATTGGTTTCCGGCGAGCGATAGCCGCATACGACGTTGATGTAGTCGCGCGAACCGGACTGCTTGTAGGCTTCCCAGATCAGGTCGAAGAGCCGCGGGTCCATCCTGGTCGGCTCGTTCTTGCGCCAGTCGCGCAGGAACTGGTTCATTTTGCGCAGGCCGTCGGAATCGTAGCGGCCGTTGCGCTTGAAGACGATCTCAACCTTTTCCCTGGTATGCAGGTTGAAGAGCTTGAGCGAACGCGTCTCCGCATTTGCGCTACCTGCCCCGAGCACAAAGCTCAAAGCAAGAATCGCCGCAGCAAAACATCTCCCTCCGACGGACCCGGCTTTTGGCCGTCCGCCTGCTGGTCGCAGGATTCCGATCAAATCAAAAGGCCTTACAGGCTGGCATTTTGTCCCCGGATTTGACTCCGGACGTTGAGTACGTCGCCCGGATGATCCATCCTAATGGTTAATCATCGCTTATTGAAGCCGAAATACGGTATTACCGTGGCGGCAAGGTGACAGCCACCAGCCACTTGCAACCACGGTTAACCGCCGGTGTTCGAGATGTCAAAGTGTATGCGCGGCGCATTTACCCCGCGAATGACGAAGGCCTTGCCCTGCCCCATGTCGCGCAGAATTTCTAACACCTTGTCCGGCGGGACATCCACAAGAAAGAAGTCGACGGCCCTGCCGAACTGATGCTGGGACCTGGGGACCTTGCGGGTGAAAGAGTTCCGAAAAAGCTCCAGCTTTTCCAGCAGCATGCGCTCTTCCAGGGTGGACGAATCCTCTGATTCTCTCACCGGATCGAGCGTCAGGTGCTTGCCGTCCTTGTTCAGGCCGAAACCGTATTCCCGCGAGAGGCCGTTGCCGAAATACAAGGTGCGCTTGGCGAGAAGAGGCGAACTCTCGCGATACCCGGATATGATGTAGATGGGATAGCGTGAATCCGACTTGCGATAGAATTCCCACATGCCGTCGAAAAGCCGCGGATCCATCACAATCGACTTGTTGGCGCGCCGGTCGCGAAGGAACTCGTTGAGCCTCTGGAGCCCTTCCGCATCGTAGATGCCGTCGCGCTTGAAGATGACCTTCAGCGTTTCGCCGGTCTTCCAGTCGAACAGGGAGAGCGAACGCGTTTCGGCCATGGCTTTCGCCGAAAGCACTGCGAAGGTCGCCGTCAGAAGAACGGCGAGAACAAGGCTGCGGGTTGCGATGCCCCCGAATCCGAGGCGCATAAATAGGTGCGTGGACATGCGTCCCCTCCTGCAAACACGCCCCGTATGCCCCAACGGCAGATTTCTTCGCGATTGCAGCGGAAATGCGGTCCTGGCGTGAAGGAATTCCGGCCACGCGCCTGGTTTTTCGTAAACATGTTTTCGCTCCCTCGATGGCCGGAAGGAGGATGCGAGCTTTCACTAACCCAGTTCCACCACTTCCAGCGCGGCAAGCCGGTCGGGATCGGCGACCGCCTCGATGCCGGTGATTCGGCCACCGTCGACGGCGAGCCGCAGCACCAGCAGCAACTTGCCGGCCGGCGCCACCATGACGCCCAGCGCGCCGTCGACCAGCGCCGGATGCGCGGTCGCCGCACGGCCCTGGAAGAACTGAGCCACGGCTGCGGCGCCGCGCAGCTCGGGCTGGTCGCCGAGCCGGGTGGCCGCCTCGTCGGCCCTGAACACGACATCAGGGTCGAGCACTGCAAGCAGCGCCTGAAAATCGCCGCCGCGCGAGGCAGCCAGGAAGGCTTCCACCACCTGCTGCCTGCGGGCAAAGTCCGGATCGGGCTGGCGCGCACCCTGCACGCGGCGGCGGGCGCGACTGGCAAGCTGGCGCGCCGCGGTCGGCGTGCGGCCGACGATCGGCGCAATTTCCTCGAAGGGCACGTCGAACATGTCGTGCAGCACGAAGGCAAGCCGCTCGGCCGGCGCCAACGTGTCGAGCACCACCATCAGCGCGATGCCCACCGAATCGGCGAGCACGATCTCGCGCTCGGGATCGCCGCCCTCGTCGACGGCAACCGGCTCGGGCGAATCCGCGTCGAGATGATCCTCGCGGCGCGACTTCTTCGAGCGCAGCATGTCGAGGCAGACTCGCGCGACCACGGTGGTGAGCCAGCCGGTCAGATTGCCCACCTCGCTGGTGTCGGAACGGGCGAGCCTCAGCCACGCCTCCTGCACCGCGTCCTCCGCCTCGCTCGCCGAGCCCAGCATGCGCCAGGCGACGCTGCGCAGGTGGCTGCGGTTGGCCTCGAATTTCTCCGCCAGAAGTTTTTTCTCGTCCATCGGTCACATCTCCTCGTCGTGGTCCGTCAAAGAGATGACGAACGAAAGCCGGCCGATGTGACAGGCCGGCAGCGTCACCACGAAACCGAAGTTCCCCAAGGAGACCGAACATGCAAGAGAGAATGAAGAACCCGCTGCGCATCCTCCCCGACACGCTGCAGGCGCTGCTCGCGCTCGACAAGGCGTCCGGGAAATATCTGCCCGAAGTGACGCGCAAGCTCGTTCACCTGCGCGCCAGCCAGATCAACGGCTGCAGCGTCTGCGTGGACATGCACGCGAAGGAGCTGAAGAAGGCCGAGCAATCGGACGAGCGTATCTTCGCGGTCTCGGCCTGGCGCGAGACGCCGTATTTCGACGATGCCGAGCGCGCCGCCCTTGCGCTGACGGAATGCGTCACGCGCCTCGCCGACAAGCCGGAGGCCGTGCCGGACGATGTCTGGGAGGAGGCGGTGAAGCACTATGACGAGAAGGCGCTCGCCGCGCTCATCGTCCAGATCGCGCAGATCAACGCCTTCAACCGGCTGAACGCCTCGGTGCGGACGATGGTGGGAAGCTGGGGGTGAGGTGCAGCGGTCCTACGAGCCGGCGATGCCGCCGAAAGCGCGCTCCATCGCCGGCGCGAGCGACGGCGGATCGATCAGCGCCTTCGCAAAGCGCAGCTGATCGGCGGGTGACAGGCGCACGATTCCCGCTTCCTCGGCTGCGCTGTGCCGGAGTCCTGCGGGATAGCCTGGCGCATTTCATCTCTTCGAGCAGACCGCCGCGTAGCGTCAATGAGGCAATCGTCATGCAAGATTTTCTCCACCATCAACTGCCGCGGGCCAGGATGGATCAGAACGGCAGGCCGTAGCGCGGAACGCTCGCCTTGAAACGGCGGTAGTCCTCGCCGAATTTCCGTTCGAGATAGCGCTCCTCGCGCAGCACCACGCCGTAATGCAGCAGCAGCGCGCCCGGCACCAGGATCACCAGCAGCCAATCTGCAGCGAGCAGGATCGCTATTCCGGCCAGCGCTCCGATCCCGCCGACATACATCGGATTGCGCAGCCACCGGTAAGGCCCGGTGGTCACGAGCTTCAGCGCCGGCTCCCATGGCGGCACGTTGGTGCCGGCCTGCACGAAAGTTCGCGAGCCGATGAAAGAGAGAGCCAGTCCGGCCACGATCAAGGGGACGCCGATCACGACACGCGCGGATATGGGCAGCAGCCCGGCCAAAACCGTGCTTGGTAGAAGCCAGTCCAGGAGGAGGCCCAGGACCAGCGTCCCGGCCGCAATGAGCGGCGGTGGTGCGATGACGCCTGGAATGTCGTTCGAATCCGCCATGGCAACCCCGGCGATGCGGCCTTACGCGACTGTAGCGCCGGACGCATTATGCAAATCCGCGATCAAATCGCTCGATCCCGACCGACAACCGCGCGGGGTATTGCAAGCCTGCGCGCCTCGGCGGACGCCAGCATTCTACCCCCGCCCCGTCTCCGGGTCGATGCCATATTCCTTGAGCTTGCGGTAGAGCGTGGAGCGGCCGATGCCGAGGCGACGCGCCACCTCGCTCATCTGGCCGTTGTAATGCGCGATCGCGAAGCGGATCATCTCCAGCTCGACGTCGGCGAGCGTGCGGACATTGCCGCGCTGGTCGAGCGCCGAGAGCGCGCCGGGCAGGCTGCGGGCAGGTTCCGGCCTGGCATAGAAACTATTGGCGGGCGCGGCCGGCCGGTTATCCGCCGCCGGTTCCGAAGCGGCCGGCAGGCCGTCGCCGGAATCCGAGGAAGCGCCCACCAGGACGGCGATGTCCTCGACCTGGGCGCGGATCTGCGGGAAATCCTCGACGTCCAGCATCTCGCCGTCGCACAGCACCATGGCGCGAAACACGGCATTCTCGAGCTGGCGGATATTGCCCGGCCAGTCGTAGCGCCTCAGCATGGCTAGCGCCCTGCCGGAAATGATGCGGGCGCTGAGCGACGACTGACTTTTGGCGAGGCGCGCCATGAAATGCATCACCAGCGGCTCGATGTCCTCGCGGCGGGCGCGCAGCGGCGGCACGAAGATCGGGAAGACGTTGAGGCGATAGTAGAGGTCCTCGCGGAACTGGCCGTCGCGCACCCGTTGCAGCAGGTCGCGATGCGTGGCCGAGATCAGCCTGATGTCGACCTTGACGGTCGAGCGCGCGCCGACCGGATCGATCTCGCCGTCCTGCACGGCGCGCAGCAGCTTGACCTGAACCTCCGACGGCAGGTCGCCGATTTCGTCCAGGAACAGCGTGCCGCCATTCGCCTCGACGAACTTGCCGGCGTGCTTCTCGGTAGCGCCGGTGAAGGCGCCCTTCTCGTGGCCGAACAGGATGCTTTCGACGAGGTTCTGCGGGATGGCGCCGCAATTGACTGGCACGAAAGCCTTCGACCGCCGCTCGCCCGAGCCCTGGATGGCCCTCGCGATCAGCTCCTTGCCGACGCCCGACTCGCCTTCGATCAGGATCGGAATGTTCGACTGCGCCGCCTTCTGGCCAAGCCGCAGCACCCGCTCCATGGCCGGACCGCGGGTGACGATGTCGCGGAAGCCGAGCGTACCCGCGGCCGGGCGGCGGGCGCGCCGCGCCGCGTCCTCCATGGCCTCGACCTTGAGTGCGGCGGCGATCGCATTCTTCAGCCGCTCGGGCGAGGCCGGCTTGACCACGAAGTCGAAGGCGCCGGCGCGCATGGCCTGCACGACGGTGTCGATGCCGCCCTGCGCGGTCTGCACGATCACGGGCAGCGCGATCTCGCGTTCGCGCATGGTGCGCAGCACGCCAAGCCCGTCGAGGCCGGGCATGACGAGGTCGAGGATGACGACGCCGATGTCGCGGCCCTGCGGTCCATCGAGCGCCTTCAGAGCCGCCTCGCCGCCGTCGGCAAGGATCGCGCCGTGACCGAACTTCGTGACGGCGCCTTCCAGCAGGCGACGCTGAACGGGGTCGTCGTCGACGATGAGGATGGGACTAGCCATTCGATTCAGGATCAACAAACCAAAAGTCGGAAAAAATGCCTTCTGGATCATCATGGCACAGGGTTCTAAATAAGCTTTCAAAGAAGCCGGTGAAATTTTCCTTGCTGCGGCGCGGCCGGTCCCTCTCGTTCAAGGTGGTGTCATGACGATTGCCAACAAACCGACGGCTGCGGCGACGAGCGCGCGTAGCAGCGCGCTCGGCGAGCTGCCGGAATGGAACCTCGCCGATCTCTATCCAGGCATGGACGCCCTGGAACTGAAGCGCGACCTCGAACGGGCAGCGGAAGCCTCGGTCAGTTTCGAGAACCGCTGGAAAGGCAAGCTCGCGGCCGAGGCGACGAAAGGCGCGGCTGGCAGCCTGGGGCAGTGCCTGCGCGAATATGAGGCGCTGGAAGAGCTGATCGGCCGCCTCGTCTCCTACGCCTCGCTCGTCTATGCCGGCAACACCACCGACCCGAAGCGCGCCAAGCTCTACGGCGACATCCAGGAGAAGATGACGGACGCCAGCGCGCACCTGCTGTTCTTCGCGCTGGAGCTCAACCAGGTGGACGATGCGCTGATCGGCTCGGCGCTGGATGCCGACCCCGACTTCGGGCACTACCGGCCCTGGGTACTGGATCTCAGGAAGGACAAGCCCTACCAGCTCGAGGACCGCATCGAGCAGCTTTTTCACGAAAAGTCGATCACCGGCCGCGGCGCCTGGAACCGGCTGTTCGACGAGACGATGGCGGACCTGCGTTTCTCGATCGACGGCGAGGAGCTGACGCTGGAGCCGACGCTGAACCGGCTGCAGGATGCGGACCCCCAGATGCGCCGCAAGGCATCGGAGGCGCTGGCGAGGACCTTTGGCCAGAACCTGCGCAGCTTCACGCTGATCACCAACACGCTCGCCAAGGACAAGGAGATCTCCGATCGCTGGCGCGGCTTCAAGGACATCGCCGACTCGCGCCACCTCGCCAACCGCGTCGAACGCGAGGTGGTCGACGCCCTGGCCGCCGCCGTGCGCAATGCGTATCCAAGGCTCTCGCACCGCTACTACGCTATGAAGGCGAGGTGGCTCGGCATGGACGTGCTGAACCACTGGGACCGCAATGCGCCGCTGCCCGAGACGCCGCGGGCCACCATCGGCTGGGACGAGGCGAAGGACACCGTGCTTTCGGCCTATGGCCGCTTCTCCCCGGAGATGGCGGCGCTGGCGCGGCCCTTCTTCGAGAAGAACTGGATCGACGCGCCGGTGCGGCCCGGCAAGGCGCCGGGCGCTTTCGCGCACCCGACCGTGCCCTCCGCGCACCCCTATGTGCTGTTGAACTACATGGGCAAGCCGCGCGACGTGATGACGCTGGCGCATGAGCTCGGCCACGGCGTGCACCAGGTGCTGGCCGGCGGACAAGGGGCGCTGATGGCCTCGACGCCGCTGACGCTCGCCGAGACCGCCTCCGTGTTCGGCGAGATGCTGACGTTCCGCTCGCTGCTGGAGCGCACCACCGACCGGCGCGAGCGCAAGGCCATGCTCGCGCAAAAGGTCGAGGACATGATCAACACCGTGGTCAGGCAGATCGCCTTCTACGAGTTCGAGCGCAAGGTCCATACCGAGCGCAAGAACGGCGAGCTGACATCGGAGCAGATCGGCAAGTTCTGGCTGGAAGTGCAGGCCGAGAGCCTGGGCCCGGCGATCAAGCTGCGCGAGGGCTACGAGCTGTTCTGGACCTATGTGCCGCACTTCGTCCACTCGCCGTTCTATGTCTACGCCTACGCCTTCGGCGACTGCCTGGTGAACTCGCTCTACGCGGTCTACCAGAACGCCGAGCGCGGTTTTCAGGAGAAATATTTCGAGATGCTGAAGGCCGGCGGCACCAAGCATCACAAGGAGCTGCTGGCGCCGTTCGGGCTCGATGCCTCCGACCCCGCCTTCTGGCAGATCGGTCTTGCCGTGATCGGCAATTTGATCGACGAGCTGGAGACGCTGGAGGGCTGAGGGAGCGGCGCGAAGCCGGGTAGTGGGTCAGTTTGAATTTGGTGGCGGACTCGCCCCGTCTCGACCGGGGGCCTCCAGCACATATGACTGGCGCTCTTCCCCTGAGCTACGAGCCGCCAATCGGGGTATTATCAGTTTGTCCGCTTTTTGTAAGGCCTGCGCTTTCAGGCTGTGTGGAAACTCTGGAGGCTCCGGTTTGACCGGGGCCTCTTTTGCTTTCAGGCGCGTGCGGCCCTGATGTTGATGGCTCGCAACATGTTGTAGGCTAGGACCGAGAGGGCCATTTCGGTTCTCGTTCCTTTAAGGCTCCTGGTAAGGAACCTTCCGCCTGCCATCATCCGCTTGATGGTTCCGAACGGATGCTCGGCGGCGCAGCGGCGCCTTTGCATCATGTCCGGCGTGGCGCGCTCGTTCATACGGTTGAGCGCGTCCTCGTGAAGGTGACGAGTGACGGAGCGCCGCGCGGCCGTGGTGCATTGCGTCTTCAGCGCGCAGCCCGAGCAATCGTTCGAGCCGTAGATGACGTTAGTGCCGTCGCGGTGCAGTTGCCTGCGCACGAGCTGGCGGCCCGCCGGGCAGCAGAAGGTGTCGCTGCCGGCGTCGTAGACGAAGGCAGAGCGATCGAACAGGCTCCCGTCGCCGTGATTGTTGATGGCGCGGTTTGCCGGCACGCAAGGCGCGATCCCGCCGGCCTCGCAGGCGCTGGCCTGCGCGCCGTTAGAATAGCCGGCATCGGCCACCACGGTCAGCGCGTCCCGCTCCAGCACCTGCTTCGTCGCCTCGGCCATGGGATGCAGCATGCGGTTGTCGGTCGCCTCGTCGGTGACCTCATGGTGCAGGATCAGTCCGGTATCGGCATCGACCGCCGTCTGGACATTGTAGGAGGGCGGCTTGGCGCCCCGGCCCATGCCCATCGGCCGTGCATCCTCCTCGCCTTCCACAAGCATCGAACGGCCTTCGGCCTCAAGCTTGGCCGCCAGCCGGCCGAGCTCGGCGCGGCGCGCCTGCAGGGCCGCGATCGCTGTCGCGACCGCACCGGGCGCGTCGTCCGGCTCGGCGGCATCGGCCTTATCAAGGCCGGCAAGCCAGGTCGCGATCTTGCCATCGAGGCGCGCGGTCTCTTCGGCGATCCTGGCACGCCCGACGATCTTCTTGGCGCTGGCCGCGGCCCGGAACTTCGAGCCGTCCAGCGCCACCAGCCGCGCCGCGAACAGGCCCGCATCCCGGCACAAAAGCACGAAGGCCCGGCAGGCGCCCACGATTGCCGGCCCGTTGTCGCGCCGGAAGTCGGCGATCGTCTTGAAGTCGGGCGTCAATCGCCGCAACAGCCACATCGCCTCGACGTTGCGCCGGCATTCCCGCCCCAGCCGCCGCGACGAGCGAGCCTCGTTGAAATAGCCCCAGACATAGAGCTTCAGCAGATCGCGAGGGTCGTAGCCGGGACGTCCCGTCGCCGCCGGAACCGACCGGTCGAAGCCGAGACCTGCCATGTCCAGACCGTCTACGAAGGCGTCGATCACCCGCACTGGTGCATCCGATGCCACGTAATCCTCAAGCAGCGCCGGCAACAGCGCCGCCTGACCTCGTTCCTCGCCAACGACGTAGCTCATGAAAATGGCCGCACCCTTCCAGATGCGGCCATCTTACCTGATTTGCTCAGCTAGTTCTCACACAGCCTGTTCGGCGGGCCTTGCCTTTGGGCAGGCGAGGAGGTCGCCATGGGGACAGGCGACATTGGCAGCCGCATAACATCCTGAAAACTAATCATGTTTACTTAGTCTGTGGCACTACATTCAATTTTTACGAGAAGAAAAAGAATTCAAAAACAACGAGTTAACTGAAGCTTTACGATCTTCGTCGCCCATCGTTTGCAACCTCGCAATTCAAGGGATCACTGCCTTATCGGTCAGCCGTTGATTCGCGCGGCCGAACGGCAGGACGGTTTGAAAAACTAGGAAAAGGATCGATGGCGACCGGTTGGTTATTGGATCTCGGTGGATGGAACTACGGCTGGTATGGCAACGACGGGGTAGCCTACGGCTGGCACTATGAACAAGGATGGGACGTCAACGCCTGGGGCGCCGACGTCTTTTTCATCGGCTGGGAAGACGGCTGGTATGCCTCCGGCCCCGCCACCTCCTTTGGCTGGCACTATGATTATGGTGGCTGGAGCCTTGGCTGGTGGTGGGACGGAACCAACGAGTTCAGCTTTGGCGACGAGGTCGGCGAGGCCTGGTATCAGGGCTGGGCGATTGGCTGGTGGGCGCATGGCTGGGCATGGACGCCCGGCTGGTGGTGGTTTGGTTCCTGGTGGGTGGCCGGCGGTTGGGGCTGGGCCTGGGTGCCAGGTTGGTGGTGGTCCGGCTGGTGGGGCTCGTGGTTTACGCCTGGCTGGTGGTCGTGGGGCTGGACGTCCGGCGGCTGGTGGTGGACCGGCTGGTGGTGGTCGGCCGGTGGCTGGCAGCCCACCTATTGGTGGCAC
>Ga0081539_10002306_pt1 | contig 27511 bp, 23 predicted proteins | sample TabmetS4T2R2_FD_71023 | JGI IMG/M metagenome (GOLD analysis project Ga0081539, IMG submission 71023) | Tabebuia heterophylla rhizosphere microbial communities from the University of Puerto Rico - S4T2R2 | ecosystem: Host-associated > Plants > Roots > Rhizosphere ...
GAGGCGTTGGTGTACGCTGCGATGATCCGCCTCATGATGAGGCGGCTCGCCCGAGTTTGAGTACTTTTCATACAGCCTCTCTCAAAAGGCGAGTGAATAGGGCTAGCTCTGGGTTGCGGAGGCGTGCAGCCGCCGCGCTTGGAATGTGCGGGAGTCCGGCCCGCTTGAGCAGGGTTTGAAGGAGTGATCGCGGAGGTTCGAGGACAAAAGTAAGGACTGGGACGCTGGACGGCGCGTCCCAGTCCTGGATCGGTGTACTTTTGGGCTGCCTACCGGGCGACCGTGAACGTGTCCTTCAGGCCGCCGCTGGAGCTGTTGCTGGCGTAGATGTCGATGGGGCCAGGCTCTATCACGAACTGGCCCGAGTTGTCGTAGAAACCGACGTCGCTGCCATCGAGGGTGAACTTGACGCTCTTGGTCTGGCCGGGATCCAGGGTAACCCGCTGGAAATCTCTCAGCCGACGGACGGGCTGTGAGATGCTGGCCACGGGGTCGTGTATGTAAAGCTGGACGACCTCGTCTCCGCGGCGGCTTCCGGTGTTCTTGACGTCGACCGTGGCGGTGATGCCCGATCCGTTTGCCCGTATCGTGTGCGAGTTGAGCCTGAGGTTCGAGAGCGCGAACATCGTGTAGCTCAGGCCGTAGCCGAACTCGTACAACGGGTCGCACGATGGGATGTCGCGGTAGCGCGAGTTCCACTTGAAGGTCGTGTCGCACGGCCGCCCGGTCGGCTCGTGGTTGTAGTAGATCGGCACCTGGCCAACCCGCCGCGGGAACGACGCCGGCAGCTTGCCGCCGGGGTTGACCTTGCCGAACAGGACGTCGGCCGCCGCGTTGCCCGCCTCGACGCCGAGGAACCAGGCCTCGAGGATCGCCGGTGACGAGTTTGCCACGTAGGTCAGGTCGAGCGGGCGGCCGTTGAACAGGACGACGACGAACGGCTTGCCCGTGCCCTTGATGGCGTCGATGAGCGCCTCCTGCCGTCCGGGCAGGTCCAGCTCGCTGCGGGCGTTGGCCTCACCGCTCATCTCCCGGTTCTCGCCCAGGGCGAGCACGACTTGGTCAGCGGACTGGGCCGCCGTGACCGCGTCGGCGATCGTCGAGCCGTCCGGTGCGGGCTTGCCGCACACCTCCTCGTCTGGGGTGAGCGGCGGGTTGGCGTTGTTCGGCGGATCGAAGTTGTGCTCGAGGTTGCACGCCTGGGTGAAAGTGACGGTCCCGGTGCTTGCCGTCTTGATGCCGGTGAGCAGGCTGACCGCGTCTTCGTCGCGGCCCACACCCCACCACGGGCCGAGCATGTCGTGCTGGTCGTCTCCGAACGGACCGATGACCGCGGTCTTCTTCGCCGGGTTGAGAGGCAGGGTGCCGCCGTTGTTCTTGAGCAGCACCATGGATCGGCTGGCCGCCGTTCGCGCCGCCGCGCGGTCGGCGCTGGTGACGAAGCTGGACGGATCCTGCGCCTTCGCCACGTCCACATAGGGATGATCGAACAGCCCGGCGCGGAACTTCACCCGCAGGATGCGACGGACGGCGTCGTCGAGCCGGGACATCGAGATGCGGTTCTGGCTGAGCAGGTCTTTGCCGTAGTCGCGGATGTAGGTGCTCACCATCTCCGAGTCCGTCCCGGCGTTGAGCGCGGCCGCAGCGGCTGCCGGACCATCTGCGGCGATGCCGTGGCCGCAGGGGCCTGATCCGGATTCTTCGGAGGGCAGGCACGCAGCTCGGCAACGGCCGTGTAGTCGCTCTCGATAAACCCGTCGAAGCCCCACTCGTTCTTGAGGATGTCGGTCTCGGTGTGCTTGTTCGCGCATCCCGGTACGCCGTTGATGGCGTTGAAGGAACACATGGCGGTGTCGGAGCCGGCGTCTACCGCAGCCTTGAACGGCGGCAGGTAGAGGTTGCGCAGCCGCTGCTCGGACATGTCCGTGGTGTTGTAGTCGCAGCCGCCTTCCGGCTGGCCGTACGCCGCGTAGTGCTTGACGCTGGTCACGACCTTGTCCGGGGCGCTGTAATCGGTGCCCTGCGCCCCCGTCACGCGGGCGGCAGCCATGACCGATCCCAGGTACGGGTCTTCACCGCCGCCCTCCACTATGCGTCCCCACCGCGGGTCGTGCGAGACGTCGACCATCGGGCTGTAGACCTGTTTCAACCCCACGGTGGCCGACTCCCTTGCGCCGATGGAGGCGTCGGTCGAGGCGACAGAGGGATCGAACGAGCTTGCGGCGGCCAACGGGACGGGGAAGACGGTGCGGTAGCCGTGGATCGTGTCGAATGCGAACAGGATCGGGATGTGTAAACGCGACTCCTCGACCGCGACGTGCTGCAGGTGGTTGATCTTGGCGGGATCTGTGAGGCTGAAGACCGATCCCACGCCGGCCCTGGCGTCGGCGTCGGTAACCTGCCAGTCGGCGAGCAACTGCACCTGCTGCAGCTTCTCCTCAGTAGTCATCCGCGAGACTAGGCTGTTGACTCGGGTCTCGATGGTCGCGTCCGCAGACGCCTTCTCCTTGGTAGCCAGCACGTGCAGCGCCGCCGCAGAGGCTCCGAATCCCACGAGCATGACCGCCAGCATAAGTACAATGCGTTTCATTTCACTCCTTCCCAGCTTCACCGGCGAACCAGTATTCGATACCTTGGCCGTAGGCCCAACACTCACTCCATCCTTGGTTTAGCTCCACTCCTTTCGACTACGCTCACAGCGACTCTTCCGAGGCTGTTTTGGGTGGACACCTGTACCGTCCCTGCCATCGCGGGTTGGCTATCTCACTTCCGGGTGCGGGGAGCGGCATTGAACTCTTCGACGCCTATGACTGGCTTTACGGCTTGCTGGAACTCGGGTGTGACGAAGGCGCGCCTGAGCATGTCGTCCGCGAGGGCGTTGCCTATGGAAGCCATGATCATGCCCTGGTCCAACGACAGGTAGTAGGAGGACGCCACGCCGGTATCCACGTTCACCGAGTCGCGAAATCCCCACTCTGTGTAGAGGCCGTCGAAGTTGCGCTCCAGCCTGGTGAGGTTCCTGAGCGTCTTGTCCGGGGCATAGCGCAGCGCCAGGAAGGCCGCGTGCGGGGTGATTACGCCATTGGTGTACTCAGAGGCCGCGGGATCTGGCTTGGACGCGCGGAAGCAGGCGGGATCGTTCCAGCCGTGATCAACCAACGTCCTGTCGTTGTTCGATGGGTTGCCGTTTGGGTCCATACCTATGGCATCCACCCCGTAGACCGAGTATCCGCCTTCTGGAATGTTGGCGGGAGAGAAGCCCCAATAGCCGTACCGGGCCTCTTCTAGCCCGTGGTGGATCTGTGATCGGACCGTAAGCGGGTGGTTGATACCCTAGCTATTCGGCGCCCATTGCTCCTCGGGAACGAACAGCGTCGGCATGAGCGCCTCGAACATGCTCCCGCCCCAGCTGGGAACAACGCGCCAGCCGTTGTACTCGTAGGCGCCCTCGAACACGTCCACGCCGTAGTAGGTGCGGTGGAAGCCTACCGGCCTGGTCTCCTGCCAGTTCCAGTCGCAGGTATTCGGGAAGGTTCGCCAGGTTCCGAAATACTCGCGAGGTGGGATCTGGCCCCTTGCGATACCGATGTAGCTCGCGATGCGGCTCTCGCTCACCACCGTGTCGTAGCAGCACGGGGCAAAGCCCGTGCCCGGGGCGTAGTGGAACAATATTCGGTTGACCTCGGGCCGGTAGTAGAAGCCGAAGTTCATACTCTCGTACAGTGACAGTGCCCCGCTCCGGCTCGACAGTTCGGGGACGCTGTTGCGTACGATCTCCAGGCCGGTGGCCAGCCAGCCGTTATCCACGGACGACAGTATCGGGGTGAGGGAGTCTCCCGTCGGCGGCCAGTACGTGAGCTTCTCCCCAATTCTAATATCGTACCAGTTGTAGAACTGGCTGCTCGGTTCTTGGCGCTCCATGCCTTCGAGCGTGGTGATCGTCCTGTCAAGCCGCGAGACGGCCTCGTCGTGGCTGATGATGCCGAGCTTCTCTGCGACCACCGTGCTCCACATGTAGGCGCCGAGGTTGGTGGTAGAGGTTTGAACGCTCCTGGTCCCGTCTACGATGAGCGAGTCGGCTGGCAGGCCGGTGTCTGGATCCGTCATGGCAACGAACGAAGCCCAGGTATCCTCGGCGTAACGGTGCAGCGTTTGCTGGGCGGTAAGGTCGGGTGCAGCGCCGGCCGAGGACGACCGCGTGGTCTGCGGAACAGCGCCCGCCTCCCGCCCTGAGGTAACGACCAGTACGCCCGTGGCGACGAGGATCGCCAATAATATGGAGCCCATCACCCCGTACAATGAGGTATTCTGCGTCAACCCGCACGCCTTTCCCCGGCCTCCGATAGGAACAGAAGCCACGCCGTTCCCACGCCCGAAGATATCCCTAACCCACGATTTGCTTCGTATATCGCTGTTGTGTGTTGTGTGCCAAGCGCGACGGGTTGTTCGTAACTTGTCTTCTCGAAATGTAGAGCATTTTCTACAGCCCGGGTGAGACTCAGGCTCGGCAAGAAGCGTGGGTAGGCATGTGATGCTTGCTGTACGTGCGCGTTTGGTTGGGATGGGACCGCTGTTGATCGCCGGTTGTCTTCGCCATCAATGCCTGAGGGTTACTTCACCCACTCAACCTTTGGTATGTTCGATACGTCGAACTCGTCTAGCCGCTCGCGCCCGAGCGACTCCAGTTCCTGCAGGCAGTGTTCGCTCTCGCGGACGAGCTTCGCCACGTCTACGCCGAGGGTTTCCGGCTCGAATTCTTTGAGCCGCGTGGTGCCGCCCCTGAGAAGGCCGGTGGCGCCGCGCCAGTTGCCGTTACCCAGATGATAGAAGCCGACGCCGACCTGCAGGATTCCCTGGTAGAGGAAGCGTACCCGGCGGTACTCCTGCATCCAGGCTTCTTCGAGGTATTCGTGGCACTCGTAGAACTCGCCCCGGTTGAACTCCTCTATGCCCCGGAGCGCGAGATCCGGAAGGCTCTCGGGGCCGTCCACAACTGCGTCAGCCGCAGCCGCAGGCTCCGCCGCAGCAACCACCGCCACCGCCGCTCGCCATGCGGGCGTCCATCATGGGGTTGGTGTTCAGGGCCGAGGCGCCGGGGGTTATGGAGGCGAAGCTGGAGATCAAACGCCGCGATTCCACGGAGCCGCACTCGGGACACTCCGCAGGCTCGTCGGCCGCGCTCATAGAACGCATCAGGTCGAAGCGCTCCTCACAGTCGGCGCACTTGTACTCGTAGAGGGCCATATCTTCCTACCTCTCACTCCGGGGCCAGGCCACGGGGCATATTGTACCCTCCAGAGGGGGTCTGTCGCATCGAGGGATGCAGTTTCGGGATCCAAGCTCGTTTTCGTACCCACTGGGGCAGTAGCCCGGTCTGGAAAGCGCCGCCTTCGCAGGGTCGGGCTGTGTTCCAGGCTTCATGGGATTCGTTCCTGGATTCACCTGTTTCGCGGGTAGAATTAGCTTTGATCATGACCAATGTTCGGGAGGTCGAGTGCCATGTGCAGGAACATCAGGACGCTGTTCAACTTCGAACCGTCGGCTACGGATGAGGAGATACACGCTGCTTCGCTGCAGTACGTGAGGAAGATCTCCGGGTTCAACAAACCATCGAAGGCGAACGAGGCGGCTTTCCACGCCGCGGTTGAAGACATCGCCAGGATCTCGGAGCGGTTGCTGGCGTCACTCGAAACCGCCGCGCCGCCGAAAGACCGGGAAGTGGAGGCTGCCAAGGCGAGGGCCCGCTCCGCCCTGCGATTCGGCGCGTGAGGCTGGTCAGATGGAGCTAGGTCTCTACACCTTCGCCGACGTCGGGCCCGAAATCGGTCCGGCGCGGCGGCTGCGCAATCTACTCGAAGAGATCGAACTGGCGGATCAGGTAGGTCTCGACGTTTTTGGCGTCGGCGAACACCACCGCCCCGACTACGCCGTCTCATCCCCGGCCGTGGCGCTGGCCGCGGCAGCGGAGCGCACGCAGAAAATCCGCCTGACGAGCGCGGTCACGGTTCTCAGCTCGGACGATCCGGTGCGGGTCTTCCAGGACTTCGCCACGCTGGATCTCATCTCGGGCGGACGGGCCGAGATCATGGCCGGCCGCGGCTCGTTTATCGAGTCCTTTCCGCTGTTCGGCTACGATCTGGGCGACTACGACGAATTGTTCGCTGAGAAACTGGAGCTTCTCTTGAAGCTGCGCGAGTCCGAGCGGGTCACGTGGTCTGGCAGGCACCGCGCGCCGCTCGATGACGCTGGTGTCTATCCGCGTCCGGTCCAGAACCCGCTGCCGGTCTGGATCGCCGTCGGCGGGACACCCCAGTCGGTCGTCCGCGCCGCGTTGCTCGGGTTGCCGCTCGCGATAGCCATAATCGGCGGCCAGCCCGAACACTTCGTCCCGCTCGCCCGCCTGTACCGCGAGGCTGCGGACCAGGCTGGCCACTATCCGTTGCGGCTGCCGATCAGCATCAACTCGCACACGTACGTGGCCGAGACTTCGCGGCAAGCGTCCGACGAGTTCTTTCCTACCTACGCCGCGATGATGAACCGTATCGGCCGCGAGCGCGGCTGGTCCGCCATGACGCGCGGGCAGTTCGAGGCCGGGCGCTCGTTGCGCGGCGCGCTCCTGGTCGGAAGCCCGGAGGAGGTGGTGGAGAAGATCCTCTACGAGCACGAACTCTTTGGCCACGTAAGATTCATGGCCCAGATCAGCGTCGGCACGATACCGCACGAGAAGGTGATGCGCGCCATCGAGCTGTTCGGGACCAAGGTGGCCCCCGTCGTTCGCAAGGAGATAGCGCGCCGGTCTGCCGCAAGCGCCGCTGTAGACGGATAGACGCGCATATCCCGCGCCGAGAACGGGCATTACCCTCAATGTTCCTGCTTCGATAGCCTCCGCGACTCCTGATCCAGATACCCGGAGAATTCGTCGGCTCCCAGCGACGCGAACATGAGGTCGCTGCCACGCCCAGCGCCAGAATCAACACCAGCGCCTGCAACCTTTTGCGCATTAGCCACCCACCCCGATCCCGCATCCACGAGCGGGCGACTCTTGCGCCGCCCAAGAAGAACTCATTTGTAACCAGCCATTATCTAACAGCGTGGTCGCAAGCAACCCGATCGCCTACAACCAACAGAATCGGCCATACAGGTTAGAATACCCGCGACCGAACGGGGTCGTAGCTCAGTTGGGAGAGCGCCGCCTTTGCACGGCGGAGGTCAGGGGTTCGAATCCCCTCGGCTCCACATTAGGAAGATGACGTCTTGCGGATAAAACACATAGGGTGAATAAGGGGCAGCAGCAGATCCGGCCATCTGCACATCGTTAGAATATTAATGTAGCCCTCCAGAGTGGACTAACCCCTGTCCAAGCGCGGGTCGATGTCAGATCAGCGGACGATCTTGAAGTTGAAGATAGGCTTCTGGAGCGCACCGAACAGACGCAACCAAATGGGGAGCAGCATTTCGGTACCGCGCGCCGTAGTGATGTCTCCCAGATCGATGATGTCGCCCCAGCCGAAGCTCTGGAGTAGCTCAGTCACCTTTGCCTTGGACTCCGGATCATTGCCGCATACGAACACGGTGTGTTCGGCACCGGCGAGTTGAGTGGGATCTACCATGAGGTAGGAGTTCATGGTGTGTAAGGTCTTGACCACCTTGGCGTCGGGAAACCTACGCTGGATCTGCTCACCTAGCGAGTCGGTGTTCGATACTGAGAGCGTGGGGGGCATGCCCTGAGAGAAATCCAAGGGATTGGAGATATCCATGAGGATCTTGCCGCTCAGGTTGTCTTCGCCGGCCAGGTCGAGCACCTCCAGGGAGACGCTACCTGGGGTGGCGTTGACAACCGTCTCACCGTGGGCGGCCGCTTCACCGAATGTGGCGAGCTGGACCTCCGGGTGTTCCTCTATCCAAACGCTGAAAGGACTGCCGCCGAAGGCGTCGGGCTCTGTGCGCGCCGCGGTTTCTTCTGGATCGCGGGTTCCCACCATCACATCGTGCCCCAAGCCGGCCAGCCTGGCGGCTATCGTCTTGCCAACCACACCGGTGCCGAGGATGCCGAATCTCACGTTCGTCTCCCTTCCAAGTTCCTTGCCAAGTGACATATTAGCGGTTTGATGGTGCCCTCGTAGGGGTTTTAGTGGGAGACGAGGCGTAACGAGCCTGCGTTAGGGCTACCCGATGTACCAGCGAGCGGATCTCGATATGAACATTTCTTTCGGAGTGAGTTCACTTGGCCTCTGCCGCTCACCGTATCACGCCGCCGTGTCGACTTTGAACCGGTCTTGAAGTGAGCCCGGCGACATAGGCGAGCATCTCCAGAACTTCGTACGATCAGGACCTTGATGGTTCGAAGCACATTGCGCCAGCAGAGCGCTGGCTTTACCAGAGTACTTCTACATCACGACCACGGGCGGTATACTTCAAGCAAGCGGTGGCCTTCCCACCAGAAAGAGAGACGTGGACCCCTCGGATAACCCCTCGGATAGGGACCGAAACGACCTCGGTAACGGTGCCCCTCATGACGCCAATGGACCTACGTATGTGCAAGGGCCGGAGGGCGATCGGTGGCTGCTCTCTGTGGTAGAGAACTCCTCGGAAATCGTCAAAATAATGGACCCGGACGGCACTTTGAGGTACGCAAACCCTGCCTTCGAGAGGATGCTCGGCTACGACTCTGGGGAGGCAATCGGCACGATGAACGTGCTCGATCATGTTCACCCCGACGACCTGCCACACGTGCTGGAGGAGACCAAAAAAGCCCTTTCTGAGGGGGGGCCCGTTACCAACAAGGCCGAGTACCGCTTCCGTCACAAGGACGGTTCGTGGCGGTGGATGGAGAGTATGGGCACCTACCTTCTAGACGATCCCGCAGTCAGGGGCGTGGTGGTCATCTCCAGAGACGTTACAGAGCGCAAGGAGTCAGAGGAGAACCTCAAGCGTAACGAACAGTACTTTCGCTCTGTGGTGCAAAACGCTTCCGACGTCATCACGGTACTAGAGACCGATGGTACGATCCGCTATGTAAGTCCCGCGGTCGAGAAGGTGACGGGTTTCCGTCCCGAAGAGCACGCGAGGGCTAGCGTGTTCGACACCGTCCACCCTGAAGACAGACAGCGAGTGCTTGACCTTTTCGCTAGGATACTCGAAACACCCGGAGGTTACCTTTTTGTAGAATTTCGAGTTCTGCACAAGGACGGCTCCTGGCGCTACCTGGAGCACGTCGTCAACAACCTGCTCGACGATCCGAGCGTGAACGGGATAGTGGTGACCTCTAGGGACGTCACAGAGCGCAAGGAGTCAGAAGAGCGGCTTCGGCGGGCCGAGGAGAGGTACCGTACGCTCGTCGAGCGGGTTCCGGCAGTCGTCTACGTGCAGGAGATAGGCGGCCCCGACTCCGCCATGTACATGAGCCCCAGGATAGAGGCCTTGACCGGTTACACCCCTGAGGAGTGCGAGGACCTGGATTTGAGGTGGCAAATGGTGCATCCCGAAGACCGGGAGCGGATGCGGTCCGAGGACGAGCGGAGGGGTGAGCCTGGAGAGGTGTTCGCAAGCGAGTACCGCGTGCTCCACCGCGACGGGCGTACTGTGTGGGTTCGAAACGAGTCTGTTTTGGTCGAGGACGAGGAGAGTGGATCCCGGTATTGGCAGGGGTTCATGCTCGACATAACCGAGCGCAAGCGGGTAGAGGTGGCGCTTAGGGAGAGTGAACAACGGTTCAGAAGATCGTTCGACGACGCCGCCATCGGGATGGCGCTGGTGGGGACAGACGGGCGCTTGCTTCGGACTAACCGCTCCTTGCGCGAGATACTCGGCTACCCGGAAGAGGAGCTGCTGGGCAAGACATTCCAGGACATCACCCACCCCGACGACCTTGATGCGGATCTCTACCACTTCGACAGGATACTGGCCGGGGAGATGCGCATCTACCAGATCGAGAAGCGTTACAGGCACAAGGAGGGCCACGTGGTGTGGGTCCTCCTGAGCGTCTCGATGGTGTACGATGAAGAAGACGAGCCGCTGTACTTCGTCTCCCAGATCCAGGACATAAGTGAGCGCAAAAGGGCAGAGCAGAAGATCAGGGAAGCGGAGCAACGCTACCGCACCCTGGTAGAGCAGATACCCGCCGTCACCTACATAGACCCGGTAAACGATCCCCACACCTCGCTCTACACCAGCCCACAGATAGAGCAGGTGCTCGGCTACACCCCCCGGGAGTGGCAGAACGAGAAGCTGTGGTCCAAGCGCCTCCACCCCGACGACCGTGAGAGAGTCCTCACTCCCGACGAGCGTTTCGAGACGGAGGACGGGAACTCCTTCAGCGAAGAGTACCGTCTGCTGGCCAAGGACGGCTCGGTGGTGTGGGTGCGTGAGGAGGCCGTGCTGGTAAGGGACGAAGCGGGGGAACCTCTCTACTGGCAGGGGGTCTTCTACGACCTTACCGAGCGCAAGGTCCTAGAGGAGCGCCTGCATTACCAGGCGTACCACGATCCTCTTACTGATCTGCCCAACCGCCGGCTGTTCGCAGACCACCTAAAGCGGGCTCTCAAACGCGCGCGCAGGCGAAAGGTGGGCAAGAGTGCAGTCTTGTTTATGGATCTGGATAATTTCAAGGTAGTGAACGACTCGTTGGGTCACGAGGTGGGAGATCATCTCCTCGTCGCTGTGGGTCAGCGTCTTGAGGGGTGTTTGAGGAGGGGGGAAGTCGCGGCGCGCCTGGGGGGTGACGAGTTTACCCTTTTGCTGGAAAACATCTCGAGCGCTGGCGAAGCTGAGGAGGTCGCCGAGAGAATTATCCGGGAGCTGAAGGCACCTTTTGCCATAGAAGGCCACCTCATATTTGCTACGATCAGCATCGGCATTGCCCTGAGCGACACCGTGGGCCTCGGGCAAGACGACCTCCTCCTGCGGGCCGCGGATATAGCCTTGTATCGGGCGAAGCGTAAAACAAAGGCCTGCTACGAGGTCTTCGACCGAAGCAAGGACGCGTACGCCCTGCAACGCCTGGAACTGGAGAATGACCTGAGGAAGGCCATCGAACGCGATGAGCTCAAGCTCTACTACCAACCGGTGTACTCTTTGGAAAACAGTAGCATCGCCGGCATGGAAGCCCTCCTACGTTGGGAGCACCGTGAGCGCGGCATGATGAGACCTGCCGAGTTCATTCCGCTCGCCGAAGAGACCGGACTCATCGTTCCCATCGGCCTATGGACGCTAGAGAAGGTCTGTCGCCAGGCGCGCGAGTGGCAAGATTCACGCCAGATCGATCCTCCTCCGATAGCAGGCGTAAATCTCTCACTGCGCCAGTTCCAGCATCCTGGACTGGTAGAGGAAGTGGCGCGAGTCTTGCGCGAAACCGGACTCGAGCCGGGAAACCTGGCATTGGAGATCACCGAGAGCGTCGCGATGCACGACGAGGACGCTACCATCGTCACGCTGGAAGAACTCAAGTCCTTGGGCGTCTGGCTTGTCATCGACGACTTCGGTACAGGCAACAGCCCGTTATCTTACCTAACCAACCAGTTCAAGATGGACCACCTGAAGATCGATGGTTCCTTCATCCGCAAGTTCGTGGAAGATTCTGACGATTCGGCAATCATAACGGGTCTAATCGACTTCGCTCATGCCGTGAACTTGAGAGTTATCGCTGAGGGCGTCGAGACCCCCGTCCAGCTTGAACGCTTGAAGGAAATGGGATGCGAGTTCGTCCAGGGCAATTACATCGCCAAGCCCCTATCATTCGCGGCGGCGAGCGAGCTGTTGTCGGGTAAGGCTCTATTTCCTGGAAAACTGTAAGTCCAGAAGAGCAATAGAGATAGGATGGTCCTATAATGGAGAAGATGATCCTATGTATAGACTTGAACTGACCAAGGAAGAATTAGGAGAGATCCGGCCGCTCGTGAGAGAGGTCGCTTCTCGATACAGTTCGGTCGAAGCGACAGATTTTCTCGACAATGTCACAACGTATGCTCAAGATCTCCCCAGGCGGCTACGTACATTCCTCAATGCCTTTAGATTGCAGGAGCCGTCGGGCGTCTGCGTAATCTCAGGCTATCCTGTGGACGACGCCAAGATCGGCAAGACGCCGCCACATTGGAGAAAGAAGCTTGAGGGCTCCAATACGATGGAAGAGGAGATTTTTCTCAACTTGTGCGGGGCGCTCCTTGGTGATGCGATAGCTTGGTCCCACCAACGGGATGGGATAATCTGTCAAGACCTCGTGCCCATCGAGGGCCACGCAAACAAGATGCTAGGCTCCGGCAGTGAGCTGGAGCTCGTTTGGCACACAGAAGACGCAAGCTACTCTTACCGGGGCGACTATATAGGTCTGATGTGTCTGCGAAACCCTGACGCCGTACCAACGACCTTCGCCTTGATCGACGAGGTGCGGCTGGATTTGGATCAAGTCGAAGTCCTATTCGAGCCGCGCTTCTTCTTCCGCCCAGATCCATCTCACCCTACAGACAGTGAGGTGGAGAAGGCACCCGTGTTGTTCGGAGACCCCGGATTCCCGTATGTGCGCTTCGACCCGTATTGCATGGACAGACCGGAGACCGAAGAGGCAAAAGCGGCTATGGACTACCTGATTCGAGTGATAGACAAGAACCTGACGGGCGTCGCCCTGCTGCCCGGAGAGTGCCTGTTTATCGACAATTACAGGGCCGTTCACGGGAGAGGTTCCTTCAAGGCGAGGTTCGACGGGACGGACCGGTGGCTCAAACGAATAAACGTGGCGAGGGACCTAAGGAAATCGCGCGCCGTACGCGCGGCGCCAGCATCGCGAGTGATTCTCTAACTGGTCGATTGGCAATATTCTCACATGGTAACCGAGGTTGGAGGCACCGTTGCGGAGATGAGATGCTAAATTGTCGATCCTTCAGGGAGTGCAATACAATGCCGCGCAAGTACCTGAAGGTTTCGTCACAGCGCAGAGAGCGAATGTGGTGGATCGGGCTATCGCCGAGGCGTACGTCTCAGGCTGAAGTAGAGATGACGCTAGCCGGCACGGTCAGCGCCGAGCCCTTGCCCGAGGGCAAGAAACCAAAGAGTAGCGCGGGACAGAGGACCCCCAAAAAGAGGTTGCGCCAATTCGCCCAGAACCCTAAACGAGTGGTGCTACTCGTAGGGTCTTTATCTGGAAGGAGTCTCCTGAATGGCCGAAATGGATCTCATCGACACCCAAGCGTTGAAAGCGAAGCTCGACAGGGGTGACGACTTCAGGTTAGTTATGACCCTTGGCGAGTGGGAATACCGCGCATTACACATCCCCGGATCGATACGCATCAGCACGGCCGAGGAAGCACTCGGGGCGCTCGACCCTGAAGATGAGATAGTTCTGTACGACTCTGGTCCTAACTGCCCAGCGAGTCGCATGGCCTTCCGGCTCCTAAAGACCCGGGGGTACGAGCGCATACGCCGCTTCGCTGGTGGGCTGGAGGAGTGGGCGAGCGCAGGTTATCCGCTTGCGGGCGAAAGCGTAGGGTAACTAACGGATAGTGCCTCCCAGAGCCTATGCTCACATGGTGTCAGTGCGATACGCGGGGGAGATTCTCTTGAGAGCACTCTCTTTGTCCTAGGCTTGCCTCACTGTTGGGCGGAGACCCAGGTACACCAGTAGGGCACCAACCTACACGGACAACGGCGAATGAGCACGAAATGTGCTACAAAACATCTGCCGTTTACGGGTATTCTGAACCAGGGCGAAGAAAGTGACCTGCCTTTGCACGGCGGAGGTCAGGGGTTCGAATCCCCTCGGCTCCACAAAGGAAAGGTTCTGTTGACCGCTGATCCTGAATTCAATAAAAATGGCCTACCCTTTGATCTTGGGGCTTTTGATCTGGACGGCACTGTTCTGCGGCGGGACCTGGTGATCTCGGCCCGGACCACAGCCGCCATACGTCGGCTACGGGAGCGCGGGATGCGCCTGGTCGTGGCCACGGAGCGGCGCTTCGAGGGGGGGCCAGGGAACATGCTGAGAGGCTGGGTTTCGCAGGTTCGGACCCCGTGATCTGCTACGGCGGCTCGATAGTCCGGCGGATGAATGGTGAGACCCTGTTGCACCGCACGCTGCCGCGTGAGGTGAGCGTGGAGGCCGTCGAGTGGGCAGCGGAACGCGGACTGCACGCCCGCGTCTTCGTGGACGGGCGTATCGTCACCTCGCCGGAAACCCCGGCCACCGAGGAGTACCTGCGCCGGGGCGAGCCGAATGTCTCTGTCGTGTATTCTCCCGCCGAATGGTTGAGGAACGGCGGGAAGGGAGAGGAGCCGATCAAACTGGTCATCGTGGACCAGCCCGATGAGGTCTCGCGCTGGCTGGAGGAGGCCAGGGAGGCTTTCCGGGGACGGCTCTTCGTGACCCGCAGCCTGCCGCACTACGTGGAGATAGGGGGCCTAGAAGGCACGAAGTCAAAGGCATTGAAGTTCCTGTGCGGACACTGGGGTGTTGACCCTGCCCGCGCCATCGCCTTCGGGGATGCGGACAACGACGTAGACATGCTTCGCTTCGCCGGGCGCGGTGTCGCCGTCGGTGGGCTTACTGACGAGGTCAGGGAGGCCGCCGACGAGGTGGTCCCGAAGGTCGAGGAGGACGGTGTCGCCGCCTACCTGGAGCGGCTACTGGCCAGGAATGGAGAATCGTAGTGCCGGAACTACCAGAGACCACGGTTATTTCGGAGGATGTTCTCTCCCTGGCAGGTGGGCGCGAGGTGCTGCGGGCCGCCGTGTTCCGTCCGGACGTTACCAACGTGGAGCCGGGGGAGTTCACGAGGGAGCTCGTCGGGAAGAAGCTGCTCGGTACGGGACGGCGGGGAAAGGTCATCGTGCTCGATTTCGGTGAGGTGGTCGGCCTGATCCACCTCGTCATCTCCGGACGGGTGCTACGCCTTCCCGAATGGACGGAGCCGGACCTCACGAACACTGCCGTCCTGGAGTTTGAAGGAGGGGTGACGCTCTCGTTCGCCAAACTCTGGCTCGGGTACTTCCATCTGTACGAACCTGAAGCGGTGGACGAACATCCCCTCATCTCACGCCTCGGCCCAGATCCTTTTTCGGAAGATTTCACGACGGAGTATCTGTCAAATGCCCTGGCCCGCAAGGCGAACATCAAAGGTCTCCTCCTCGACCAGTCTGTCGTGGCGGGGCTCGGCAACATCTACGTGGACGAGATCCTGTTCGCCGCCGGCGTCCATCCCACCCGCAAGGCAGATACCCTCACGCCGGAGGAGATACGGATGGTTCACGCCGCCTCCCGCGACATCCTGCGGCGGGCTATAGAACTACGGGGCACGACCTTCGACTCTTATCACGATGCCTTCGGAGAGACCGGCAAGTACCAGCACCAGCTCAGGGTTTTCGAGCGCGAGGGCGAACCTTGCCCTGTCTGCGGCACGGAGATAGTCAAGTTGCGCGTCGCGGGCCGGGGGACGCACGTGTGCCCGAACTGTCAGCCTCTTTGAAGTTCGGAGAACAGGTGTGGGCGCTATCCTCCGCCTGAACCGTCGCCCTGCTTCCCGGATTTCGGGGCGTTGGGGGCGGATTGCTGGCCTGCGGCATCCCCTCCGCTGCTGGCGCCCTTGGGGAGCTTGATGATCTTCGGGTTATCGCTTGCTAGCTCCTGGGCGACTGCGTAGGACTTCTCTGCCTGCTTGTAATCTTCGCCCGCCTTGTCGAGGATTTGGAGGGCGCGATCCCGGTTCTCTTTCAAGGCCGGATCCTTCTCCATGATCCCGTAGAATTCTATCTCCCTGGCCTCGGCCGAGAGCTGGGCCTCCATCGCACCGGTGAGAAGCCCTCCGTACTTCTTGATAACCGGGTCCACATCAAGCTCCTGCACGCCCCGCATGCGGGCCGAAGCGCTCTGGAGGCTGTCGCGGGCCTTCTGAAAGGTCTTCCTGGCTTTCGTGATTTCATCCTTCTGCTTCTCGGGGTCTTCGCCGGCCTCGATCTTCTCCCGCGCCGTCCCGTAGGATTCGCGCGCCTGGTCGAAGAGCCGGTTGTGCTTCGCGATATCGCTGTTGGTCCTGGCAATCGCGTCCTCGGCCTCCTCGTGCTGGTCGCCCACGATACCGGAGCATCCGGAGAGCACAATTGGGGAGAACGAGATCACGACGGCCAACGCGAGAACGTTTAAGATATGCTTCATGAGAGAAGGAAGTCTACCGCCTTTCGGAATGGGTTTCTCTCCGCGGGAACTGGCCCGGCGGCTGCTGGGCCGCCTCGCACCCCGGCTCCGCCGCGAACCGCCGCAGACCACGCCAGAGGCTCACACCGACCTGGATGATAGGGCTGCAACGGCTATCCGGGCGCACGAGAAACTTCAAGCCAGCCTCTTCGATCGGGCGGCCAGGCTCACCGAAAAAGCCCGTCGCCTCGAACGGGCCGGCACACCGAGCGAGAGCGCTGGCAACCGTGCCGCGCGCGCAAGAAAAGAGGTGGCGGAAGAACTCGCCGCCCTGCGCGCTGCCTTCGTCGCCGATACGGGGAAGCGGGGGCTAAAGGCCCTGGACCGTCAGCTCAGGAACCGGTATCCTTTCCTCGAATTGCCCGGGACCGGCCACTAGCCCGGTAAGCCTTCTGATCTCCTAACCGCCGCTGGAGGTGGCGGAGCTGATAGCTTCTTTTACCAGCCTGCGTGCCTCGGGACCGGTCCTGGGGTTCAGGAACAAGAAGGCCACGCCCGCGGCAAAGAGCAGCAACAAAATGCGGAAGCCGCCACCACTCTCCCTGACCTTCTCGCCCCGGAACCGCTTGCTGCCCTGCTGGGCGGCCTGGGCTGCGGCCTCCACCTGCTTGCGGAGCTTGTCGTCGTCCCATAGCCGGGTGACGATGTCGGTAGCATCCTCGCCCGAAAGTTCGTTGTAGATGTTGCGCGCCGACTCGATAAACACACGGAGGTTGTCCCTGAGATCATCGTCGTAGAGCAACCTCTCCACCACGGGCCTCGCGCCCTCGTAGGCGGCGATGACCGACGCGACGGGGATGAACCTCGTCTCTTCGGCCTGCTCCCTCAGCCTCTCGGCCCGGCTCTTTCTTCCGAACACAGTGGACCTCCCTGTTGTTCTCGGCGCTCCATAATGGCGTTGACCCCACCCATCATACCCTTTTTCATGGCTCTATATCCTGACGAAAGGCTATCCCCGATCGGCTACCCGAGTGGCTCTATCCTTACCCTCAACTCTTCGCCGTCCACGTTCAGGCGCTCGCCGTCCGGGGCGCTGCCGTCCAGGTCCAGGTCCCGCGCCAGCACCTCCGCCTTGAAGTACTCTCCCCACCGGCCCTCCAGAAGCTTCCGTACACGCTCGCTTCCTGCGACGCCGACGGCGACGGACGCCTCTATCTCGAAGCCCTTCTCTCGGCGCAAATTCTGCACCTTGTGGACCAGCTCCCGCACCAGCCCTTCATCAAGGAGTTCCGCGTCCAGTTGCGTGGAGATGGCGACCGTGAGGTCCCGCTCCCTCGTCGCAGCATAACCCTCACGCTCCCCGGGCTCCACCAACAACTCCTCGGATGACAGCGTGATCTCCTGCCCCTCCACGCTGACCGTCACGGCCTCCCCGGCGGCGGCGCGGGCTCCAGTCTCGGCCGATGCTTTGGAGAGCGCGGCCCGGATACCGGGCACGAGAGAGCCATATTTCGGCCCAACGACACCGAGGTTCGGCTTGAGGTCGTAGGCGACGATGTCCTCCGCCCTCCCAAACCGCAGATCCTTGACGTTCAATTCTTCCAGCACGATTGGTTCCAGGCTCCGCACGACTTCATCGAAGTCGTCCGCGGCGTCACCCAGGCTATCGCCCGGCACGACCACGACCTCCCGCAACGGCTGGCGCGTCTTGGTAGCCGCCGCGTTGCGGGCGGCCCTTCCCAGCGCCACGACCCTCCGCGCAGCGTCCATGCGCTTCAGGAGCCCTTCGTCTACAGGGAAGCTGTCGGCTTGGGGCCAGTCCGCGAGGTGGACGCTCTCGGGCGCGTCCGGGTCCACGCCCGCGGCCAGGTTACGGTACAGCGATTCGGCCACGAACGGGGTGAACGGGGCTGTGAGTTTGGCGACGGTCACCAGGCACTCGTAGAGCGTGGAGTGCGCGGCCTTCTTGTCGTCGTCGTCCTCGCTCTTCCAGAAGCGGCGGCGGCTGCGCCGAACGTACCAGTTGGAGAGCTCGTCCACGAACTCGCCCAGGGCGCGCCCCGCCGCCGTCACGTCGTAGGCGTCGAGCCTCCCAGTAACGGTGTTCACCGTCTCTTGCAGCCGGCTCAGGGCCCAGCGGTCCATCAGGCTGCGGCGCTCAGCCGGCACGAAGGCTTCCTGCGGGTCGAAGCCGTCAATGCGGGCGTAGGTGACGAAGAACGAGTACGTGTTCCAGAGGGTGAGGAGGTACTTGCGGACTGCCTCGTCTACCTGATCCTCGGAAAACCGCCGCGTGTTGCCGGGGCTCGTTGATGTGTAGAGCGCCCACCGCAGCGCGTCCGCGCCCTGCTTATCGAACAGCTCCCACGGGTCTATGACGTTACCGAGGGATTTGCTCATCTTCTTGCCCTCGGCATCCAGGATGTGACCCAGCACCAGGCATGTCCGGTACGGCGCCTTTTCGAAGAGCATGGTGTTCACGGCCAGAAGCGAATAGAACCAGCCCCGCGTCTGGTCCACCGCCTCGCAGATGTAGTCCGCCGGGAACTGCCGGTCGAAGTGTGCTTCCGTAGCTTCTCCGCCGTTCGGGTAGGCCCACTGGGCGAAGGGCATGCTCCCCGAGTCGAACCATACGTCGAGCACCTCGCGCACTCGGGTCGCCTCCTCGCCGGTCTTGGGGTGACGTAGGCGGACATTGTCAATGTACGGCCGGTGCAGGTCGTCGGGGACGGGGTCCATGGCGAGTTCCCGCAGCTCCTCGACGCTGCCGACGACGATCACGGCGCCGGATTCGGTGCGCCAGATCGGCAGGGGCGTGCCCCAGAAGCGTTCGCGCGAGAGCGCCCAGTCTATGTTGTTCTTCAGCCAATCCCCGAAGCGGCCCCACTTCACGTGAGCGGGGACCCAGTTGATCCCCTCGTTCTCCGAGAGCAGGTTGTCGAGCACCCGCGTCGTCCGCGCGTACCAGGCGCGCTTGGCGTAGTACAGCAGCGGCGTCCCGCACCGCCAGCAATGCGGGTAGGCGTGTTCGTACTTCTCCGCCCTGAACAGCAGCCCCTTCTCGCGCAACTCTTCCACGAGTCCAGCGTCCGCATCCTTGACGAAGATATCCGTGAACGGCCCGACCCGCTCGTCGAAGGTTCCGTCGGGCTTCACGGGGTGGATGGTCGGCAGGCCGTAGCGCTGCCCGGTTCGTGAGTCGTCCTCGCCGTAGGCCGGGGCGGTGTGGACGAGCCCGGTGCCCTCCGTCGTGGTTACGTAATCCCCGAGCACCACGGTCCAGAGGTTCTCGTGACCTTCCGCGTCTTCGACGGGCACGTAGTCGAACGGACGGTGGTACTTCAGCCCTTCGAGCTTGCTGCCTTTGCGTGTTTCGAGAATCCTGTAACCATCTTCCCCGAATACACGATCCAGAAGCTCCGAAGCCACGATCAAGCGCTCGCCATCTACCTCGACGGCCGCATAGTCCACTTTCGGGTTGGCGGCGACGGCGGCGTTGGAGATCAAGGTCCACGGGGTCGTAGTCCAGATGAGGATGGCGCCATCCTCATCTACGAGCGGGAGCTTCACGTAGACGCTCGGATCTACGACGGGGTCTGGGTATTGCTGGTAGCCGAGGGCGACTTCTGCGGAGGAGAGGGAGGTCTGGTCGCGCGGGCAGTGGGCGCTGACCTTGTAGCCTTCGTAGAGGAGGTCCTTTTCGAACAGGGTCTTCAGGGCCCACCAGACGCTCTCTATGTAGGAATTGTCGAGGGTGCGATATGGATCGTCCATATCCACCCAGAATCCCATGCGGGCGCTCATCCGCTTCCACTCGTCCACGTAGCGGAACACGGACTCGCGGCACAGGCGGTTGAACTCCTCGATGCCGTACTCCTCGATATCCCCCTTGCCGTTGAGGCCAAGCTCTTTTTCGACCTGGATCTCCACGGGCAACCCGTGCGTGTCCCATCCGCCTTTGCGGACCACCCGGCAGCCCTGCATGGTCTTGTAGCGTGGGATCAAATCCTTGAAAGAACGGGCCAGGACGTGATGGAAACCCGGCGCCCCGTTGGCCGTGGGCGGTCCCTCGTAGAACACGAAAGGACGATCCGCTGGCCTCTCCTCGACGGACTTCTCGAAGGTTCCCGACTTCTCCCAGAAGCCGAGCATCTCCTCTTCCAGCTTCGGGAAGTTCACCCGCGGATTCACCTGATCAAAAGCCATATTCATCCTCTCAACGCAAAAGCTCCCGCCCACCGCGGACGGAGCTATATACTCCACCCGCGGGGACGGGAGCCTGTTTCGAGACCCTCGCGGTACCACCCCGCTTGCCCGGAGCCTTACAGCCTCGGACCTCTTTCCGGGCGACGCTTTATCGCCCCTCCGCTGTAACGGGCGGACCCAGCCGATCCTACTAACGCCTGGGACGGCGATAGCCAGTAGCAGTCGCCGTCGCTTCGCTTTCAGCCGGCGGCTCGGGGAGGATGTTCGGGCCGTTCTCCGCGCCGGGCTTGCACCATCCCCGGCTCGCTGTGACGGAGGGTCTCGACCCTACTCGTTCCCGTCATCGCCTTGTACAGGGCTTTTTAGCCCCAAAGATCGCACGTGTCAAGATAAAACCAGAGACTTATGGCGTCGGGCCAATTAAGCATTTGTAAGGATTTCACAAGGGCTCGATAAGGTTCGTTTCCTAGACTCGGAACTGCGATGAGGAGGAACCTGTCACCCGGAACCCCGGAAACGTGGACGAACCGACGCTAGCACTCGCGGCCATCGCCGGGATGATGTCGTTCATCTCGCCGTGTATGCTGCCCGTGATCCCGGCTTTCTTCGCGCAACTAGCGGGCACCTCCCTCGGTTGCAAAGATGTCAGGAGGCGGGACGTATTCGCGGGCGCTCTGATGTTCGTGGCCGGGTTCTCGATGGTGTTCCTCGCGGCGGCGCAACCCGCGTCGGCTCTCCCACTGCTCGCGTATGCGCTTGGCCTCGGAACACCGTTCCTGCTCAACCTGACAGTGGCCCCAACCAGAAAGTATCGTCGTCGAGATTGTGAGGAGCATCCCACAGTCAGCGCCAACCTTGCTCCGTTCCGGGCTGCTCAACTCGGGCGGGCTTCATACTGAATGGTTGCCGAGCCGGCGGGAGACGTTCGCTGTTCTATTTCCGGCGCATGCTCACGATGGTGACGGTGATCGCGACCACCTCGACCAAGATGCTGATGACAAGGAGCGTGGAATGCGCATCCATGATGGTGTAAATTAGAGACCTCCTCTTTTAGGGGACAGGGTGACGGGAGAGATTGACCTGGAAATCTTGATCTCCTGTCGCCCTTTCGTTCTACGTTCCGAGCTTTCGCGCATCTCCTTTCACAGTGTATATCCTTCTGTGACGCATGCATCTTACTCCATGGTAGCGGCAACCGCAATAGAAGCACCACATAAACTCAATATAGCATCAGCAATATCACGATATGTGTGGCAAATCTATTGGCGAGAACGCCCACCGTGTGGTGAGAGTAGTACCGAAGTAGGTTCTAGTCTGTTGTCTCTTGGTTGAGGTCTATCATCAGAATGTCGTCGATGAGTTCTGCTTTGTATCTTCTTCCCTTGGCTTCTTCGGGTATGTTGTAGTAATTCAAGAATCCTCGTCCCTCGACTTGGTGGGCTGTCTTGGTGGTGTGCCGTACGGCGTAGGCGTCTGGAGAGGTTCTTGATGCTGCCCGGAAGCCGATAATTCGTTCATCGGGAGCGTATAGCATTTCTATTGCCGCTGGCTCCCCTAGCTTTTCATAAGCGTTCTGGTTTAGCGCGAACATACCTCGAAGGTGCAACGCGACCATAGGCGTGTCACCCTCTGTTACTTTGTAGCGTCTAAATGTTTCAAAAGCTGGCTTTTTATCCATTTTGCTCCTCTTGTTCAGGATATAGTTAATGGTACTGCGTTCTTCACATCTTAGCAACTATATCAAGTTGCGCACTTGCAATATCTCAAGTATTTAAGATTACCACAAGGTCTGCATCTTCTGAATCTACTTTTGTATTCTCTAGCGTTCAAAACTGGGGCATGCGTTCCGCTAGTGATCGCAAGGATCGCATTCATCGAACTGCGCCTAGATGCAGCGGGCAGGGTGCCGTCGCAGGTTTCGGGTGACAGTGGCTCCAACGCGGCCGAATCGGCCAACTGGCCGAAAGCGCACTCCAAAATCCAGAAGTCGTGGAAGTCTTGAACCTGAGGAGAATGCCTCCGAAGATACGGAGGAGCGCACGGTGTTCAGTCCCGAGGCGAAGATTCGGGATCTGCTGGCCGAGCGCGACCGTATCAGGAACGGGTAGCCCGCGGATATAATCTCCTGGAGAGACGGAAGGGTGACATCTCTGGTGGCCAAGATCCTGGTAGTCGACGACGAGCCCAACATCAGGGAGGTCGTGGGGCTGTACCTGCGGCGCGACGGACACATCGTCATTCCCGCCGCCGACGGTGCGGAGGCTCTGAAGCTCTACCGCAGGGAGAGACCCGACCTCGTGGTGCTCGACCTCATGCTGCCGGAGGTGAGCGGGATCGAGGTTTGCCGGCGCATACAGGCTGGGCGCCGTGTGCCCGTGATCATGCTGACGGCCCGGGGCGAGGAGGAGGACAGGATAGTTGGCCTGGGTCTCGGCGCTGACGATTACGTCACCAAACCATTCTCCCCGCGCGAACTCGCGGCCCGCGTCGGGGCGGTGCTGCGCCGGGCGGGTGAGACGGCCCGGGAGGAAGGCAGGGTGCTCATCTTCGACGACCTGCGGATAGATACGGGCACTCGGGAGGTGAGCGTCAGGGATGAACCCGTAACGCTCACGGCGCGAGAGTTCGACCTGCTGCAGTATCTGGCGTCACATCCCAGGCAGGTGTTCACGCGGGACCAGTTGATGGAGGCTGTCTGGGGCCACGTGTTCTCCGCAGATACGAGCACCGTCACCGTCCACGTGCGCCGTCTGCGGGAGAAGCTGGAGGACAACCCCGCCCATCCACGTTATTTGCAGACCGTGTGGAGCGTCGGATACAGGTTCGGTGGGTGATGGGGATCATCCGAACTGTAGCGTCCGCGCTACTGTTCTTTGCGGGTGCGCTGGTGGTCACGCTCGCTTCCGGCACTTACGTGTTCGGGGTACCCCGGACCGACGTAATGGCTGTAGCGGTATTGCTGTGCGGCGTGGGCGGCGGGGTCGGGGTGGCGGCTCTGCTGCTTCTGCATCCGGGGGTGCTCGGGCGCGTGGGCGGTATGCGAGTGTATCTCGCGGGGACCGGGCTCATAGCCAGCCTCCTGCTTCTCGGGATGGTGCTCGGCGGGGCACGGGCCATGTTCATCTCGGGGCACGACCTGTCTTTGTTGCTCACGATGCTCCTCTTCGCGTCGCTTCTGGCGGTTGGCTTCAGCCTGTACGGGGCTGGGCCGCTGGCGCGGCGCATCGAGGATTTGCGGCGGGGGACGGCGCGGCTAGCCGCCGGTGAACTCGATACCGAGGTCCCGGTAGACGGTCACGATGAACTGGCCATGCTAGCCGAAGACTTCAACGAGATGGCCAGGGAGTTACGGGAGGCGGTGGCGCGCGAGCGGGAGATGGAGGGGGCGAGGCGGGATCTCGTTGCCGCAGTTTCCCACGATCTGCGGACACCGCTTGCCTCGGCGCGCGCCCTGATCGAAGCCGTCGCCGACGGCGTCACCGACGACCCAGAGGTGGAAACGCGCTACCTGGCCTCCGCCCGCGATGAGATCGAGAAGCTTGGCAGGCTGGTAGACGACCTCTTCGAGCTGTCCCGGATAGATGCAGGGTTATTGCGGATGGATCTTGAGGAAGCCTCGTTGCGGGATCTCGTCTCCGACACCTTATCCGGTTTCAGGCAGCGCGCCGAGAGCAAGGGCGTGTACCTCGCCGGGGAGGTGGCTGATGGTGTTGGTTTGGTGCTCGCAAGCCCGCCCAGACTCCAGCGTGTCCTCTACAATCTTCTTGGCAACGCCCTGCGCCACACGCCGCCCGGCGGCAGGATCCAACTCCATGCGGAGCCTGATGGAGAGATGGTTCGGATCGAGGTCTCGGACACCGGGGACGGCATAGCGCATGAAGATCTTCCATATGTCTTTGACCGTTCGTTCCGGGGCGAGAAATCCAGGTCTTCCAGCAGAGATGAGTCAGGCGCGGGACTGGGGCTGACGATAGCGCGCGGCCTGATCGAAGCCCACGGTGGGGAGATCGGGGTCGAGAGCGAACCGGGTAAAGGTACGCGCTTTCACTTCACGCTGCGCCGCGCATAGGGAAACCATGATCCAAGCCTCTCCCAACGGACGTATCTATTAGTGGAAAATTAATATCGTGTTCATTCTTTGTTCACGGATTTTCGGTAGCTTTAGTGCGGGATGTTTGGTACGAGTTAAGCAGGGGAGCGTGATGCCATGAGCGCGAGATCTCAAGCCGGATTAGCCGGCGTGGCGGGGGCTGTGTTGGCCTTCGGGCTGGCGGAGCTGGCGCACGGACTGGCTGGTTCCGTGCCTTCGGTGTTCGTGGCGCTGGCCCAGCAGGTAATCGAGCGAATGCCCGGCGAGCTGGTGACGCGGGGTATCGAGCTACTCGGCACAGCGGACATCCCGGTGCTGGTGACATGCATGATCCTGGGCGCGCTCGTGGTCGCTGCCATCCTGGGAAACATTGCCGTCCGCTCTCCGATCCTCGCCATTGCCGGGGTGGTAGTACTGGCAGGCATCGCGGCGGCGGCCGCGCTCGCACAGCCGTTCGTGGACGCCACGCCGACGGTCGTGACCATCGCTGGCGCCCTGGCAATCGGCGCTGCCGTTACGGAGGCGCTGCTAAGGACGGCGGGCCTTAGAAGCACGAAGCCGGTGGAGCCTGCCGGGGAGGATTCTGGAACCTCTGGTTTTCCTCCGGCCATGGACGTGCGCTACAGAGAAGCCTATGCGGAAGGCGGCACTTCGGTCGGACGCCGGGGCTTCTTGATGCTCGGGGGTGGCGCGCTGGTGGCCGGGCTCGCGGCCCTGGGCGCGGGACGCTACCTCTCGGCGGGTGGCTCCACGGCCGCATCCGCGCCGAAGCGTTTGAAGTTGCCCGCCGAGCCTAAGAAGAGCAACGCTGGTGGGGGCAACGAGGGTGGCGGAAACAAGCAGGCCGTGGATCATCAGACGTTGCCGAAGCCGGATCCTGGCGCCTCGCTCGAGGTGCCGGGGATGCCGGATCTCATCACCCCCGTAAGCAGTTTCTACCTGATCGACGCCGCCTTTACCTCGCCCCGCGTGAACGTGGATGACTGGAAACTCTCGGTCAAGGGGGCCGTGGATAACCCGGTCCAGTTCTCTTTCAAGGATCTGATGGAGATGCCGACCCGCGAGGTGGATGTCACGCTCTCATGCGTCTCCAACCCCGTCGGCGGCGGCCTGGTCTCCAACGGCCGCTGGACGGGCGTCCTCCTCTCTGACGTGCTCGCCGAGGCTGGCGTGACCCGAAATTCGATCTCACCCTCCTCCAGTCAGCTCGTCGGGCGCAGCGTGGATGGCTGGACTTCGGGCTTTAAAACGGAGCTTGCGCTGGACGGCCGCGAGGCGCTGGTCGCCTTCGGGCTGAACGGCTCCGAACTTCCCATCAAGCACGGGTATCCGGTGCGGCTCGTGGTTCCCGGCATCTACGGCTACGTGTCTGCCACCAAGTGGCTCTCCGAGATAGAGCTGACCAACTGGAACTTCGACGCCTACTGGATACAGCGCACCTGGAGCAAGGAAGGCCCGATCAAAACCCAAAGTCGCATCGATACCGTAAGCGCCGGCGAGAATCTCTCCGCAGGCAAGATCCCCATCGGCGGCGTGGCCTGGGCCCCGCACCGCGGCATCAGCAAGGTCGAGGTCTCTACAGACTACGGCCAGACCTGGAACGAAGCGCGCCTCGCCAGCCAGCTCAGCGACGACACCTGGCGTCAGTACGTCTACGAGTGGAACGCGAAACCCGGCGACTATACGCTCCAGGTACGCGCCACCGATGGCGAAGGCCAGACCCAGACCCGAAATGAAACTCCGCCCCACCCTTCCGGCGCTACCGGCTACCACACGTTGGGGGTGAGGGTAGCCTGAATCCACCCATAGATCACGCTCTCCTCACCGGAGGCTTGTATTGGCGTGGGGATAAACCGTAAGTTCAGCTATAGGCTTTGTAACGGAGAAAACATATATTTCGGCATGGGAGCGCGGTGCTGTAATCAAAGTGTTTCCAGTGTGTAACGCAAACGTAACGCGAAGAGAAGCCGGGCGTAACAAGGGGAGAGTATAGTGTTGGTTAAACCGGGCCCCGACCGATGAGAACTTTTCCCCCTCCAGATCCCATCGGTCGGGTCGGTGTTTCTGGGGTATCTTACCCGTTGTATGTTCCACATCCTCTTGGAAATCCGTGCTGGTTAGGGATCTGCATCGCTTTGACCTGTCGCCTGCGGAGGCGCGGCGGCTCCAGGATGAGTTAGCGCCCCGGGTAACCAGGGGTACGGCTCTGGACCTCGACGCCGTCGAGTATGTGGCGGGGGCGGATGTTTCGACGGAGGGGGATCTCGCCTATGCCACGGTCGTGGTGCTCTCGTTTCCGGATCTCTCGCTGGTCGAGATACAGGGAGCAGAGGCCCGGCTGGCGTTTCCGTATGTGCCGGGGCTTCTGGCCTTCCGGGAGATACCATCGGTGGCGGCGGCTTTGAGGAAGGTAGAGACGCCGGTGGATGCGGTGATCTTCGACGCCCATGGCCTTGCCCACCCGCGCAGGACGGGTCTCGCTTCACACCTCGGCCTCTTCCTCGATGTGCCGAGTGTGGGGTGCGCCAAGAGCCGACTGGTCGGCGATTACGAGGAGCCGGGACGGGAGAAGGGCGATGCGTCGGACCTCAACCACCGCGGGGAGGTCGTTGGGAAGGTCTTGCGAACCCGTGACGGGGTCTCGCCCGTGTTCGTCTCTGTGGGGAACGGCATAGATTTGGATAGTGCTGTGGATCTGGTCCTGGCTTGCTGTACGAAGTACCGGCTGCCGGAGACAACGCGCCAGGCTCACAACGCCGCCAACCGTCTGCGTCGTGGAGAGGAGCCCGAGGGATCGCTGTTCTAGGCGGGATGACCGCCTGAAGCGCCGCTAGCACGTGGGTACGGCAAATGTTAACTTACTGTGCAACGATTCCAATTTGGTATCAGTCGGAAGGGGCCGGAAGGGAGAGGACGTTGGCACGAGTCAGGATCAACGGGACCATAAACCGCCGCGAGTTCTTGAGGTTGAGTGGGGCCGGGCTCACGGGCGCGGTGTTGCTCGGCGTGGCCGGATGTGGCGGGGGCGGGCAGATCCCGGGGGGCGGGGGCGGCGCAGGGGGGGGGGGGGGGAACGGCTTCACCCCGGGCCCGGGGGGGGG
>Ga0081539_10002307_pt1 | contig 27511 bp, 27 predicted proteins | sample TabmetS4T2R2_FD_71023 | JGI IMG/M metagenome (GOLD analysis project Ga0081539, IMG submission 71023) | Tabebuia heterophylla rhizosphere microbial communities from the University of Puerto Rico - S4T2R2 | ecosystem: Host-associated > Plants > Roots > Rhizosphere ...
GCCGCCCGCGTTTCGCTACCCTGTCGGCCTGGTCGCCGCTGCCCCTGCGCGCGGCACCCATCCGAGCTCCAGGCTTTCAAGAGAGGTTTTCGAACGTGGCAAAGCAGCGCAGCCGGCCGACGCGCCGGCGTGATCGCAAGGGCGGTCCCGGCGGCGGACGCCGCAAGTCCTGCCAGTACTGCCGCGACAAGGTCGAGTTCGTCGACTACAAGGACATCGCGACGCTGCGCAAGTTCATCTCCGAGCGCGGCAAGATCCGCTCGCGCCGGATCACGGGCGCCTGCCGGCGCCACCAGAACCAGATCGCGACGGCCGTCAAGCGCGCCCGCGAGCTGGCGCTCAAGCAGCAAGGCTATCGGGTACAGATCCAGCGCAAGGGCGAACGCTACAAAGCCTTGAGCGCGGCACAGCAGCGGCGCAACCGACGCATAGCCAGGCAGCGAGTGTTCGTCGAGCACGCCTTCGCGCGGCTGGCCCAGTTGGGCGGCAAGTACGTACGCAGCATTGGCTTGGCGCGAGCCAAGGTGCAGCTTGGCCTGAAAGTGGCCACGCACAACCTGCAGCGTCTGGCGAGATTGCTGGAACGGGGCATGGCACCCGCGTAAAGCCTGCGCCGCCGCGGGCCGTCGGCGCCCTCGAGCGGCGGCGCCAGCCCGCCCGCGGCCGGCCGATCCTGAGCGTCGCCGGCGCGACACGCCGCTTCGGCGGCCTGGTCGCCGTCGACAATGTGAGCTTCGAGCTTTCCGCCGGCGAAATCCTGGGCCTGATCGGGCCCAACGGCGCCGGCAAGACCACGATGTTCAACCTGATCACCGGCGCGCTGCCGCTGAACCAAGGCAGGATCAGCTTTTTAGGCCAGGACATCAGCCGGCGCGCCCAGCGCCAGATCGCCCGGGCCGGCATCGCCCGCACCTTCCAGCACGTGAAGCTGCGCAAGACCATGACCTTGCTCGATACCGTGCTGCTCGGCACCTACGGCCGCACCCATTCCGGCTTCTTCGCCGGCATCCTGCGGCTCGATCGCGCCGAGGAAGCGCGGGCGCAGGCGGCAGCGATGCGGCAGCTGCAGCGCGTCGGCCTCGCCGACCGCGCCTTCGAGCTCGCCGGCAACCTGCCGCTCGGCAACCAGCGCTTGCTCGAGATCGCCCGGGCGCTCGCGGCCGATCCGGCGCTGCTGATGCTCGACGAGCCGGCCGCCGGCCTGCGCGCCGGCGAGAAGGCCGAGCTCGCGCACCTGCTCGAGGCGCTGCGGGCGGAAGGCCTTTCCATCCTGCTGGTCGAGCACGACATGGATTTCGTCATGGGCCTGGTCGACCGCACCGTGGTGATGGATTTCGGCGCCAAGCTCTGCGAGGGCGCGCCCGCCGTCGTGCGCGGCGACCCGCGCGTGCAGGAAGCCTATCTCGGCGGGGTGGCGTGAGATGGCGCTGTTGTCGATCGACCGGGTCTCCGTCGCCTACGACAAGGTCGAGGCGGTGCGTGGCGTCTCGCTTGCCATCGAGCCCGGCCAGATCGTCACCGTCATCGGCCCCAACGGCGCCGGCAAGACCACCCTGCTGGGCGCCGCGATCGGCCTGCTGCCGTGGCGCGGCCGCATGTCGTTCGACGGCATCGATCTCAGGCGGCTCGACGTCGAGGCCCGCATCGAGCGCGGCTTCTGCCTGGTGCCCGAGACGCGCGAGCTGTTCGGCGACCTTTCGGTGTCGGACAACCTTCTGTTGGGCGGCTATTCGCGGCGGCGGGATTCGGCGGAGCTGAAACAGAGCCTGGCCGACGTCTACAAGCGCTTCCCGCGGCTCAGCGAGCGCCGCGGCCAGAAGGCCTCGACCCTGTCCGGCGGCGAGCGCCAGATGCTGGCCCTGGGCCGCGCCCTGATGGCCAAGCCCCGGCTGCTGATGCTGGACGAGCCCAGCCTTGGCCTGGCGCCGCTGATCGTCCGCGAGGTCTTCCGGATCATTTCGTCGCTGCGCGAGCTCGGCGTGTCGATCCTGCTGGTCGAGCAGAACGCGCGCGCCGCCTTGGAAACGGCCGATTTCGGCTATGTGCTGGAGACCGGCGAGATCGCCCATTCGGGCCCCGCCGCCGATTTGATGCACGACCCGCGCGTCACCGCGAGTTATCTGGGCGGGCACTGAGGATATTTTAGGTTTAAACTTTTAGGCCTAAAGGGTATATCATCGCGTTTCCCAATCAAGGAGAGCTGAGGTGAAGGTCGCTGTTCTCGGCGCCGGCCCCGCCGGCCTCTACTTCGCCATCTCGATGAAGCGCCGCAACCCGGCGCACGAGATCACGGTGTTCGAGCGCAACAAGCCCGACGACACGTTCGGCTGGGGCGTCGTTCTGTCGGCCGAGACGCTCGACAACCTCGCCGCCAACGACGCGGTGAGCGCCGCCTGGATCCGCGACTATTTCGCCTACTGGGACGACATCGCCGTCATCCACAAGGGCGTGCGCACCGTCTCCACCGGCCACGGCTTCTGCGGCATCGGCCGCAAGCGGCTGCTCCTGCTGCTGCAGCGGCGCGCCCAGGACCTCGGCATCGAACTTCGCTTCGAGACGGAAATCGACGATCCCAGGCCGTTCATGGAGAACCACGACCTGGTGATCGGCGCCGACGGGCTGAACTCACGCTCGCGGGCCGCGTTCGCCGAGGTCTTCAAGCCTGACATCGACGTGCGCAAGTGCAAGTTCGTCTGGCTCGGCACCCGCCAGAAGTTCGACGACGCCTTCACCTTCATCTTCGAGGAGACAGAGCACGGCTGGGTGTGGGCGCACGCCTACCAGTTCGAGTCCGAGACCGCGACCTTCATCGTCGAATGCAGCGAGGAGACCTGGGCCAACTGGGGCTTCGGCGGCATGACGCAGGAGCAGTCGATCGCGACCTGCGAGCGCATCTTCGCCCGCCATCTCGGCGGCCACAGCCTGATGTCCAACGCGCGTCACCTGCGCGGCTCGGCCTGGATCAATTTCCCGCGCGTGCTCTGCGAGCGCTGGTCGCACAAGAACCTCGCCTTGCTGGGCGATGCCTCGGCCAGCGCCCATTTCTCGATCGGCTCCGGCACCAAGCTCGCGCTCGAGAGCGCCGTCGCCCTCGCCGACTATCTCCATTCGGAACAGGGCCTCGCCGCGGCCTTCGAGAAGTACGAGAGCGCGCGGCGCACCGAGGTTTTGCGGCTGCAGTCGGCGGCGCGCAATTCGCTGGAATGGTTCGAGGAGGTCGAGCGCTATCTCGACCTCGATCCCGTGCAGTTCAACTACTCCCTGCTGACCCGCTCGCAGCGCATCAGCCACGAGAACCTGCGGCTGCGCGATCCCGAGTGGCTGGGCGGCGCCGAAGCGTGGTTCCAGCGCCGCGCCGGCAACACCGACAACGTCCGGCGCGCACCGATGTTCGCGCCGTTCCAGCTGCGCGACCTCAAGCTTGCCAACCGCGTCGTCGTCTCGCCGATGGCGCAGTACAAGGCGGTCGACGGCTGCCCGACCGACTGGCACTTCGCCCACTATGCCGAACGCGCCAAGGGCGGCGCCGGCCTGGTCTATATCGAGATGACCTGCGTCAGCCCCGAGGGCCGCATCACGCCGGGCTGCACGGGTTTCTATGCGCCCGAGCACGAGGTCGCGTGGAAGCGCCTGGTCGATTTCGTCCATGCCGAGACCGAGGCCAGGATCTGTGCCCAGATCGGCCATTCCGGCGCCAAGGGATCGACCCAGCTCGGCTGGCAGCAGATCGACGCGCCGCTGAAGAACGGCAACTGGCCGCTGGTCTCGGCCTCCGACGTCGCCTGGTCATCGGAGAACCAGGTGCCCAAGGCGATGGACCGCGCCGACATGGCGAAGATCAAAGATCAGTTCGTGGCGTCGGCAGAGATGGCCGCGCGCTGCGGCTTCGACATGCTCGAGATCCACGCCGCGCACGGCTACCTGCTGTCATCCTTCATCACGCCGCTCACCAACCACCGCACCGACGAGTACGGCGGCTCGCTGGAGAACCGCCTGCGCTATCCGCTCGAAATCTTCCACGCGATGCGCGCGGTGTGGCCGGCGCACAAACCGATCTCCGTGCGCATCTCGGCCAACGACTGGATGGGCGACGAGGGCGTGACGCCGGCGGAAGCCGTCGAGATTGCGCGGCTGCTGCAGGCGGCGGGCGTCGACATCTGCGACGTGTCGGCCGGCCAGACGTCTAGCCGCGCCCGGCCGGTCTACGGCCGCATGTTCCAGACGCCGTTCTCCGACCGTATCCGCAACGAGACCGGCATGGCGACCATGGCGGTGGGCAATATCTACGAGCCCGACCACGTCAACTCGATCCTGCTGGCCGGCCGCGCCGATCTCGTCTGCCTGGCGCGGCCCCACCTTGCCGATCCCTACTGGACCCTGCATGCCGCAGTGCAGCTCGGCGACCGCGACGTGAAGTGGCCCGATCCTTATCTCAACGGCCGCGACCAGCTCTATCGGCTGGCCGACCGCGGCGGTGCGACCCAGGGGCTGAAAGTATGATCTTAGGCAAGCATGCGCTGGTGACGGGCGGCGGCACGGGCGTCGGACGGGCGATCGCGCTGGCGCTCGCCGAAGCAGGCGTGTCCGTCACGATCTGCGGCCGCCGCAAGGCCAAGCTTGAAGGCGTAGCCGGCGAGAACGCACGGATCTTCCCGATCGCGGCCGATGTCACCGACGAGGCCGCGATGACCACGCTCTATGCCGAGGCCGAGGAACTTCGCGGGCCATTCGACATCGTCGTCGCCAATGCCGGCGGCGCGGAAAGCAGCCCGGCGCACAAGACGTCGCTCGCCGACTGGCAGCGGGCGCTCGACCTCAATCTCACCGGATCGTTCCTGACGGTGAAGCCCGCCTTGGCCGGCATGACCAAGCGCAAGTCGGGCCGCATCATCTTCGTCGCCTCAACAGCAGGGTTGAAAGGCTATGCCTATGTGGCGCCCTATGTCGCCGCCAAGCACGGCGTCGTCGGCCTGATGCGCGCACTCGCGACCGAGACGGTGAGGTCGGGCGTCACGGTCAACGCCGTGTGCCCGGGCTTCGTCGAGACCGACATGCTCGAAGAATCGGTGCAGCGCATCGTCCGCACGACCGGCCGCACCGTCGAGCAGGCGCGCACCAGCCTCGCCAGCACCAACCCCCAAGGCCGCTTCATCCAGCCGAAGGAGGTTGCGGCGGCCGTGCTGTGGCTGTGCAGCGAGGCGGCGGGCTCGGTGACCGGCCAGGCGCTCTCGCTGTCGGGAGGCGAGACGTGGTGAGCGGGCCGGTCTCGGCTTCCAAGGAGAAGCTCAGGCTGTGGATCCGCCTGCTGCGCGCCTCGCGCACCATCGAGGGCGAGCTGCGCGAGCGCCTCAGCACCGAGTTCGACACGACCTTGCCACGCTTCGACGTCATGGCCGCGCTCTACCGCGTGCCGGAGGGCATGCTGATGAGCGACCTGTCGCGCTTCCTGCTGGTCTCCAATGGCAACGTCACCGGCATCGTCGACCGGCTGGTGTCGGAGGGCCTGGTGCAGCGCGGCCAGCGCAACGGCGATCGCCGCACCTCGATCGTGCAGCTCACCAAGACCGGCAAGGACACATTTCGCACCATGGCCGCGGCGCACGAGCGCTGGGTCGGCGAGCTTTTAGCCGGCGTCACCAAGAGCGACGCGCGGCAGCTGACGTCGATGCTGAGGGCCTTTCGCAGCAACTGGGAGGGACGGGAATGACCAAGATGGTGGGCTTCCGGCCCAAGCACTTCCTCTGGCAGGTCCAGGACAAGGTGGCGCGCATAAAACTCGACCGGCCGGAGCGCAAGAATCCCCTGACCTTCGACTCCTACGCCGAGCTGCGCGACACCTTCCGCGAGCTGCGCTATGCCGAGGACGTCGACACCGTGGTGTTCCTGCCCAACGGCGGCAATTTCTGCTCGGGCGGCGACGTGCACGACATCATCGGGCCCTTGGTCGCCATGGAGATGAAGGAGCTGCTCAACTTCACGCGCATGACCGGCGATCTCGTGAAGGCGATGCTGGCCTGCGGCAAGCCGATCATCGCCGCCGTCGACGGCGTCGCCGTGGGCGCGGGCGCCATCATCGTCATGGCCTCCGACATCCGCATCGCCACGCCCGACGCCAAGACCGCCTTCCTGTTCACGCGCGTCGGCCTCGCCGGCTGCGACATGGGCGCCTGTGCGATCCTGCCCCGCATCATCGGCCAGGGCCGCGCCGCCGAGCTTTTGTATACCGGCCGCAGCATGTCGGGCGCCGAAGGCGAGCGCTGGGGCTTTTATAACCGCCTGGTCGAGGCCGCGGCGCTGGAAGCCGATGCCCTCGACATGGCGCGGCGCATCGCCTCGGGCCCGACCTTCGCGCACGGCATCACCAAGACGCAGCTGAACCAGGAATGGTCGATGGGGCTCGACCAGGCGATCGAAGCGGAGGCCCAGGCCCAGGCGATCTGCATGCAGACCCGTGATTTCGAGCGCGCCTACCGGGCGTTCGTCGACAAGAAGACGCCGGTGTTCGAAGGGACCTGACCATGCTGGGACCGAGCGCGCACATCGACACGTTCAGCCGCGACAACCTTCCGCCGGCGGCACAGCTGCCGGATTTCAATCTGGCCGGCTTCGACTATCCCGAGCGCCTGAACGTCGCCGTCGAGCTGACAGACCGCATGGTCCAGAAGGGCTTTGGCGACAATACCGCGCTGATCGGCAACGGCCGGCGCCGTACCTACAAGGAGCTGACCGACTGGACCAACCGGCTGGCGCGGGCGCTGGTCGAGAATTACGGCGTGCGGCCGGGCAATCGCGTGCTGGTCCGCGCCGCCAACAATCCGGCGATGGTCGCCTGCTGGCTGGCAGCCACCAAGGCGGGCGCGGTCGTCGTCAACACCATGCCCATGCTGCGCGCCGGCGAGCTGGGGCAGATCGTCGACAAGGCGAGGATCGCGCTGGCGCTCTGCGACACGCGGCTGATGGACGAGCTGGTGGCCTGCGCCAAGGACAGCCGGTTCCTGGAACAGGTCGTGGGCTTCGACGGCACGGCCAACCACGACGCCGAGCTCGACCGCATCGCCCTCACCAAGCCGGTGCGCTTCGAAGCCGTGGCCACCGGCCGTGACGACGTGGCCCTGCTGGGCTTCACCTCGGGCACGACCGGGGTGCCCAAGGCCACCATGCACTTCCATCGCGACCTGCTGATCATCGCCGACGGCTACGCCAAGGATGTGCTCAGCGTGACGCCGGACGATGTTTTCGTGGGCTCGCCGCCGCTTGCCTTCACCTTCGGCCTGGGTGGGCTCGCGATCTTCCCCCTCCGCTTCGGCGCGGCGGCGACGCTTCTGGAGAACGCATCGCCCGCGAACATGGTCGAGATCATCGAGACCTACAAAGCCACCATCAGCTTCACCGCGCCCACCGCCTACCGCGCCATGCTCACGGCCATGGACGCGGGCCGGGACCTGTCCTCGCTGCGCATCGCCGTCTCTGCCGGCGAGACCTTGCCGGCGCCGGTGTTCAACGACTGGCTGGCCAGGACCGGCAAGCCGATCCTGGACGGCATCGGCGCCACCGAGATGCTGCATATCTTCATCTCCAACCGGCTCGACGACCTGGCGCCCGGCTCGACCGGCAAGCCGGTGCGCGGCTACGAGGCCCGGGTCGTCGACGACGACATGAAGGAAGTGCCGCGCGGCACGGTGGGACGGCTCGCCGTGCGCGGCCCGACCGGCTGCCGCTATCTCGCCGACGAGCGCCAGCGCAATTACGTGCGCGACGGCTGGAACCTCACCGGCGATTCCTTCGTGCAGGACGAAGCGGGCTACTTCCACTTCGCCGCGCGCTCGGACGACATGATCATCTCGGCCGGCTACAACATCGCCGGCCCCGAGGTCGAGGCCGCGCTCCTGACCCACGCTGACGTGGCTGAATGCGCCGTGATCGGCGTTGCCGACGCCGAGCGCGGCCAGATCGTGCAGGCGCATGTCGTGCTGGCCGACGGCGTTGCGCCGGACGCCGAGACCGCCAAACGCCTGCAAGATCACGTCAAGGCAACGATCGCGCCCTACAAGTATCCGCGCTCGGTGAAGTTCACGCCCAGCCTGCCGAAGACCCAGACGGGCAAGATCCAGCGCTTTCTGTTGAGGAAGTCATGACCACGCACACGATCCTGCAGCCGGCCGGCTGGGCGAAACCCAAGGGCTATGCCAACGGCGTCGCCGCCCAGGGCCGCTTCGTCTTCGTCGGCGGGCAGATCGGCTGGAACGGCCAGAGCCGGTTCGAGACCGACGATCTCGTCGGCCAGGTCCGCCAGACCCTGCAGAACGTCGTCGACGTGCTGGCCGAGGCCGGTGCGAAGCCCGAGCACGTCACGACGATGACCTGGTACCTCACGAACAAGAGGGACTACCTCGGCAACCTCGAGGGCATCGGCAAGGCCTATCGCGAGGTCATGGGCCGCAACTTTCCGGCGATGGCCGTGGTCGAGGTCACCGCCCTGGTCGAGGACCGCGCCAAGGTCGAGATCCAGGCCATGGCGGTGGTGCCCTGACGTGCCTCACCAGCGAAGCTGGGTGCGGCACCCGCCGGTTTCTGGCTTCAGATCAACGATGCAAAGAGCGGGAACGCGGCGAAGCCGCGCAACAGGTTCACGATAATAACTACGGTATCCTAACCGTCAAGCATTTAATGACTGCTGTAAAAGCGGGCACGATATTTTTTGCGCACAGCAGGAGGGGTTCGCACCACGCAGGAATCGTTTACGGCGGGGCACTTGCAGCCCGCTGCCAACCGCAAATATCAGCCGCATCCGGCAATGTGCCGATTGGCTGAGCGATTCGCCCTATGCCAGCACTGCCAGCAACTCGATCACGCTTGCTTCCTTCGCAACACGCCGCTTGTTGGCCGCAGTGACCGTCCCGGCGACGACCTGGCGCGTTGCCGCTAGCCAACGGTCTCGTGCGCCGCGTAAAGCCACTGCATGAGCAGATGGCCGATGATGATCTGAGCATCTTCGGCCAGCTGCATGTCGTTCACCGCCACGTGGATGGGATGGTCGGCGAGGGCAAGCGCCTTGCCGCCCGAGTAGCCGAGGATGGCGTAACTCTTGATCCCCGCACTCCTGGTGTATTCGAGCGCCTTGACGATGTTCGGCGAGTTGCCGCTGCCCGACAGCGCGATCGCGACATCGCCGGGCTTGGCCAACACTGCAAGCTGGTAGGAGAAGATCGTGTCGTAGCCTTCGTCGTTGGCGAGGGCCGTCATGACCGAACTGTTGGCCGGCAGCGCCGTAACGCGCAAGCCCGATCCGAATCTTTTGGAGATACCGTAGATCCAGTCGTTTGCCAGATGGATCGCATTGCCGGCGGACCCGCCGTTGCCGAAGATGAAGACTTGACGGCCGGTCTTCCAGCAGTCCAGCAGCGTCTCGCCCAATGCCTTGATGTCTTCGAGGGGGTACAGGTCGCAGCTCGCCTTCAGTCGATCGAGATAGTCATCGGCAAATCGGGCAAGATCGGTTGGCGGAGGATTCACGTCAGCACCTTCGCTTCATGCGCTCAGAGGAGTTGGAACTCTACTGGACCGTGTATGGGAAGATCTTTTTTCGGTCAACGGCCGCAATCGCCGGACTTCCTAGTCCTCGCAGCGTGCCGCGGCTCGTTGCGCCGCAGTGGTTGCTTCGGCGACGGCGTGGGTCAGCCGGCCGCCATAGCCTGAGCGCACAGCGCCGATGGCAAACACGCCGGGCGTGCCCGTCTCGAAAGTGGCGTCGGTGACAACGAAGCCATGCTCGTCACGCGCGACGGTGCCGGGCAGGAGATCGGTATTGGGTGCCAGGCCGACGAACACGAACAGGCCGCTGCAGGCCAAGACCTCCTCGCTGCCCGCTTCCTTGTCGCGCACACGCACGCCTTCGACACCCTTCTCACCCAGCACCTCGACGATCTCGCTGGCCCAGCGCAGCTTGAAGCGTTCGTCGCCGGCAACGCGCGACACGTAGCTGCGTCGCGCGCGGAACATCTCGCCGCGGGTGACGATCGTTACCGAGCGTGCAAACTCGGCAAGGTGGATCGCCTCGGACAATGCGGCGTCGCCGCCGCCGGCCACCACGACTTCGGCGTCGCGATACAGCCCACCGTCGCACCAGGCGCATTGCGACACGCCACGGCCGGCAAGCCGTTCCGCGCCCGGCACGTCGAGGGTGCGCAGCGAAGCGCCGGTGGCCACGATCACCTGCTTCGCTTGCCACGTACCATCGGCCCCGCTCAGTGTCTTGCCTTGGATTGAATCAATTCGTGAAGGCACCAAGGAGACGCCGAGTTCTTCATTGCGGCCGAGCAAGCCCGCCGCGAGCTCGGCGCCGCCCACAGTCGCGGCGGCCGGCCAGCCGTCGAGGGCACCGACGTTCATCACCAGCCCGCCCGGCATGCCGTCGGCGATGAAGTGGCCCACCGAGACGCCGGCCAGCGCCGCGTGATGGGCCGCCGTGAGACCGGCGATGCCGCCGCCGATCACCGCAATGTCGAAACTCGCCACGTGTCTACTCCCTACTTCTCGACCAGGGCCGCCGCGGCGTCGCGCGCATCGGCGAGGAGCGCCGGCCAGTCCACCGGCAGGCGCACCTCGCGCGTGATGCAGGCCGGTGGAAAGCCCCATGACGGGCAATAGGCGTTCTGCGGAATGGGGATGTCGCCACCCGCCACCACCAGCACGATGTCGTCGGGCGAGCGCGCCGGAGGAATGTCGCCCGTCTTCGCCGCGTCCTCCACCCAGTGCGGCCAGCGGCGGCCGGCGACGATGCGCTCGGTCAGCCAGGACTTCTGCCAGGCCTCGCGCCGCCAACGGCCGTGCTGCCACAGGAAGCGCCGCACGTCGTCCTTGCTCATGCCGCGGCGCGCGCAGTCGGCGGCGACGGCGGGGGCGATCAGCACGGTCGGCCGGCCATTCCACAGGATGCCGAAACCCGAGGCCGCCGTGCCCATGACGCTCGCGATCTCGGCCAAAAAGCCGGTGACGTTGATCACGCCCTCGGCGCGCGTCACCGTCACCGCGTTCGCGGGCTGCAACGGCGCCCACGGGCTCTGCGCCTCGTTCTCGGCGAGGCAGAGCGTGTAGCGGGCCGGCTGGCCCAGGCCGGCGAAGGCCACGGCGCCGGGCCAGCCGCCGCCGATATTGTGCATCACCAGGCGCAGCGCACGGCCGATCGCGGCGTTGGCCTGCCAGCCCGGCCCCAGCACGCCGAAGCTCGCATTGACGCCCAGCTCGCGCGCCACCGGTCCATTCAGGATCAGCATCGGCGTCACGTTCTCGTCCGTCGTCTGCACGCCGCGCATGTTGAAGTCGGGATCGAGCACGCATTCGACCGCGGCCAGCACCACCGGCAGATATTCCGGCCGGCAGCCCGCCATCACGGCGTTGGCTGCAACCTTCTCGACGGTGGCGAGCCCTTTCAGCGGCTCGACCTCGCCCAGCACCTCGGTCGGCGCGCGGTCGGTGAAGAGGAGCGCCTGCTTCACCCGAGCCACGGTCGGCGGCACGACCGGCAGGCCATCGCTCCAGCCGCGCCGCAGGAACAGCTCCTGCAGGCGATCTTCGGCGCGCGGTCCACGCACGACCTCGATGCGCTGGCGCGGGAAGTCGGCGGCGAGGGGAACCTTTGCACTCAGGCCCTGCTCGGCCGCGCGCTGCTTCAGCGTGTCGTCGATCCAGCCGCCGGCAGCCTGCTGGCCCGTGGGAAGCACGATCCAGAGGCTGCCGTCGTCGCTCATGCCTGCGCGTCTAAAAGCTTCATGCGCCAGCCCTTGGGCAGCTTCACGCTCTTGGTCGTCGGGAAGCCCAGCATGCCGTTGTGCACGAACAGGTAGCAGTTCGAGCGCAGCGGATCGCCCGACACCGCGATCATGATGTGCTCGGGCTTGGTCACCACCGGCACCAGCCGGTTGGGATCGTTGCCGGCGAAGACTTTCGGGATCTTGCCGAGCCGCACCCAGTCGTTGAGGGAGCGCTTGCCCGGCACGAGGTTGGTCCAGCCCCACAGGTACTTCTCGAAGAGGTGCGCGGGCATGCGCGCATTCTCGAACAGCCAGGTCTGGACGTCCTGCTTGGTCATGGTCTTGGCGATAGTCTCGGCGATCAGCGGGCTCAGTACCAGCAAGGGCCGGTAGGTGCCGGTCGCCATGCCGACCGTGAAGATCACCTCCCAGGCGGAATGCGTCACCAGCGCATTGCCGAGATAGGGCAGCACCTTCTCCGCGCTGTCGCCGAACACCGAGACGATGACGTTGCCGCCGGTGAAGCGCGAGATGGTGACCGCACTGTCGGTTGCCGGCGCGCCCATATCGGCAGCAATCGTCGGCCATTTCATCCTGGCCAGGCTGTCCTCGTTCTCCGCCAGCACGACGCGCCAGGTGTTGCCGAACGTGCCCTTGTCGTTCTGGTGCAGCAGGAAGCCCGCGACGTTGCGCAGGTAGAGCCGCCAGAAGCGGCCGATCGAGGTGTTGGGCTGGAAGCCGTCGCGCAGCGCGCCCTGCTCGTAGTTGAAGCCGAGCTGCTTGATCAGCGGGCCGTTCAGCACGATCAGGGTCTCCGCCCCCGGCGTGTTGCCGGAGTGCTCGACGCCGTACTGCGGGTCGGCCATCGCCTCGGCGAGCGCCACCAGGATCGGCATGTATTCGGGCCGGCAGCCCGCCATCACGCCGTTGACCGCAACGTTCCACACCGTGGCCATGCGGTTGTCGGGCAGCAGCTTGCCGATCGCGTGGTCGGGCGGAAGATCGGAGAAGGCCAGGAACGCGGCGATCTTGTCCTTGGTCGGCGGCACGATCGGCAGGCCATCGCTCCAGCCATTCTCGAGGAACAGCCGATTGACCTCCTCGAAGCTGCCCTCGAAGACGATGTCCTGCGGATCGGGATCGGCGGTGGCCTGCACCGAGGCGATCTCGCCCGTGAGGTTGCGGATCACGTGCTCGACCGTGGTGCCGAGCACGTTGCTGCGCAGCTCGTCCGCCGTCTGCACGTCGACATGGCCCGGCACCGTCGCAAGGGCGAGGTTGGGATAGCCCAGCCCCACCGAGGTCGTCTTGGCCTGGCCCAAAAAGCCCTCGCAGCACAGCGAGGAGGTGGGCACGCCGGCCTGTTCCGCTATCGCGCTGACCCGCAACACGGCGGGTGTGCAGCTTCCTCAACACCCCATGCCGGAGACGACCGCGTCGATATTCATCGACTTGATCTTCGCCGGCAGTTCGGCGAGCACGCGATGCTCCTCGTCGCCGTGCGTCGAGCCGAACGCGTCGTGGTCGACGAAGCTGACGCCCGTGAAGCGCTTGCCGAGCTCCTGCTTCAGGATCGGCCAGATCTCGTCGCCGCGGAACAGGTCGTCCCACAGGAAGGCGATGGTCTTGCCCTCGATCGTGTCGAGCCGCCTGGCGAGCGGCTTGATCTCGACCGCCTTGGCGCTGCGCGGCCATACGACGGCATAGTCACCACTGTTGCGTCGGGTCATGACCTTCCTCCTTGTTACTCGCCCTTGAGACCGGCCGCCTTGATCACCGGCCCCCACTTGGCGCGCTCTTTCTTCTCAAAGTCGGCGAGGCTTGCCGGCGTGCCGCCGACCGGATCGAGACCGATCTGCAACAGGCGCTGGCGCATCTCGGGCTCGGCCAGGATGCGGGTCAGTTCCTTGCTGAGCGTGGCGATGACAGGCTCGGGCGTGCCGCGCGGCGCGTAAAGCGCGATCCAGCCCGTCGTCTCGAAGTCCGATACGCCCTGTTCGGCCACCGGCTTGACGCCCGGCAGAAGCTCGCTGGGCTTCAATGTCGTGATGCCGAGCGCCTTGAGCTTGCCCGACGTGACGTGGCCGCGCAGCGCGGTCACGGTATCGATCGTCGTCTGCACCTGGCCGCCCATCACTTCGGTGATCGCCGTTGCCGAGCCCTTGTAGGGCACGCCGAACAATGGCGCGCCGGTCCGCTCCTTCAAGAGCTCGAAGACCAGGCGCGCCGTCGTGCTGGGCAGCGCCACATCGACCTTGTCGGGCTTGGCCTTGGCCGCCGTGACCAGCTCGGCCACGGAGTTGGCCGGAAAGGACGGGTTGGCCGCGACCACCATGGGCAGCAGCCCGACCAGCATGACCGGCACGAAATCCTTGGCCGGGTCGAAGCCCGGCGAGGTGTACAGGAACTCGTTCATGGTCTGGGTGCCGTTGGTGCCCATCAACAGCGTGTAGCCGTCGGCCGGCGAATGCGCCGCCGCCTCGGTGCCGATGTTGCCGCCGGCGCCGGGCTTGTTGTCGACATAGAAGGTCTGGCCCAGCGCCTTGGTCAGCTGATCGGCGAAGTAACGCGTGGCCACGTCGGTGCCCTGCCCGGCCTGGTAGGGCACGATGATCTTCACCGTCTTGGCCGGCCAGGTCTGGGCGGCGGCTGGCAGCGCGAACGCCAAGCCCACAAGCAACGCTAACGCTCTCAACTTCATGGTTTCACTCCCTAAGACTCCTTTTTGATCCCGTCATCCCGACCGGAGCCGAGCGTAGCGAGGCGGAGTGGAGGGACCTGTTCTGTTGATGCGTCGACAAGAAGAGGTCCCTCGACTACGCCGCCCTTCGGTCGGCTCCGCTCGGGATGACGGGAGCCTCCATTCAACGACTCGGCAGCTCCACTACGCCAGTGCCCAGGATCGACAGCTCGTCGTCCTGGTTGCGCGCGACCTGCTCGATCTCGACGAGATGGCGGCCGTCCTCGACGTACTTTCGCTTCACCGTGCCGTTGATGAACAGGATGTCGCCTTCGGGATTGTGCCGGCGGATCTTGGAAGTGGCGCGGCGCAGGAAGCCGTCGTCACCCATCCAGTTGGTGAGATGGTGGGTGAGCCAGGAGCAGCGCTCGGGGCCGTAGTCGTAGGCGCCGGGGGCGCCGACCTCGAGAGCGAACTCCTCCTCCCAGTGCACGCGCTCGGGGCAGTCGGGAATGCCGAAACGGTTGGCGATGCCGAGGCCGGGATGGGCGTCCTGCAGCTTCCAGGCAAGCTTGTTGGCGCGGATGTAGAGGCCGCCCCAACCCTGGGCGTAGGCGATGAAGCCGGTCACCGTCATCGGGCCCTTGAGCATGGTCGGCAGCGCCTCGCCCTCGGCCACGTCCTGCCAATAGCGCGGCGTGGCGCCGCGGATCTTCTCCTCGGCGTAGAGCCTGTAGGCCTTGTCGAGCTCTTCCTTGGTGTAGCGGCGCGGCGCGCGCGCCTTCACCTCCTTGTACTTGGTGCCCTGCTCGCGCGCATGGTCGCGCTCGGTGCGGAAGCACCAGCTGTCGGCTTCGGCTAAAAGGTCGCCCTGCTGGTTGAAGAAATTGACGTGATAGATCTGCTGCACGGCGCGGCCGGCAAAGCGCGTCTGGTGCTCGACGATGTCCTTCAGCCAGGACTCGGTCGAGATCACGTCGTTGCGGCGCACCACCTTGTGCCAGGTCCAGTCGGCGCCCGACCACATGGCGTGCACGCCCGGCAGGCCGCCGACATAGCCCGACACGATCCGGCTGGTGGCGAACAGGAAGCTCGGCAGGGCGATGACGTCGCCGTATTTGGTCTTCGCCGCGTACTCGGGCACGCACCACAGCGGATTGTCGTCGCCGATGCCGTGGGCGTAGTGCCGGATGTTGTCGCGCGTGGCCTCGTAGCACCACGGCTCGGCCGTCACGCCGATCTTGACGCCGATGCGCTTGCGCAGCTCGTCGAGCCCGTTCTCGGTGATCTTGGGAAAGCTGCGTTCAACGGTTCTAGCCAACGACATCTGCTTTTTCCTTCGTGCGTAGAATCTTGCGGTTGACCTTGCCGGCCGGCGTCTTGGGCAGTTCGGCGACGAATTCGACCTGCCGCGGATATTCGTGCTGGCTGAGACGCTGGCGCACCAGATCCTGGATCTCGCGCGCGAACGCCTCGTCGCCCTTGCGCTCGGCAACGACGAAGGCCTTCACGACCTGGCCGCGCAGCGTGTCGGGCACGCCGATGGCGCCGGCCTCGCGCACGTCCGGATGCTTCAGGATGGCATCCTCGATCTCGATGGCGCTCATGGTCCAGCCGGCCGAGATGATGACGTCATCGGCGCGGCCGCCATGGAAGAAGTAGCCGTCGTCGTCGATACGGCCGAGGTCCTTGGTGGCGATCCAGCAGTCGCGGCGCCACACCTTCATCTCGCCGGTCACGCCCGGAGGACACGGCCTGCCCTGGGGATCATGCACCTCGACACGCCCGCCGGGGATCGGCTTGCCAAGCGATCCTCGTTTGACCGGGAAGTCGGGTGCTCCCGGGTAGCTCACCAGGATGACGCCGATCTCGGTGGTGCCGTACATGCTGCAGGCGGGGCGACCGAACGTGCGCTCGACGAAATCCGCCGTCTCGCTGTCGATCGGCTCGCCGGTGAAGGAAAGTTTCTCGATGGCGTAGCGGTAGCGATCCGCCGCGCCCGAGTTGCGCATCATGCGGTAGTGCGTGGCGGCCGCCGAGATGTTGGTGAACTTGTGCTCCTGCAGCGCCGACAACAGCCGCTCGGCATTGAACTTGCCGGCATAGGCGCCGACGGTGATGCCGAGCGCCAGCGGCGCCAGGGTGCCGTGCCACAGGCCGTGGCCCCAGGCCGGCGAGGACGGGCAGATGAAGCGGTCGCCCGGCCGCAGGCCCGTGCCGTAGAGCGCCGCCACCATCAGGGTGACGATCGAGCGGTGGCTGTGCTTAACCGCTTCGGGCAGCTCGCGGGTCGTGCCCGACGTGTACTGGAAGATCGCCAGCGAATCGGCTGCCGTATCGGCTGTGAAGCGCGGCTCGAAGCGCTGCAACGTCGTGAAGAAGCCCGCGTCGGCAACGACGACGCGCGAACCGGCCGATGCGAGCAGCGGCGCCTTCTCGGCGTTGGTCACCAGGAGGCCGGGCTTGCAGTCGTCGACGCGCAGCTTCACGCCGTCGGGGCCGAACAGGGTGAACAAGGGCACGGCGATCGCACCGCGCTTCATGGTGCCGAACACGGCCGCGTAGAAGGCGCGGGATGGCTCCAGCATGACCGCGACGCGATCGCCGGGCTGCACGCCCTGGTCGGCCAACCAATTGGCGAAGCGCGCGGAGTCTTCGGAAATATCCCGGAAGCTCAGCGTCTCGCTCGAGCCGTCGGCGCGAACGACGATCACGGCGGGATTGGTGCGGCCGGCATGCCGGTCGATGCATTCGTGGGCGATGTTGAGCCGCGCGCGATCGCCGTCGAACAGCTCCCAGAGCTTCGCCGATGAGAACTCGGCCTGCGCGCCCGCATAGCTCGTGATGTCGGTCAGCCTCGCCATGACTGGCATCTTGGCGCGCGGCGGCGTATTGTACAATAGAATGTATATTTGTATATAGACAATCATGAACGATCGTCCCGGTCCTCGCATCCGCGCCGTTCCCGCCGTCACCCGCGCGATTGCCATCCTTCGCCTGCTGAGCCGCAGCCGCACGCCGCTCGGCCTGAAGGCCATCGCGCAATCGCTGGGGTTGGTGCCCAGCACCACGCTGCACATCCTGCGCGCACTGATGGCCGAGCAGCTGGTGCGCATAGAACCGCTCACCAAGCAGTACAGCCTCGGCGTCGGCATGCTGCCGCTGGCGCGTGCCGTGCTGGAGAACGGCGACTTCCCCAACCTGGTGCGGCCGAGGCTCGACGAGCTGTCGAGCCGCTATCCCGTCACGGCGATCGGCGTCGAACTGCCCGACCTCGACCACATGATCGTCGTGGCGCTGGCGCGCTCGCAGGCGCCGGTGCGCCTGCATGTCGATGTCGGCAGCCGCTTCCCCGCGCTGATCAGCGCCACCGGACGCTGCCTCGCGGCCTTCACCGAGCAGCCCTGGCCCGAGATCGAGAAACGTTTTCACCGCCTGCGCTGGCACAACGCGCCGGACTACGAGAGCTGGCGCAAGGAAGTCGACCTGACGCGCCGCCAGAAGTTCAGCATCGATCGCGGCAACTACATTTCCGGCGTTACCATCGTCGCCGTGCCGGTGCTGAACGGCCGTGGCACGATCTCCCACACCCTGGCCGCGGTCGGTCTGGGCAACCAGCTCGACCGCACGACGTCGCTCAAGCTCGCCCACGACATGAAGAGCGCAGCCGAGGAGTTGACGGCGCAGCTGCTGCCGCAGGCGTAGCGTTCGCCAAGCGGTACACGTCGGTAATGCCCGACCCCCGGCGAATAAGGGTCGAAATACCAGACGGCGATGGCTAGAAGGACGGCATGAACGCCGAAACGAGCGCCGACTGGCGCGACGAGATATTCGAGGTCTTCCAGACCCACGACCTCAAGCAGGTCTATCACGTGCCCGACGCCGGCCATTCGCGGCTGATCGAGCATTGCCAGCGCTCGAATTCGATCCGCTGCGTGCCGCTCACCACCGAGGAAGAGGGTATCGCGATGGCCGCCGGCGCCTGGCTGGGCGGTCAGCGTTCGGTGCTGCTGATGCAGAGCTCGGGCGTCGGCAACACCATCAACATGGTAGGGCTGACCAAGACGCTGCGTTTTCCCTTCCTGACGCTGATCACCATGCGCGGCGACTGGGGCGAGTTCAATTCCTGGCAGTATCCCATGGGCCAGGGCACGCCCAAGGTGCTCGAAGCCATGGGCATGCTGCTCTACTCGATCGAAGACGCCTCCGACGTGAAGCGCACGGTCGATGCCGCAGCGCGCTCGGCCTTCCACGGCGGCCAGTCGGTCGCGGTCCTGCTGCGCCAGAAGCTGATCGGCATCAAGGACTTCGGAAAGAAGAGCGTCAAATGAGCAAGGCCACTTTGCAGCGCCGACCGCTGGTCAAGAAGATCCTCGAAGGCGCCGACGACGACCTGCTGGTGATCGCGGGGCTCGGCTCGTCCAACTGGGACATCACCGAGGCGGGCGACCGTCCCCTCAACATGCCGCTATGGGGCGCCATGGGCGCGCCGGTCAGCATGGGCCTGGCGCTCGCCATCGCCCAGCCCGCCAAGCGCGTGCTGGTGATCACCGGCGACGCCGACATGATGATGAGTCTGGGCTCGCTCGCCACGGTGGCGACCCAGCAGCCGGACAACCTCGCGATCGTCGTGCTCGACAACGAGAAGTTCGGCGAGACCGGCAATCAGGCCTCGCACACCAGCCCGCGCAACAACGGCCCGATCGACTCGGGCGCCGGCGCCGACCTCGCCATGATCGCCAAGGGCTGCGGCATCGCCGATGTCGGGACGGTGCGCGAGGCGAGCGAGGTGGCCGGGCTCGTGAAAGCCGCGCGAACCACCAAGGGCCCGGTCTTCCGCCTGGTCAAGGTGATGGTCGAAAAGCTCGAGTTCGTGATGCCGCCGCAGGACGGCGCGCATCTGAAGGATCGCTTCCGTCAGGCCCTGCTTGGTCACCCCTGACGCGCCGCCGGCAGCTCGGCGATCAGCGCGGCGAGCGCGGGCGCGCGGTTCTCGGCATGCCATAGCGCGACGGTCTCGACCTCGAACCCGCGCGCGTCGAGCGCGAGATAGCGGACGTCGGCGCGCTGCAGCTTCGACATGCACTGCGGCACGATCGCGACACCCAGCCCCGCTGCAACGAGGCCGAGGATGGTCTGCATCTGGATCGCCTCCTGCGCGAGGTGCGGGGTGAAGCCTGCCTTCCGGCAGGCAGAGATGGCCAAGTCGTACAGACCGGGCGCCAGCTCGCGCGGAAACTGGATGAACGGTTCTGCGCCAAGCGAGCGCAGCGTCGTACGGCGGCGGCCGGCAAGCCGATGGCTGGCCGGCACGGCCGCGCTCAGCGACTCGCGGAAGACCGGTCGCGCCGTGAGACCCGCAGCCGGAGACGGCAATATGGACAGTCCGAGATCGAGCTCGCCCGATTGCAGCAGCGCCTGCTGACGATCGGTCGTCAGCTCCAGCAGCTTCAAGGCGATGCCGGGATGCTTCCGGCGAAAGCGGCGGACCAGCGGCGGCAGGATGCTGTAGTCGACGGTGCTGACGAAGCCGATGGCGAGACGGCCGACCGCACCTTCGGCGGCGCGGCGGGCATGGACGACCGCGGCCTCGGCCTGGCTGAGCAGGCGTCGGGCTTCGTCGAGCAGCACGCGTCCGGCCTCGGTGAGCTCGACACGGCGCTGCGTGCGCCGCAACAGCGGCGCGCCGATTTCCCGCTCGAGGGTGCGGATCTGCACGCTGAGCGGCGGTTGCGAGACGTTGAGCCGACGCGCGGCGCGGCCGAAATGCAGCTCCTCGGCGACGGCCACGAAATAGCGAAGGCGGCGCAGGTCCATAGCGAATCGATATCAATCAGGTCTGACTAATATATTGGACCATGACTGGACGCAGGAGCAAATCTTCCGACATTCCGTCATCCCGAGCGGAGCCGCCCGAAGGGCGGCGCAGCCGAGGGACCTCTTCTTGTCGACACATCAATAGAACGGGTCCCTCCACTCCGCCTCGCTACGCTCGGCTCCGGTCGGGATGACGACATTGAAGGAGCCTACCCATGCCCCGCTTCGACAAGACCCGCCTGCCCAGTCGCCACGTGACCGAAGGACCCGAGAAGGCGCCGATGCGCGCCATGATGCTCGGCACCGGGCTCGCGCCCGAGGACCTCGACAAGCCGCTGATCGGCATCGCCACGACCTGGAGCGAATCCTCGCCCTGCAACATGCCGCTGCATGACCAGGCCCAGTTCGTGAAGACCGGCGTGCGCGAGGCCGGCGGCACGCCCTTCGAGTTCACCTCGGCCAGCGTGACCGACGGCATCGCCAACGGCCATCGCGGCATGAAGGCGTCGCTGGTGTCGCGCGAGCTCGTGGCCGAATCGATCGAGCTGGTCGTGCGCGGCCATTGCTACGATGCGATCGTGGGCCTGGCGGGCTGCGACAAGACCCTGCCCGGCGTGATGATGGCCATGGTTCGGCTCAACGTACCGTCGGTGTTCCTCTATGGCGGGTCCCTGTTGCCCGGCACTCTCGACGGCCGTCAGGTCGGCGTCGTCGAAGTGTTCGAAGGCGTGGGCTCCTACACCGGCGGCAAGATCGGGCGCGACGAGCTGCAGCGCCTCGAGGTCGCCGCTTGTCCGACGGTCGGCGCCTGTCCCGGCCAGTACACCGCGAGCACCATGGCGGCGGTATCGGAGGCGATGGGCATCGCCCTGCCCGGCTCCGGCTTCGTTCCCGCCGTCGACGCCAGGCGCGGCGCGATCGCCGCCGCCTGCGGGCGGACGGTGATGGACCTGATCGCGCGCAACATCCGGCCGCGCGACATCGTCACCCGGAAGTCGCTCGAGAACGCGGCCACCGTCGTTGCCGCCTCGGGCGGATCGACCAACAGCGCCCTTCACCTGCCGGCGATCGCCAACGAGGCCGGCGTGAAGTTCGAGCTTGCCGACGTCGTCGACGTCTTTCGCCGCACGCCCTATCTCGCCGACATGAAGCCGGCGGGACGCTACATGGCAATCGACCTCTACCGCATCGGCGGCGTGCCCGTGCTCATCAAGGCGCTGCTGGACGGCGGCTACCTGCATGGCGATTGCCTCACCGTCACCGGCAGGACGCTGGCGGAGAACCATACCGACATTGTGTTTCCGACCGGCCAGGACATCCTGCGCCCGGCCAAAAATCCCTTCTCGTCGAGCGGCGGCGTGGTCGGCCTGAAAGGCTCGCTCGCGCCGGAAGGGGCGATCTGCAAGGTGGCCCACCTGCATCGACGGGCGCTGACCGGACCGGCGCGCATCTTCGAATCGGAGGAAGACTGCCTCGCGGCCGTGTTGCGGCGCGACTACAAGGCCGGCGAAGTTTTAGTGATCCGCTACGAAGGACCGCGCGGCGGGCCGGGCATGCGCGAGATGCTGGCGACGACGTCGGCCATCTACGGCCAGGGCATGGGCGAGGAGGTGGCGCTGGTGACCGACGGGCGCTTCTCGGGCGGCACGCGCGGCCTCTGCGTCGGCCATCTCGGCCCCGAGGCCGCCGTCGGCGGGCCGATCGCGCTGGTCAGGGATGGCGACAGGATCGCCATCGATGCCGACGCCGGCACGATCGACCTCTTGGTATCGGCGGCCGAGCTCGAAGAGCGTCGTCGGGATTGGCAGCCGCGCACCACGCCGCATCCGACGGGCGCCTTGTGGCGCTACGCCCAGACTGTCGGCAACGCCGCCGGCGGCGCTGTCGTCCATCCCGGCGCGAGTGCTGAGAAGGTGAGCTACGCCGACGCCTGACGGGCCAGTAACGGGCCGGTACAGTGCCCGGATGAGCCGGGCCAGACGCATCGTCATCTGCGGCGGCGGCGCCATCGGCGCCGCTATTGCCTATTTCCTCAGCCGGCGCGGCGCCGAGCCGATCGTCATCGAGCGTCATGAGGTCGCCGGTTCGGCCTCCGGCAAGTCGGGCGGCTTTTTGGCCTTCGACTGGTGCCGCGGCAGCCCGCTCGACCGGCTGGCACGGCGAAGCTTCACCCTGCATGCCGAGCTTGCCGATACGCTCGGCAATCCTTGGGGCTATCGCCGCCTCGACACCTATGGCGGCTACGCCGTCGAAGGCGGCGAACGCCGACCGGGCGAACGACCGTGGCTGTCCGAAGGCGTGACGATCACGGGCCGCCTCGGCTCGCCGCAGACGACGGCGATCGTCGATCCGCGCGCCTTCACCACGGGCCTGATGGCCGCCGCCGAGAAGCACGGTGGCGCGCTTCGGCGCGGCACCGCCGTCGACCTGGTGCGCGACAAGACTGGTGTCCACGGCGTCGTGCTCGAAGACGGCGAGGTCGTCGACGGCGACGCCGTGGTCATCGCCATGGGGCCATGGTCGATCCTGGCGACGCGATGGCTGCCGCTGCCGGCGGTGTACGGCTACAAGGGCCACAGCCTCATCTTCCGGACCGGCGATGCGATTCCCGCGGAGGCGTTGTTCCTCGAATACCAGGAGGCGAGCGGCGAGGTCCTGACGCCGGAGATCTTCCCGCGCGCCGACGGCACGACCTGGGTGTGCGCGGTCTCGAGCACCGAGCCGATGCCGGTGGATCCCGCGCAGGTCTCGCCCGACGAGGGCGCACACGACCGCCTCGAAGCGATGTGCCGGACCATCTCGCCGGCGCTGGCCGCTGCATCGATTACGGTACGGCAGGCGTGCTTTCGGCCGGTCACCGACGATGGCTTGCCGCTGATCGGCGCCGTGCCCGGCGTCGACGGCGCCTATGTCGCCACGGGGCACAGCGTCTGGGGCATGCTCAACGCTCCTGCCACCGGCGAGGCCATAGCGGATTTGATCCTCGACGGCGCCGCCCGGCAGGTCGACCTGAGGCCCTTCGCGCCGGCCCGGCTTCGGGCATTCGATCCCAGACGGCTTAGATCCTAGGGCTGCTTTTGCCCGAATTCGGGCAAAATAGTACTGTTAGGGCACGCCTGCTGATTAGAGGTCTTCGTGAACGACGCCGAGTTGGACGATTTGGACGAGCTCGTGGAGTACCTGGCCCGGACATCGAGATTGGAGCCCCAGGAGGCTCGTCGCGTGGTCGACGAGGTGCTGTCCTTTCTTGTCGAGGAGCCCGAGTCGTTCGTCCGCCGGCGGCACCTCGCGCTGCAACGGCAGGGGCTCGCGAATCCCGCGATCTTCGCCCGGCTTCAGGGCGAGCTCGCCCAGCGCCGCTTCCCGGCGCCGGCCTACACCACGCGGCAGCTGCGCCGCATCATCTACGGCTAGGACCTCTTTTATGTGCGGCATCGTCGGCTACATCGGCAAGCGCCAGGCTGCCCCCATCCTGATGGCCGGGCTCAATCGCCTGGAATATCGCGGCTACGATTCGGCCGGCATCGCCATCGCTGCCAAGGGCGCGCTCAAGATCGCCAAGCGCAAGGGCCGCGTGCGTGAGCTCGATGAGCTGAAGCCGCTGCGCTTCAAGGGCACCTCCGGCATCGCCCATACGCGCTGGGCGACCAACGGCGAGCCGAGCGACCGCAACGCCCATCCCCACAGCGACAGTGCCGGCCGCTACGCCGTCGTGCACAACGGCATCATCGAGAATGCCGCGGCTCTCAGGGCGCAGCTCGCGGCCCAGGGCACCACCTTCAGCTCCGACACGGACACCGAGGTGATCGCCCACCTGGTCGCCCTGATGGATGACGGCTCGTCGCTGGAGGCGGTGGTGAGCGCGGTGCTGAAACTGGTGGTCGGCACCTACGGCCTCGCCGTCATGGATGCCGAGCGGCCCGACGTGCTGGTCGTGGCGCGCAACGGCAGCCCGGTCATGCTGGGCCTGGGCGACAAGGAGACGCTGTTCGCCTCCGACGCCTCGGCCCTCGTGCGCCACGCCACCAGCGTCGTGCATCTCGACGACGGCGAGATCGCCGTCGTGCGCGCCGACGGCTACGAGACGCGCAAGCTCGACGGCACCAGCACGATCAAGACGCCGTCCGCGATGGTGTGGAAGGACGAGTCCTTCGACAAGGGGGCGTTCGACCACTACATGCGGAAGGAGATCGCCGACCAGCCCGAGGCGCTCAGGCGCACGCTGAGCGGGCGGCTGGAGCCGCGCTTCCAGACGACGCATCTCGGCGGCATCACCCTCACGGCGCGCGAACTTCTGGACGTACGCCGCATCCGCATCCTGGGCTGTGGCGCGGCCTACATTGCGGGCGTCATGGGCGCGCACCTGATCGAGCAGCTGGCACGCATCCCCTGCCAGGCCGAGCCCGCCTCGGAGTTCCGCTACCGCAATCCCGTGATCGAGATGGACACGCTCTACATCGCCGTCAGCCAGTCGGGCGAGACCTTCGACACCCTGGCCGCGGTGCAGGAGATCAAGCGCAAGGGCGGCCGCGTCATGGGCATCGTCAACGTCGTCGGCAGCACCATCGCGCGCGAATGCGGCCAGGGCATCTACCTGCATGCCGGGCCGGAGGTCGCCGTGGTCTCGACCAAGACCTTCACCTGCAGCGTCGCAGCCCTGGCGCTGCTCGCCGTCCATCTCGGCCGCCTGCGCGACCTCTCCAACGCCAACGGCGCGCGGCTGCTCAAGGCGCTGGACGCCCTGCCCGACCGCGTCGCCGCGATCCTGGCGCGCGAGGACGAGATCGCCCGCCTGGCCGAGTTCTTCCAGGGCGCCGAGCACGCCTTCTATGTCGGCCGGGCCGCCGGCCACGCCATCGCCATGGAAGGCGCGCTGAAGCTGAAGGAGATCAGCTATCTCCATGCCGAGGCCTATCCGGCTTCCGAGCTGAAGCACGGGCCGCTGGCCCTGGTGACGCCCGAGACGCCGACGGTGATCGTCCTGCCGCGCGACGACCTTCTAGCCAAGAACGTCTCGACCATCGAGGAGGTCAAGGCGCGCGGCGGGCCCGTCATCGCCATCACGCACCCGGGCGAATCGCATGCCCCGTTCGACCGCTCGTTCGAGGTGCCGGCGCTCGAGCCCGAGCTCGACCCCCTGCTCCTGTATATTCCGCTGCAGCTCCTCGCCTATCACGTGGCGCGGCAGCGTGGCTGCGACATCGACAAGCCGCGCAACCTCGCGAAATCCGTCACGGTCGAGTAAGGCCGCTCACGCCACGGCAACCGCCTCGATCTCCACGAGCCATGCCGGATCGAGGGTCTGCACGACGATCGCCGTCGTCGGAATGCGCCGGCTGCCGAGCGCGCGCTCGCGGGCGGCGCCGTTGCCCGCCGCGTACGACCGATCGCCGAGATAGCTCGTCAGGCGAACGATGTTGTCCGTCGTCATGTTCGCCTCAGCAAGGATGGTGCGGATGTTGTTCCAGATCAGCTCGAGCTGCTCATCGAGGGTCTTCGGCGCCGAACCGTCCGGCCGAAGGCCCATCGTGCCGGCGATGTAGAGAAACCGTTCAGGCTGCCGGACTTGCAGCGCGTGAACGTAGTCGGGCGTCGCGGCGTAAATGCCGTCGACGGGATTGTGGACGATCTGTTGCATGGCCCCGTGTACAACCAATTGGGGCGCCACGCATGGTTGACTTGGCGGCGGACAGCGCATAGGTTCCGCGCCCTTTTCTCCCACCGGGCGGACGGTCGCCATGCCCCAGATCCTCGTCGAGGCGCTGGCCAAGACCTATCGCGTCGCTGAACGCGCGCCAGGCCTCACCGGTGCGCTCGGCGGTCTCGTCCGCCGACGCTGGCGTCCAGTCCACGCCCTGGCCGACGTCTCGTTCAGCCTCGAAGCGGGCGAGCTTTTGGCCTTCATCGGACCCAACGGCGCGGGCAAGTCGACGACGGTGAAGATCCTGTCGGGCATCCTGCGGCCCACCAGCGGCCGCGTCGAGGTCGGCGGCCTGGTGCCCTACGAGGACCGCGTGCGCCACGTGGCGCGCATCGGCGTGGTGTTCGGCCAACGCAGCCAGCTGTGGTGGGACCTGCCGGTGATCGACGGCTTCGACCTTTTGGCCGACATCTACCGCGTCGAGCCCGAACGCTATCGCCGCCGGCGCGACGAACTCGTCGCCATGCTGCGGCTGGAACCGCTGCTCGACCAGCCGGTGCGCCAGCTCTCGCTCGGCCAGCGCATGCGGGCGGAGTTCGCCGCGGCCCTGCTGCACGATCCCGCGATCCTGTTCCTCGACGAGCCGACCATCGGGCTTGACGCGCCCTCGAAGCTCGCGGTTCGCGACTTCGTGCGCCGGCTGAACCGCGAACAGGGCGTGACGGTGCTGCTCACGACCCACGACATGCACGACGTCGAGGCGCTGGCCGAGCGCGTCATCGTCATCGGCGGAGGCCGCCTGCTCATTGACGGCCCGTTCGAGAACCTGCGAGCCAGCGTGCTGGCCGAGCGGCGACTCCATATCGACTTCGACGACGCCGCGCCGGTGTTCGAGATGCCGGGCGTCATGGTCCGGGCGCGCAGCGAACGCTCGCTCGAGCTTGCCTTCGATCCGGCCAAGATCCCGGCGCCAAAGCTGATTGCCGCCATCACCGCCCAGCACGCCGTTGCCGACATTCACGTCGACGAGCCCGCCATTGAGGAAGTGATCGCGCGCTTCTACGACCTGCACGATGCGGGTGAAGCATGACGCTGCCGGCGCGCTCCTATCTCGCGGCCTTCCGTGCGCGCTTCCAGCTCGTGCTGCAGTATCGCGCCGCAGCGTTGGCAGGCTTCGCCACGCAGCTCTGGTGGGGCGCCATCCGTCTCCTGGTCTTCGCCGCCTTCTACGGCGTCAACGCCGCAGCAGCGCCGATCAGCTTCACCGATGCGGTGACTTATGTCTGGTTAGGCCAGGCGTTGCTGGCGCTGCAGCCCTGGATCGCCGATCCGGAGATCGGCCAGGCCGTACGCACGGGCGGCGTCGGCTACGATCGGCTGCGCCCGCTCGACGCCTACGGCTATTGGTATGCGCGCACCGTGGGCTGGATGCTGGCGCGGGCCTTGCCGCGCGCGGTGCTGATGGCGCTGGCGGCGGGCATCGTGCTGCCGCTGGTGGGCCTCGGCGACTGGGCGTGGCGGCCGCCGTCGGGCGTGACGGCAGGGCTGCTGTTCGTTCCGGCCTTCGTGCTGATGACGGCGCTCGGCGCCGCGGTCCTGATGCTGGCGAACATCATCGTCGCC
>Ga0081539_10002308_pt1 | contig 27510 bp, 23 predicted proteins | sample TabmetS4T2R2_FD_71023 | JGI IMG/M metagenome (GOLD analysis project Ga0081539, IMG submission 71023) | Tabebuia heterophylla rhizosphere microbial communities from the University of Puerto Rico - S4T2R2 | ecosystem: Host-associated > Plants > Roots > Rhizosphere ...
CGGGGCCCGGCCAGCTCGCCGGCCACCGTGGTCGCCATCAGGGCCCCGGTGGCCAGCCCGGCCCCGACCCCGCCCGCCCCCACCGACTCGGCGTACAGCGGCACCACCGACAGCAGCAGGAAGAACCCGGCCATCGCCCCGAACGAGGCGACGAAGACCAGCAGCAGCCCGCGGTTGACGAGCCGCGGCCGTGGGGGGTGGACCATACCGGCAAGTCTAGGGGTGACCCGGGACCGGCCGGCCGCACCAAGGGTTCCCGCCGGGGTGGTGGCGGAGGCCGGTCCTGGGGTGGACACTTGCCGGAGAGCCGCCGGAGCGGAAGGGGTGCGGCACCGTGGGACAGGTCAGGACCGGCGATCCCCTCCCGACGGCCGGCGGCCTCGCCGATGCCGGTCCGGCCCGGATGCGCCGGCACGAGGACCTGGTCACGGCGCTCCTTGGCGGGTGGCTGATCGCCGGGCTGTTCGTCGACGGCTGGGCCCACAACACCCGGCCGGGGCTGGAGACCTTCTTCACCCCCTGGCACGCCCTGTTCTACTCCGGCTTCGCCGCCGTGGCCGCCTGGATGGGCTGGTCGGTGTGGCGCCGGCGGCCGCAGGGGGGCTCCTGGCGGGCGGCGGTGCCGGCCGGCTACGGGCTCGGCCTGGCCGGGACGGCGATCTTCCTGCTGTCGGGGATCGGCGACATGACCTGGCATCTGGCCTTCGGGATCGAGCGGGACATCGCCGCCCTCCTCAGCCCCACCCACCTGGGGCTGTTCCTGGGCGCCTTTCTGGTCGTCACCACCCCGCTGCGGTCGGCCTGGGCCGACCCGACCCTCGGGCGGGGGGCCGGCCTCGGCCGGCTGCTGCCGGCGGTGCTGTCGGTGACCCTGGCCGGCTGCCTGACCGCGTTCATGTTCCAGTACCTGCACCCGGTGGACGAGAACGTCGTCAGCATCGGCCGCGCCCAGGCCGTGGCGCAGGACTTCACCCTGTTCCAGTACCCGTTCGTGCACCGGCTGGCCGTCCAGGGCGGCATCACCGGGTTCGTGCTGAGCACGGCGCTGCTGTTCGGGCCGCTGCTGTTCCTGCTCCGCCGCTGGCGTCCCCCGGCCGGCAGCGCCGCCATCGTCCTCGGCGTCCAGTGCGTGCTGATGCAGGCCGTGACCGGCTTCGACGACGCCGGGCTGGCCGTGCTCGGGCTCATCGGCGCGGTCGTGGTCGAGGCCCTGCTGGCCGTCCTGCGCCCGGCCGAGCCACCGCGCCGTCGCCTGCGAGCGTTCTGCGCGGCCGCGCCGGTCGGCTTCTGGGGCGTCTACCTGGGCGGGATCGCGCTGCACGACCGCGGGCTCGGCTGGAAGGCCGAGCTGTGGGGCGGCGCCCTGGTGTGGTCGAGCCTCACCCTCCTCGCCCTGGGCATGGTCATGTTCCCGCCCGCCGTTCCCGCCGAGACCGCCGGAACCCGTGCCTGAAGCCGGCCTCGACTAGCGCCCGCCCGCCGGGGTCGGGGGGATGTTGGCGTTCTGGCGGAAGAAGTTGTCCGGGTCGTAGCGGTCCTTGAGGGCGGTGAGGCGCTTGAGCCGGTCGCCGTAGGCGTCCTCGACCCCGGCCGGGCCCTCGTCGGAGAGAAAGTGGCTGAACACGCCGGTGCGATAGGGACGCAGGGCCTCCGAGCCGCCGCGAACCCAGGCGACGTGCCGCTCGGGGTCGGGGTCGGGCGGCGGCCAGGCGGCGACGATGCTGAGCTCGTAGCCAGCCTCGCGCTCGCCGACGGCGGTGGCGTCGGCGTCGACCCGGGTGACGGCCCCGCCCATGGCGAACCCGGCCACGTACGACAGCGGCGAGGTGATCGACCCGGCCAGCCCGGCCAGCCGGTCGACCACGGCCTCGGTGAGGTCGGGAATCCGCTGGGAGCGCCAGTAGTAGTGGAGGCCGTGAGGGTTGCCGGCGTCCAGGCTGGACTGGACGAACAGGTACGGCGCCGGGCGGACCAGGTCGGCCAGGGGCCGGCCGATCCGGCGCCAGGGGGCGACCGCCGCCCGGCCCGCGGCCGGGTCCCCTGCCCAGACCAGGTTGAGCCCGAGCACCGGGGTGCCGGGCAGCTCCGGGGGCAGGGCTGGGTTGGGCGGGGCCAGGCGCAGGAACAGGACGATGCCGAGCTCGTCCGGGGCCGAGGGGGCGAGCTCGCGGACGGCCCCGAGGACCTCGGCGGCCTCCTCTAGCGGCCACAAGACCGGCCCGCCCAGCACCGTCGGCCCCAGCTGATGGAGCCGGTAGGTGAAGGCGGTGGCGACCCCGAAGTTCCCGCCGCCGCCCCGTAGCCCCCAGAACAGCTCGGGCTCGGTCCAGGCGTCGACGTGCATGGCCTCGCCGTCGGCAGTGACCAGGTCGACCCCGAGGAGGTTGTCCACAGTCAGGCCGAACCGGCACATGGTGTACCCGAGCCCGCCCCCAAGGGTCAGCCCGCCGATCCCGGTGTGGCTGACGATCCCGGACGGGGTGGCCAGCCCGAACTGCTGGGTGGCCCGGTCCAGCTCGCCCAGCAGCACCCCGCCGCCGGCACGGGCGGTGCGGCCGCCGGGATCGACCCTGACCGGCTTCATCAGCGACAGGTCGATCATCACGCCCCCGTCGACCACGGCGTGGCCGGCGACGGCGTGGCCGCCGCCCCGGACAGAGGCCGGCAGGTCCCGCTCGCGGGCGAACCGGACGGCCATGGCCACGTCGTCGGCGCCGGCGCAGCGGGCGATCAGTGCCGGGCGCCGGTCGACGGCCCCGTTCCAGACCCGGCGGGCCTCGTCGTAGCCCTCCTCGCCCGGCCGCAGCAGCGCCCCCCGGAACCGGCCCCGCAGCCGCTGGTAGCCGATCACTCAGGCCACCGCCTCGAGGAACCGCTCCAGCCGGGTCGGACCTACCACGTCGGCGGCCCGCCGCACGTCCACGAACGACCCGCGGGCGTTGAGGCCGATCTGGAGCTCGACCATTGCCGCGGCCGCGTCCTGTGACAGGCCGGCGCCGGCCAGGGCGCCGGTGACGTCGGCCGGCGGGAACTGGACGTAGGGCACCTCCCCAAGGCCGAGGCGCCGGCCCAGGGCCAGGGTGGCCGCCCCGGAGGCTGACGTCCTCAGGGCCGACCAGCACCCTGACCCCATGCCCGGAGAAGTCGCGGTGCCGCAGCCGCTCGGCCGCCTCGGCGGCCACGTCGCTCGTGGCGATCATGGGCAGGGGCAGGTCAGGGGCGACGGCGCTGCCGTTGACCCCCTGGGCGCGGATCAGCGGCACGCCGGCCAGCAGGTTCTCCATGTAGAAGGGGGATCGCAGCACCAGGACGTCCCGGTCGGTGAGCCCGGCCAGCAGCTGCTCGAGCTCGCGCAGCCGGCCGCCGGCCCGGCGGCGTCCTCCCGGCCGGCGTCCAGGGTGCTGAGAACGACCACGTGGCCGACCCGCGACCGGCCGATGGCGTCGGCGATGGCGCGGGCCATCCGCGAGCGGGTGGCCGTGAACGCTGGGTCGGTGACCACGTCGGGCAGCAGCACCAGAGCAGCCTCGGCGTCCTTGAGCACCAGGCCGAGGTCACCGGGATCGGCCAGGTCGCCGGTCACGATCTCGGCCCCCCGGCGGCCGAGCGCCTCCAGCGGCCGCCGGTGCTCCATCACCCGTACCGGCTGGTCGTCGTCCAGCAGCAGGTCGGCCACCTTGCTCCCGACGTTCCCTGCCGCACCTGTCACCGCGATCATCGCGGCCTCCTCTCTCGTTGGGAGGCCGAGCATCGGGGGCCGGGCGTTCCGCGAGCGTTCCGGGGGGCGTTCCTCCCTCAGCCGCGGCCGAGGAGGGCGGCCGCCTCGCGAAGGTCGGGGAGGTCGCCGCCCTCGGGGATGCTGGCGAGCACGGCCGCCAGGCGCGCCCGGGCCTCGTCCTGGGCGAGACCGTCGCCGGCGTCGAGGTGGCGGCGGAGCAGGCCGGCCGCGGCCCGCAGCTCGAACAGCCGGACGCCCTGGCGGCGGGCGGCCGCCAGCGCCTCCTGCAACCCGGCCTCCACGGCGAGGGCGGCGCCGGGGGCGGCCCGAAGCTCGGCTTGGCGCCGGCGGCCTTCCGACTCCCAGGTGCGGACGTTGTCGTTGTCACCGATGACCCGGTCGGCGGCGACCAGCGCGGTCTCCACATCTCCGGCGGCCAGGCTGGCCTCCAGGAGCACCCGGGCGACCATGGCGTGCATGCCGGGGGCGTGCTCGCCCTCGGCCGGATCCTCGAGGGCTCGGCGGATGCGGGCGATCCCAGGCCCCGGGAGGCCGTCGAGCACCTCCACGTACCCGGCCAGGGCGCCGGCGACCACGCCGGTCGGCCGTCCCAGGTCTCCGGGCCGGGCGGTCAGCTCGGCTGTGTAGGCCCGAACCGAGGCCGGGTCGCGCAGCTCGAGGGCAAGCATGGCCGCGAACATCAGGGCGCCGACGCGGCTGTGGGGGTGGCCGGTCCGGGTGGCCAGGTCCAGGGCACGGTCCCGGGCCCGGGCCGCGGCCGCGGGGCGGCCGAGGAAGCCCAGCGTGTTGGCGAGGCGACTGGCCGCCAGCACCTCGGTGGTCCCCGGGCCGCGGCCCGGCCGGGATTCCGCGTGAGCGCGGTCGAGGGCCGTCTCCAGGTGGTGGCGCGCGGTCTCGAACTCGCCGTGCCAGAAGGCGTCGATCCCCAGCACGTAGTGGCCCTGGACGGCGCGCTGGCCGTCGCCACCGGGCCAGCGACCGCAGCAGCGGCGCCGCCGGCTCCTCGCCGAGCTCGCCGGCCAGTGCCAGCCCCCGCCGCTGCACCTCGGCCAGCCGCTCCGAGCCGTACCCGGCGACCACGCCCAGGGGACCCTGGAGACGGGTCAGGACGGCCAGCTCCCGCTTCAGGCGAGCGGGGCCCGGGGCCTGCGCCGCCAGCAGGGCCAGCGCACGCTCGAGCAGGCGGACCGCCTCGGCATAGGCCGGCAGCCGCTGGGCCGCGGCAGCCGCATCCTGGTACCAGGCGACCGCCTCCTCGGCCTCGCCGGCGCGCTCGTGGTGGGCGGCCAGCTGGGCGGCGACCGGCCCCGGGTCGCCGGCGTGCAGCCGTTCCAGGGCCCGGGCCACGCGACGGTGGGCGTGGCGGCGCCTGGCCGGGCTGAGGGCGAGGTAGGCGACCTCCCGGATCCGGTCGTGGGTGAAGTCGTAGGCGTCGGGGCCCTGGTCGCGGACAAGGCGGCGCCGCCACAGCTCGTCGAGGGCGCCGACCAGCTCCTCCTCGCCGGCTCCGCCGGCCAGGGCGAGGGCGTCGGCGGTGAACTCCCGTCCGATGGTGGCGGCCACCCCGATGAGGTCGCGGGCGGGGCCGGTGAGCTGGGCCAGCCGGGACTCGATGACGGCCTGGATCCTCGGGGTGATCGGCGCGGGCTCGTCCTGGCCCCGCCAGCCGGCCCGCAGCGCCTCGACCACGAAGAGCGGGTTGCCTTCGGTCTCGGCGAACAGGCGGCCAGCCTCGGCCTCGCCGAGAGGGTGGCGGGCCAGCCGCTCGGCCAGGGCGGCCGTCTCCTGCTCGGACAGCCGCCCCACCTCGATCTCGGCGACCCGGTCCAGGGTTCGCAGCCCACCGACCAGCTCGTGGGCGGGATGGCCCCGGTCCAGCTCCTCGCGCCGGGCCGTCGCTACCACCAGCAGGGGTGCCTGGGGCCGGGCCCGGAGCAGGTAGTGGAGGAACTGCAGGGTCTCCCGGTCGGCCCAGTGGAGGTCGTCGGCGACCAGCAGGAGGGCCCGGGCGGGGCCAGGACCGTCCCGGCCAGGGCCTCGAACAGCAACCGGCGCCGTTGGGGGTCGGGCGGAGTGGGGGGTGGCGGGCCGGCCTCGCCCGGGCCGAGCTCGGGCAGCAGGCGGACGAGCTCGGCCCGCCGGGCCGGGTCGAGCCGGCCCAGGTGGCCGGCCAGGGCGTCCGAGCGTAGCCAGGACACCACCGGCCCGTAGGCGAGCGCCCCCTCGGCCGGGTAGGAGCTGGCCTCGGCGGTGGCCGCCCCGGCAGCGGCGCACCAGGAACGGAACTCCTCGACCAGCCGGGTCTTGCCGGCGCCGGGCTCGCCGGTCACCAGCACCAGCCGCGCGCCCGCGCCGGCCTGGGCGGCCCGCCATAGCTCGGTCAGACGGGCCCGCTGGGGGCCCCGGCCGACCAGCGGCGGCCGGCCCAGCGGCGCGGCCGGGCCCGCCGTCGGCCCGGACCGGGCGGCCGGGCCGGCCTGGGGCAGCAGCGCCTCGTAGGCTCGCCGGGTGGCCGCCGAGGGCGCCACCCGCAGCTCCCGCTCCAGGGTGGCCGCGCAGGCGTGGTAGACACGCAGGGCCCTGGCCCGGTCGCCGCGGGCGTCGTGCAGCCGCATCAGGACCCGGTAGGTGGGCTCGCGCAGCGGGTCGGCGCGCAGGACCCGCTCGGCGTGCCCGGATCGCCTGGGCGTGGTCGCCCTCGGCCTCCAGGAGCTCGACCAGCCGCTCCAGGGCGGCCAGCCAGCGCCGCCGCAGCCGGTCCCGCTCCTCCAGCAGCCACTCGTCGTACCCGCTCTCCAGCAGGTCGCCCCGGTACAGTCCGGCCGCCTCGCGGAGGGCGGCCAGCTCCTCCCCGGGCCCGCCGGCCCGCTCGGCTCGGTCGGCCGCGGCCTCGAAGGCGGCCACGTCCACCCAGCTGGGGGGCGTCGTCGCGCCAACGCAAGGTCCGGGGGGTCACCTCCAGGAACCGGTCGGCGTCGGGCAGGGCGCGCCGCAGGACATGCAGCAGGTGGCGCAGGTTGGTCCGGGCCTGGGGCTCGCTGGAGTCGGGCCAGAGCATGAAGGCCAGGCGCTGGCGGGGCTGGGCCGCCTCGCGGTGGAGCAGCAGGTAGGCGAGCAGCGACTCGGCCCGGCCCGAGCCGAGCGGCGGGACCGGGACCTCGCCGTGGCGAAGATCGACCTCGCCGAGCACCTGGATCCGCAGCTGCGGGGTGCGCATGGGCTCCATCCTCGAACCGTGACGCCATCGTGACGCCACGGAAATCTGAAGATTATTTTGCTGTGGTATTGTAGCTGGTTATGTCGAACCCTTGTCGCTAGCATCGCCGTGCAATTTCCGGCGACGAAAGGGATCGACGATGGACGACCGGCAGCCCAGCCAGACGGCGCTCGCCGCGGCCGCGGCCCGCGCCGCCCACCTGGTGGTCGACCGGGAGCCGCTGATCTTCCGCGACCCGGTGGCCGCCGACCTGATCGGGGCGCCGGGGGCCGAGATGGTCGGCTACCACCACCGCAGCGGCGACCACATCGTGCTCGCCGGCACCCGCACCCAGGTCACCGTGCGCAGCCGCTGGGCCGAGCAGCGCCTGGCCGCCCTGGTCGCCGGCGGCCTGGACCAGTACGTCATCCTCGGCGCCGGCCTCGACAGCTTCGCCTACCGCTCGCCGCTGGTGGCCCGGGTGCGGGTGTTCGAGGTCGACCACCCGGCCACCCAGCGCTGGAAGCGCGACCGGCTGGCCGCTGCGGGGATCACGCCCCCGGACGGGCTGGCGTTCGCCGGCGTCGACCTGGAGGCCGAGCCGCTGGCCGACCGCCTGGCCGCCGAGGGGTTCGACCTGGGCCGGCCGGCCCTGGTGAGCTGGCTCGGGGTGAGCATGTACCTCAGCGCCGACGCGGTCGCCGCCACCCTGGCCGCGGTCGGCGGCCTGGCCGCCGGCACCGAGCTGGTCATGGAGTACGCCCTGCCGCCCGGCCTGCGGGACGAGACCGGCGCCGCCTACGCCGGCTTCGCCCTCCCGGTCGCGGCCGAGCGGGGCGAGCCCTGGCGCAGCTTCTTCGCCCCCGAGCAGCTGTCCGGCCTCCTGGAGGCCAACGGCATGACGGTCGCCGAGCAGGCCCGGCAGCGGGACGCGGTCCCGGCCGCCCTCTGGGACCGCTCCGACGCCCTGCGCCCGCTCGATCTGTGCCGGCTCGCCCGCGCCACCGTCTCGCCGTAGCCGGCGGCGGGCGCGTCAGCCCTGGCGGGGACGGAGGAAGCAGAACTCGTTGCCCTCGGGGTCGCGCATGACCTGCCAGCGGCCGCCGTCGTAGATGTCGTCGGCCCGGGTCGCGCCAAGGGCCTCGGCCTGGCGGGTGGCCTCGTCGAGGTCGGTGCTGCGCAGGTCCAGGTGGAGCCGGTTCTTGACCGTCTTGGTGTCCGGGACCCGCACGAAGTCGATGTCGAGGCCGCCGGGGGTGTGCAGGGTGGCGACGTCGTCCTCGTCGACCTCGACCTCGCCGCCGAGCAGCCGGCTCCACCAGCCGGCCAGCCCCGGGGGGTCGGCGCAGTCGATGGCCAGCGCGGCGATGCCGGCCACCGCCGCTGCCTGTTCGCTCACGGGTCGCTCCCCTCTCCCTCGGTCCGGTCCCCGCTCACCCTACCGGTCCTCGGCGCAGACCAGGGCCCAGGGCCGGTCGGCGACCCGGGTGAGGACGACCACGGCCCGGGCGTCGCCGCGCAGGCGCAACCGGGCCGTCAGGGCGTCCACATCCACGGCCGAGCCGCGTTTGCGGACCTCGACCGCGCCGACGCCGCGCTCGCGCAGCACCCCCCGAAGGCGTTTGAGGTTCCAGGGCAGGGAGGCGTCGACCCGCAGGAGCCGTCCGAAGGGGCTGCGCAGGGGCCGGTCGGCGGACAGGAAGGCGATCCGCGGGTCGAGCTTCCAGGCCCCGAGGTCGCGCCCCAGCTCCTCGACCAGCCCGGCCCGGGTCACGGCCGGGTTCGGGTCCAGGAGATACTCGCCCGGCAGGGCGCAGTCCAGCGGTGGCCCCGTTTGGGCGATCAGGCTCTCGGGGCCAGGGAACACCGTGGCCCGCCGGGTGGTGGTGGCCAGCTCCGGCGACCACAGCACCGCCTCCTTGAGCTCCCGCCGGTCGGCCAGCAGCTCCACCTCCCAGACCCGCGGGACCAGGTCCAGGGGAAGGCCCGGGGCGGCCTTGATCCCGACCGCGGCCACCCGCCCGGCGAGCCGGAGGCACCAGTCGAGCGGCGGCCGGCTCTCCCCCGCCCGCAGCCGCCGCCCCTCGGCCCGCCGTGCCGGGTCGATGAACACGGCCAGCGCGGCGGGGAGCCGGAGGTCGCGGACGTCGGCGCAGGCGGCGGCCGGCTGGGCGGCCCCGTGGACGCGGGCGTTCTCGATGGCCATCCGGAGGTGGACCGGGTCCAGGTCGACGGCGAGGGCGTCGCGACCGGGCGCCAGGGCACACAGGTCGCCCCCGATCCCGCAGCACAGATCGGCCACCCGGCGGAATCCGGTGTAGCGGTTCGCCCGGTGCCTGGCCAGCGGTTCGGCCGACGCCTGCTCCAGCCCCTCGCGGGTGAACCACATCCTCCCGGCGGCGGCGAACTTGCCCGCCGCCCGGGACCGGAGGTCATGCTGGGCGATGGCCGCCGCCACGAGCTCCACCGGGTAGCGGTTCCTCAGCCGGGTCCCGAGCCGCAGAACCTCGTCCGGGTCGAGGACCCCCTCCGGCAGCTCCGCCAGGAGCGCCCGCCCCTCCGGCGACAAGAGCCGGTCGAGCACGCCAGGGCCGCCCCGGGTGTGGCTCCCCTGTTCCCGCGGGGAGCCCCCCCCGTCCCGCGGGTGGCTCCCCTGTGGATACCCGGGAGCCCCCATCGCCGGCATCGGCTACCCTCCCGAATCGGGGGCCCCGGCACCGGCCGGGCCGGGTGCGGCGCGCCCCGGGGCGGGGTCGGGAAGCTCCGGCGCGGGGTCGGGAAGCTCCGGGGCGGGATCGGGAGGCTCCGGGGCAGGGTCGGGGGGTCCAGAGGCCGGGGGAGCGCTGCTCCCTTCACCATGCTCGACCGCAACCCGCGCCGGCCTTCCGTCCACCAGCCGGACGACCCGGTCGCAGAGGTCGACCACCTCAGGGTCGTGGGTGGCCACGACCACGGCGGCGCCGCGGTCGGCGGCGTCGCGGAGGAGGCCGACGGCGCGGTCGCGGTTCTCCTCGTCGAGCTCGGCGGTGGGTTCGTCGACCAGGAGGACGGCGGGGTCGACGGCCAGGGCGCGAGCCAGGGCGACCCGCTGGCGCTCGCCGCCCGAGAGCTGGTCGGTGCGCTGGTCGGCGCGGTCGGCGAGGCCGAGGAGGCCCAGCCAGCGCGTGGCCGCGGCGGCCGCGGCACCGGGGTCGCGGCGGGCGACCCGGAACGGCAGCTCGACGTTCTCCCGGGCGGTGAGCAGCGACAGCAGCCCGTAGCCCTGGAACACGAGGGCGACCTGGTCCCGGCGCAGGGCCTGGCGACCGGCCGGGCCGAACCCGGCCAGGTCCTCGCCGTCGAGGCGGACGACCCCGGCGTCGGGCGGCTCCAGCCCGGCCAGCAGCAGCAGGGTGGTCGACTTGCCCGACCCCGACGGCCCGACCAGCCCGACCACCTGGCCGCCCTCGACCGCCAGGGACACCCCGTCGACGACGTTGCGGCCCCCGCGCCGCGCCACCAGCCCCTCGGCGACCAGGCTGGTCACGATGCAGGCTCCTCGTCCTCCGGGGGACGAGGCATGCGTCCCCCGGAGCCCCCGTTGGTCGGCTTGAGCACCACCCGGTCGCCCTCGACCTCCACCGCGACCCGGGCGCCGGGCGGGAGCATGTCAAGGGCGTGGGCGGGGAGGTGCAGGGACCCGGTCGGCCCGACGACCGCGTACTCGGCGCCGCCGCGGCCCTCGGCGCTGACCCGGCCGTCGCGGATGGTGACGGTGCGGTCCATGGCCGCGGCCACCTCGGCGTCGTGGGTGACCACGACCACGGTGGTGCCAAGGTCGTCGCGGGCCTCCTTGAGCAGCTCCACGACCCGGCGCACGTTGGCCCGGTCGAGCTGGCTGGTCGGCTCGTCGGCCAGCAGCAGGGGCGGGTTGTTGGCCAGGGCGACGGCCACGGCCAGGCGCTGCTGCTCCCCGCCGGACAGGGCCCGGATCGGCTTGCCGGCCGCGTCGCCGAGGTCGACGGCGTCCAGCAGCACCTTGGCCCGGCGCCGCCGGCGGCCCGCCGGCAGCCCGGCCAGCGACATCGGCAGGTCCAGGTTCTCCGAGGCCGAGGCATGCGGGAGCAGGTTGCGGGCCGCACCCTGCCAGACGAACCCGAGCCGGCGCCGCCGCAGCATCGTGAGCTGGGCCTCGGACAGCCGGGCGACGTCGATCCCGTCGAGCACGACCCGGCCGGCCGACGGCCGTTCCAGCCCGCCGAGGATGGCCAGCATGGTCGACTTCCCCGACCCCGACGGCCCCAGCAGGGCCACCATCTCGCACCAGTCGACCGCGAAGTCGACCCCCTGGAGGGCCACCACCTCCCGGCCCTCCAGCACGTAGAGGTGGAACAGCCCCTCGCAGGCCAGCAGCCGCTCCCCCGCCCGGGCCCGGCGGCCCTGGGCCACCCCCGGGGCCCGCCCGGTGACGCTCACAGCTCCTCCTCGCGCAGGAGGGCCGGGCGGGCCTGGTGGACCAGGGCCGCCACCACCGCGGCCAGGCCGAGGCCGACCAGCAGGACGGCCAGCCCGAGGGCAGCCCCGAGCGTGGCCCAGTCGGGCGTGTAGATCGGCGGCGGCACGCTTGGCCGGTCCACGAACTGGGGGATGGCCGGGAGCGCGACCAGGGCGACCAGCAGGCCGATGAGCCCGCCGGACAGGACCCCGTAGCCGACCAGCGACCCCTGTTCGACCGCCACCGGTCCCCACAGGTCGCGCCGCCTGGCCCCGAACACCTCGAGCACGGCCAGCTCGAAGGCCCGCCGCCGGCCGGTCAGGTACAGGTGCAGCATGACTCCGCCGGTGGCCAGGGCGGCCCCGGCGGCCGCGCCCACCAGCAGGAGCAGCAGGGCCAGGGACGGCGCCTGCCTGGCCAGGTCGGCCTCAAGGTCGGCGGCGACGGTGCGGGTCTCGACCCGGACCCCGCCGGCGGCCAGCCGCTCGGCCACCTCCCGCCCCCGGGCCCCGCCGACGGTCCAGACCTCGCCGGTGTGGGGCCGGTCGATCGGGTTGCGCTGGGCGTGGACCAGCAGCCAGTCGCCGTCGACGAAGGCGGCGACGTCGGTCCCGACCGCCCCCGGGAGCACGCTGGCCACGCCGACCACCTTGACCAGCAGGTCGCCGGGGATCGGGCCGCGGACCCGCACCACCCGCCCGACCTGGGCCGACACCGCCCGCAGGAACCCGGGGGTGACCAGGGCGGGCAGGGCCTCGGGGACCGAGGCGTGGCCGATGCCGAGGGTGACCCCCGAGCTGGGGGCGTCGATGGCGACGGCCAGGGCTGGCCCGTCGACCCCGGTGGTGGCGCTCAGCGAGTCCCCCGGCTCGTAGGCGTTGTCGTTGAGCGAGTACCAGCGGGCCGGGTCGTCGAAACCGTCGACCAGCCGCCAGTTGCCGCCCTGGCCGGCCCGGACCGAGTCGAAGACCAGGTTGGCGCTGACCGCGGTGCTCACCCCCGGCTCGCGCTGGACCCAGAGCCGCTGCAGCCGCCACGGCCCCCCGGCCGGGTCGAGCCGGCCCCGCAGCGGGCGCACGCCCCCTGCCTCCAGACGGCCCAGGTCGACCCGGACGGCCCGGCTCGCCCCCTGGACCAGCGCGACCAGCCGGACTGGGCCGTCGGACCGGACCTCGCCGGCCCCGACGGCCACCTCGAGCTGGTCGGCGCGGCCGAGGTCGAGAGGCGCCACCGGCGACTCGCTGAGCGCGGCCAGGCTGGTCGCCAGCGGCCGCCCGGCGAAGTCGTCGCGCCAGAACCCGACCGCGGGATAGCGGTCGGGCTGGACGCCGACCAGGGTGGCCCGGACCGCCGGGGCGTCGCGCATGGTCGCCGGGTAACGCAGCACGGCCATGGCCGCCTCACCCGAGGGGTCGGCCTCGGCGACCCGCTCGGGCCCGAGGGCGTCGCGGGGGACGGCCACCCGCAGCTGCTCGGCCGCCCCCACCTGGGTCAGGGCCCGGTCGTGGCGGTTGTGGGCCATGTCCTGGCGGACGGTGACGGCGAACGCGACCAGGCCGAAGGCGGCGGCCAGGGCGATCACCACCCGCAGGGCGGGGCCGCCCCGGCGGGCCACCTGGCGGGACCCGACCCAGGTGGCCACCCCGGTGGAGCGGCCGGTGAACCGGACCAGCCAGCCCGCGACCAGCGGCAGGGAACGGCCCGCGACCAGAGCGGCGGCGAGCACGGCGAGCCCGGGGGCGACGGTGGCGAGCACGTCGTAGCCGCCGCTCGCCTGGCGGGTGCCGGAGGCCCGCAGGTTGGCCAGGGCGGCCACGGCCACGAGCAGCAGGACCACGTCCAGGACGACCGCCCGCCGGCCCACCCGGTCCGAGCGGCCGCGCCGCCACTGGTCGAGGATCCGCCGGCGCACCGCCCCCAGGCTGGCCAGGCTGGCCGCGGCCAGGGCGACCACGGTGGCGGCGAGGGCGACGGCGACCGCCGCCGGGGTGACGACGACCGGGATGCCGGCCTCGAACTGGCTGCGGGCCAGCAGCCAGGCGCCGAGCCAGCCGACGGCCAGCCCGGCCGGCAGGGCCAGCGCGGCGATGACCGCCAGCTCGAGGGTGGCCAGGCCGAACGCCTGGCCGCTGGTGGCGCCCCGCACCTTGGCCAGGGCGACCTCGCCCGCCCGGGCCTCGGCGGCCATGGCCGCGACCACGACCAGGATCAGCAGGGCCAGGGAGGCGAGCTGGACGTCGGCCAGCAGCACCGGCACGGTCAGGGCCTGGCGGTCGGCCTCGGCCTTGGCGACCAGCCCGGCAAGGCCGGTGAGCACGACCGCGTTGGGGTTGTTGACCCGCAGGACCTCGGCCGCCCGGCCCAGGGCCGGGGGGACGGCGGCGGTGTCGGCGAGGCGCATCCGCTCGGGCTGGATGAAGTGGTCGAAGCGGGCCCGGATGTCCAGGGTGCCGTTGTCGAGCGCCGGCAGCAGGTCGCCGCCGGCCAGGAAGACGGCGTCCATCGGCGGCAGCTCGTTGCCGACCGGCGGGGGCGGGAAGTAGGCCGGCTGGGCGCCGAACCAGTAGGGGTCGTTCGGGGTGGGGGCGTAGATGGCGGTGACCACCAGGTCGCGGACGGCCGCCCCGGCCCCGAACCCCTTGGCCTGGAAGCGGTCGCCGAGGTCGAGGCCGAACCAGTCGGCGGCGCGGCGGCTCAGGGCCGCCTCGGCCGGCAGGGCCAGTGGCCGGGCCGCCGGGCAGCGGCCCTCCTCCAGGACCAGGTGCGCGCAGAGGGCGTCGCGGCTGGCCAGGTAGGCGGCGCCGGGCCGGCTCTCCGGGGGACCACCCCGGCGGTCCTCCGGACCCCCCCGGCCGCCGCTGGCCAGGATCGGGACCGGGGTGCGGGTCTCCAGGCCGGTCACCGGCGGGGCCAGGGCGGGCACGGCCGGGCCGGCGACGGCCACCGACTGGGTGAGGCCGCGCAGCTCCCGCCCGTCGGCCACGACCTGGCTGACGTGCAGGCCGGCGGTGTAGCTGCTGGCGCTGCGGAGGTTCTGGGTGAGCAGGGACTCGCCCGCGGAGCGCAGGTAGATCGCCCCGGCCACGCCGACCCCGACCGCGAAGGTGGTCACCGCCAGCAGCGCCGCCGACAGCCCGGCCCTGGCCAGCAGCCCCCGAAGGGCCAGCCGTAGGGTGCTCATCGCCCTGGCTCCGGGGCCCAGGTGGCCAGGCGGCCAGGGGCCGGGTAGCTGATCTGGACCGAGGGGTCGTCGGCGCGGACGAACCGCCAGGTCGCCCCGGCCAGCAGGAGCCAGGCCCCGTCGGGGCTGGGCACGACCGCGTACACACCATCGTTGGCGATGCCGGACCGGAGCAGCTGGGGCGGCCGGTCGCGGGGAAGGTAGGTGGCCGTGCCGGCCCCGCCGGTCCAGACCAGGCCGCCGGTCGGCAGGAAGGTGAACCAGGCGGGCAGGTGCTCGGGGATCGGCTCGGCGCGGCCCCGCTCCAGGTCGACCAGGGCCAGCACCTCCCGCTCGGGCCCGGTCCGGGGGTCGCCCTCGGCCATGGTGTCGGCGATGTGGACCAGGGCCTGGCGCCCGTCCGTCGCGAGCACGGCGGCCACGATCACCAGGCCGCTCGGGCCGGCCCCGGGCTGCACGGTCCGGAACACCCGGACCACGTCGTCGAAGCCGAGCACCGGGCGGAAGCCGCCATCGCGCCGCCACAGCCGAAGGCCCCTGGTGAGCTGGTCGGAGCGGCCCATCGGGGGCCGCCCGAAGAACTGGCCGCCGGGCACCGGCCCGGCCAGGCGGCCTTGGGCGGGGTCGGCGACCAGGGCCGAGCCGCCGTCGGCGGCCACGTCGTACAGGCAGCCGGGGAGGGTGGCCAGCCGGGTCCCGGACCCGTCCAGGACCCAGCTTGTGGCCTCGGTCACGGCCGGCAGCGCCTCGCCGCCGAGCCGGTAGCCGCAGACCCCGAGCACGCTCCCGTCGGCCGAGTGCCTGGGCGCCATGGGCGACCGCCACCCGGCCGGCGTCAGCCGCCGCACCGACCCGTCGACCAGCCGCCCGACCGCGGCCGCGCCGTCCTCGGTGCGCAGGTACACCTGGTCGGCGTCCGTCCCCAGCTCGACCGCCCGGCCGTCGGGCGGCGCCGCCAGCCAGGACGCCGCCTCCTCGACGTCGAAGGCCGAGGGCCCCCGCCGGTTGGCCAGCTCTCCCAGCTGGCCCAGCACCCGGTGGTCCCGCCCGTCGGCCGCCCGGGCATGCGCCCGCCCCTCGGGGTCGGTGAACAACAGCACGCCGGCGCCCCTGAGCTGCTCGATGGGCCCGGCGGTCCCCCTCGGCCCCGCCCAGGCCCCGGCCGCGCCGGCCCCGGCCACGTCCTCTGCCCCGGTTGTCGCCCCGCGGGCGGCCTGGCGCCGCCCCACCACCCGCTCCCCGGCCACCCCGCCCGCGACCAGCCCCACCACCACCGCCACCACGGTCACGGCCAGGGCCGCCCGCCGCCGCCCCTGGCCCGCCTCGACCAGCGGCTCCGGTCCCCGATCGACTCGCCGCAGGACCTTCACGGCGCCCCCCGGGACGGCCAGGCCAGCAGGGTGCCGGTGACCGGGCTGGCGGTGCTGTAGACGACGTCGGCCTGCTTGACGATGTAGACCCCGCCAGGGGCGGAGACGGCCACCGAGTCCCCGTCCGAGGACCAGGCGAAGCCGTCGGCCGCCACCATGGGCACGCCCGACGCCAGGACCCGCGCGGTCCCGCCGGTGGGCTGCCAGGCGAGCAGGTAGCCGCCCGCCCGCCGGGCGGCCAGCTCGGCCGTGGCCAGGTCGCCGCGGCGGTCGAGGGCGGCCACGGCCAGCGCGGTCGAGCCCTGCCGGTCCGACCAGCCGATCCAGGCCGGCCGGTGGCCGGCGGCCAGCGGGATGGCGGCCACGTGGCGGCCGTCGGACCGGACGACCAGCACCTGCCAGGGACGGCCCGGCCGCCCGGCCGACACCGCGACCAGCTTCCCGTCGGGGCTCAGGGCGAGGCCGTCGACCACCGCCCCCTTGCCGGCCACGGCCGCCAGCGCCTTGGCGTCCAGCAGCACCCGGGGGCGCTTCCCGGGCCGGCCGAGCAGCACCGAGCCGCCCTTGGGGGTGGTCCCGGCCCGCAGGAACCCCTCGACCGGGGTCCAGGGCCCCCCGGTGCCGGCGAACACCCCCGCCCTGGCCGCCCAGGCGACCGGGCAGCCGAGCCGCACCGGCGTGGCCCGCCCGCTGGCCGCGTCCAGCAGCAGGCTCCGGTCGACGGCCCGGCCCTCAGGGTCGGGGCAGGCCAGGAGCCGTCGCCCGGTCCCGACCAGGCCGTCGGCCACGAAGCTGGCCGGGCCGATCCGCCGGGTGGTCCCGTTGGCCTCGATCCGGCTGATCAGGCCGCTGTCCAGGGCGACCAGGACCCCGGCCCGGTCGGGACCGACCACGGCGCTGGCCCGGACGTTCTGGGCCACGACCTTGCGGTCGGTCCCGTCGGCGTTGACCTCCTCCAGCCGGCCCGACCGGGTCAGCAGCAGCGGGCCGCCGCCGATGCCGATGCTCTCCAGGGTCCGGCGCTCGACCTGGAGCCTGGGCGCCTCGGCCGTCGCCGGCAGCCGGACCTCCGGCGGTGGCGGGGCGGGGCGCGCGACCACCGCGAAGGCCACCAGCAGCCCGGCCACGGCCCCGATCGCCAGCCCGGCCAGTCCCCGCAGCGCCGGGCGGGGGCGGGACGGGCTGTCGTCCCAGACCTCCGGGTCGCCGAGCAGTCGTCCCACAGCAGTTCCCTACCTGAAATGGCGCGATTGTCGAGGACTGCGGTGACTATAGGAACGGAACCTGAGAGTTTGCTGAGCCCACGTTGCCGCCTTCCAGGCCCGGGTGCATGCTTCCGCGGGAGAGGAGCGTGTGCCCGTGCCCGACGCTGTTGCCCCGCTGACCAGCGAGTATCTCGACCTCGTGTTCGAGACGTTCCCGACCGCGGCCACCGTGTTCGGCCGCCACGAGCACGACGGACGGCTCGAGGAGCTGACCGCCGATCGGCTCGACGGCTTCAGCCGCCGCCTGGCCGGGCTGCGGCGCCGGGTCACCGCGGTGGCGCCGGCCGACGAGGAGGAGGCGGCCGACCGCGACGCCCTGGCCGCCGCCATCTCCGACGCCCTGCTGGCCGAGGAGGTCGAGCGGCCCTGGCGCCGGAATCCGTTCGAGGCCGCCACGGCCGTGCCGGGGGCGATCCTGCTGCTGGTCGCCCGGGACTTCGCGCCCCTTGAGCAGCGGCTGGCCGCCGCCGCCGAGCGGCTGGAGGCGGCCCCGGCGTTCCTGGAGCGGGCCAAGGTCCTGCTGGACGAGCCCTGCCCGTCGCTGTGGCGCCAGATGGCCGTCGGCGCGGCCGGCGGCGGGGCCGAGTTCCTGGCCGGGACCCTCGGCCCCCTGGCCGCCGGCACCCCGCTGGCCGGCCGGGTCGCGGCCGCCGCGACCACCGCCGCCCAGGCCATGCGCGACTTCGCCGCCTGGCTGGCCGGCGAGCACGCGGCCCGCTTCCCCGACGACGCCCCCTTCGCCATCGGCGAGGCGGCCCAGGAACGCAAGCTCCGCGAGGTCCACTGCTTCGACACCACCCCCGCCGAGTTCATCCGCATCGGCCAGACCCACATCGAGGACCTGGTCGCCGAGTTGACCGAACAGGCCAGCAAGCTCGCCGGGTCGAGTGGGCCCGGCGGGCCCGGTGGGACCGACTGGTCGGCCACGCTGGATCGGCTCAAGGGCGACCATCCCGACGCCGACGGCCTGCTGCCCGCCTACCGGCGGGAGCTGCAGCGGCTGGAGTCGTTCGTCTTCCAGGAGGACCTGGCCACAAACCCCGACGCCGAGGCGAGGGTCGAGCCGACCCCGGAGTTCCTCCGCCCGGTGATGGGGTTCGCCGCCTACCTGCCCGCCGGGCCGTTCGACGCCTGGCAGCAGGGCTACTTCTGGGTCACCCCACCCCCGGACGAGGCCGGCCTGCGCGACCACGCCTTCGCGACCATCCCGGCCGTCGCCGCCCACGAGGGCTACCCGGGCCATCACCTGCAGATGACCAGCGTCAACCGCATCCCGTCGCTGACCAGGCGGGCCATCCGCTCCCCGGTCATGATCGAGGGCTGGGGCCTCTACACCGAACAGCTGATGGCCGACGTCGGCTACTACGACGACGCCGCCCGCCTCGCCCAGCTGGCCATGCGGCTGCTGCGCGCCCTGCGGATCGTCCTCGACATGGAGCTGCAGTCGGGCGAGCTCACCTACGAGGCGGCCGTGGAGCGGGCCGTCTCGGTCGCCCGCCTGGAGGAGTCGACGGCCCGATCCGAGGTCGCCCGCTACACCATGACCCCGACCCAGCCCTTCAGCTATCTGGTCGGGTGCCTGGAGCTGGAGCGCCTCCGCGCCGCCTCCCAGGCCCGGCTGGGCGACGCCTTCCGCCTGCGCCGGTTCCACGACCGGGTGCTGTCGTACGGGCACATGCCCCCGACCCTGGTCGCCCGGGCCATCGCCGCCGCCGACGAGGCCGAGCAGCGCCACACTCCGCACGACGGCTGACCCTTCGGACCGGCAGGCGCCCGGGCGGCGCGCGGGCGGTCGGGTGCGTAGGCTGGGGTGGGCAGGGAACGGCCGAGGGCGGGAGGCGGCGATGGCGGGTCGGGCAGTTGCCGAGCGCCGGGTGCTCAAGGTCGGGGCCGGGGGCGAGACCCGGCGGGCCCGGGACCGGCTGGCGGTGGAGGAGCCGCTGGAGCTGCGGGTGGCGGGACGCCCGGTCGGGGTGACCATGCGCACGCCCGGCAACGACTTCGAGCTGGCCATCGGGTACTGCGTCAGCGAGCGGCTGGTCGCGTCGCCCGAGGACATCGAGGCGGTGCGGTTCTGCGCTCCCGAGGGCCAGGCCCAGGAGTTCAACGTCCTCACCGTCGACCTGCGCCCCGGGGTGCCGGTGCCCGATCCGTCGCTGGACCGGTTGGCCGTCACCTCCTCGTCGTGTGGCGTCTGCGGCAAGGCGTCGATCGAGGCCGTGACCGTCGCCTGCCCGACCCTGGCCGGCGACGGCCTGGCCCTGCCGTCCCAGGTCCTGGCCACGATCCCCGGCCGGGTCCGGGACGCCCAGCGGGTGTTCGAGCAGACCGGCGGGCTGCATGCGGCCGCGGTCTGCGACGCCGACGGTCAGGTGCGTTGCGTCCGCGAGGACGTCGGCCGCCACAACGCGGTCGACAAGGTGATCGGGTGGGCTGCCACCGAGCGCCGCCTGCCGCTGGCCGGCATGGTCCTGTTCGTGTCCGGGCGGTCCTCGTTCGAGATCGTGCAGAAGGCCGCGGTGGCCGGGGTGCCCATGGTCGCCGCCGTCAGCGCCCCGTCCAGCCTGGCCGTGGAGCTGGCCGAGCAGGTCGGCATGACCCTGGTCGGGTTCCTCCGCGGCGACACCATGAACGTCTACACCCATCCGCATCGGGTCACCCTCCCCGCTTCGGCTCCGGCTCCGGCCTGACCGCCGCCTCGAGGGCGGGGTCGGAGGGCTCGGTGAGCTCGTCGTAGACGTGGAGGAAGGCCGCCCGGCCGGCCTGGGCACCGAGCACGCCGCCGACGGCGGTGAAAGTCGGGCAGACGATCAGCCCGGCGCCCTGGGTCGCGGCCGCCTCGCCACCGCAGGCGGCCAGGCCGAGACGCCCGCCCAGGTCGGCCCCGACCGCGCTCCCGAGCGCCCCGGCCAGGGCCCGCGGCAGCGGCTCCCCCTGCCGTACCGCGGCCGTGAAGTCGAGCACCGGCGCCACCAGCGGCAGGGCGGTGATGATCCGCCCGTCGAGCATCGGCCGCCCGGCCGTCTCGGCCACCCGTCCCGCCGCCGCCCGCACCGCCGGCTCGTCGGCCACCGCCGCCAACCGCCCCGCCGCCGCCGCCCGCGCCTCGCCCGCCGACACCAGATGATGGGTCGCCGTCGCCACCTCGGCCCCCAGCCCCAGCGTCCGGTCCACCGCCCGCTCCAGCGGCCCCCGGTGCCGTGCTCCACCGTCCGGCTCCGCCCCGTCCCGGGGTGGCCCGCCCGACACCGGCGCCATGGCCGCGGCCGCCTCGTCGAGGCGGGCGGCGGCGACCCGGCGGGCGGCGGCCGCCTCCAGCTCGGCCGCCTCGGTGATGTGAAGGGCCTGCCCGGCTACCAGGGAGGCGGCCGGGTCGACGGCCGTGACCGGCGAGACCACTCCCGACCCCCGGCTCCAGCCGGGCCGTGGCGTCGGCGGGCCCCCGGCCGGATCCAGCTCCACCCCGGCCACGGCGGCCAGGCGCCGGGCGCGGTCCCAGGTGGCCTGGGAGTGCTCCAGGTGGGCCGCCAGCTCGGCCAGGGCGGCCGCGGCCTGGTCGAGGGAGCCGGCGGCGCGCTCCAGCCGGACCCGCGACCCGGTGCCGTCGGCCAGGAACGCCTCGCTGGCCGGGCCCTCCCACACCCCGGCGGTGGCCAACGACGAGGTCGTCCCCGCCACCCGACGGGCCACGTCCCGCAGCACCCCGGCGGCCCCGCTGACGGCCCGTGACCCACCGGCCACGGTTCCCGGCTCCCCGGCCGGCCTGCGCATCCCCCACCCCCAGGGCGGCGGTGGCATCGGCGGCTCCTTCCGGCGGATCGCGACGGACCGGTCATGAAGCAGGACCGAGTTGTAGCCGCGCCCGGACCGCCGGACAACCGGCCATCCACACCCCCACCGGCCGGACGGGGGCGGGCCTGGGATCAGTCGGGCCGGTGGTCCCCGGTCATCCCGTCGATGAGCTCGCGGAGGATGTCGACGTGCCCGGCGTGGCGGGCCGTCTCCTCGACCATGTGGATCAGGACCCAGCGCATGGTCACCGGCTCGCCGAACCAGGCCATGCCGGTCTCCTCCAGCCCGATCTCGTCGATGACCCGGTCGGACGTGGCCCGGGCCCGGCCGTAGAACGCGAGGATCCCGGCGGTTGTCTCCTCCGGTTCGACCCGCAGGTCGGCGTCGGGATCGTCGTCGTCGAAGGGCAGCGGCTCGGCCGGGCGGCCGAAGGTGTCGCAGAACCACCCGTACTCGACCGCCGCCAGGTGCTTGACCAGGCCGAGCAGGCTGGTCCCGGACGGGACCAGCGGCCGGCGCAGGTCCTCGTCGCCCACGCCCTCCAGCTTCCACAGGATCGCGTCCCGGTGGCGGTCCAGGGCGACCCGGAGGCTCTCCTTCTCCCCGCCGGTGAACGGCACCCGCTTGACCACGCCGGCGGCCTAGAAGAGCTCGCTGCTGCCCTGGGGCAGCTGGCCCTCGGCCTGGGCCCAGCGCAGGAACTGCTCGAGGCCCTCACCGATGTCCCTGGCGACGAACTCCGAGGCCAGCTCGTCGATGCGCTGGTCCGAGAACCCGGCCGCCCCGAGCTCGGGACGGGCCTGGTTGGCCAGCAGCCGGGCGCTCTCGACCTCCGAGGCCTCGGGCTCGGGGATCTCGCCGGGGGTCGCCGGGTCCTGCTTGTCGACCTCGGTCGCCCGCGCGGGCGGGTCGGGCTCGCGGGGCAGGTCGTCGTCGGGGAGTTTGGTCGCCAAGGTCAGCTCACCTCCGGAGGGGTCCGGGGAACCCCAGGGGGGTGCCCCGGTCGATCGGGGACGAACCTACCCGCCCTGGCCTGGATCGGCCAGCAGGCCCGGCGGGGCCGGGCGCCGCGCCAGCAGGCTGGGGGCGACCCGGGCCGGCAGGGGCGCCACCCGGCCGGCTTCTGCCTCGGCCCGGCGCAGCACCTCCAGGATCTCCCCGCCGATCAGCTCCTCACGCTCCAAGAGGGCGTCCCGGAGCGCCTCGACCAGCGGCCGGTGCAGGTCGAGCTGCTCCTTGACGGCCTGCTTGGCCTCCCTGAGCAGCCGGTCGGTGCGGGCCCGCCCGTCGGGGTCGGAGAGGACCTTGGCGACCACGTTGCGATCGTTCAGGCCCTCCTCCATGGCCAGGAACGAGACCAGCGAGTCGGTCATGCCGAGCGCTCCGACCATCTGGGCGGCGATGCCGGTGGCCCCGACCAGGTCCCCGCCCGGCCCGGTGGTCGACTCGCCGAACCACAGCTCCTCGGCGGCCATGCCGGCACAGGCGATCCGGAGGAACGCCAGCAGCTCGGTGCGGGTCCGGGTCCAGCGCTCCTCGCTGTCGTTGTGGGCCAGCAGGCCGAGGGCGTCCTTGCGCTTGATGATCGACAGGACCTCGAGGCGGCGGCCGACCCCGGACAGGTAGGCGGCCACGGCGTGGCCGGCCTCGTGGGTGGCCACCATCTCCTTCTCCAGCGGGGTGTAGGCGACCGGCTGCTTGAGCCCGATCTCCTCCGACAGCTTGGCCTGGCTGATGTCGTTCCAGCGCATGCCGTCCCGGCCGGCCCGCAGGGCCCAGATGAGCGACTCGTCCAGCAGGTGCTCGATCATCACCGGGGTGTAGCCAAAGGTGATGTGGGCCAGCTCGGTCCGGACGGCGTCGTCGTCCAGCTCCGGGTCGTGGGCCTTGGTGGCCAGGAAGTAGTCGACCAGCTCGCGGCGGCCGCTGGCGTTGGGCAGGTCGAAGTAGAGGCGGCGGTCGAAGCGGCCGGGGCGCAGCAGGGCCGGGTCGAGCGCGTCGGCCCGGTTGGTGGCCGCGATGACCAGGATGTTGTTGTAGCGCGGGGGACGCTTGGCCAGCTGGGAGGAGACCGGCAGCCAGCCGTTGACCCAGTCGATCAGGCGCCCGGCGAGCCGCTCGGCAAGGGGCGGGGTGTCGAAGCTCTGCAGCTGGACCAGCAGCTCGTTGACAACCCCGCCGGTGCCCGAGGAGACCGGGCCGTCGCCGCTGTCCAGGCCGCCGCGGCGGCCGCCGATGGCGTCGATCTCCTCGATGAAGCCGATGGCCCCGCCCTCGGTGCGGGCCGCCTTGCGCAGGGCCTTGAAGAAGGCGCGGATCTTGCGGGCGGTCATGCCGTACCACATCGACTGGAAGCTGGTCGCCGACACGAACAGGAACGGCACCCCGGCGTGGCGGGCCATGGCCTTGGCCATGTGGGTCTTGCCGGTGCCGGGCTTGCCCTCGAACAGGATCCCCCGCCGGGGGTTGCCGCCCAGGCGGTCCTTGAAGGTGGCGTAGCCGAGGAACAGGTTCAGGGTCTTGGTGACCTCGTCGCGCAGCGGGCCGAGGCCCTTGACGTCGTCCAGGCCGATCTCGATCTGCTCGGGCCGCCAGGTCAGGTGGGGCGAGCGCCCCTGGCCGGCCATGGGCAGGAGCATGACCACGCCGATCAGCACCACGATCAGCACCGCCGGGAGCCACAGCATGGCGTCGGGCCCCAGGTCCAGGGAGCGCAGCGGGTTCAGCGACCCGCCGGTCAGGACCCGCCACCAGACGGCCAGGGTGACCACCCACAGGACGATCGCCAGCCGGGTCAGCCGCCGCTGCCGGCGTCGTTCCCTGGCCCGGCCGACGTCGACGTCGGCCGCCCGCAGCACCGCCCCGCCGCCGAGCACGGCGCTGACCGACCTCTGCCCCTGCATGCCGCTCGCCCCCCTGCGTCCGCCGGGGGCAGCCGCCCCCGCGGACCCAGTTAGCCATGCCAGGTTGGACCGGACCATGGGTCTTGGCGCATTTGCATGCTGTTGCCGACTTCAGCTGGTCGCCGGCCTAGGAGACGGCCGTAGGCAGGGTTGCCGAGCCCAGATCCCCGCCAACCCGGCATCCGGGGCGATCAGATGCGGTCGCTGTGCTGCAGCCAGGTGAAGGCCAGCCAGCCGGGGAGGATCGGCAGCCAGAAGGTGGCCAGCCGGAACAGGAACACCGCCGGGACGGCCGTCTCCTTGTCCAGGCCGGCGGCGGTCAGGCCGGCGATCAGGGCGGCCTCGACGGCCCCGATCCCGCCCGGGGTGGGGGCGGCCTGGGCGATGGCCGCGCCGACCAGGTAGGTGGCGATGATCGCCGGGACGGTCAGGCCGCCGCCGAAGGCCTCGACGCAGGCGACCAGGGCGAAGGCGTAGCACAGGGTGACCAGGGCCGACCCGCCGAACAGCAGGGCGAGCTTGCCGGGATGGCCGGCCAGCTCCCGCATGCCGCCGATCGCCCGCCGCACGCTGGGGACGACGTGCCGGTAGACCAGCCGGCGCCCGGCCGGGACGGCCGCGACCAGGGCGGCGGCGGCCAGGATGCCCAGCCCGACCAGGGTCACGGTCCGGGCCGACGGGGGGTGGACGCCGTCGAGGCCGCCGACCCCCACCACGACCACGAAGAAGGCGAGCAGGGCGGCGTGCATCACCGCCCCGGCCACGGCGTTGATCCCGGCCCCGGTGACCGCCACCGCCGGGTGGACGCCCTGGCGCTCCATGTAGCGGGCGCCAAGGGCCAGGCCGCCGACCTTGGCCGGGGTCACCCAGTTCACGAACGACGCCCCCACCTGGGCCACGAAGGTCGGCCAGGGCGGCAGCCGGTCCGGGACCGAGCCGACCGCGCTCATGGTGGCGGCGGCGTAGCTGAGCACCGCCATCGCCACCACCGCCGGCAGCCAGCGCCAGTCGACGTCCCGGACCTGCTGGGCCAGGAGCTGGACGTCGGAGAGCTGGTGGATCAGCAGGTAGACGGCGACCCCGGTGAACAGCCAGACCGCCACCCGGCGGGCGCTGACCCGCTCCACCTGGGCGTACTCGGGCTCGGGGCTGCCGGTGACCTCCAGGATCTCGGTCCGCAGCGGCCCCACCTTGCCAGGCAGGTCGTTGACGGCCCGGCGGGTGGCCGTGCTCAGGGCGGCCGGCTGGAGGTAGCGCAGGGCCGAGGCCACCGGGTCGGGGCCGAGCACGGCCACCGCCGCGGCCACCGCCCGGCCGGCCCCGACCCTGGCGTAGGTCGAGGACAGCAGCTCGGCGGCGTCGGCGTCGAGCATGTCGTCGCTGGCCGCCAGCTCGGCGAAGCCGAAGTCGATCAGCCAGGTGTCGTCGTCGCCGTCCAGGAGCAGGTTGGCCAGGCGCAGGTCGCGGTGGGCGATCCGCTCGCGCCGGAGCCGGGCCACCTGCCGCCAGGCGTCCCGCAACGCCTCGTCGGTGATCGCCCCGGGGTCGGCCTCGTCCAGGGTGCGGCCCTCCACGGCGTCGTAGGCGAGCACCATGGCCAGCTCGCCGACGGCGGCCACAGTGACCACATGCGGGGTCCGCACGCCGGCGTCGCGGGCCTTGAGCGACACCAGCGCCTCGTGCTCCACGGCCCGGCGCAGGGTCGAGGTGGGCAGCTCGTCGCCGACGTTCTGGAGCCGCAGCCGCCGCCAGGCCCGGAAGAGCAGGTCGGCGTCGCGCTCGTCCTGGCCGAGGGACTTGACGAACAGCCGCCGGCCGTCGGCCAGCTTGGCGAAGTAGGGGGTGGAGCCGCGGGCGTCCACCCCGGCCCGCTCCAGCGACGCCAGCTCCAGGCCGGAGCGGTCGAGGGCGTCGGTGAGCTGCCGCCGGTCCGGGCGCAGGCTCGGCCGCCCGACCAGCAGCAGCCCGGCCGACCCGACGATCGAGCCGAGGGCGACCGCCGACAGGATGTTCAGCGGCAGCTCGTGGCCGGTGACCATCCGGGTGACGGCGAAGGCCGCGACCAGCCACCAGGCGGCCCGCCGCCAGGCCGGGGTCAGCCAGGGACTGGCCACGGTGGCGCTGGCCGCCGCCCCGCAGATCCAGGCCGGGCTGGGGAAGGCGGCCCCGGCGACCCAGGACTGCTCGGCCAGGGCCTGGGCCAGGAGGGGCAGCTCGAGGCGGTCGAGCCCGGACGCCAGCATCGCCTCCAGGACGGCCGCGACCAGCGGGACGACGATCACCAGGGCGGCCAGCAGGAACCGGCGCAGGACCAGCACCACGGCCACCCCGACCAGCGGCGTGACCAGGGCGACGAGCTGGACCAGGCCGACCAGGAAGGCGGCCAGCCCCGAGGGCAGCCGGTCGACCAGCCGCAGCAGGTCGGCCTCGATCCCGACCATGGTGTTCTCGGCCCCGACGGCGATGGTCAGGCAGGCCAGGAACACCAGAGCGGCCACGACCAGGTGCAGGACGTCGACCGGCGAGCGCTGGCGTGGCGCCGGCTCCTGCTCGGGGTCGGGCACGGCCGTTCCTTCCCGGGTGCGGCGCTGTCGGAGGGAAGGCTAGCCGACCGGGCCCCGGCCGGGGCTAGGGAGCGGCCCCGATCGAGGCCACGACCAGGGGCTCGCCCTGCTGGCAGGTGCTGAGCAGGCTCCGGTCGACGCGGCCGGTGACGGCCACCCGGCGGCCGGGCCGCAGCTCGGCCCGCTCGCCGCCGACCAGCAGGAAGCTGCTCCCGGCCTCGCCCTCCAGGAGCAGGCAGCCGGGCTCGACCCCCGCGGCGACCGTGCCGACGACCGTGACCGGGCCGCCGGACCGGGTCGGCCCGGTGCGCTTGCCCGGTTCGGTGGTGGTCGTGCCCGGCGCGGTGACGGCCGGCACGGTGCTGGCGGCGCCCTGGCCGGCCCCGCCGTCGTCGCCGCCGGGCTCGGCGCAGCCCGCGAGCAGCAGCCCGGCCAGCAGGCACGCGGGCGCCAGCCGGAGGAGCCTGGAGCGGTTCAGGCGGTTCATGCCCTTTGGACGCCCCGGACGGCCGGCGGGTTCCCGGCGCGGGGCCGGCTAGACCGGGGCCAGGTCGGGCAGCTCGACCACGAAGCAGGCCCCGCCGCCCTGGTTGTCCTCGACCCAGACCCGGCCGCCCATGCCCCTGACCAGGCGGTCGACCAGGAACAGGCCGAGGCCGACCCCGCCCACCCGCCGGGTGGTGGAGGCGTCCAGCTGGGTGAAGGGGGCGAAGATGCGCTCGCGGTCGACCTCGGCCACCCCTTCGCCCTGGTCCGCGACCTCGATCCGGGTCAGGCCGGTGGGCTGGAGGACCAGCACCCGGATGGGGGTGCCCGGCGGGGCGTGCTTGCCGGCGTTGTCGACCAGGTTGCCGACCACCATCCGCAGGGCCTCGGCGTCGCCGTGGATCGAGCGGGTGTGGCCGGGCAGGATCAGCTCGACCCGGCGGTCGGGCTCGGTCATGCGCCAGTCGTCGACCACCTCGCTGACCACCTCGGCGGCCATGACCTCCTCGGCCCGCAGCACCGGGCTGCGGTTGGCCACGA
>Ga0081539_10002309_pt1 | contig 27505 bp, 30 predicted proteins | sample TabmetS4T2R2_FD_71023 | JGI IMG/M metagenome (GOLD analysis project Ga0081539, IMG submission 71023) | Tabebuia heterophylla rhizosphere microbial communities from the University of Puerto Rico - S4T2R2 | ecosystem: Host-associated > Plants > Roots > Rhizosphere ...
ACCGCGCCGTTCACCCGGCAGGGCATCGGCAAGGAGGAGTCGCGCAAGCGCGCGATGGAGCTGCTCGAGCGCGTCGGCCTGCAGCGCGAGCACCTCAACCGGTTCCCCCACGAGTTCTCCGGCGGGCAGCGCCAGCGGATCGGGATCGCGCGTGCGCTGGCGCTCGATCCTCGGCTCATCATCCTCGACGAGCCCGTGTCCGCGCTGGACGTGTCGATCCAGGCGCAGATCGTGAACCTGCTCGACGACCTGCAGGACGACTTCGGGCTCGCCTACATCTTCGTCGCACACGACCTCAGCGTGGTGCGCCACGTCTCCGACCGCATCGCGGTCATGTACCTGGGGCGGATCATGGAGCTCTCGCCGTCCGAGGAGCTCTACACCAAGCCGATCCACCCGTACACGATGGCGCTGCTCTCGGCCATCCCGATCCCGGATCCGCGCGAGAACCGGGCCCGGCGACGGATCGTCGTGACCGGCGAGCCGCCCTCGCCCGTGAACCCGCCGTCGGGCTGCGTGTTCCACACGCGCTGTCCGCGCGCGCGGGAGCGTTGCAAGACCGAGGTCCCGCAGCTCACGGAGTACGCCAACGGGCACATGGCCGCCTGCCACTACCCGCTGAGCGTCGATCAGGCCGAGATCGACGCGGCGACGCGGTCGGACACGAGCCCCGAGGCGGCCGGGACATCGAGGCCCGAGCTGGTGGCGACCGCGGCCGCGTAGTCGGGGCTGCCGACGGCGCGGCGCCAGCGGATGAGGAGCGCGATCGCGCCGTTGACGACGCAGAAGTAGACGGGGTACAGCAGCAGCGCCGCATCGGGCGCGCCGACCGAGAGAGCGGCGAGGGCTCCCGCCGTGCTGGCGAGCGCGAACGACGAGAGCGTCTCGGAATCCGGATCCCGGTAGGTCTTCGGGACCATCATCGCGGCGGCGACCAGGTCGGCCCAGATCACGCAGGAGGTGGCGACGAGCGGATGGTCGGTCGCGAGCCAACCGGTCACACCTGCGGCGGCGAGGGCGAGCATGACGAGGTCGGTCCTGCCCAGGCCGCCCTCACCGCGCCGGACCGCAAGCACGAAGACGGCGGCTGTAAGCAGCGCCTGGGTTGCAGCCATCACGAGGCTCCATGACGCGCCGTCCGCGTGCTGGGATGCGCACGCCACGACCGCCAGCGCGGCCCAGATGAGCCACGTTCCGCGATGCGGTCGAGTCGTCCCCCTGACGATGTCGCGGATGTAGGGCACTGTGTCCGCGATGCTCACGACTCCCGCGAGCACACCGAAGGCTGGGGCGAGGGCGCTCATCGCCTGAGGGTCCTGATCGTGGCGCGGCCGCTGAAGTGCGCCTGGGCGAGCGCGGCCGCGACGTTGGGATCGAAATCGCGGCACGAGAAGACGTCCAGGAACAGGCGGCCGGAGACCTCGTCGGCGTGCAGGGTGATCGAGCTGGTCTCGATGAACTGCATCGCCGACCACCCCTCGAGCTCGCCGTCGCCGAAGCGGTCGAGCATGAGGGGACCGTGGGCAACCATCCCAATCGCGTCGACGAGCGCCGGCACGAATCGGCGGATGGTGTCCGAGTCCTCCAGGCGGGAGCGCTCGCAGTCGTGCAGGTCGACTGCGGCGAGCATCCCCCAGTCCACGTAGGCGGGGGCGGCTTGGGCGTGCTGCGAGGTCGTTTCCATGCCGCGAGGCTTCCGGCCCACGGCTACAGCGCGGTTTCAGATCTCTTACGGGACGACTAGGCTGCCTGCGAGCCCCGATAGCTCAGTCGGATAGAGCGACTCCCTCCTAAGGAGTAGGCCGCTGGTTCGAATCCAGCTCGGGGCACTGGGGGAGGGCGCTGCAAACCGAGCGGCGTCAATGCTCCCGAACGCCGAGATGCTCGAGCAGCTCGTGCTCCGTCGGCTCGCGGCCGAGCTGCTGCTGAAGTTCCTCCTTGGCCCGCTCGTGCTTCTCGGCCATCTGCCTGAACTTCGGCATGACGAACTGGCGGAGGAAGAACAGGAAGAGCGTGTTGAACGTGATGTAGAGGACGAGACCGCGTGGCCCGAGCCGAGTCGGCCATGCGAGCCGACGGGCGAGCTTCGGGAACGCCGCGCGCGCGGCGAAGGTCAGGGCGTACGTCCTGACAATGACCTCCCACTCGGTCCTCGTCATGGCTGGTAGCCGACCAGGCAGCGACCGCCCAGCTCGTCGCGCGCTCGGCGAATCGCTTCTTCCGCGGGACGGCGCGGTGCATCCTCGAGCTCCTCGATCACGTAGCCGTAGGTGCTCATCGTGGGGTTCGCGCCGTGCCCGAGCCGGCGCGCAAAACAGATGACCGAGCGGCCCTCACGGATCACATTGGGGGCCGTCCAACCGGAGGCGGCGAGCACTTTGAACCAGGCGCCTCGGCCCCACCGGTGTTGGACGCTGACCCCTGACGGCGTGACCGAACAACCGTGGTGATCAGAACGCCTGGGCCCACGCGTGCTCGGCGTCGACGAGGAACAGCACGCGGTCGGTCCGGAGCGGGTAGGGAGCGCCGATGTACTTGTGGGCGATCCGGTCGATGATCGCCCACCCCGCGTCGCCGTCGAGGATCTCGTTGACGCGGCCGCGAACCTGGGCCATCGCATTCGGCCGCGCCGCATCCGTCACGGAGATGGACACGCGCGGGTCGTGGCGAAGGTTGCGCGCCTTGACCGAGGTGGGAGAGCTCAGGAAGGCGACGCGGTCGCCCTCGACGCCGACCCACATCGGCACGCTGTGCGGCGCACCGTCGGGCATGAGGGTCGCCACGTGCGCGGTGTTGGCCCCGTCGAACAGGGCGCGAACGTCGGCGGGCAGCGCGATCACAAGGCAGGCTCCTTCTGCAGCGAAAGCAAGGACCTTACGCAGGTCGCGGGCGCCGATCCTTGAACAGATCGGCCATGTGCCTGTAGGGGTCACCTCGGCCTGGAGCCGACGAACGACACTGAGACGATGACGGACGCCTTCCTGGAACGACGGCGCGCAGCGGCTGCCGCGGCATGGAACCTCGACGACGGCGTCGTGCTCGTCGCCGCGGGCGAGGAGATCCCCGTCCCGGGACGCGGCGACCGCACGTACCTTCCGCGCGCACTCCGAGTACCTGTACCTCACTGACCGCGAACGTCCAGGCGGCGTGCTGGCCTACGCGCCGGCCGACGGCTGGATCGAGTTCGTCGTGCCCGTCACCGCCGAGGAGCTGATGTGGAGTGGGCTCGAGGGGGACCGCGAGGGCGTGCCCGACGGCACCCGTCCGCTGGACGAGCTCGAGGCGTGGGTCGCGGGCCGACCCGTGCGCCGGCTCGGCTCCACGGGCGACGCCGACGGCGTCCTGCGCGACGCGCTCATCCGCCTGCGCCGCCCCAAGGACGACGTCGAGCTCGAGCGCATGCGCGTGGCTCTCGAAGCGACGCGCGCCGGATTCGCGGAGCTCGTGCCGCTGATCGCCGCGGGCGCGACCGAACGCGAGCTGCAGGTCGCGCTCGAGGCGGCGTTCCTGCGCAACGGCGGCGACTTCCTCGCGTTCGAGACGATCCTCGCCGCGGGCGACCACGCCGCCGTCCTGCACTTCTCGCCGACCGCGCGCGAGCTGCGCGACGGCGACCTCCTGCTCGTCGACGCCGGCGCCGAGTACCGCGGCTACGCGAGCGACATCACCCGCACGTACGCGGTCGTTGGGACGTTCACCGGCGAGCAGGCGCTCGTCCACGACACCGTCCGGCGTGCCGGCGAGACCGCGATCGCCGCCTGCCGTCCGGGTGTGGAGTGGCGCGACATCCACCGCGCCGCGGCGCTGGTGGTTGCGGAGGGGCTCGTCGAGCTCGGCGTCCTGCGCGGCTCGCCGGACACGCTCGTGGAGAGCGGCGCAGCCACCCTGTTCTTCCCGCACGGCGTCGGCCACCTGGTCGGCCTGGGCGTCCGCGACACCGGCCCGGCCTCCGACGAGGCGCGGGAGCCCGCGCCGGGCCTGCCGAACCTGCGCGTCGACATCGCACTCCAGCCGCGTCAGGCGTGGACGGTGGAGCCGGGGATCTACGTCGTTCCCGCGCTGCTCGCCCGGGAACGCGGCCGCGACGGCGTCGACTGGGATCGCGTCGACGAGCTGCATAGCTTCGGCGGTGTGCGCCTGGAGCAGAACGTCCTGATCACCGAGGATGGCTGCGACGTCCTGACGGCCGCGGTCCCGCTCTAGGAGAGCTTGCGGAGGAAGGAGCGGATCGCGTCGGCGAGCTCGTGCGGATGGTCGTGGTAGGCCGCGTGCGAGCCCGGGACGACGCCGACGTCCAGATCCATGCGCCGGCCGAAGCGAGACGCGATCGCAGCGAAGAACGCCGGCCCTTCCTTGCTGACGATGAGACCCAGCGGCGTGGCGATGGCGCCGAGCGCCTCGTCATCGGGCATGTAGAGCTCGTACGTCCCGAGCTCGACCTCCAACAGCGTGCCCGCCGCGGCCCGCAGCCGGTCGCGCAGCGCAGGCGGCAGGCGATCCCAGCCGTCCGCCCCGGCGACGTAGCGCCAGAAGGCCTCCACCGCAGCGACGAGCCCGCCGGCCCGCATGGCCTCGCGGATCACCGTTCTGGCCGGCGTGCGGACCGCGTCGAAGTCGTCGAGCACCGCGTAGAGCCCCGGTTCGTGGAGCAGCGTCCCGCGCACCGCTTCGGGATGGCGGACCGTCAGGCACAGCGCGTAGTTTCCGCCGCTGCTCGTGCCGAAGACCGCTGCGGGGCCGACGCCGAGCGCGTCCAGGAGCGCCGCGGCGTCGCGGGCCTGCTCCTCCGGCGACGTCGTGGTCCACCCTGGCGGGACCGGGCTGCGGCCGTTGCCGCGCCGGTCGTAGGTGACGACGGTGAACTCGTCGGCCAGCAGGTCCGCCAATCCGTCGAAGTGCCCGCCGTCCCCCGTCGCGCCCATGATCAAGAGCACCGGTGGCCCGGTGCCCCGAATCTCGTGATACAGCTCCGCGCCGTTGACGGTGAACGTGGGCATGCTGCCTCAGAGCCGCTCCAGCGCCTCCGTCGAATGCCGGTGGCCGATCGTCTCGTAGCCCACGACGGTCGCCACCGGCGCCAAAGCGATCGGCAGGAGGCACACCGTGACGTTCACGCCGGCGCTCGCGAGGATGACGGCCAGGACCAGCACCGCCGCGGTCAGGGCGAGGAGCGTCAGGTGCAAGGGGTCCATCGTCCTCATGAGCGTCGAGTAGACGCCGCAGAACACCAGTGCGAAGCACGCTAACGGGATCACCACCGTCAGGACCGTGCCCGTCGGACCGATCTCCGCCTCGCCCTCCAGCGCCAGCGCCGCCTCGGATCGTGCCGCGAGGCGGAACACCCAGTCGTCGCTGTCGTAGGCCGAGGCGAACCAGGAGTAGTTCACCCACGCCCAGCTCACGGCGAAAGGCGGCGAATGCGACGCCCCCGACTCGGGCCCCGACGTGCTCCTCGAGGTGCGGGAGATCTCATTGGAGGCGGTGCCGAACGCGACGACGATGGTGAGGTCATAGAGCAGCTCCAGCGGCGTCGCGGCGCGGTGCTCCTCGTGCGGATCGCGGCCGCTGAACCGTCGTCGGTGGTGAGCGCGCTCAATGGTCGCGGACATGCGCGTGGATTCTGAACGAGGTTCGGGCGCCGGACGAATGGACGACCGCCGTCCGTCTTCCTCGCGCGTCCAGCGCGGGCTAGGGTCCGGCCGAACGTCGACCCACCAAGGAGGTGGTGAGCGTCTCCCCGCATCCCCGCACCCGCGCAGCCGCTGCCCTCCTGACGGCATGCGCGCTCGTCACGATTCCGGCGACGGCCGCGGCCAAGCCGAAGCGAGGCGAGGAAGCAACGACGGGCACGCTTCCCTGCAGCATCCTCACTCCGGGAGTGAACCCGGGCGTGATCACCACGACCGGCCAGTACACGATCGCGGCAAGCGGCAACGGCACGCTCGTGTGCCACGGCCAGGTACCGGCCGGACCCCCACGGACGCTGCACGTCAACGGCCTGCGCTGCCCGACGCCGGCGGGCGTCACGTGGAGGTCTCACACGGTCATCACGCGGAGCGGCAAGGTCACGCTGACCTGCCACTTCAAGGCGAAGGACGGCCGCTAGTCGTCAGTCGCCGAGCGGGATCCGCAGCACCTCACCGTCGTTCGGCGCGGCGCCGAAGTTGGAGACGTACGCCGCGTGCTTGCCGATCACTACGCCGGTCGGCGTGGTCAGCCGCCCCGGCGCGAGCTCGACGCGCGTCCCGTCCGGCCTGACGCGGATGAGCGCGCCCGGCGAGGGCGGGCCGAGCAGCGTCTGGGTCGAGAACTCGACGACGTACAGGCTGCCGTCAGGCCCGAGCGCGATGTCGGTGATCAGCGTGAAGCCGCTCGCGACGACCGCCGGCGCGCCACCGCCCGGCGGGATCCGAAACACCTTCGCGGCGCCCGGGACGAACGGGAACCCCGTCAGCTGACCGACGTAGAGCGACCCGTCCGGGGCCCGAACAACGGATGTCGGCACCGGGTCGACCGGCACGATCGTGCCCGGCGGCGGCGAGCCCGGCGGGGGCTCCGGGAGATCCGGGAACGGCGCCTCCCCGAACGGCAGCAGCGACAGCACCGAGATCGCGCCGTGCTTCACCGCGAGGATGTCGTTGCCGCCGGCGTCGGCCACAACGACGGGCCGAGCCTTGGCATCGAGCGAGTTCGGGTTGGACTCGACGTCGGAGCCGGGCTCTGCGGCGTCCGGGTTGTTGGCGACCTCGAAGGCATGGAAGTCCGCGACGGCCTTGAGCTGGCCGTCCCAACCGAGCCGATACAGCCTGCCCATTCCCTGGCCCGCCTCCGGAAGGAGGTCACGGGTGGCGGTCGGCCCACCGAGGCCGACCGTGAGCCAGAGCCCCTTGGGTCCGATGGAGACGTCCGAGGGACCTGTCGCGCGGGTGCCATCCGGATTCGCGAGCGAGGGCAGATCGCTGGACACACGGGCCTGCGTGCCGCTCGACAGGTCGACGGCGGTCAGCGCTCCCGAGGTGCCGAAGCAGACGTCGGTCCCTTCGGGGCCTGGCACGCATGGACCGGCTCCGCCCTCACCCGCCTCGGCGACCCAGAGCGTCCCGTCCACGAGATCCAGTCCGCGGGGATTGTCCAGGCCGGACGCCACCACCTCCACGCCGGCGTCGTTGGCGGCGGCAGGAACGGCGAGCGCCAGCGCTAGCGCCGCTCCAAGCCCAAGTGTGCGGGCGATGCGGGACACAGGACCCATGGGACTCCTTCCCGGACGGGGCTGGAGAGATCGCTACGACCCTAATCCGGCGCGCCGCGAACGGCAATGGCGCCCGAACGCCCGCTTGCCGCCCGGAGGTGATGCGGCGCTGGTCGCAATGCAGGGCACGACCGGGAGACGAGTACGGCGGCGTGGGCCGGTACACCGAGGTGGACCGGCCGAACCGCCTTGCCTTCACGTGGATCCGAACAGCGACACGAGGCGCCAGCTGAGCGAGATCGACTTCGAGGATCGTTCCTCAGGTCACGTCACGCGGCCGTCGCCACGGTCGTCAGTTGGCGCCACGCCGCGATCTGCTCCGCGGGCGCCTGGAACCCGGCGGTCGCCGCAGCGAAGCGCTCGGCCATGCCCGGCTCGTCGAGCCGATAGCGCTCGGGCAGCATCGGCCCGAAGCGCAGCGCGTCGAGGAGGCGCGGGTGCGCGAGCTCGTCGGGCAGCACGCCGGCACCGGCGGCGAAGGTCTCGGCCAGCGCGTGGTGCGGGTAATGCGGCGACGGCGGCAGCGGCGGGCAGTCCGCCACGCTGCGCTCGCCCGCCCACACCGCGGCGACGAACCGCGCCTGCAGCTCCAGGACCGGCAGCGCGGGGCCGTGCACCACGAACTGGCCGACGAGGGCGAGGCCGGGCCGGTCGGCGTCGAACGTCAGCGCCTGCAGGTCGCTGGGCTGGTCGGCGAGGTAGGGGAGCTCGGGCGCGTAGCCGGTCGCGAGGACGACGGCGTCGACCGTCGCCTGCGAGCCGTCGCCGAACCGGACGACGTCCCCGTCGACCGCTGTGATCGCGGGACGCACCGCGATACGCCCCTCGGCGACCAGCGGGAGGTAGTGCTGGCTCTGGGTCAGGCCCGCTGCGAGCAGGTCCGGATGCGGCGTCAGGCCACCGACCGCGGCCGGGTCCCCGGCGGCCTGCTCCAGCTGCGCGCGCAAGGCGTCGGCGAGCGCCTCCGGCGGCAGCGTACGGCCGAGCAGCGAGGCGAACGCGGTGAACCAGTGCTGGTCGGCAGGCACGCCGGCGGCGACCTTGGGGATGATCCAGCGCGGCCGCCGGCACGCCGAGACCACGTCGATGGTGGGATCGAGCGCCAGGTCCGCCGCGATCTCCACGGCGCTGATCGAGTTGCCGAGGACGAGCACGCGTCGCCCGGCGAACCGCGCACGCCCGCGGTACTCCCGCGAGTGGATGACGTCGACGCGCGGACCGAAGGCCAGCCCGGCCGGGACCTCCGGGACCGCGAAGCGGCCGGAGGCCGCAACCACGGCGTCGGCCCGCACCGTGTCGATCTGACCGCCCCTGACGTCCTGCACGTCCAAGGCCCAGCATCCGCCGTCCTGACGGACGGAGAGGACGCGCGTGCCCAGTCGCGTCCGCATCGCCACGCCGAACTGGGCGGCGTAGGCACGCAGCTCGTCGGCGACCTGGTCGGCGCTCGGGAACATCGGCCAGTGCGCCGGCGTCGGGCGCTGCGAGAAGCGGGTCATCGCCCCGCTCGTGTTCGCGGGCATGCCGGGCCAGACGCCCGAGTGCTCCTGTCCGGCGAGCCACTGTCCGCCGAGGTCGGTGGATTGCTCGATCACGGCGACCTCGAAGCCGCGCTCGGCGAGCTCCTTCGCGGTCGCGATACCAGCCGGCCCGCCGCCGATGACGGCGATCCGTGCGTCGTGTGGGAGTGCTGTGCTGTGCATGGCGCCACCGTCCCAGCGCGCCGTTCACGCGTCTCCTTCGAGTTCCTGACGCGCTCCCTACGACTTCCCTATCCAGCGCGCCAGGGGCCCGCGGTGGGTACCTCGACGAGCCGCAACGGCCGCTGCACGCTGAGCGCCAGCCGCCCCCGGCCGACGCGCTCCAGCCCGATGCCGGTATCGCGCTCGGCCAGGCGACGGCGCAGGACGAGCAGCCGCGCCTCGAGGTTGTCGTTGCCTGCCGGCAGCCCGAGCGACTCGTCCAGGCGCAGCTCCCGGTTTGAGAACTGCGTCCGGCCACTCTCGGCGTGCGCCGAGAGGAGCGACCACAGGATGCGACCCGGCACGCCCTTGACCACGTACTCGCCGTCGCAGAGGACGGTGTCGTCGGCGCGGTAGTACGTCACGTCCAGGCGCGAGCCGGCCGGTTCGGGCACGGGCGGCGGCGCCGGCTGCGGATCCTCTGCGCCGACGCCTCCGCGCGCAGCGAGCGCCGCCGCGAGATGCGCGCCGAGGAGGCGCAGCGCCGGCTCCCATGCGCCCACGAAGGCGGCGGCACGGTCGGACTCGACGTACAGCACGCCGAGCACGTCGTCGCCGACGACGAGCGGCACGGCCGCCGCGCTGCGCGCGCTCGGCAGCCCGGGCAGTGGAATCTCGCGGGGATCGTCGGCCGACCTCGTCACAGCGTGCGCCATGGCGCGCGACCGCGCGAGGCTCGACTCCACCACGAGGCGCCGGCGCAGTGCCGCCGTGCCGATGAGCCCGTCGCCCACCGCGACCTCAGCCCCGATCGCCGAGTCCTCGTAGCCGGAGCTCGCGACCGCGAAGAGCCGGCCCGCCGCGGTGTCGTGCGCGAGGAGGATGGCGTGACCGAGCGCAAGCTGATCGTCGAGCGCTTCCAGGCCGACGCGGGCGACCTCCTCGTAGGATCGGCAGGCGGTCAGGCGGCGCGCGATGCGCTCGATCGGCTCGAGCAGGTCCGCCACCTTCGGCTGCTGCGCGACCGCGCGGCCCACGCGGCTGCAGCGCAGGACGCGGAACACGTCGACGCCGCGCAGGCGGAACGCCTCGCCCATGCCGGTCTGCGACGCGATCGCGTCGAGGTTCGCGCGCATCGCCTCGAACGCCTCGCCCTCGGTCTCCGTGTGCAGGTGGCGGAGGTCGAGCGCGTGCTGCTCGCCCGAGGCTGGGTCGACCACGATCGCCTGCGCGAACGGGTTCGCCTCGAGGTTCGCCCGCGTCTTGCGGATGAACTGGCGCGAGATCGCGACGCGCTCGCTGTCCACGTACGCAACGAGGGACACGTAGATGACGTTCGGCGTCCCGTCCGCCGAGCACGTGGCGAAGGGCGAGGGGATGACACCTTGGAGGCTCGCGCGGATCGCGCCGAGGTCCACGTCGGTCACAGCGGCCGTCCAGCGCCCGGTCCGGGCGTCTGGTCGTAGCGCTCCGCCACGTCGATCGCGACGGCGACGAGCTGGGCCTCGGCGAGCACCCGGATGATCGCCTCGGGGACGCCTATGGCCGACGTCTCGGCGACGAAGGCATCGACGTGCTCATGCGCGGCGTCCAGGGCTGGTGCGTCGGGCTCGCCGAAGTTCGCCACCGTGCCCTTGAGCTGCACGGTGAGGTACGACGTCGGCCTGCTGAGCGTGACGGCGACGGGGCTGTCGGCCCGCAGGTTCTCGAGCGTCGGCGATCCCTCCGGCGCGTCGACGCACAGCTCCAGTCGCGCGCCGTCCCGGAGGAGCCGCGGGCCCCAGCCGCGCGTGACGGCCGGCATGAGCGACCGGTCGCGCGTCGCGACGATGACGGCCACGCCTTGGCGCGACAGCTCCTCGACGTCGAGGGGGGCGGCCACGCGACTCAGACGGCGGCCGCGGCCATGGCGTCGACCGAGCGATCCACGTCGGCGAACGTCGTCTGCCAGTTGCACACCGAGATGCGGATGCAGCGGCGCCCGCGCCATGCCGTCGGGCTCGGCCAGCACGTCCCCTCCGCCTGGACGGCCGCAAGGACGGCATCGGTGCTCGCGTCGTCGCCATAGGCGACGAGCACCTGGTTGAGCCCGTGGGTCAGGACCTCGAAGCCTGCCTCGGGAAGGCGCTCGGCGAAGCGCTCGGCGCACTCGCAGAGGCGGTCGACGAGCTCGGTTACGCCATCGCGGCCGAGCGTGCGCAGCGTCGCGTAGACCGCGAGGCCCCGCGCCCTGCGGGAGAACTCCGGCGTCCAGTCCATCGGCTCGCGCGGCCCGTCCGCATCCTGGATCAGATAGGCGGCGGTCGACGCCATCGCCGCTCGGTGCGCCTCGCGGTCGCGCACGAACGCCACACCGCAGTCATAGGGGACGTTGAGCCACTTGTGGGCGTCGGTCGCCCACGAGTCCGCTCCCTCGACGCCGGCCACGAGGTGCCTGCGGGACGGGCTCGCCGCCGCCCACAGCCCGAACGCGCCATCGACGTGGATCCAGGCGCCCGCCTCCTGGCCGGCGGCGCAGACGGCCGCCATGTCGTCGCTCGCGCCGGTGTTCACGTTGCCCACCTGCGCGATGAGGATCGTCGGGCGGGCGGGGCCGCTCTCGCGCAGGAGCGCGGCGAGCGCGTCGGTCCGCATCGCTCCGTGCCGGTCGACGGGCACCTCCACGACGGAGCCGGTGCCGATGCCCAGGAACCGTAGCGCGCGGTCGACGGTGACATGGCGCTCCAGGCCGGCGACGACGCGGATTCGCGGGGCGCCCGGGAGCCCGTCGCGCTCGACGTCGTGACCGGCGAGCGCCAGGACACGGTGCCGGGCGGCAGCGAGAGCGGTGACGTGCGCCATCTGGCAGCCGGTGACCAAGGCGAAGGACACGTCCCGCGGCAGCCCGAGCACGTCGACGAGCCAGCGCCCTGCGATCTCGTCGATCTCCGAAGCGGCGGCCGTCGGCGTCGCCAGTCCCGCCGCCTGATCCCACACCGACGCGAGCCAGTCGCCCGCGATGCTGGCCGGGTGCGCACCGCCGATGACGAAGCCGTAGAAGCGCGGCGAGCCCATTGCCGTGAGGCCCGGCGCGGCGTCGCGCACGAGCTCCTCGACGACCTGCTCGACCGGGAGCGGCGAGTCCTGGAGCGCGTCGACGATGTCGAGCTCGCCCGGGCCGCGCTCCGATCGCACCGGGCGGTCCGGCAGGTCCTCGAGCCAATCGGCGCCGTGGTCGGCGACCTGATGCAGGAGCGCGCGCGGATCCACTGCGCGAGACTAGCGCCGGCGGGCCAGTTCCCGGTTGATCCGCCAGGCCCACAGCGGACCGCCGTAGACGAAGCCGGTGTAGGCCTGCACGAGCGTCGCGCCCGCCTCCAGGCGCCGGCGGACGTCACCGGCGTCCGAGATGCCCCCGACCGACACGAGGACGAGCCGGTCCCCCACCCTCGCGCGAAGGAGCCGCAGGACGTCGAGGGCCCGCTCCGCGATGGGCGCCCCGGACACGCCGGCCGGCTCGTCCGCGGCCCGCATGCGCGAACGCAGCTCGCCCCGCCGCACCGTCGTGTTGATCGCGATGAGTCCCGCGAGCCCACGGCGGACTGCGAGGACGGCGACCGCGTCGATCTCCGCGTCCGAGAGGTCTGGTGCGATCTTCACGAGCAGCGGGAGATGCAGGCCCAGGTCCTCGAGCTCCTCCTGCACGCCCGCGACGAGCTCCTCCAACGCGTCGACCGCCTGCAGCGCGCGAAGCCCGGGCGTGTTGGGCGAGCTCACGTTCAGCGCCAGGTAGTCGGCATGGGGAGCGACCTCGCGGACGGCGGCGCGGTAGTCGGCCACGGCCTCCTCCACCGGCGCGGCCTTCGACTTGCCGATGTTGACGCCCACGATCGTGCGCCGGGGACCGGCCAGGCGCGCGGCGGCCTGCTTCGCGCCGCGGTTGGGGAAGCCCATCCAGTTCAGCAGCGCGCGCTGGCGTGGGAACCGCTCGATGCGCGGCCGCTCGTTGCCCGGCTGCGCACGCGCGGTGACGGTCCCGACCTCGACGAAGCCGAAGCCGATCGCCCCCAGGGCCTCGAACAGCACGGCGTCCTTGTCGACGCCGGCGGCTACGCCGAGCGGGCTCGGGAACGTGCGGCCGAGCGCCTGCACGCGCAGTGCGGGATCGCGCGGGCCGAGAAGCCTGCGCACGAATCCGGCTGGAAGCGACCCCAGGAGCGCCGCGGCGAGGCCGTGCGCCCGCTCGGGCTCGATGCGGGTGAGGACGAGGCGGAAGAGGAGCCGGTAGATCACACGCGGGCGAGTCCCGCGCCCTCCACGACCCGCGGCACCGCCTCGGTCTCCCAGCCCGGAGCCATGATGTGGACGCCGGACACGCCGGGCAGCTCCCGGACGCCCTTGATGACGTCGACCGCGATCTCGATCCCGGCGGCCTTCGCCTCGTAGCCCTCCAGGCCGTCGATGCGCGCGAACGTCGCGTCGTCGACCTCGACGCCCGGGATCTTGTCGTGCATGAACCGCAGCATCCGCGTGCTGCGCGGCGGCGTCACGCCCACGAGGAGCTTCGCCCGCTCCGGCACCCCGGCCTCGACCATCGGCGCCCACCACTCGGCGAAGCGCGCGACGTCGTAGACGATGTTCGTCTGGAAGAGCCCGACGCCGGCGTCGAGCTTCTGCTCGAGCTTGCCGACCTGGTCGACGAGCGGGTTGGCCGCCCCGGCGATGAGGAAGCCCGTCGGCTCCGTGAGCGTCTCGCCGGCGGCGAGCGTGCCGTTGTTCAAGCTGACCAGGAGCTTGGCGAGGCCGGTCGAGTCGACGTCGCCCACCTGCGTGGCGACTCCCTCGTACTTGCCGACCTTCAGCGGGTCGCCGGTGAGCCCGAGGACGGTGCGCACGCCGACCGCCCATGCGGCCAGGAGATCGGACTGCAGGCCCATGAGGTTCCGATCGCGGGCGGTGAGCTGCATGATCGGCTCGAGGCCCTCCTCGAGCATCCAGAACGAGCACGCCAGCGGCGACAGCTTCACGGTCGCGGCCTGGTTGTCCGTCACGTTCGCGGCGTCGACGACCGGCGCGAGCGCCCTCGCGGAGGCGCGAACGAGGTCCGCGTTGGGGTCAACCGGTGGGCCGAGCTCGGCGGTGACTGCGAATCGGCCGGAGGCCAGGACGTCGGCGAGCATGGATCCGCAGCCTACGCATCAGGTTGCCTGCGTGCTGCTCGACGGGGGCGCGCGACGGGTCGTGCAGGCGGCGCTCGGCGTCCGCGAGCCGCGTCGCCAGGATCTCTTGAGTCAGGAGGGTCTGCATTGGACCATCATTCGACTGAGACGCCGTCCGCACATCAGGCGGATGGAGCGGATGAGGTCTTAGAACCCCTTAGGCCCGGGGCAGCGCGTCGACGCGCTCGATCCATGCGCGCAGCCGCGGATGGGAGTCGCCGAGCGGCTGGTGCTCCATGAGCACGCGGTGGAAGGTCTCCGTGTCCTCGGGGTCGTGAAGCAGCGCGTACTTCAGGAACGGGAACGCGCAGAGGTCGGCGGCGGCGAAGGAGTCGCCCAGCAGGAAGTCCCCGCCCGCGAGCAGATCCTCGAAGATCTGCATCCGCGCCGAGATCAGGCCGCCGAGCTCCACGACCCGCGAGGAGTCCGGATCGGGCCCGTCCAGCTCGTCGGCCAGCTGATTCGGCGGGACCTTCCACACGCTGTTGAACCACGAGACGAACACGTCCATCACGGCGCGCGCCGCCGGGTCGGCCGGGTAGAGCGGCGGGTCGGGCGCGAGCGCCTCGAGGCGCTGGACGATCACCATCGAGTCGACGACCACCTCGCCGTCGAGCTCGGCGACGGGCACGAGGTCCTGGCCGCTCAGCGCGCGGACCGCCGAGCGATCGTCGGCGCGATGGTCGACCCACTCGACCTCCAGGCCCTTGTGGCCGGCAGCGAGGGCGACGCGCTCGACGTTCGTCGAGAAGGGGATGCGATGGACGCGCAGGTCACTCAACCGCGATCGGGGCGGTCGGGGTAGATGTCATCGATCGTCGTGAGCGGCTCATAGGGCGCGCGGGCCGCGGCCGCGATGCGCTCGCCGCCGCCGGCCAGGCGATCGAGGACGCTCACGACGCCCACGATCTCATGGCCCTCCTCCCGCAGGGCCTCGATCGCCTGCAGTGTCGAGCCGCCGGTCGTCACCACGTCCTCGACGACGAGGCACCGGTCGCCGGCCTCGAGCAGCGGGCCCTCGACCCGGCGCTGCAGCCCGTGGGCCTTGGCGTCCTTGCGGACGAAGAACGCCTTCACGTCGGCGCCGGCGGCGAGCGCCGAGCAGGCGACCGGATCGGCGCCCATCGTGAGCCCGCCGACCGCCGTGGCGCCCCACGACTCCGCGCGCTCGGCGACGAGCTCACCCAGCGCCGCGAAGCCCGCCGGCCGCAGGATCGCCCGCTTGGCGTCCACGTAGTACTGCGCGGTGCTGCCGCTCGTGAGGACGACCTCGCCCACCACGAGCGCGTGCGCCCGCAGCTCCTCGACGAGTCGGTCCTTGGCGGTCACCAGTGGGCCACTAGGGATAGGTGTCGACGATCGTCCCCATGGTCAGCCAAGCGTAGATCGAGTACGCATCCGGGATCGGCACGCGCACGCAGCCGTGGCTGGCGTTGAAGACGGGAACGCTGGCGTAGCCGTGGACCGCGTAGCCGCGGATGAAGTAGGACGAGGCGACCATCCCCTTCGCATTGGTACCCGGGTCCTTGCTGTACACGCGGAAGGTCCCGAGGACGGTCGGCGTCCCGGGAGCGCCCGTGGACGCCGGATAGATGCGCTCGACCTTCCCGCCGCGGCCGATGAGCGCGAGCACCTGACGGGAGATGTCGACCTCCGCGTGGCGCCCGTGGTCGGCGTGGCGGACGGTGAACGCGCCCTTGCCGGCCGCCAGCGCACGGAACACGGACGCGTCCGCGGTGGGGACGCGCGACAGGCCGACGACCTTGCGGAACGCGATCACGGCCCGGGCGGTGCGGTCGTCGTAGAACCCGCGCCGGCCGACGACGTAGCCGAGCTTCTTCAGGCGATCCTGCAGCGCGCGGACGGCGCGGCCGCGGCTGCCGGGCGTGGCACGCCGCGGCAGCACGTTGATCCTCGCCGCCTCGGCGGCGACCGCCCCCCTGACCGCGCGCACCTCGATCTGCCCCGGCGTGCGCGGCGCGTAGCCGGTCAGGACCTGGCCTGCCGTGGCGCCCTGGCGCACCGTCAGCGTCTTCGTGACGATCGTCCGCCCTCGGCGATGCAGCGTGACCGTCACCTGCTGGCCCGGGACGAAGGGCTTGACGATCACCCGGACGCGGAAGCGGGTGCCCTGCAGGATCGTCGCGCGCTGGCCGCCGACTCGCTCGGTGACGATGTGCAGCGACGGCGCGGCGGTCTGCGCCGAGGCGGCGGCGGGCGCGAGGGCGAGCCCCCCGGCAGAAGCGATGAGCAGTGCAAGGGAGCGTCGGCGCATGGAGGCGCGGAATGGTACGTGACCGCTCGGCGCTGCACGGTCACTTGCAGCTACGCGGGCGACAGCCGGCCGAGCCCACCGCGTCCGAGCGACCGCCCGAGGCCGACGACGATGAGGAGCGAGACGCCCGCCCCGCCGACGATCAGCAGCGGGATCTCCCACGTCCAGTCCTGCGTGACGCCGAACGCGATCGCGTTGTTGATCGCGTGCAGGGCGACGCACGGGTACAGCGATCGCGTCCATGCGTAGATGAGGCACAGCCCGAGGCCGAGGACGGCGAGGGGCACGAGGAAGCCGACCGGCGAGGAGCCGGCGTGGATCGCGCCGAACACCGCCCCGGTGATGATGGCGGCCGGCCAGAGGCCCGTGGAGGCCCGCAGCGACGTGAAGAGCAGCCCGCGGAACAGGAACTCCTCCGCCACCGGCGCCATGACGCAGACGAGGACCATCACCGCGATGAGCGCGGCCGTGGAGGTGTCCGCGCCGAGCTCGTCGGGGAGGTCGCTCTGGTCGTCGAGGTTCAGCAACGCGGCCCAGATCCCGGTGACGACGTAGAAGGCCACGTAGACGCCGATCACGATGCCGACGGCGCGCCAGAACGGCGTCGTCACCAGCCCGAAGTCGCGGGCGCTCGGCCGCCGCGCCATCCGAGCGACGAACAGCGCGGCCGCGATGAACCCGAGATCCTGGAAGAAGGTGAGCGCGATGAGAACGCCGGACGGCAGGTCGCCCGCGTCGCCGCCGGAGATCGCGACGCCTATGCCGGCGATGACCCCGAGCACGATCGGGACGGCGAGGCCCAGCGCGACGCCCACGAGCCCCATCCACCAGCGCCAGGGCGGCAGGCCGCTGCGCCGCGAGCGCTCGGGCGCGCCCTCCGGGCGCTCCGGGTGCTCCGGCGGCGGGCCCGGATGCGCATAAGAGGGCGGCGGGATGCTCATCTTCCACCTGCCAGACTACGGGCCGAGGTCGAGCGTGCGGACCACTCGCACGCCCGCGGGCACGTCGCCGGCCGAGCCGTCGCGGTCGACGAGCACGGCGCGCATGCCCATCGCGAGCGCCCCCGCGACGTCGTGCTCGAGCGAGTCCCCCACGTGCAGCGACTCGTGCGCAGGCGCGCCCGCAAGCTCGAGCGCGGCGCGGAACATCGCGCCGCCGGGCTTCGCCTCGCCCACCTCGGCGGACGTCAGGACGCCGTGCAGCAGCGGCCGCAGCCCCGTGCGCTCGAGCACGTCGTGCAGCGAGACGTCCCAGTTGCTCACCACGACGAGCAACGTGCCGCGCGCCCGCAGGTCGCGCAGGACGCCGGGCACCTCAGGGTACGGCCGGAAGCGCAGCGCGCTGAGCAGCGCGGCGAGGAGCTCCGCGTGAGACAGCGGCGACCCGCCGAGGGCGTCGCGCAGCACCTCCGTGCAGGCGTCCCGCAGCCGTGCCAGGCCGTCCGCGTCCGACGCGATGTCGTGGTGCTCGCGGTAGTACGCCATCTCCGCTCGCAGCGCCGATCTCGCCCGCTCGCGCGATATGGACAGCTCCGCGGCGAGGCGACCGTACGGGTCCTCCAGCTCCACGAGCGTGCCGAGGGCGTCCAGCGTGACCAGTCTCATGCGACCCAGTGCCACGTCGCGAAGATGCCGGAGTACACCGCGAGGCCGGTGGCGCCGAGCGCGAGCAGCACCGGCCCCCGCCTGCGCCCCTCCTCGGCCCACGCGGCGACGGCGATCGCCAGCGGGAAGAGCACCAGGAGGAAGCGCGGCAGAGACATGAGCGGCTGCGGCTCCACCGGCCACGACAGCGGCAGCGCGAGCGCGGCGACGACGTAGGCGATGTACGCGAGCGGCAGCCGCCGCAGCCCGATCGCGAGCGCCACCAGGGCGGCGACCAGCCACGCGAACAGCTCGATGTTGTGGCGTGCGACGACGAACGGATCGCCGCCCGCCTGGGTGAAGTACACCGGCTCGCGGGCGCCGGACAGCAGCTGGCGCGACCCCTGGACCGCGGCGACCAGACCGTCCCACGCGCCGACGAACGGCCCGGCGAACGAGCGGAACCACACCTCCTGCGCGGCGAACGGCGCGCCCGGGTCCCCGCCCGAGGCCCAGAGGTACAGGCAGTAGAGGCCGACGCCCGCCGGTGCGAGGACGAGCCACAGGAGATCCTCGGGGCGTCGCGACCGCGCGTCCCACCACATGTAGACGAGCGGGACGACCAGCAGCACGCCGGCGCTGCGGGTGGTCGCCGCGAGTCCCGCCAGGATCCCCGCGAGCGCCCACCGGTCGGTGCGCGCGGCATACACGCACGCGACCGACAGCGCGAGGAACAGCGACTCGCTGTAGACCGCCGACAGGAAGAAGGACATCGGAAAGAAGGCGATCGCCAGCACCGTCTTCTGCGCGACCGCCGGCCCGTAGTCGAGCACCACGAGCCGGTGCAGGACGGTGAGCGCGATCGCGGCGAAGGCGGTCGAGATGACGACGCCGGCCAGGATCCACTGCCCCGTCACGTTGCCGCCGACGGCGAGCAGGAGCGGATAGAGCGGGAAGAACGCCTCCCGCGCGCCGTCGCCGTAGCCGTGCTGGGCGATCGTCACCAACCACACCGTGTCCCACCGGGCGAACGGCGCCACGAGCGCGTCACCCAGCGGCGAGAACGGCGTTGTCAGGCCGGCCGGGTCGAACCCCGTGTGGCGCGCATCCAGGCCGAACAGGCCGGCCGCCAGCGCGCCCGACGCCAGGACGAGCAGGCGCGACGCCAGCAGCGCCCGCCAGGCGACCGCCCACGAAGCCGCCCATGTACCGTCCGGCCGCACGCCGACCATGGTGGCCGAAGGCGCCATGTCACTGCTCGCCGAGACCTTCTTCCAGCGCTACGACAACGAGCTCACCGCGGCGCTGAGCCTCATCGTCGCGTTCACGCTCATCCTGGTCGTCGACCGGCTGATCAAGCGCCGCGGCCGCCAGGTGCGCACAGCGATCGGGCTGGACGAGCTCGATCCGGTCGTCGATACGCGGCTGCGGTTCGTGCGCCGGCTCGTGGAGGCGGCGATCGCCGTCATCGGCGTGGCCGTGGCGCTCTCGCAGTTCGCGGCGCTCGACCGGCTCGCGACGAGCATCCTCGCCTCCGGCGCGTTGGCCGCGGCCGTCATCGGCTTCGCGGCGCGCCAGACCCTGGCCAACGCCGTCGCGGGCGTGCTGCTCTTCGTCAGCCAGCCCCTGCGGATCGGGGATCTCGTGACCTTCGAGGGGCAGACCGGGACGGTCGAGGACGTCCGCCTCACCTACACGTGGCTGCGCGCGGGCGACGACACGCGCGTGATCGTCCCCAACGAGCGGCTGGCCGCCGGCGTGATCCGCAACGACTCGATCATCACGCCGCGGGTCGTCGCGGAGATCTCGATCTGGCTGCCCGCCCACGCCGATGCCGACCGCGCGGTGGAGCTGCTCACCGCGCAGGCGAGCGCCGAGGGCACCGTGAGCATCGCGGAGATGGATCCGGAGGGCAGGGTCCGGTTGACCGTCACGGGGACGGCGGGCGCCGCCCACGAACGCGCGGCGTGCGAGGCCGATCTGCGCGCGGACTGCCTGCGGACGCTGCGCGCCGCGGGCCTGCTGACGACCGCGCCGGCATGACGAGGGCCCTGCACGGGAAGGCCTAGAGGCCGCGGGCACGAACAAGGCCCGCAGCTACACTCGAATCCCGGGCGCATCGGCGCCCCTCGCCCGTGCCCATGTCCGCTCGCCGCGACAGGTTGAGGAGGGGTCGCCGGCACGGCGGCCCCGCCAAGGCCCTCCTCATCGTCCTCGGGGTCTTCGTGACCGCGTGCCTGATCGCGCTCGTCGGCGGCGCGGGCTACGTGTACTCGATCGCGGCGGACGCGCCGTCGATCAGCGACCTCAAGGAGCGGCCCAAGGGCCTCTCGAGCGTGGTCTACGCGGCCGACGGGACGAAGCTGGGGACGATCGAGTCCGACATCGTGCGCACGCCGGTGCCGTCGACGCGGATCCCCGAGTCCATGAAGGACGCGACGGTCGCGGTGGAGGACCGTCGCTTCTACGACCACGGCGGCATCGACGTCGAGGGCATCGTGCGCGCGGCGTTCAAGAACCTCGAGTCCGGGGAGACGGTGGAGGGCGGCTCGACGCTCACGATGCAGCTCGTCCGCAACCTCTACATCTCCAACGAGCGCACGTGGAGGCGCAAGATCCGCGAGGCGAAGCTCGCCGAGCAGCTCGAGAGCATCCACACGGGCCGCCGCGGCAAGCTCTGGGTCCTGACGAAGTACCTGAACGTCGTCCCCTACGGGACGACGAACGGCACGACGGCCGTCGGCGTGGAGGCGGCCGCGCGGATGTTCTTCAACAAGCCGGCCAAGAACCTCACGCTCGCCGAGTCGGCGCTGCTCGCCGGCCTGCCGCAGGCCCCGAGCTCCTACAACCCGTTCTACGCGCCCGAGCGGGCGAAGGCGCGCCGCAACGACGTGCTGCGCCGGATGGCCAAGCAGCACATGATCAGCTCGGAGTCGGCGCGTGCCGCACAGGCCGAGCCGCTCGGCGTCACGCCGGGCAACCGGTTCTACACGCAGCGCCGCGAGAGCTTCTTCTTCGACTACGTCAGGCAGGAGCTCATCGATCGCTACGGCGTGGCGGAGGTCCGCCGCGGCGGCCTGAAGGTCCGCACGACGATCGACCTCAAGCTCCAGCAGGCTGCGCGCAAATCGATCCGCGACACGCTGACGTTCGCCGATGCGCCCTCCTCCGCGATCGTCACGATCGACCCGCGCAACGGCTACATCCGTGCCATGGCGTCCTCGTCGGACTACGGGCGCTCGAAGTTCAACCTCGCGGCGCAGGGACATCGCCAGCCGGGGTCGACCTTCAAGGTCATGGGCCTCATGGCGGCGCTCGACCTGGGTGTCAGCCCGTCGACGCAGTACACCTCGCGCCCACTGGACTTCACCGACCCGAAGTGGGGCCCGATCAAGGTCAAGACGTACTCCAACTCCTACAAGGGCCGCATCAGCCTCCTCAGCGCGACGCTGGCCTCCGACAACTCCGTCTACCAGCAGCTCGGGCTCGACATCGGTCCGGACAAGGTGAAGGCGGCCGCACGGCGGATGGGGATCAAGAGCAAGCTCAACGGCTACCCGAGCGAGATCCTCGGAGGCCTGGAGAACGGCGTGTCCCCGCTGGAGATGGCCAACGCCTACGCGACGATCGCCTCCGGCGGCTGGCGCAACCGGCCCAAGGCCATCACGCAGGTGCGCTTCGCGGACGGCCGGGTCAGCAACTGGGGCAAGCCCGCTCGTCACAAGGCGTTCCGCGACGGCGTCACCTACGAGGCGACGAAGATCCTCGAGCAGAACATGAAGAGCGGCACCGGCACCGGCGCGCAGATCGGCTGTCCGGCGGCCGGCAAGACGGGCACGACCGACGAGAACACCGACGCGTGGTTCGTCGGGTTCACGCCCAATCTCACCACGGCGGTATGGGTCGGCTACCCGGGCCAGCGGGTGCCGATGAACCCGCCGACGACGCCGATCAGCGTCGCCGGCGGCACCTACCCGGCGACCATCTGGGGCAAGTACATGAAGGTCGCCAAGAAGGGGTGCGGGGACTTCCGCAAGCCCAAGCAGCCGTTCCAGTCCAAGCCGTTCACGGGCAAGTACCAGCAGATCCTCCCGGAGCCCAAGGAGCAGGAGAAGGACAAGGACTCCAAGGACAAGGACAAGGACAAGGACAAGAAGGGCGACACGACCGAGGAGTCTCCGCCCACCGGGGGCGCGGAGCCCCAGCCAACCCAGCAGCAGCCGCAGGGCGGGGCCCCGCCCCAGCAGGGCCAGCAGCCCGCGACGCCGCAGGACCAGGGTGGCGGCGTCGATCCGGCCAACTACCAGTCGCCCGGCTGATGGGGCTACCCTCCTCTCTGTGAGCAAGGAAGAGAAGGTCGAGTTCGAGGGCGAGGTCGTCGAGGCACTCCCGAACGCGATGTTCCGGGTCAAGCTCGACAACGACCACATGGTCCTTGGCCATGTCGCCGGCAAGATGCGCCGCCATCGGATTCGCATCCTGCCCGGCGATCGCGTTCGCGTCGAGCTGTCTCCGTACGACCTCGACCGAGCTCGCGTCATCTACCGCTATCGGTAGCCGCGGCCTGAGCGTGGACGAGTTCGCGCTCATCGCCGCCGCCCGAGACATCTTCGGGACCCGCTCGGACCGCGTGCTGCGCGGCAGCGGCGACGACGCCGCGGTCGTCCGCGCTCGCGCGGTCAGCGTGACCTCGGTCGACGCGATGGTCGACGGGGTCCACTTCCGCCTGGGCACGACGGCGTCCCCGGAGGACGCCGGTCACCGTGCGCTCGCGGCCGCGCTCTCCGATCTCGCCGCCATGGGCGCCGAGCCGGGCGAGGCGTACGTCATCCTCGGCCTGCCGACGGAGCTGGGCGAGGAGGACGTCCTCGGCGTCGCGCGCGGCATGGAGTCGCTCGCCTCGCGCACCGGGACGACCGTGGTCGGCGGCGACATCACCGCCGCGCCGGCCCTCACCATCGCGGTCACCGTCGTCGGATGGGCCGACGCTCCCGAGGAGCTCGTCGGCCGTGACGGCGCGCGACCGGGGGACCTCATCGGCGTCACCGGCCCGCTGGGCGCTTCGGCCGCGGGCCTCGCGCTCCTGGACGGACGCGTCCACGAGGCCCCACGTGAGGCAGACGCGCTGCGCCGTGCGCACCTGCGGCCGGAGCCGCGGCTGCGTGAAGGGCGCGCACTCGCACGCGCCGGCGCCCACGCGCTGATCGACCTCTCCGACGGGCTCGCCTCGGATGCCGACCACGTGGCGAAGGCGAGCGGCGTCCTCCTCGACGTCGACCTGGAGGCGCTGCCGCTCGCGCCCGGCGTGGCCGAGGTCGCAGACGCGATCGGCGTCGAGCCGTGGGAGCTCGCCGCCGCCGGCGGCGAGGACTACGAGCTCTGCTGTTGCGTGGCGGTCGCCGATCGTGCCGCGGCGGAGGCCGCCGCGCCCGGGGTGGCGTGGATCGGGACCGTCAGCGCCGGTGCCGCTCGGGCCCGGCTTGCGGACCGCTCGGGCGAGCGTGCCGGGCGGGGGTACGCGCACCGCTGAGGTCGTGTGCCCTGATCGCGGAGGCGATCGCGCGCCGACCGCGCCGCAGCATGGCGTCGGCGACCGCCTGCGGGTCGACGACGTAGTCGTCACGGGCGACGGCGCCCTTCAGATCCTGGAGTCGCATGTGCGGCTCGCATCGGCCGGAGGACCGAGTACTTGAACCGGATCGACGCTCGGCTGGCCGAAGTGCCCTCTCTGTGACGTTCATCGCGTGCGCGCCGCCCCGAGGGCCTGCGCGTCGGTCAGCCGAGCGAAGACGATGATGCGCTTGGCCGCGCTGTAGAGCGGATGGCAGGCGGAGAGGACCAGGCGGTCGTAGCGCACGCGGTTGACCACCCAGAGGGCCGTCGGCTTGACGATCTGCAGGCGCTCGACGGTGTAGGTGAAGCGCCCGTACGGCATCGTCACGATGACCCGGTTGCCCCTCTTGAGCTGGTCGACGTGGCGGAACGGCGCGCCGTACGTCGTCCTGTGGCCGGCGATCCCCGTCGTCCCGCCCGCGCCCGGGAAGGGCGTCTGCTCGTAGATGCCGGGACCCTTGCGCAGGTCGCCGCTGTCCGTCCCGTTGACGACCACGTAGCTCGCGCCGATGCGAGGGATGCGGATGCGCCCGACGGCCTGCCCGTCCTTCGCGCGGCGCCGCAGTGAGCGCGCGAGGAAGGCGAGTCGCTTGCTGTCGTCGGGCAGCGCCTTGAGCGCGCGGCGCTCGATCGGCGGGAGCGGCGCGGCCTCGAGCTTCTCGAGCTGGCCGCCGAGCTTGCCCTGGTTGATCCGCCCGTACATCGCCGAGACGGGCTCCTGCCAGATGACGGTGAGCCCGGCGTCCAGGAGCATGAGTCCGCCGGCGATGATGAGGACGGTCGAGACGATCCTGATGACGCGCCGGACCATGGCGTCAATGGCGCAGGCTCGACTCCACGCCGCCGAGCGACCCAGGGCCCGCATAGCCATGGGGGCCGCGCACGCTCGGCGAGTCGGGCGGCAGCTCGACGCGCAGGCGCCCGCGCCAGGCGATCGCCGCGGCTCCCGCGGCGCAGCTCGCCACGACGCTCCACAGCACCCAGCTCAGCGGCGACGCGTGCCCGCCCGCGACGACAAGGAGCGAGAACCAGGCGGTGTCGACGAGTCCCAGGCCGAACTCGCTCATCACCACGGCGAGCACGACGAGCGCCGGCGCGAGGCCGAGCGCGATGATCCCCAGGCCGACGGCGCGGCGCGGCCGCAGCTCGGGGAGCAGGGAGAAGAGCCAGAGGTGCAGCGCGGGAAGCAGGAAGGCCGCAGCGTAGGGGTTCCCCACCAAGATGAGCGCCGCTACCACGCAGAGCACGAGGATGACCGCGCACGGCGCCGCCGCGCCCGCCGGATCCGCGGCGTCGCCACCGAGCGCGCGCAGCGCGATCGGACGACCGACCAGCCAGCCGAGCACGGCGACGAGGACGACGGCGGCGAGACCGGCGGGCTGCGGCGCCAGCGCGTCGGGCGGGACGGGACCGGACGGTGCATCGATGAGCCCGACGAGCCCGAGGCCCCGAGCGAACGCGGCGGCGAGCACGAGGGGCAGCGCGCCGGCGGCGATCCACGGCAGCCACGCGCCGGGGGACTCGTGCCGGCGGCGCACGCGCGCGAGCGCGTCGACCATCGCCACGAAGGGCGCAAGGATGAGCGCGCCGACGAGCAGCCGGACGGCCCAGCCGGGAACGACCTTGCGCTGCACGACGAGCTCGGCCGGCGCCACGCCCGGGAGCGGCGGCCCGTTGTCGAGCGCCGTGACCGCGCGGAGCGCCGCGCTGCCGAACGACTGCAGCCGCGCCTCGGAGACGCGCGCCCCGGCCGCCGGGCCGCGCTCTCCCGTCGCGGAGAGCAGCACGGCCGGCACGCCGTGATCGTTCAGCGGGCCCTGCTCGGTGAGCGTCGCCGGCGCCGCGAAGTGGACTGCCTGGACCAGCGCGCGCGGCGTGCCCGCATCGCTGCCGAGCTCCGCCCGCAGCGCCTCCTCCACGGTGCGCGTCAGGCGCAGCGGAGCCATGCCCAGGTCGTCCGACCAACCCACCACGAACGGTCTACGCGTCCGCTGCGAGGCGAGGTCCCCGAGCACGATCGCCGCCTCCGGAGACTCGTCGCCGAGGAGGGCGGAGAGATCGCGCGTGCCCGTCGTGCCCGCCGAGCCGGTCGTGGAGACAAGCGTGAGCGTCCGCTGGGTGCGGCGCGGGGCGCCGAACACGCGCGCCAGTTCCAGCAGCCCCTCGGTGGCGGAGAGCTCGGCGACCGATCCGGGCGCGGACGCGTCGCGGTGGGCGACGAGGACGATGCGCCCGTCGAGCGTCCCCCGGCGCTCGGCGACGACGGTCCGCAGCGAGCGCTCTCCCTCGACCGTCGCCTCCCTGCTCGTCCGCGTCCGCACGTCGAAGCCCAGCGAGCGCAGCTCGTCGGCGACGTGGACGGCGAGCTGCTCGTCGCCCGCGCCGCCCGCACGGCGGTCAGGGAAGTCCCTCGCAAGCTCCCGGAGGTCCTGCCATGCGCGGTCGCCGTCGAACGCGATCGGCGCCAGCGTCGTGCCGACGGCGCGCGGCTGGTCCCGGAGCGAGAACGCGAGCACGATGAGCGCCAGGAGCGCGGGGATCAGCGCCGCGCGGTAGATCCGCGGGTCGAGCATTGCGCGTTGACACACTATTGGCGATGCCCGACCGTGCCCCTCGCATCCTGCTCGTCGACGACGAGGACTCCATCCAGACGCTCTTGTCCTATCCGCTGCGCAAGGACGGCTACGAGGTCGTGCAGGCCTCGGACGGCGGCGAGGCGCTGGAGCGCTTCTCGGAGGGCGCCTTCGACCTCGTGGTGCTCGACGTGATGATGCCCCGCCTCGACGGCCTCGAGACCTGCCGGCGCCTTCGCGCGACCTCGACCGTTCCCATCATCATGCTCACAGCCAAGGCGGAGGAGATCGACAAGGTGCTCGGGCTGGAGCTGGGGGCGGACGACTACATCACCAAGCCGTTCTCGATGCATGAGTTCCGCAGCCGCGTGAAGGCGGCGCTCCGGCGGGCCGGGATGAGCCGCGCCGCCGACGCTCCCGACGGCGAGTCGCCGATCGAGGTCGGCGAGCTGCGCGTCGAGCCGTCGAAGCGCACCGTCACCGTCCGCGGCCAGCGCGTCGACCTCACGTTCGTCGAGTTCGAGATCCTCGTCGCGCTTGCCGGCGATCCGGGCCGCGTGTTCTCGCGCGAGGCGCTGCTCACCCGCATCTGGGGGGACTCCGCCTATCGGGATCCGCGCACGATCGACGTGCACATCCGCCACCTGCGCGAGAAGCTCGAGCTGGATGCCAAGCGCCCGGACTACCTGTTCACGGTCCGCGGCGTCGGGTACCGCTTCCGCGACGAGCCCGAGCAGGGCCCTTCTGGTTGAGCGATGCGGTGGCGATCGATCAGGACGCGGCTGACGCTGCTGTTCTTCGCGATCACGGTCGCCGCGGTCGGCTTCGTCTACGTGTACATCACGCCGCAGCTCGAGTCCTCGCTGCTGTCGGAGAAGCTGCACTCGCTGGAGTCCTCGGCGAACACGTACTCCGGGCGCCTGAACAACCCGTTCGACCTCTCCGAGCGCGAGCTGAACTCGAGCGTGCGTCGGGCCGCCGAGCGGACAGCGACACGCGTGACGCTCCTGTCGGTGCGCAACGAGGACCCGCCCGAGACGTACGTCATCTCCGACTCCAACCAGGAGACCGACATCTCCGACGTGGAGTTCGCGCCGCTGGCGGACCAGGCCGTCGCCGACCGCAAGGTCGTGACCGGCACGGCCCACTCCGACGACGGGGCGCTCGGGCAGGCGGCCAAGCCCCTGTTCAGCGGCAAGCGGGTGCGCCGGGTGGTCGTGTTCTCGTCGCCGCTCGCCGACGTCGCCGACAACGTCGCGGTCATCCGGCGCCAGATCCTGGTCGCCGGCGGCCTGGGCCTCCTGTTCGCCCTGATCGCCAGCACCCTCGTCG
>Ga0081539_10002310_pt1 | contig 27502 bp, 22 predicted proteins | sample TabmetS4T2R2_FD_71023 | JGI IMG/M metagenome (GOLD analysis project Ga0081539, IMG submission 71023) | Tabebuia heterophylla rhizosphere microbial communities from the University of Puerto Rico - S4T2R2 | ecosystem: Host-associated > Plants > Roots > Rhizosphere ...
CCCGAGCAGCGCCCCCCCGAGGTCGAAAACGACGCTTACACGGGGGCCGAGCACGCGGAGGAAGGAGGAATAAAAGGAGTGCGTGCGCGCGCCCCCGCCGACGTCGGCGCGGTCGCGGTAGAGGCAGGAGTGTATGTGGACTTCGAGCGGCGGGTCGGCCTCGCCCGCGACTTTGCGCCCGGCGAGGTCAACCTCGACCATGTGCTCGGCGCGGGTCACCAGCCGGAGGCTGCGGCGCGGCGTGATGAAAAACGTCTCCGCCCCGGGCGGGCGCGCGCTGAAATGGCCGAACGCCTCGACGAGACCCCGGTGCGAAAGGATGCGGCAGGCCGTCAGAATCTTCTGGCGGAGTTCGCGTTGTGCGGCCACGGTTTAATTTCCCCTTCCAACAATATCCCGCCCGGTTAACCACTGCGGTCGGGGTCTAGGCCGCACCCGGAGAGAAAGTTGTTGACTTTATTTCAGCCCGGCGTAAAATCCTGCTGCCAATTTGGTCTTTTGTTTTATTGGTCTGACATTTCAAAGTTACAACCTAATCGTAATCAAATCTCGGGTCAAGAGCCAAGGGCTTCTCCCGATCAGTGAAGATGGGCGGCCTTCCTGAGGAAGATCGCCCCGCCCTGAGACGGCCCTTCCGCCGGCCCGCGCGGGCCGGCGTCGGCGCGGAACACACTCTCCCCATTCAGGTCAGACCAGCTCGCCAGCCTAAGGAGCACTCTCATGCGTAACCCCCGCCTGCTCGCTCTCGCCTTCGTCGGTCTCCTTCTGTACGCCGCCCCCGCGCTCGGCCAAGGAACCAGCGGCACGCTCTCCGGCACCGTCACCGACTCGCAAGGGGCGGTTGTCCCCGGCGCCACCGTCACCGTCAAGAACACGGAGACGGGGCAGCAGCGTCAGGCGCAGAGCAACGAGAGCGGCGGGTATCGCGTCGTCGGCCTCCCACCCGGCTCTTACGAGGTGCGCGTCGAGCGCCAGGGGTTCAACGCCGAGGTGCGGAAGGTGAAGCTCACCGTGGCCGAGGACGCCGTCCTCGACGTGCCGCTCGCGGTCGGCGGGGTCGCCGAGTCGGTGGTCGTCACCGGCGGCGGAGCGGCACAGGTCGAGACGGCCAACTCGACCTTAAGCGCTGTCGTGGACGACAAGAAGATTCGCGACCTCCCGCTCAACGGGCGCGACATGGCGCAGCTCGTCCTCCTCCAGCCCGGCGTGGTCAACAGCCGCGCGAGCACGCAATCGGCCAACACCGGGCGCGGCACGCGCTTCTCGGTCTCGGGCGCGCGCCCCAGCCAGAACCTCTTCCAGCTCGACGGGACGACCCTCAACGACGCCCTCAACAACACGCCGGGCAGCGCACAGGGGCTGCTCGTCGGCGTCGAGACCGTCAAAGAGTTCAGGGTGCTCACCAACAGCTACAGCGCCGAGTACGGTCGCGCCGCCGGCGGCGTCTTCCTCGCCGTCACCAAGTCCGGCACAAACACCCTCGCGGGGTCGGCCTTCGAGTTCCTGCGCAACGACAACCTCGACGCGCGCAACTTCTTCGACAACCGGAAGCCCGAGTTCCGGCGCAACCAGTTCGGCTTCACCCTCGGCGGCCCCGTCGTCAAGAACAAGACCTTCTTCTTCGGCAGCTACGAGGGCTTGCGCGAGTTCAAGGGCATCACGAGCGTCTCGGTCGTCCCCGACGACAACGCACGCCTCGGCAGGCTACCTGACCCGACCGATCCCTGCAACAAAACCATCACCATCGCCGTTGACCAGCGCAGCCAGCCCTTACTGGGCCTCTTCCCAACTCCCAACAGCGGGCGCATCCTCGACGCGCGCGGCTGCCCGACGGGGACGGCGCAGTTCAGCGGGGTGACAAACCGCGTCTCGCGCGACGACTTCTTCACAGTCCGCGTGGATCACACGCTCTCAAACTCCGACTCGCTCTTCGTCAGATACCTGCTCGACGACTCCGACCAAGTGATCCCGCGCTTCTTCCCGCAGTTCCCGAACCAAGCCGTCAACCGCAAGCAGGTCGTCACCATCGAGGAGCGCAAGATAATCAACTCCAGCCTAGTGAACGAGGCGCGCTTCGGCTTCAACCGCAGCACGCCAGCCGAACTCGTCCCCGTGCCCGCGAGCAGCGTCGAGTTCATCGCCGGGCGCGGCCTCGGCGAGTTGAACGTGACGGGGCTGACGCCCGTCGGCACCGACCGCACCAACCCGAAGCTCTTCTTTCAGAACAATTTTCAGTTCGTGGACAACCTCGCCTACGTGCGCGGCGGCCACAGCATGAAGATGGGCTTCGCGCTCGACTACTTCCAGTTCAACGGGCGGTCGGAGTCGCGCACGCGCGGGCGCCTCCGCTTCCGCAGCCTCACCGACCTGCTGCGCTTCCGCGTCCGCGACCTCGAAGGGTCGAGCATCACCTCAGACTTCTCTCGCAGCTTCCGCCAGCAGCTCTGGGGCTTCTACTTTCAGGACGACTACAAGTTCAACCGCCGGCTCACGCTCAACCTCGGCCTGCGCTACGAATTCGCGACCTCGCCCACGGAGACGCACGGTCGCATCGGAAACCTGCGTGACGTGACCGACCGGGCGGTGACGGTCGGCGAGCCGTTCTTCGAGCCGACCCGGAAGGCTTTCGCGCCGCGCGTCGGCTTCGCCTACGACCTCTTCGGCGACGGGAAGACGGCGCTGCGCGGCGGCTTCGGCATCTTCCAAGACCACCCGCTCTTTAACGTTTACCGCAGCGCGGCCTTCGGCTCGCTGCCCTTCATCCTGACCTCACGGCTTGCCGCGGCACAGGTCACGGCCTTGCCGGTCTCGCCCACGCTCTTCACGACGGGCACGCTCTCCACAGAAGCCGTCGAGTTCCATATGCGCCCGAGCTACGTCATGCAGTACAACCTGAACGTGCAGCGCGAGGTGGCCTCGGGGACGGTGGTCACGGCGGCCTACGTCGGCTCGCGCGGCGTCAACCTCTTCGGGCAGGGCGACACCAACACGTCCGTCGAGACGACGCGCGCGGGCCGCCCATACCTGCTCGACGTGATAGTCGCGCGGACGGGGCTGGCGGCCAACTCCACATGGCACCCGCGCTACTCCGTGGCCGCGGCGCGGAAGCGGAAAGTTTGAACGGGGGGCGAGCGCTTCCCCGGTCGGTTTCAAGTGGTGGCGAGCGTCGTCGCTCGCCCGAAACAGGTCGCCGCCGTCACGGCGGCGTCACACTCCCATCCTGCTTCTCTTTGGAGGTTGTTATGCGCAAAGAGCTTCTCCGAGCTTTCGTGTTGGCGGCGGCAGTGGCGACCGTCATCCTCTTCAGCGGCCACGCGGCCTTCGCACAGGCTGTGGCCGACCTGTCCGGCTTGACGAAGGACAGTTCCGGCGCGGTCGTCCCCAACGTCACGGTCACGGCCCGCAACACCGCGACCAACCTGACGAGGGAGACCCGCAGCGACGGCGAAGGGCGCTACGCCTTTCCGAGCCTGCCCATCGGCGACTACGAGGTCACAGCCAGCTTCACCGGATTCCAGACCACGAAGCTCAACGCCCAGTTGACGGTCGGCCAGAAGGCCGAGCTGGATATCATCCTCAATGCCGCCAGCATCACCGAGAGCATCGTCGTGGAGGCCGGCGGGCAGCGGCTGACCCCCGACACCGAGACTTCGACGCTCGGCCAGCTCGTCAACCGGCAGCAGGTCGAGAACCTGCCGCTCAACGGGCGCGACTTCTCGCAACTCGTCCTGCTCCAGCCCGGCACCGTGCGCGCCCAGAGCGATCAGGGCGACATCCTCAGCGGCAAGGGCGCGAAGATTTCCGTCCACGGCGCACGCACCTCCGAGAACTCCTACCTCCTCGACGGCACCGACATCCTCGACGCGCTCGGTCGCAACGCCGCCGGCGCCCAAGGACTCGTCAGCGGCATCGAATCGGTGCAGGAGTTCACCGTCCTGACGAACACCTACAGCGCCGAATACGGTCGGGCCGCCGGCGGCGTCTTCAACATCGCCACACGCTCCGGGTCGAACAGCTTCCACGGCTCGGCCTTCGAGTACCACCGCAACAGCGCGCTCGACGCGCGCAACTTCTTCGACGCCGCGAAGCCGCCGCTCAAGCGCAACCAGTTCGGCTTCTCCGCCGGCGGCCCGCTCGTCAAAAACAAGCTCTTCCTCTTCGGCACCTACGAGGGCTTCCGCGAGCGTCTGGGGATTACCGACTTCCAGCTCGTGCCGAGTCTGGCGGCGCGGCGCGGCGCCTTCCTCCCCGCCGGCGCGACCATCAGCCCGGCTGTGCTCCCCTATCTGGCGCTCATCCCGCTGCCGACCACCGACAACCCCACGGGCGAGAAGGCCGTCTTCCAAGGCCAGTTCACGCAGCCCTCCAACGCCGACACCTACAACGTCCGGGGCGACTACAACTTCACCAAGCACGACTCGCTCTTCGTCCGCTACACGCAGAGCGACTCCGACGTCCGCTTCATCAACGCGGAAATCTTCTCCGCCTTCCCCAACGTGGGGACGAACGAGCAGAGGTTCTTCACCATCGCCCACACGAGAGTCTTCACCGGCAACGTCGTCAACAGCCTCCGCTACGCGCGCAACCACACGTTCCCTAGCGAGCGGCCCGACCCCGTTGACCCCAACAGCAGTCTCGCCTTCGCCCCCGGCGAGCAGATCGTCGGCACCATCAACATCAGCGGCTTCAAGCGCTTCGGCTCCGACCGCAACACGCCGCGCAGCTTCCGCCAGAACCTCGACCAGATAGCCGACGACCTCGCGTGGGCGCGCGGCGCGCACTCGTTGAAGATGGGGGCCAACATCGAGCACTTCGACATCCTCGGCGTCTCCTCCTCGCGCAACCGCGGCGAGTTCACCATCAACACCTTCTCCGACTTCCTCCGTGGGCGCTCGGCCAACTTCGTCGGCCTCGACCCGACGCAGAACGATGTGGTACGCCACCACCGGCAGGTGCTCGCCGGCCTCTACCTTCAAGACGACTGGAAGGCGCGCCCCAACCTGACCTTGAACCTCGGCCTGCGCTACGAGTTCATCACCGTACCCAAAGAGGCCAACGGGAAGGTGACCAACGTGCGCCACCCGATGGACCCGACCGTGACGGTCGGCGGCCAACTCTTCCGCAACCCCAGCCTGAAGGACTTCGCCCCGCGCGTCGGCTTCGCCTACAGCCCGCGCTTCAAGGGCGGCCTCCTCGGCGCTCTGTTCGGCGCGCCGGGCGAGACCTCCATCCGCGCCGGCTTCGGCATCTTCTACGACCAACTGCTCTACTCGACCTACGGCAACATGACCTTCAAGCACTCGCCGTTCTTCAAGCAGATTAGGATTAACAACGCACCCTTCCCCAACGTCGCCCCGCTCATCGCCAGCGGCGTCGGCCAGATTGACACCTTCGCCCTCGACTTCGACGCCCAGCCGACCTACGTCGAGCAGTACAACCTCAACGTCCAGCGCAGCTTCTCGTCGAAGCTGGTCGTCACGGCGGCTTACGTCGGCTCGCGCGGCATACACCTCTGGCGCGAGGCCGACTTCAACACGGCCATCCCGCTCGACGACACGGGCACGCGCTTCGCCCCCATCCCGGCCAATCAAGTCCGCCGGCGCAACCCGAACTTCGCCAACATCCGTTTCAAGACGCCCGACGCCCAGTCGTTCTACAACGCTTTGCAGCTCGGCGTCATGTCGCGGCTTGGCCGCGGGTTCCAAGCGCAGCTCTCCTACACCTACGCCAAGTCCATTGACGACCAGTCAAGCTCGCTCGGGCGCAACGAGTTCGGCAACGGGCAGGCGCGCACCATAGACCCCTACAACAAGCGACTGAACCGCGCCCTCTCCGATTTCGACGTGCGCCACGCGCTCTCTTTGAACTTCGTCTACGACCTGCCCTTCGGCAAGGGGCAGACCCACGCGAGTGATGCCGGCGGTCTCAAGGGCCTTCTGATTTCGGGCTGGCAGTTGAGCGGCATCCTCGCCGCGCAGACCGGCATCCCCGTCTCGCCCATCTTCACCTTCGATCAAGACCGCGACGGGACGACCGACAACGAGCAGCGCCCGAACCTCGCGCCGGGCGTCACCCGCATCCGCCGCGTCAGCCGCACGCAGCTCTTCGACCCGAACGTCTTCGTCCTGCCGCCGGTCGGCACGCGCGGGACGGTCGGGCGCAACGTCATCGCCGGCCCCGGCCTCTTCACCTTCGACCCGGCCATCGTCAAGAGCTTCTACCTGTCGGGCGACCGCACGCGCTCGCTCCAGTTCAGGACGGAGATTTTCAACGCCTTCAACCGCGCGAACTTCGCCATCCCCGACGTGTCGAACCTGACGATCTTCAACGACCCGACGACCCGTAACCCGACCGCCGGGCAGATTACACGGACGAGCACGCCGAGCCGCCAGATTCAGTTTGCCCTGAGGTTCACCTTCTAGGCCGCGCCGGCACGACCATTCAAGAGGAGATAGAAGACATGGGAAGCAGAGACTTGCGAAGCTGGATAGCCGAGGTCGAGCGCCTCGGCGAGCTGAAGAGGATTAACGGGGCCGACTGGGACGTCGAGATCGGCGCGATCACAGAATTGGGACACCACCGGGGCGAGAAAAGCTCTGCCCTCTTGTTCGACCAGATTAAGGGCTACCCCGAGGGCTACCGCGTGCTCTCGAACACGCTCAACACGGTCAAGCGCATCGCCATGACCATCCACATGGACACCAACTACACCCGCCTCGAGTTCGTCAAAGACATCAAGCGGCACATCACCGAGGTCAACTACATCAAGCCCGAAGTGGTCAAGGACGGCCCCGTCATGGAGAACGTCTTCGAGGGTAAAGAGATTGACATGTGGAAGTTCCCGGCGCCGAAGTGGCACGAGCTTGACGGCGGGCGCTACATCGGCACAGGCTCTGTGGACATCACGCGCGACCCCGACGAGGGCTGGGTCAACCTCGGCACCTACCGCGTGATGATTCACAATGAGGACACGCTCGGCTTCTACATCTCGCCCGGCAAGCAGGGGCGCATCATGCGCGAGAAGTATTACGCCAAGGGCGAGCCGTGCAAGGTCGCCGTCTCCTTCGGCCAAGACCCGCTCATCTATCTGGCGGGCGGCATCGAGCTGCCGCGCGGCCTCTCCGAGTACGACTGGGTCGGCGGACTGCAAGGCGCGCCCGTCCCCGTCATCATGGGCGAGTATTCGGGCCTTCCCATCCCGGCCACCGCCGAGATCGTCGTCGAGTGCGAGTCCATCCCCGGCCAAGACATGGACGAGGGGCCGTTCGGCGAGTGGACGGGCTACTACGCCAGCTCGCAGCGCGCCGAGCCGATTATGAAGGTCAAGCGGCTCTACCACCGCAACGACCCGATCATCCTCGGCGCGCCCCCGACCCGTCCCCCCTGCGAGTTCAACTACATGCGCGGCTTCATGCGCTCGGCGCTCATCTGGCAGCAGATGGAGGCCGCGGGCGTCCCCGACGTGACCGGCGTCTGGTGTCACGAGGCGGGCGGCGCGCGCCTCCTCACGGTCGTCTCCATCAAGCAGCGCTATCCGGGCCACGCGCGCCAGGCCGGGATGGTCGCCGCCTACTGCCACGCCGGCGGCTACCTCGGTCGCTACGTCGTCGTCGTTGACGACGACATTGACGTGACCGACACGAACGACGTGCTGTGGGCCATGTCCACGCGCTCGAACCCCGAAATTGACATCGAGATCATCCGGCGCAGTTGGAGCGGGCCGCTCGACCCCATCATCCCGAAGGGGCAGAAGGGGCACAGCTCGCGCGCCGTCATAGACGCCTGCCGCCCCTACGAGTGGATGAAGGATTTCCCGCCCGTCGCCGAGTCAAGCCCCGAGGTGCGCCGCGCGGCGGAAGAGAAGTGGGGCAAACTCCTCGACGAGTGAGCCGATTGCGGAATGCGGATTTCGGATTGCGGATTTAAGAAAGCGCGGCGGCGTTCTTCTTTTCAATCCGCATTCCGCATTCCGCAATCGAATGGAGGGATGGATGATAACCAGAATGATTTACGTCAAGGTCGCGCCCGAGCAGATCGAGGAGGCGCTCGAAGACTGGAAGCGCGTCTGCGCGCCGCTCATGATTTCGCAGCCGGGCTGCCTCTCCGAGGAGCTGCTCGAGTGCAACGAGCACCCGGACGAGTTCATCTCCCTCTCGCGCTGGGAGAGCGTGGAGGCCATCAACACTTACCGCACGAGCGAGGCCCACGAGCGTATCAAGCACGGCACGCGCGGCATCAAGGCCGAAGTGACGGTCAAGACTTACAGGGTGATGGGTTAGCGGCGGAGGGACGCCGGAGAAGCGCTCAGAGTCATGGTCGAACAGGCGCAGACGGTCGGGCCGGAGGCGAGGGAGGCGGCGCGCGAGGTCGTCGCGGAGCGCGCCGAGACGGCGGGGCAGGTGGAAGCCCCCGCCGGGGGCGAGACCTCCTGGCGGACTTTCGCCGGGCGCGTCCTGTGCGTCGTCGTGCCCCTGTGCCTCTGGTTCGCCCCGCTCGACCTCGACCCGCAGGTCAAGCACGCGCTCGCCGTCACCTCCTTCATGATCATCGCCTGGATTACGGAGGCGCTGGCGCACGCGCTGACGGGCCTCGTCGGCTGCTTCCTCTTCTGGGCGCTGAAGGTCGTCCCCTTCAGCGCGGCCTTCGGCGGGTTCGCCGACGAGACGGCGTGGTTCCTCTTCGGCGCGATCCTCTTCGGGATGATGGCGACCAAGTCGGGACTCGCGCGCCGCCTCGCCTACCTCGTGATGATGAGAGTCGGCAACACCTACTCGCGCCTGCTGCTCGGCCTCATCCTCTCCGACTTCCTGCTGACCTTCCTCGTGCCGTCGGGGATCGCGCGGGTCGTCATCATGGCGGCCATCGCCGTGGGACTGGTCGAAGCCTTCGGCCTCAAGCCCGGCAGCAACGTCGGGCGCGGGATGTTCATCATCATCACCTACACCGCTGGCATCTTCGACAAGATGATCATCGCCGGCGCGGCCTCGATTACGGCGCGCGGCGGCATAGAGAAGTTCGGCCACGTGGAGGTCTTGTGGAGTCGCTGGTTTCTGGGCTATCTGCCGTGCAGCCTGATCACCATCTTCGTCGCGTGGCGGCTGACGCTCTGGCTCTTTCCGCCTGAGCGAACGGCGCTGCCGGGCGGTGCAGACTATTTGAAAGACGAGCTGAGAAAGATGGGGCGCTGGACTTATCTGGAGAAGAAGTCTCTCGTCCTGATGCTTCTAGCCATCGGGTTGTGGCTGACTGATATGTTTCATCACGTCTCGCCCGCCGTGGTCGGTCTCGGCGTCGGACTCTTCGCCGCACTGCCGCGCCTCGGCGTGCTCGACATGGAAGACCTCAAGCGCGTCAACTACCTGCCGGTCTTCTTCGTCGCGGCGGCGGTCAGCATGGGGCAGGTGCTCGCTTCGACGAAGGCGCTCGACGTTCTGACCAACACGATGTTCGCTTGGATGACCCCGCTCGTCACGGGCGGCGTCCTCTCGGCTCTGGTGCTCTACTGGACAGCGTTCGTCTATCACTTCTTCCTCGCCAGCGAAGTCTCTATGTTGGGCACGAGTATCCCGCTCTTGATGAACTTTGCCACGACGCGCGGGCTTGACCCTCTGGCCGTGGGAATGATTTGGACGTTCGCGTCGGGCGGCAAGATTTTCGTCTACCAGTCGGCGGTAATGATCGTCGGTTATTCCTACGGCTACTTTCAGGCGCGCGATATGCTGCGGGTCGGCTTGGCGTTGACCATTATCGAATCCGTCTTGTTGATTTTAATCGTGCCATTCTACTGGCCGCTCATCGGCATTTGAGGAGTTGAGGGAAGCATCAATCTCGACTTTTGAGAGGGGAATTTTTATCCGGTATGCGCGGACTCTTAGCCAAACTTGTCAACGGAGAAATCTCGCGCCGCAGTTTCACGGCGCGAATGCTGGGGATGGGCTTCGGCCTGATGACGGTCGAGTCAATCTTGGATACTGTCGCGGACGGGCAAGGGAGAAAGAAGAGCCAGACGAAACCAATGGAGGCGTTTCACCCTGAGTCGTTCAGCGAACAGACGCCTTACGAGCAGTGGATGGCAAAGGAGAATGTGCCCGTCCACAAAGGCTATCACATCCCGGACGTGCGCGCTCTTGAGACCAGAGAGTGGAAACGCTTCGGGACGAAGGGCGCGCTCATTGACTTGGAAGGCGCAGAGGCGACCGACGGCGCATACGTCCTTGAGATCGCGCCGGGTGCGACGACTCAGCCCGTGCGCTTCATGTTCGAGGAATCCGTCTTTGTCCTCGACGGTGAAGGCGAGACGACAGTCTGGCACGAAAGGAGGCCGAAGCAGACCTTCAAGTGGCAGAAGGGCGCGCTCTTCTCTTCGCCGTTGAACACTTGGCGTCAGTATCGGAACACGGGGAAGACAATCGCGCGCCTCGTCTCCGTGACAGACCTGCCGCTCACGATGGACCTCTACCACAGCGCGGATTTCATCTTCAACAACGATTTCGTCTTCCGCGACCGCTACGACAATCAGCCTGACTATTTCACGATCAACGAGTCGAAGATGAAGATCGCCGGAAGCGCGGCCACCTTCGGCGAGGGCGAGAAGGGCGCGGTCGGCGTGCTCGATACGGGCCTCATCCCGAACATCAACGAGCTACAACTCTTCACGGCGAAGGCGCGCGGCGCGAAGAACAAGAGCGCCGAGGTGATTCTTTCAGATAACTCGATGCAGTCGCACGTCTCGGAGTTCGAGGTCGGGACCTACAAGAAGGCGCACCGCCACGGCCCCGGCTCGCACGTGCTCGTGCTCGGCGGCGAGGGCTACAGTTTGATGTGGACGAACGTTCCGAAATATTCGGAGTCGCCGAAGCAGGTGCGAGTTGACTGGAAAGACGGGACGCTCTTTGTTCCACCCGACCGTTGGTTTCACCAACATTTTAACGCGGGCGCGACTCCGGCCAAGTATATGGCGACCACTTGGATCGGCGGCAAATACTGGGTCAAAGCCTTGGGCGGCGGCGGGCGCACACACCGCTTGAACACCATCAGCCACAAGCACGGCGGCAACATGATTGACTACGCGGACGAAGACCCGGCCATCCGCGCGATGTTCGAGGAAGAGTTGCGGAAGCACGGCGTCGAAGTCCGCATGCCGTCCAAGTCATAATCCGAGGGAGGGGGAATGAAGGACTGGGCTGAAAAATTCATGCGCGGCGGGGTCTCGCGGCGCGAGTTCGTCGAGCGCGCGGCGGCGGGCGGACTCAGCCTGTTAGCGACCGCCTCGCTGTTGGATGCGAAGGTGCGCGCCGAAGGGCGGGCCGCCGACGCGACCGTCCACGCGCACCACCACGACGACGAACACGTTCCCGGCCAGCCCGCTCACGCGCATTACGACCACGAACAACAGCATCAAGGCGGGCGGCGGCAGCGCCCCGCGGCCTCGACGCGGCGCACATGGAATCAGACGAACGTCAGCCCTTGGGAGGAGTGGCTCAAGCAGGAGGGACTTCCGGTCTATCGCGAGCATCACGTTGCAGACCTGCGCCGGGCCGGCCTCAAGCCGTGGAAGCGGCTCGGGCCGGGCGCGTCGGGCGCGTACATAGACCTCGTCGGCGGCGAGGGCGTCAACGTCGGCTACCTGTGCGAGCTTGCGCCCGGCGCCAGAACAGAGCCGCAGCGCTACCTCTTCGAGGAGGTGCTCTACGTCCTGACGGGCGAGGGCGAGAGCGTCGTCTGGAATCCCGGAAGCCGCGCGAAGCAGTCGGTCAGGTGGAAGGCCGGGAGCGTGCTCGCGCCGCCCTTGAACGTCTGGCGACAGCACGTCAACCGCGGCCCGTCGCCCGCGCGCTTCCTTGTGATGACGAACGCGCCCGTCGTCATAGACCTCTTCCACAACCTCGACTTCGTCTTCAACAACGACTACGCCTTCCGCGACCGCTACGACGGCGAGGCCGACTTCTTCGCCACCGGCCCCGAGCAGATTCATCACAAGAACACCAAGCCCGAAGAGAGCGAGCAGGCGCGGGGCGTGGACACTTGGGACGGCGGGTTCGTGCCCGACGCGCGCCAACTCGCCCTCTACGAGAGCCGCGAGCGCGGCTCCGGCAACTCGCGCATCGAGCTGCAACTGGCCGACAATACGATGCAGGCGCACATCTCGGAGTTTGAGGTCGGGACTTATAAGAAGGCACACCGCCACGGCCCCGGCTCGCACGTCGTAATGCTCAACGGGCGCGGCTACACGCTGATGTGGAAGGGTTCGCTGAAGTTCTCCGAGGCGAAAGACCCGGTGCGCATTGACTGGGTCGAGGGGAGTCTGTTCGTGCCGCCCGACGGGTGGTTCCACCAGCACTTCAACGCGGGCGACGAGCCGGCGCGCTACCTCGCGCCGACATGGGGCGGCGACGGCAAGTGGTTCATGCGCTCTCTGGGCGGCGGCGGGCGCACGCACCGGCTCGGCAAGACCAGCACGCGCAAAGGGGGTAACCTTATCGAGTATGAGGACGAAGACCCCGCGATTCGTGAAATCTACGTGGCCGAACTCAAGAAGAACGGCGTCGAGCTTCGCATGCCGTCGAAGGGGGAGAAGGGGAAATGAGAGAGCTGTTTGACGACCTGTTCACGGGCACGGTCTCGCGCCGGCGCTTTCTGGAGCGCGCCGCGGCTGCGGGCCTCGCGCTCCCGCTCGCCGGGGGCGGGCTGGCGGAGTCCGCCGCGGCGCAGGGCCGGAAGGACAAGAAGCAGACGCCGAAGCCGGCGGGCGTGCAGGAGGAGAACCCCGTCTACAGCCCGGCCAACATCGGCGGCGGCGGGCGCATCGAGCGCAACTTCTACCGCACTTGGACGAAGAACACGAAAGTCCCGAAGCTCGACGACCCCTACTCGGTCTATGACGTTTACACGCAGGAGGTGCTGTCGTGGCCCGAGATAGGCGGGCGCGGCCTCTACATCAACTTCACCGGCAACGTCCACATGGACGGCGTCATCTACGAAATCCCAGAGGGCAAGGCCCTAGAGCCGCGCCGGCACTTCTACGAGCAGGTCTTCATCGTGCTCAAGGGGCGCGGGCACAGTCTGTTCGGTTCGGGCAAGCGCAAGTCCAAAGTGGAGTGGGGCGAGGGCAGCCTCTTCGCCGGGCCGGTCAACGTCGCCTACCGCCACTTCAACGACGACCCAATAAAGCCTGCGCGCCTGCTCGCCATCACCTCGTTCCCCTTCATGCTTCAGGTCTTCGGCAACCTCGACCTCATCAACAACCTCGACTTCAACTTCACCGACCGCTACGACGACGAGGCGGACTACTTCTCCCGAACCGAGCGCGTGCGCAAGCGCTGGGACAAGACCAACTTCATTCGTGACATACGCACCGCCGAGGTCGTGCCTTGGCCCGAGCGCGGCGGCGAGAACGCCTCCATCTTCTGGGAGATGTCGGGCAACACCATCCTTGAGCCGCACATGTCCGAGTTCGAGGTGGGCGGCTACAAGCTCGGCCACCGACACCCCTACGAGGCCATCATCCTCACGCTCAACGGCAAGGGCTTCTCTCTGGCGGGGCAGAAGAGCCTCAAGGAGTCGGACACGCACAAGATTGACTGGAAGGCCGGCTCGCTCGTCTCGCCGCCCTACTTCTGGTATCACCAGCACTTCAACACCGGCAGCACGAAGGCGCGCTACTTCGCCATGACCGAGGGCGACTTCCCGAAGCGGCTCGGCATCCCGCTCCAAGTCGAGCAGATCGAGGCCGACCGTGAAGACCCGGAGATTAGAAGACGCTTCGAGCAGGAGTTGAAAAAGGCCACCGCCACCGCGCACCACGAAGCGGGGCACGAACACCACGACGGCGACGAACACGCGCACGGCGACGTAGGATACGAACACGCGCACGACGACCCTGACCGCCACGGCGACCGCGGCGGAATCATGTTCGTCCAGAACGACTGGCGGCGCAGCCGGCGCGGCTGAAAGAGAGGCACGGAGGTCGAGGGGTGAGGGAAGAGAAGCGTACGAGGCTGATTGTCGGCATCACGGGCGCGACGGGCACGGTCTTCGGCGTCCGCCTGCTCCAACTGCTCCACGGCTCGGGCGTCGAGACGCACCTCGTGATGAGCAAGTGGGGCGTGCGCACGCTCGCGCACGAGACGCCCTACACGCTCGAAGAGGTGCAGCGGCTGGCGACCTGCAACTACCAGCCCGGCGATCAGGGCGCGGCCATCTCCAGCGGCTCCTTCGTCACGCTCGGGATGGTCGTCGCGCCGTGCAGCATGCGGACGCTGGCGGCCATCGCGCAAGGGCAGGGCGACAACCTCATCCACCGCGCCGCCGACGTGGTGCTCAAGGAGCGCCGCCGCCTCGTCCTCGTCGTGCGCGAGTCGCCCTTAAACGAAATCCATCTCGAAAACATGCTGAAGCTCTCGCGCATGGGCGTCACTATCCTGCCGCCCGTGCCCGCCTTCTACAACCACCCGCAGACGCTCGACGAGATGGTGAGCCACGTCGCCATGCGCACCCTCGACCAGTTCGACCTACACCTCGACGTGGTCAATCGCTGGGACGGGCGCATGTCTGCGGCGGGCGCGCCGGTCTCCGACGAAGGCGAGGGGCGAAAAGATTCCTGAGTTGTAATGAGCCGCGCGGGCGGCGCGTTCGTGTAGAGAAAGTTGACGAAAGGCAGGTCAGTCTTTAATGAGTGAAGCGCTGGTGTCTGAGCCGGTCGGCTACGCTTGGCCGCAGGAGGGCAACTGCCGCGTGCCCTACTGGGTCTATCTCGACCGCAACGTTTACGAACTGGAGCAGGCGCGCATCTTCCGCGGCCCCGCATGGAACTACGTCGCGCTCGAAGCGGAGATTCCGCGCCCCGGCGACTACAAGACGACCTACGTCGGCGACACGCCCGTCATCGTCGCGCGCGACGATGAGGGGGTCGTTAACGCGATGGTCAACAAGTGCGCCCACCGCGGCACGACCGTCTGCCGCGAGACGCACGGCAACGCGCGCGACTTCACCTGCATTTACCACCAGTGGAACTACGACCTGCGTGGCAACCTCCGCGGCGTCCCCTTCCGCCGCGGCGTCATCGAGGGCGACCGGCGCGTGGGCGGCATGCCGCGGGAGTTCGACCTCGCGCAGAACGGCCTACGGCAACTCAAGGTCGAGACCGTCAACGGCGTCGTCTTCGCCTCGTTCGACCCGCGCGTGCCCCCCTTCCGCGAGTACCTCGGCGAGACGATGTGGTACTACTACGAGCGCGTCTTCGACGGACGCCCCCTGCGCTTCATCGGTCGCACACGCCAGCGGATGGCCTGCAACTGGAAGCTCGTCTTCGAGAACATCAAAGACCCCTACCACGCCACGCTGCTTCACGTCTTCCTCGTCACCTTCGGACTGTTCCGCGCCGACCAGAAGTCGAAGGTCGAGATGGACGAGACGGGGCGTCATGCCGTGCTCGTCTCACGCAAGGGCGAGCAGAAGGCTTCAGCCGGCACGGCCGACATCGCCAACTTGAAGGCCGACTACCAGCTCCACGACCCCTCGCTCCTCGACCGCCGGCACGAGTTCAAGGACGAGAACACCGTCGTCATGCAGACCATCTTCCCCAACCTCATCGTCCAGCAGCAGACGAACACGCTGGCGCTGCGCCAGATAGTCACGCGCGGCCCGCGCGAGATGGAGCTGGTCTGGGACTTCTTCGGCTACGAGGAGGACGACGAAGACATGCAACGCTACCGGCTCAAGCAGGCCAACCTGATGGGGCCGTCGGGGCTGGTCTCGATTGACGACGCCGAGGCGATGGAGATGTGCCAGCAGGGCCTAGAGGCCGAGGCGCAGGAGTGCGCGCTGGCCGAGCTGGGCGGGCGCGAGTGCGCGAACGAAGACCACATGGTCACCGAGAGCGCCATCCGCGGCTTCTACCGGTACTACCGCCGCGTGATGAACTTCGACTGAGACGGACGCTTGGAGGCAACTGGCTTGAACCTGAGGGACGTGAAAACCGAGGTCGAGGAACTGCTCGACGCCTACGTGCAGTGCCTCGACGACGGGCGCTACGAGGAGTGGCCCGACTTCTTCGTCGAAGAGAATCCCGTCTATCGCATCATCTCGCGCGAGAACCACGACCGCGGTCTCCATCTCGCCACGATGTCGTGCGAGAGCCGCGGCATGATGGAAGACCGCGTGGTCGCCATCCGCAACGCGGTCGTTTACTCGCCGCAGTACCTGCGCCACCTCGTCGGGGCGGTGCGCGTCACGGGGCAGGAGGGCGACGCCTACAAGATTCAGTCGAACTACGCCGTCTTCAACACGATGCGCAACGAGGAGACGCGCGTCTTCAACACGGGCCGCTACCTCGACGAGGTGGTCTTCGTCGGCGGCGCGCCGAAGTTCAGCCGGAAGGTCGTCGTCTACGACACGGTGCAGATACCGAGCATGCTGGTCATCCCCATCTGAGTTGGCCGAAAGGGTTCTCTTTCGCCGCGAGCGCGAGGCCAAACGAGCAGCCATGAGCCGGGAAGAGCTTCCACCACATTTTCAACCGGTCTGCAAGACCGAGGACGTGCCCGAGGACTTCGGGCGCAAGACGCGCCTCGGCGACCGCACCATCGCCGTCTTCCGCGTAGGCAGTTCGTTCTATGCCATTGACGACACCTGCACGCACGGGCAGGCGTCGCTCTCGGAAGGCTACGTCGAGGGGGAAGAGGTCGAGTGCCCACTGCACCAGGGCCGCTTCCACCTCCCGACGGGCCGCCCCGCGTGCCAGCCGGTGACGGAGCCTGTGCGCACCTACGCCGTCCGCGTCGCCGGCGGGGAGATTTACGTCGAACTGCCCGGCGACTAGGCGGGCGAAGGGTGGTCGCATTTCTCTCTCAAGATCAGCATGAGCAGACTCATCCCACGTCTTTCGTACGAACAGCTCGACCCCGAGCTGGCCGAGTTGCTGCGCCCGAAGGTTGAGCGGCTGAAGTACCTCGGCGAGTTCTTCCAGTGTACGGGCCACCAGCCGCGCGCACTCGCTTCGTTCCACCGCCTGACGGAAGACCTCAAGGAGGCGCTGCCGGACGAACTGACGGAACTGGTCGCGCTGACAATCGCCGCCGCTTTGGGGAACGCCTACGAGCGCGTCCAGCACGAGCGACTGTCGCTCAAGCTGGGCCTCGGCGAGCGTTGGGTGCGCGCGGTGCTCGCGCTCGACCCGGAGGCCGCGCCGGAACTCTCCGGCGCCGAACGACTGGCGCAGAGACTCGCGCTCGCCGTCGTCGAGCGGCGCGGGCGCGAGACGACGCCGGAGTTGGACGCGCTCGTCAGAGAGATAGGGCACGTGCAGGCGGTCGGCGTCCTGATGCTCGTCGGACGCTACGTGATGCACGCGCTCATCGCCAACTGCCTTGCGCTTGAGCCGCCGGTCGGCTCGCCGCTGGAGGAGAAAGTTTAGGATGGCACAGACGCCGCCGATATGGGTCAGCGAACAGGACGTGGTCGCCCTGTTGGACATGGGCGACGCCATCGCCGCGCTGGAGAAGGGGCTGCTCGCAGAGGCGCGGGGCGAGGCGCAGAACATGGTCAAGACCCATGCCGCGTGGGGCGGCGGCTCGACCCTGCACGCCATCGGCGCGACCTTCCCGGCGGAGGGCTTCGTCGGCACGAAGACTTGGGCGCACACAGAGGGCGGCGCGTGCCCTCTGCTCATCCTGTTCGACTCGGAGAACGGCTCGCTCAAGGCCATCATCGAAGCCTTCGCCCTCGGCCAGATGCGCACGGGCGGCGCCTCGGGCGTCGCCACGCGCTGGCTCGCCGCACCCGGCGCGGACGACTTCGCCGTCCTCGGCACGGGCAAGCAGGCCATCTCGCAGGTCGCGGCGGTGCTCGCGGTGCGCCCCGTCCGCCGCGTCCGCATCTACGGGCGCGACGAGACGAAGCGCGAACGTTTCGCCGAAAGAGTCCGCGAGGAGTTCGAGGTCGAGGCGTTGGCGGCGGGCAGCGTCGCCGAGGCGGTCGAAGGCGCTTCTATCATCACGGTCGTGACGCGTGCGACCGAGCCAGTCCTCCCGGCGGAGATGTTGGCGGCGGGCGCGCACGTCAACGCCGTCGGGGCCATCGTGCCGAGCCGCGCCGAACTGTCTCAGGACGTGCTCCGGCGTGCGAGTCGCGTCGTCTGCGACACCGTGCCCTCGGCGCAGAAGCTCTCGCGCGAGTTGATAGAGTTCTTCGGCCCGCCGGACTCCGAAGGATGGAGGCGCGTCGAGCCTCTGTCGTCAATCGTCGCGGCGCGCGAGGGTCGCCGGGCCGGAGACGACATCACGCTCTTCAAGTCGCTCGGCATGGGCATCTCCGATCTGGCCCTCGGCATGGAATTGTACCGGCGTGCGCGCGCGAGCGGCATGGGGCGCGAGTTCCCGCAGCCGCAGCGTGCGACGCCGCGCCTGCGCGTCGCGCGCGGTTCAAAACAATGATTGACTCAAGGAGTGTTTATGGAAGAGAGCGGACACAAGTTCATAGACCGCACCGGTGCCGTGCCCGAAGAGCCGCGGCTCATCCCGCCGGTGGTGATTAAGAGGAAGGATATCGAGGCCGAGATCGAGCGGCTCGCCTCGCTGCCCGCGCCCGCCAACGGTCGCCGCGAGTCGCTCATCGCCAACCCTCTGACCGGCGCGGGCGGCGGGCTGACCTACAGCACCGCCGTCTCGCTCTGCGTGCTCAAGCCCGGCGAGAGCACCGCGCCGCGACGCCACAACGCCTCGCTCGTGGACTTCTGCATCCGCGGCGGCGGGCACACGCTCGTCGGCGGCAGGCGCATCGGCTACCGCCAGTTCGACACGTGGACGACGCCGCCTTGGTCGCTCTACCGGCACTTCAACGACACGGACGAGCTACAGGTGCGCTTCAGCTACAGCAACTCGGCGCTGCTGGAGAAGCTGAACGTCTATGTCTCCGAGGAGAACCCGCAGGTGGAAGAGGAGGCCGAGGGCGACCGCCGCGCCGTGGAAGAAGAGTCGGAGCAAGACTCGTCGAAGGTGAGTCCTTACGGGACGTTCCCCTTAAGCGAAGATGGCGCCTACCTGATGCCCTACGAGAAGCTCATCAACCCCGACCACATCGAGGTCAGGCCGCTGCACTGGCCTTGGGCGCGCGTGAAAGCGGAGTTGGACAAGCTCCGCGACTTGGGCAAGCGTTACGTCGGGCGCAGGCTCTACCTGATGTACGACCCGACGACGGGGCGCACCAACGGCACGACCCACACCTTCTTCGCCACCATCACTATCCGCCCGGCGAACATCGTTGACCGCCCGCACCGCCACGTCTCGGCGGCCATCAACTACTACTTTCAAGGGAGCGGCTACAGCACCGTCGAGCGGCAGCGCTACGAGTGGGAGGCCGGCGACCTGATGCTCTCCGCGCCCGGCTGGGCCATCCACAACCACGCCTCGAAGGGCGAGGACGTGTACGAGATTACGATTCAAGACCAACCGCTGCACCTCGCCTTGGGGTCGCTCCTGTGGCACGAAGACCTGCGGCGCGAGCCGAAGCTGCTCGGCTTCAGTCAGGGCTTCGCCACGAACCGCAAAGGGCTGGTCGAAGTCGAAGTGGGGGCCGCCAGATGATAAAGCTCGAAGAGAAATTCCTGCGCGGCTCCTACACGCCGGTCGTCACCCCTTTCCGCGGGGGCGAGGTTGACTACGACAGGTACGCCGCGCTCGTCGAGCGGCAGGCCGCCGAAGGCTCGCACGGCGTGCTCGTCACCGGCACGACCGCCGAGCCGAGCAGTCTAACCATTGAGGAGCGCGCGCGGCTAGTGCAGGTCGCGGTCGAGACTGTTGCGGGCCGCGTCCCCGTCGTCGCGGCCACCGGCTCGCAGTCGTTCGCGGAGACTTTGGAACTGACGGCGCGCGCCGAACGGGCCGGGGCCGACGCGCTTCTCGTCGTCACGCCCTACTACGTCAAGCCGCCGCAGGGCGGACTCGTCGAGTATTTCGCAGAGGTCGGCAGGCGCACGGGGCTGCCTTTGATGGTCTATCACATTCCGGGGCGCGCGGCTGTCTCCGTCACGCCCGTGACGCTGGAGCGGATGTGCGAGCGCGTCGAGAACCTCGTCGGCGTCAAGCACGCCGCGAACGACCTCGAATTCGTCACAGAGGTGCTCGCCCGTTTGGGGCCGGAGTTCCGCGTCTTCTGCGGCCTCGAAGCTTTGAGTTTGCCTATGCTCGTCGTCGGTGCGGCGGGGCTGATGAACGCGGTCGGGAACCTCGCGCCGGCGCGCGTCGCGGCGATGTGCGAGGCGGTCGAGCGCGGCGACTTGCGGGAGGCGCGCCGTCTTCACTTCGAGCTGTTCGAGCTGAACCAGTCGATCTTCCTCGACACCAACCCGATCCCGCTCAAGTACATGATGACGCGCATGGGGCTGCTCGACGCGCCGGAAGTGCGCCTCCCCCTCGTCCCGCTCGACGACGAGCGCGGTAAGAAACTCGACGGCGTGCTCGCGCGCGCCGGACTGCTTGAGGGCGTGACAATTTAGCCGCGCGGAGTTTTACTCTCGGTCATGGCCATCGCGACGATAAATCCGGCGACCGGCGAGACGATCAAGTCCTTCGAGCCGCTCGCCGAAAACGAGATCGAAGAGAAACTGCGGCGCGCCGCCGAACTCTTCCGCGCGCACCGGCGCACCTCCTTCGAGGAGCGCGCGCGGAAGATGACGCGCGCCGCCGAGATTCTCGAAGCGGAGAAGGGCGAGTTCGGGCGGCTGATGACGGTCGAGATGGGCAAGCCCTTCAAGGCGGGCGTGCAGGAGGCGGAGAAGTGCGCGTGGGTCTGTCGCTACTACGCCGAGTGGGCCGCACGCCACCTCGCCGACGAAGAGATCGAGACGAACGCGACGCGCAGCTTCGTGCGCTACCAGCCGCTCGGCGCGGTGCTCGCCGTCATGCCTTGGAACTTTCCGTTCTGGCAGGTCTTCCGCTTCGCCGCGCCCGCCTTGATGGCCGGTAACGTCGGCCTCTTGAAGCACGCCTCGAACGTGCCGCAGTGCGCGCTCGCCATCGAAGACATCTTCCGCCGCGCGGGCTTCCCCGTGGGCGTGTTTCAAACCCTGCTCGTCGGCTCGGACGCGGTGGCGCGTCTCATTGACGACCCGCGCGTGGCAGCCGTGACGCTGACGGGGAGCGAGCCAGCCGGCAGGCAGGTGGGGAGTCAGGCCGGAAAGAACATCAAGAAGAGCGTGCTCGAACTGGGGGGGAGCGACCCCTTCATCGTCATGCCGAGCGCCGACCTTGAAGAGGCGGTCTCGACGGCGGTGCGTGCGCGCACCATCAACACGGGGCAGTCGTGCATCGCCGCCAAGCGCTTCATCGTCCACGAAAAAATTTATGACGAGTTTGAGCGCCGCTTCGTTGCGGGGATGGAGGCGCTCAAGGTCGGCGACCCTTTGGACGAGGCGACGGAGATTGGCCCGCTCGCCACGCGGCAGATAGTCGAGGACATTGACGGGCAGGTGAGGCGGAGCGTCGAGGCGGGCGCGCGCGTGCTCGTGGGCGGGAGGAGGCTTGAGCGCGCGGGCTTCTACTACGCGCCGACCGTGCTCGCGGACATACCCGCCGGCTCGCCCGCCTACGCCGAAGAGTTCTTCGGCCCCGTCGCGCTGCTCTTCCGCGTCCGCGACATTGACGAGGCGATCCGGCTCGCCAACGACACGACCTTCGGCCTCGGCTCCAGCGCTTGGACGAACGACGCGCGGGAGCGCGAACGCTTCGTTGACGAGATCGAGGCCGGCTCGGTCTTCGTCAACGGCATGGTCGCCTCCGACCCGCGCCTGCCCTTCGGCGGCGTGAAGGCTTCCGGCTACGGGCGCGAACTGAGCGCCCACGGCATACGCGAGTTCGTCAACGCAAAGACCGTCTGGGTCAAAGAGTCAGGGGGCGCGAACCGCACCGGCACCGAGTGACGCGCGGGGATGAAAGCCCGCCGCCCCGGCGCAGTCTAGCCCCGCCTCACTTCATCAGCGACTGGATGCTGACGGAAGGGTCGGACAGCAGGTCTGGCTCGACCTCCGCGCCGCTCTCAATGAGTTTGACGGCGGCGCGCGCGTCACGGAAGCGGTTGACGCTGAGCGCGGCGATGATTCTTCTCCCGTCGAAATAGAAAAGGTTGAAGCTCCGCTCCTCGTACGAGCCGCGCAGGCGAAAGTCGTGCGGTCGGCCCCGCGGGAGGTGGCCGTAGAGTTGCAGCTTGAGGTCGTACTGGTCGCTCCAGAAGTAGGGCACGGGGCGGTAAGCCTGCGCGCGTCCGAGCATGTTGAGCGCCGCCGCCTCGCCCTGCTTCGCCGCGTTGTCCCAGTGCTCGACGCGCAGCCTGCGTCCGAGCGCAGGGTGCCGCCAGTTCGCCACGTCGCCCGCCGCGTACACGTCCTCGACGCTCGAACGGCAGAACTCGTCCGTCAGCACGCCGTTGTCTAACTCGACCGGCGTCCCCTTCAGGAACTCGACCGCCGGCGTGATGCCGACGCCGACCACGACGGCGTCGCACGCGAAGGTGTTGCCCTTCGTCGAAACGACCCCTTCGACCGGGCCGGCGCCGGCGAACTCCGAGACGCCCTCGCCGAGCCGCAGTTCGACGCCGCGCGCCCTGTGCTCCGCGGCGAAGAACTCGCCAACCTCCGGGCCGAAGGCTTGGGCGAGCGGCAGCGGCAGCGCTTCGAGCATTGTCACCTCCGCGCCGCGAGCGCGCGCCGCCGCCGCCACCTCGCAGCCGATGAAGCCCGCGCCGACCACGACGACGCGCCCCCCCGTCCGCAGCGCCTCGCCCAGCCGCGCAGAGTCTTTCAGAGACCTCAGATAGTGAATGCCCCGCAGGTCGCCGCCGGGGACTGAGAGTCGCCGTGGGTAGCCGCCGGTGGCGATGAGCAGCCGGTCGTAATGAAGTGGTTCGGCGTCCGCCGTGAAGAGCAGTCGGCGCACGGTGTCCAGCCCCTCGACCCTCGACCCGAGGCGTAGCTCGATGCCCTGCGACTCGTAGAAGCCGGGCGGGCGAAAGAAGAGCTTCTCCTCGTCCCACTCGCCTTTCAAAAACTCTTTCGAGAGCGGCGGGCGGTCGTAGGGGCGCGAGCGCTCCTCCGCGAAGATGACGACGCGCCCGCCGAACCCCTCCCGGCGTAGCGTCTCGGCGGCGGTGTGGCCCGCCAGCCCGCCGCCGACGATGACGATTATCTCAGTGCCCCTCATGCGTGCTCGCGGCTGCCGCCGTCACCCCGCCGGCAGAACTTCCGTGGCCTCCTCGACCGGCGAATCGTTCTCCCGTGCGCGCCTTAAAGACTTCAGCCGCGCGGCGAAGACGGCTGCGCCCGCCAGACAGGTCAGCCCGCCCGCCCCGACCGCCAGCGGCGCGCCGAAACGCTCGGCCAAGCCCCCCGCCAGCAGCGCCCCGAACGGGGCCATGCCCATGAACATCATCGAGTAGAAGGCCATCACGCGCCCGCGCAAACGGTCGGGCACAACCGCCTGCACGTATGTGTTCGAGGCCGTCAGTTGCAGCATCCACGAACAGCCCGCCGGCAGGAGCAGCGCGGCGGAGACCCAGAAGGAGCGCGACAGCGAGAAGAGAACGAGGCAGACTCCGAAGGAGGCGGAGGCCAGCGCTATCCGACCGCCCAACCCGCGCAACCCGCGCCGCGACGCAGCGACGAGCGCGCCGGCGAGCGCGCCCGCCCCCGCAGCCCCCAGCAGGAAGCCGAGCGAGCGTGGGCCGCCGCCGAGCACGCGGTCGGCGAAGAGCGGCATCAGCACGACGTAGGGCACGCCCGCGACGCTCGTCAGCCCCAACAGCGCGAGCACCGCGCGCACGGGGCCGTGGCGCCAGACGAAGGCGAATCCCTCAGAGAGTTCTGAGAGCGCACGCCCGCGCCCCGACGGGGCGGCGCGCGGCGCGACCCGCATCAACAACAGCCCGGCGACGACCGCCGCGTAGCTCAAAGCGTTGAGCAGGAAGCACCAGCCCTCGCCGACTGCGGCGACCAGCAGCCCCGCCAGTGAAGGCCCGATGATGCGCGCCCCGTTGACGAGCACGGAGTTGAGCGCGATGGCGTTCGGCAAATCTTCGCGCCCCACCATCTCGACGACGAAGGCTTGGCGCGCGGGGATGTCGAAGGCGTTGACGAGGCCGACGAGCGCCGCGAGCGCGAAGACCTGCCAGACGCGCACGCGGCCCGTGAGCGTCAGGGCGGCCAGCGCAAAGGCCAGGAGCATCGAGGCGACCTGCGTCGTGACGAGTATGCGTTGGCGGTTGCGCCTGTCGGCGGCGACGCCGCCCAAAGCGGCGAGGGCGAAGACCGGTATCTGGCCGACGAAGCCCGCCAGCCCCAACAGCGAGGCCGACGCCGTCAGGCGATAGACGAGCCACGCCTGCGCCACCGACTGCACCCACGTCCCCGTCAGGCTGACGAGCTGCCCCGCGAAGAAGAGCCTGTAGTTGCGGTGGCGCAGCGCTCTCAAGATTAAGGGGCTGCCGCCGCCGCTCACCGCTTCACCTTTCATGCCGTTGGGAGTTCCGTCGCCGCGCCGCCGCGCCGACCGTTCGGAGACGTGGCCGTCCGCAAGTGAAGCATGGCGTGCGAGGCCGTACAAAAAAATTCAGATAAAACCGCTTCGCCCAATTGCTAAAAGATTATACAATGGGCACTATGGTCAGTCCATTCGACCTTTAACCTTGCGGCGGCGGCGACGGATTTCACGGCAGAGGGCTTCATGTTTGAGCCGGTAAAGACGCAAAGAATCTCGGACGAAATCCTGCGCCAGATCAGGGCAGCCGTACTGGGCGGGAGGTTTCAGGCGGGCGAGCGGCTGCCGAACGAGCGCATGCTCGCGGAACAGTTCGCGGCCAGTCGCAGCTCCGTGCGCGAGGCGCTGCGCGGCCTCGAGCAGGAGGGCGTCATCTACATCAAGAAGGGGACGAGCGGCGGCGTCTTCGTCGCCGACATGGATCACCGGCTCGTCAGCCGCTCCTTCCAGACGCTGCTCCAGTTGCGCAAGGTCACCATTGACCACATCGCCGAAGTGCGTCTCATCTTCGAGCCGGAGGCGGCGCGCCTCGCCGCCCTACGCGCGACGCCGGAAGACCTCCGCGAACTGGAGGAGGTGATCGAGAATATGACCCGCGTCGTCAAGGCCGGCGAGCCGCCGAACTCCTACGACCTCGTCTTCCACAAGCTCGTCGCACGCGCCGCGGCCAACCCCATCCTCGAAATGCTCGCCGACTCGATGCTCGAAGTGGCGTCGCAGGTCATCACCGAACTCCACCCGACCATGGAGGTACTCCGCCACGTGCTCAAATGCCACCGAGACGTCTTCGAGGCGATCAAGCAGCGCGACGGCGACCTCGCCTTTTCGGTCATGACGAAACACATCGTGGACGTTCAGAAGCGCCTCGCCACCCGTCCCTCACGAAACGGTCGCAAGACGAAGCCGCAGGCGCGCCGCAGGCGGTAGCGGTCGCGGGTAATTCTTAGAGAGCGACAACCCGACTCTGTGCGGCGAGGGGCTGCCGCTCAGCGGCGTCGAGGTGCGCGGCGGGCGCACGGAGACGCTCGAAGGAAGTTGGTCGCCGGAGCGTTTCGTCGTTCTTGAATTCGATTCGGTCGAGCGTGCGCGCGAGTGGTGGGCTTCGGAGGAGTATGCCGAGGCGAAGGCGCTGCGTCAGGCGATTGCGCGGACGGAGATGATAATCGTCGAGGGAGTTTGAGGGCCGCCGCCGGCGATAAAAAGTCTATATGAAAGAACCCGAAATCAACGCGACGGCGACGGCTGAACTCTTCGTCTCGGCGACAGACCTCGCCAGCGCGCTCAGCCTCGACGCGGGCGACACGTACCCGCCCGTCTTCTCCACCTCGCGCATGATTGCGCTCATGGAGATTGCGAGTTCGCGCGTGCTTCAACCCTTCCTCGCGCCCGGCGAGTTGTCGGTCGGCGTGCACGTTGACGCCGTGCACACGGCTGCCACCCCGCGCGGCATCAAGGTGACGGCGACCGCTCGTTACACGGGGCGCGAGGGGAAACTCTACGTCTTCGAGGTGACGGCTCACGACCGCGGCGGCGAGATAGGCCGCGCCACGCACAAACGCGCCGTCGTCACCACGGAGCGACTCCTCGCGGGCGCGGATCGCCGCAACAGGGCGGGCTGAACTCTTTAGAAAACTCAGAGACGTTTGAGCGCTTGCCTGACGACGGGGGCGAGCTTCGGAGGGTTCGTTCGCGTCACAACGACTTCCGGCGTCTTGTGCCACGCGGCGCAACCTTTGAGCGCGCGTGCGAGCGACTCGACCAACTCGTCGTCAATCGTCACGCCTTCTTCCATGTGCAGCGACTTGACCTCGAAAACTCCTTCGGCGCGGTGAGCCTTCGGGTCGAGGCGTCCGACGAGGCGTTCGCGGTGGAGAACGGGGAGCGTGAAGTAGCCGAAGCGTCGCTTGGGCGCGGGCGTGTAGCATTCGAGCCGGTAGTCGAAGCCGAAGAGTTCGCGCGCGCGAACTCTATCCCAGACGAGCGGGTCGAACGGCGAAAGCAGCGTCGTCAACGCGGGACGAAGTTTGCCCGCCGACGCCTGCTCGATGAGTTTGAGATTCTCCGTGTGCGCGAACGCCTCTTCGTCCCAGCCTTCGACTTTGAAGCGTAGCAACCTGCCTTCATCCGCAAGACGCACGACCGCGGCGGTCGTCTCTTTCTTGTTCGTGCGGAAGTAGTCGGCGACCCAGCGCGCCTTCGTGACGCCGAGCGCGCCGACGGCCTTGAGCGCGCGCGTGTCGCGCGTCTCCTCTTTCGACGGCAACAGCGCGTCGTTCCACGCGGGCAGCACGCGCTCGCGCAGGTCATAGACGCGTTGAAAGTTTTGGCGGCGCGCAATCATCAACTCGCCCGCCGTGAAAAGCATCTCCAACGCGCGCTTCTCAGGCTTCCACTCCCACCAGCCGCCGCCACGCCCGTCGGTTCGCGCGAAGTCAGCCGAGCGCGTCGCGCCGTGCTCGCGCACGTGCGAGAGAACGCGCTCCACCTCCTTTCGGTGTTTCGTAATCCAATCGTGCGAATACTTCCAGCCCATCCCGCCCGCGTCGAGCATCCGGTGGCGGTAGAGCGCGTAGTCTTCCACGGGGAGGAAGCATGCTTCGTGCGACCAGTATTCAAAGAGCTTGCCCTCGGCCAACAACGCTTCGAGCCAGCGCGGCTCGAACTCTCCGAGCCGACTCCAGAGAACGAGGTACGGGCTTCGCGCGACGACGTGAATCGTGTCTATCTGAAGCGCGCCCATGCGTCGAATCGCCGTGAGCACGTCCGACTTTTTCGCCGCCGCGCGCGGACGTGCGAGAAGCCCCTGCGCCGCGAGCATGACGGCGCGCGCGTCCCGTTGTGACAGTTCCGTCTTTCGCATCCAGAGTCACCGCGAAGATTTAAGGCGTCAAACAAAACTGTAGGGGCAGGGGGTGTCCCTCCCCGTCTTTAAAAACAAAAAAAGGTATTTAACAAACGGCGGGGGGGGGGAGAACCCCCCC
>Ga0081539_10002311_pt1 | contig 27500 bp, 19 predicted proteins | sample TabmetS4T2R2_FD_71023 | JGI IMG/M metagenome (GOLD analysis project Ga0081539, IMG submission 71023) | Tabebuia heterophylla rhizosphere microbial communities from the University of Puerto Rico - S4T2R2 | ecosystem: Host-associated > Plants > Roots > Rhizosphere ...
GGAGAAAACTGAAGAGCAAAATCAAGCCTGATAGGAGTTGCGCCATATACATTGCCCAAGTGCTCATGTAGGCGACCACCTCAGATTGCAGGAATTCCATCAAGCCGGTCATCACGCGACTCATGATTTGAATCTGTTCCGGCAGGGCCGGGCTAGATTTTGCTTTAAGCTGGCCCGTTCTGCGGTCAATCTGTTCATTGCCGGATTCGGGATCCTCCCACGGTTCCTGAGCGCGGATTGTGGGCGCAAATGCACTGATGACAATCATCAGCATGAGAGCGGTAAGCAATGATTCTATTTTGCGCATATACACTCCTTCTTCCGATTGTTGGCAACACTATCCCTTGAGCCCGGTAGAGTAGACCCGAGCAGGAAGGGAGCAGTGCGCTGTTAAATGGTTATTTAGCAGTCGGTGGAGTAGTGCCGAGGATCAAACTGTCCATTGTTTTCTGGAGATCGATTTTGGTCTTCTGAAACTCCTTCCACATCTCATTGGTCGAGTCCACTTGGTAAGCAAAGTTTTCCATATCTTGAAGGCGCAGGCCGTGTTCTCTAATCCGGTCGTTGATCTTTTCGGTCAGCTCCTGTATCCCCTTTTCAACATCACCGATTTGCTTTTCAGCCTGCGAAATCATTTCATTCAAATGCTGAATATTGCGTTGGGCCTCAAGATCGTTTGCATCCTCATTGCTAAGCTTCGTAGACAGTTCTTCCAGTTTTGTCGAGAGTGTGGCCTTTTCGAACTCTAAGGCGCTTCTTTGATCGTTCCAGGCGGCGAGCTGGGCATCGGCTCTGGCGGTTCTCATCATTCGATCAACCGTCTGGCGCGCATCACGGCCCATGGTGTAGAGAAGATAGTTCTGTAAATCCCTCAGATCTGCGTCAGGGTCGAATACTCCCTGCGATAATCTATCATCGATAGATTTTAGAGATCTGACTTGATACTTGACCATGCCTTCGAGGCGGCGGCGAAGTCTCTGAGAATTATTGATGATCTTTCCTATGTCATTGGCAAGCAACGCAGCTTGTTGATTTTTGAAGAGCTGTTTATCGACCGTTTTCAATACTCCGCGCACGGTCGTGAGATTTTCGACCGCCTTTGTATACATATCTTGATAATGCCTGGCAGTCTCTACCCAGCGGTTCAGCTCTTCGAGGCGCTTTTTCACCTGGAGCGCATATTGCGAAGGATCGAAGACTGTCCACTGAGCATGAACAGGCTGCGATGGAATGAGCAGCATGCCGATCACCAATCCAACTGCAAAATGATGTAGCATTTTTTTTGCCGTCATGGCCGTCTCTCCTTTAACTTGCTGGACGGTGCATATTTGGTGAACTCACGGACGAATTCACGGAGGTTTCCAAGCACCGTCGTACTAAGCACGGATTCGTATGTGCCAAACCTCATTTCAACGCGATTACCATTGGCAATTTGTTTCATTTGCGCCAGATTCAGGCCGTTTGTGAATACATCACGGTTTTTGAACCCGGGCTTGAGACTAGGATCTTTTCCAGGAAATTTCAGCAAGGTTCCTGCACTCTCGCCGACCTTTATTCGTTTACCATCAACGATGAAGTGAAGTTGCTTATCACCGAAATCGACTGAACCTTTAGACTGAGATTCAAGTTTCACAAATGCTCGCTCTCTTAATATCTCTGACGTCCGGTCCACCTCATCCCTGATTTTCTTATCACCGAATTTCGCCTCCAATGACATTGTGATAATTTGATCCGGAGTATCGAGGATTGTCTGAGGCTTAAGCTTGATAGTCGTTACCTCACTGAAGCGATCTGTTTTTACCTCCACTTGATCGTTCTGTTGCGACCACACAAACGGACCGCCAACGACAAAGGAAACCGACAACAATGCGCATACGAGTATCAACATACACCTCATGACAAAATTCTCCTTTCGATTGGTTGACTGTGAATTTAATTGGAAAGAACGGCATTCACAGTTTACTACCCCCACCGACCACTTTTCCATAAGCTCCGCATAACCATTGATGCTTGAAGGAGATACAAGTGAGTAACTGAATGTTGGCATATTCCCCAATCTATTGTCCCGTTTTGAGCAGTTGTTTAAGCGCATCTTCTTCGACCTCGAGCAGTCCTTCAGCCGCGAGGCCTCGCGGGTAGCGTTCGGCCAGCCAAGCCGCCGCTTCGAGCATTGAGCAGCCTGTCAGCCGCATGACCCGGGCGCGCGTGTTGTGCTCGTGAGGGTTGGTCGTGTGGATCCAGAGCCGCACCGACGAGAGCGAGACCTGGATCATCTCGATGTGTTGAGCAGTCCCCGATCCCATCACTAAGACGAATTGCGCGTGAACCCCATCGTGGTTGCGGATCGCGTTGATTGCCGCGACTGCGCGCTCCGAGAGGTTCGCATCGCGAACTAGCCTGGAGATATCGCCGGTCTGGAGACCGATAATCTTGACGCCGGCGGTCGCTGTAATATCGTGGATTCCGGTGAAGTCTTCATACGTGTGTGTCAAAACACACGTCACGACGTTGGCCTTGCGCCCTTGGCGTGCGCCCCTGCCGATCACGCGCATCATTCCGGGAAATTCCTGCGGGTATCGATGAGCCTCATCAAAGATGAGCAGGGTAGGGGTGAACTCTCCATCCTCATTCTTTTTGCCGATGCTGCGGATGACTCGTGTTGCAATGCGGCCGGCGAGCGTCTGGCGCACGAGCGGCGGGAATTTCTCGAGGCTGCCCAGCTCGTAGACATCGAAGGGCGACCACAGGTCGAAATCCGGATGAGTCGGCGCATCGAGCCACGGGTTGCCGACATAGTTGTCGAGCTTCGACGCCAGATCTTCAGCGCACTCCTTATCGCGCTGATTGTCGAATTGATAAGACCTGAGCTTGGCGACCAGGTGTTTAAGCGTCGGCTCGCGCTTCGGCTGTCCGTTGCCGTTACGCGGCACGAAGTTCTTCAGCACCGATTTGATAGCTTTGGCGAGCACTACCGGCGAGCGCTCATCATTATCTTTGACACCGGCCAAGAGCATCGTATCCATCAGGATCAAGGTGATCGTTTCTTCATCGGGCATCTCACCGCGGGCGAGCTCCGGACAGTCCCAGATGTTGATTGTGCGGTCGTCTTCCGGGTTGAGTTTGAAATAACGCGCGCCCAATGCATCGGCCAGGGGCGCGAGAGAGCCATCGAAATCGACGGCATGCACTCTGCACTCCGGCTTTGTTGCGAGAGCGTCAGTGATCAAAAGGCCGCCGAGCGTGGATTTGCCTGAGCCAGGTTCGCCGAGAATAAGGGTCAGCGGCGATTTGATATTGCTGCGTTGTGATTTATCCCAGAGGTTGATGCCGATCAGCCTGCCGCTGACCGTGCTCACGATCGAGTGAGGATAAGCAGATCCCGGCCAGGCCGATTCGAGCGGAGCTAATGCCGCGAGCGAATGAGCGCCTTCCTGCAACTCGCGCCAGGTCGATTGCGGGGACATCTCTCCGAGTATCGCACCTTGATAGAGGCATTGGAGGCTTGCGGGTTTCTCGCGCCGTACGTCCGCGCCCTCGATGCGTTTGATCGCGCTTTCTATCGTCTCGGTCCGTTGCTCCAGTTTTTTGAGAGATTCTATCTCTTCCGCGCGAGTCCTGATCGGCTCGCCATAGACGAGCGCATAAAGGCGGCACTGAACGAGGGCATCGCGACTGGCGGCGATGTGCGCCAGGAGTTGATCAACGTCGGAGAGCGTCTTTTTCGCATCGTGATCACGCCGCATTCCGCCGTCAGCCTTTCGGGTCTCTTGTTCAACTTGCTTGGCTCGCTTCACGAGTTGCTTCTTTGCCACATCGCGGTCGAGGGTGATGTACTCGACGCATAGAATATGTGGAAACGCGAGATCGGCCCGGGCAGTGAGCAGTCTCAGCGAATCGGCGCGGATGCCGCCGTCGGGGGGCACAAACATCGAGACAAGAGAGACAGGCACGCTTCCATGCATCACGTACCAGTCACAATGCTCGATCGTATCGGCGCAGAGGTAATCACGCAAATCGTCGCCGGGACGGATCTTGACGGTCGGCGCCGAGACCGCATCGAGATTATGACCCCGATAGAGAGTCTCCCAAAGCTGGCGGCCCGCGAGTCGTTTGAGAGTCACGGGGCATTCCATTTCAAGACGGCGCATGATCAGCTCCGCTTTCCGGTAAGCTTCCGCTTCGTGCGCTCGGATCCGATCGACTACGCCACGGAAGGCCGGATGTGACGGCGCATTCCTTAGAACATCAACGAAGGCCTTGATTCCATTCCTCCCGGACTCGCTGAAGAGAGCGGGAAGAAAGGCGCTCAACCCCCGCGCTTGCGCATCGGCTGGATGAACGGCGGGAACGCGAATAGCAAGCAGCGCCTTCTCGCGGCGGAAGTAGCCGCTTTGTGCCATGACATGGTGGTGCGCCAGGTCGAGATCATGAAGCTGAGCGGCAGGCAGATGCACGCTGTCGAAATGCCGCTCGCGGAGGTGCTCGGCGATAACCAGACCGGGATCGGAGCTGACGCTATAACGAACCTGGACCATCGTTCCGGCTGGCATTTCAGAACACAGCATCCGGGCAAAATCGTCGCAGCGGCGCTCGACTGCCGCATCGTCGGCCAGCATCGTCGGCTCGGGCTCGATCTCGTAGAGCCTTGTGTATGAGCCATTCGCGTGACGAAGGCAGTCCTCATAGAGACCCACAATTGACGATTCGCGGCGGCGGCCCGCAGGCGGAGTGCTCCGCGCCGCTTCCTGTTCCGCGAGCTGGCGACGAATCCGCTCCGCAGGACTTTGCTGCAAGGTTTGAAGATCGCGGTATGCATTGAGACCGATCGGGAGCAGGCGGGCGCCGATGCGCAAACCTACGCCGGCCATTCCGGCGGCAAGGATTCCGCCGGCAATTGCAAAGGGATCCATAGTTTCTCCTATCGGCTATTTCAGCCAGGAATGTGGCAGGTTCTTCAGGCGATCCGCCGCGAGCGTACCGCGCTCGATTTGGTGCCGGAGGAGCGAGCGCCACTGATGTTGCAACCAGCCCGGTTCCTTGCCGATGCGGATCCAAAAGAAAAAGGCATAAGTCAGAAACATTGCGCCCGGCCCGGCGATCAGAAACAAAGGGATACCACTCAGGTTCATTTTCAAGACCATCGGCACGGCGTAGCACGCGACCGAGATAGTAATGATGTATTTCCAGTCGCTGGCTACCACGCCGAAGCGCGTGATTGGCTGGTAGATCCGAGCGCGGAGGGGTCTATGTCTTAACATAGTCGTCCTATCGAGAAGGGAAGAGCGGAGGGCGAATGCTGCAATCCGCCGCCCTTCGCTCCTCGCGGAGAAATCAGAATTCCCCGAGGTCGGGTGCGCCGCCGTTGACGATCTGATTGACGAACGCAATGATCCCACTGATTCCCAGGCAGATTCCGCCGCCAACGGCCTGCCCGCCCCAGGCCTTGCCAGAAGTCTTGTTCCAGCCGGCCCAACAAAGGCCGAAGATGCCCATCGCCAAGGTCGCCCACATTGCCACGTTAACGGCGCTCTGAATCGCCTTCACGGGCTTGCTGGCATCGCCGTTGAGCACGCTCTGAGCGAATGCCGGTTCGACCGTGCCGACGAGCGAGACGGCGGCAACGGCAAGCAGCACCAGCAGAGGTTTGATCGCGCTCAAGACCGTGAATAGATGAATCAGTTTCATGCCGGCGCGCGAAGCCCTCGATGATTGCTGATCATCAGACGTGAGGTTCTCAAATACGAGTTCACGCATATCGTTTCTTTCCTCCGGATAAAAGGTTGTCGTGATGTCGAATGCCGATGCGAGTGATGCGAGCGGCGTGCCATAAAAAAGGAATGAGATGTGCAGGGGAGGGAAGGGAAGAGGTGCGCAATGAAATATCGATCTCGAGCGATTGGCTTCTGTTTGCTGGTGACGTTAGTGTCTGCGATCTACGTCTCCGCGCAAGATGCGGAAACCTTGAGGCGTGCGGCGATCTACGAACCCTTGATCATCGAGGCAGGCGCGCGGCGCGGCGTAGATCCGCATCTGCTCTGGACAATCGCTTATCTCGAAACCAGATTTCGTCCGGATCAAGTATCGGCGGCGGGAGCGCGCGGAATGATGCAATTTATGCCTCTGACCGCCAAACGGTTCGGCCTCGACGATCCGCATCATCCGGAGGCGGCCATCGACGCCGCGGCCCGATACCTGCGCAAGCTACAGGGGATGTTCAATCATCGCCTCGACCTGGTGCTTGCGGCTTACAATTCAGGTGAAGAGACCGTCATGGCTTATCGAGACGGTCGCCGATTGCTATTGTCGAACGGCAAGGTCATCAATCCGAAGGGAATCAAGACCGGAGGAGTGCCGCCATACCGCGAGACGTACTCGTATGTGAATAATGGCATGGAGTTGTTTTTGAGACTTGCGCGAAGAAGAGAAGACGGCAATGGGACCACGTTTGCGCATCTCAAGACGCCGGAAAGGATAAATGAAGAAGGGCCGATGGAGCCGCTACCTCGCGAGATCACTCAGCTCAAGCAAGGCAGTATCTATATTATCGATTCCACGCTCCGAGCAAGTTCCAGTTCGATCTATCCGCAGTAAGTTCCACAAGATGCCGCCCTCATCTCAATTATCCCCTCTCTGCTTTTCCTGGTAACAGGATGTAAGAGATTGATCCTGAAGCCTTTCATTTCTATCTTCATCCTCACCGCCATCACCATCTTCTTGACGCGAGGTCACCAGGTTTTCGTCATCACCGCACCAGTCTCTTGTCGCGAGATCACCAGGTTTTAATAGCTGATTTTGTATAGATAGCTTCCTACATAGGTGTTGAAAGTGTCGAAAATTTCGCCAGTCCGGAGGCGGAAACCTCGCCTTTTTCACCACCTTGTTCCGCGCCCTGGCGTTTTCAGGCCCTTCCGCTGAGCCGCGGATTGAGAGAGACACCGCCGCCGCGGCCAAAGACGTTAGTCAAGCTAGCAAGAGCTCAAAGAGCCGCAAAACATTGTGTGAAATCCGCGCCCAATAAAGGAATGGAGTCAGACGAGAGTCTCAGGCCGTCGGCAGAGCCCGGGCTGGCACGAGTATTGATAACTCATCCAGGAAGGTGCTGGAGAACTCGAAATCAAGGCACTGAAGAGGAGAATGAACGGATGAGCCACCCTAGGAGAATGACGCTCGGTGCTTATATCGACAAGTTCATCGAGGAACACGCCATCGCAAAGAGCGATGATCAAATCATCCTCGATGTGACGTCCGAAGAGGCGGAGGAATTGGGGCTTTTCTTCATTCGCGGCTTATGTGGGTGGATGCAAGGTCTTAAGCACGTGCGCTGTCTGCGGCAGTTGACGCAGACGGTCGAAGTGACGGGCGATGACGAGTTGATCGATGAAGATGAGGAAGAGGAAACAGATAAGACGTTCGTGAATTGATGATTAGTCAGAAAGGAGAATTCGAATGGCAGCGAGAGTTTCGGATTTGCCGATTCCGGAAGTAGCTGGGACAAGCGAGTCGGACGTGAAGCCGGCGCATGCCGAGGCAGCGGAGAGAATCGAAGTCATCAACCAACACCGCGATGAGCGGGATGTCCGGCTGCTCCTCTATCTGTCCGGCAGCAACATCGCGCTGGTGTCGCTGTTGCTCTTGAGTCTGGCCGCCAATGCCTGGATGTACTGGCGCCGGCCCGACCGGATCGTCGTCGATCGCCGCGCGGACGGTGACCACGTGATGATGGTCAACGACCAGGCGACAAACGGAGCGGTCTCGTTCGGATCCGATAAACCGGGGGCGGAAGACAAGCGCAGACTAGCCAACGAGTGGGCCATGGCCCGCTACGCGATAGATCCACTCGCGCGTGAGCAAGCCATCGAGAAATTGCTCCTGATGATGGAGCCGAACGCGGCGGCCAAGTTCGTCGCCTACCTCAAGAAGAATGGAGAGCTCGAGCGCGAACGCGGCGAGCGGCATCAAGCGACGTGGAAACCACAACTGACGGTCATCGACAGCGGCAATCCGTACCGCGTGAATCTCGTCGGCACGCAGGAGCTGAATAAAGTCGTCGGAGGCGTACCGCAGCATGAGATGAAGCAGATCATGTTTTCGCTGCGGCTCATGCCCGATAAGGATCGGGGACGCGCACAGCACAACTTGTTTACCGGTTTCCTAGTGGTTGACTTGCTTGACGTGCGCGAGGTGACGAACGGGGAGAGCGCCGGAGAATCGATCCTGCCGCAACAGCTACCGCAGCGGTAATCAACAACGCCATCAATTCGCAAACTGGGATTTGCCCGCCGTGCTTGCTCAAAGCATGGCCGGGGTAGGGAGGTTCTATGCTCAAACGGACGTTAATTATCCCAATCATGATCCTCATGTTGACAGGGATCTCGATCGCCGGTGAAGGCCGCAAGCCGGCGGAGAAGAGGAAAACGGAGAAGCCGGAAACTCGGAAGCGGAGAACACAGCAAATGCCCGCTGAAGAACCGCCGGCTCAGACAGAACCTTATCTCATCGGTGAAGCGAAGGTCACGATCAGAAGCGACCAGCATCCACCCATCAAAATCGGAATGGCCGCCAGCGGGATCACGATCATCGAATTCCCGGCGACAGATAAATTCTTTGCGGTGCATCCTCCGCGCAACGGCGATTGGGTCGAGGTCGAGAAGTCGCCTTCGATGAAGGTCGATACGCATCTTGTCTTGCGCGCGGGTAAGGATCTGAACGCCGCAGCCGGTCCAGTGGCGTCCATTAGCGCCCAGATGAGAAGCGGGCTGATCGTTACGTTCTGGGTCTATCCGACAAAATCGATCTCTCAACAAACGTATCGCCTCATCGTCTCCTATGACCGCGACGAGATCGTTGCGGCGCGGAAGAAAGCGGGGCTGGCAGTGAATCTAGGCGAGGGTGAAGAGCGTGAACCGGCCCAGGCGGCAGCAAGCGATGATGCGATCTCGAAGCCGGCCACCACAGCGCAATTACCGCCGCCGATACCGGCTCCGGCTCCTCGTCATGAAGAGAAGGCCACACCGGTCGAGAGCGCCAATCTGCCCTCTTCACAACCGGACGAGCCTGCGCCTGTCCGTTCCGAGAACCGGTTAAAAGAACTGCGGGGCATGTTGAGCGATGCGGTAGCCAATCCAAAAGGATTTAAGAAGTGGACAAGCCCGACCAATGGACTAACCGTTTCTACCAGGATCTGCGACCTGGACGAGAAGACGAGCGTTTATCTGGTCGCTGTCAAGAACGTCGAGAATGAATCCCTTCGTCTCCTGAGAGATCATCCTGAACTGGTGATCGAATCTCGCGACAACAAAGGGAAGGTCATTCAGCTCACGCCGATCAAGAAGATCTATTTCGAATCGACGACCTCGAACAATGTGATTCCCGCCAGAGCCACGGTCTATTTCGCCGTCGCTTACAAGCCTCCGGTCTTAGGCAAACAACAACGAGTACGCGTGACGGTGGGGCAGATCAATGCCGCCGACGATCCTGTCATCGCCGGACTCCCGGCCAATCAATGAAAGGGGAACGACCATGGAAAATAACGGCAAGACGCACACCAATGGCAAGACGAATGGTCACGGCCCAGGGCTCGGCGAGATCGATCTTAGTAACAATCCTTTCGTCTCGACGATCAACGCCGGTCAGACCGAACCGTCGAAAGGTTCACAAACGGCTCCCATCAACGAAGCCGCCTTGCCGCCGGTCGCGACCGAGCAAAAGAGAAGCCCCAGGCGAAAGATGTTGATCTTCTGCATGACGGTTTTGGCATTTGCGTGCATCTGCTTGGGACTGTATGCGATCTACGGCGGGCGCAGAACTATCGACTACCAGATAGCCGACAAGCGGAAGATCGGGCAACCCGGGCAACGAGTTCCGTCCGGGACCGGAATGGAAGAGGGAGCAACTAACCAGCTTACTGCCGAAGCGATCAAGCAGGCGAAAGAGGAGCTGCGCCGGTTGGGCGCAACTCCGGAACCGGGCGTGGCCCCTTCACCTACGCCGGCCGCTCCGACCGAGAGCGGCCAACGAGCCGCTTCCGGCGCTACCCCGGCCTTCGCGCCATACATCATTCCGGATCTGCCGGTCTCACCGTCCGCGACGAGGGAGACGGGAGCCTCCAACGGCAGAGCAGGAGACCGACCGGGCAATGATGCAAACAACAACCGCGCCCAGCCCGGTACGCGCGGCGCATGGCAAGCGAGTCGCGGCAGTTCGTCTCCGGCGGCGCACTCGATCTATGTGGCCGCGGCGGAGGGGACCGGTAAGGCTCCCGCCATCAATCTTCCGAATCCGTCACGCACGCCGAGGGTGGAGAGCCGAGGTCTCATCAGCAGCGCCGGCGTCACGGTGCCTTCATTCGGGACCATGCTGCCGGTCAGAACTTTAGGCGCAATCTTCACGCTCAGACAGGCGAGCCTGGCGCGATTTGAACTGACTCGGGATGTGAGTGGAGACGGTTGGGCGCTCAAACGCGGAACGATCCTCGTTGCGCAACAGCAAGGGAGCGACTACGACCGCGCGTTTCTCTCTCTCCTTGGCTTCATTCATCCGGAGACGAACCGCCTCGTCCGGTTGAGCGGCGATCTTCTTGGAGGCGACGCCGCGCCGGGGCTGAAAGGGAAGAGGAGACGGATCAGCAGCCGATGGACCGGAGTATTCAATCGCGTAGCCAACGGCGCGGTAGCGCTCGGTCAAGCCGCACTCTCGCGGGGCAGCTCGACAACCGTCATTGTGCCGGGATCAGGCATCGGGAGCGAACTCGGGCTCAGCCAAAATACCTTGACCAGGCGTGAATTCGTCGAAGTGCCGGCAGGCGCTCCGGCATACGTATTGGTTACGGATTTACCGAAAGAGACGAAGGCCGTCGATGCAGATCCGGCAGCATCGAACGATGACGACATGCTGACTGATGAGGAGCTGGCCAACCTCCTATCCAACGGCACGACGGAGGAGATCAGGGCAGCGCTGCCGCGAATGCAGCCGGAGATGCGAAAGGTCGCTCGGCTCCTCCTCGGCGAGAAGGATCAGTGAAATATGCGATCGAGCAATCCGCACAAACCAAGCGTGAATCCGCGCCAAGTCCTGCGCGACGGCGGTAAACCGGCGCTCGACCGGTTGTTGAGAAGCGTCGGGTACGTGCCGCAAGCGCAAACGCTCAACGACCTGGCATTGGCTCTACGCCGCTCGAAGCCGCTCCTTCTGGGCGGGCCGCGCGGGGCAGGGAAGACGGCCATCGCCGAGGACCTGGCTGCAGCCTGCAACATCCCGCTCTTTTCGGTTCCTGGACACGAAGGGCTGGAGGCGCGAGACGTGATCGGCGGTTGGGACCGGGCCGAGCAGGAGATCACCGTCAGGCAGGGGATCGAGGCCGGGATGTCGCTGGTCGATGCGCGCCGGCAGAAGTGGCACTGGGACTTCTTCGAGAGCGGAGAGTTTCTCGACGCTTACAAGGAGGCCTGGCGAGCCGCATCCTGCGGCGATCCGCCGCCCGTGCTGTTGCTCGATGAAGTCGAGAAGTTATCGCTCAAATTACAGCATACGCTGTTACAGCCGCTCGCGCGTGGCTTCGCTGATGTTCCCAAACTCGAAGGCGTCGTCGGCGTGGAGAATCCGGAGCACCGGCCCATCGTCATCTTGACTTCGAACGACCTGGAGAAACTTTCGGAGCCGCTGACATCACGTTGCTTCGTCACCTGGATGTATCCGCCGACGCCGGCGGAGGAGATCGTGATCCTGCGGGCGCGAGTGCCCCACGCCAGGCCGGAGATGGTTGCGGCGGTCGCCGGGTTGCTCAACTACATCCGTGAAGAGATGCCGGAGATTCGCAACAAGCCCGGATTGCGCGAATCCATCGACTTGCTCGGCGCGCTCAGTGATGACGGCGTCGGCGCAATCACCACGGAGGCAGTCAGGGAATATGCGGCTTGTCTAGGGAAGGGCAAGAAGGAGTTGGAGGTCCTGACGCAGAACGATGATGGACTCGCCTGGGCCGCACAAAACCCCGGGGCCGAGATCGTCGGCTGGGTCGATCAAGCATTCAAAGGGACGACGTATCTGGAGGTAGCGGCATGAGAATCAAAAGCATCGGGCAGAAAACACCTGGATTGATCGTGTGCGCCGGTATCTTGCTTGTCATTGCTGTTTGGCTGGCAGGACAGATTGCAGGGCGGACGGGCGTGACCGATCCGCGCGTCCGGATGGTCTCGGTGACCACGGCTGAAGTCGCTCGATCCAAGCAACAACAGCGTTACCAGGCAGTCCAGCGCGTCATGGAAGGAGAGGTCGCGACGACTGCCGAGCGCGTGCAGGAGGCGACGGGACTCGCACTCGCGGCGAGCTTGCTCGTCGCTTCGGAACTAGGGCAGGGAAGAGCACCGGCCAGCGCTGACCATCTCGCTGCTGCGTTGCTGCAGCGTGGAATGCTGCCCGGGTTTTCCTCAGGGCAACAACCGGGAGCTGTGGTCACATCACATGGGACGTTTGTCATCAGGTATCGCCGCGCGCCGATCGGCATCGAGGTGGTCTCTCTCGGTAATAACCGCGAGGCAGGCCCGGCGATTTTAATCAGGATGCCGGGCGATGAGCGGGAGAATGATTCGGGGATCTGGTTGACCCAAAGTTTAGACGAGATTGCGATTCCTCGACCGTTCGCGTCGTCGGCGGAAGTGATTGCGGCGGGCTGGACGCCGGACGCACTGCCGCCGATCCAGTAAACCTCGAGATCTCAATCGTTACCATCAGACATCTGAAAGATTACTGACTATCACAGACCGAGGAGATCGCCCAGGCGTCTCTCCGGCCCACACGCAACTTTTCACTGGCAATCAAATCGAAAGGAGCCATATGGCGAGACCGAAAGACAGGGACCCGAAGATCACAATTGAACAATCGACCGAAGGCGACGTGCGCACCGTGATGGTGATGGTAACCGCGCCGGCGAAGGACTTTCTATTGCCCGATCTGCTCAGCGGCCAGGGAGCGATTGATTCTTATGAATCAATGCTGACGGAGGCAGTGAAAGGAACAACCAAGAGATATCTCGAGGGGGCCAAGGCCGCTGTCGCTGCGATCGCCGAGCAAAAACAGGGGCAGAAGCCGATCGCCGCGGCGCCGGAATCAAAGCAACCCGAGATCCGCAAACCGGCAAAACCCAGGCCGGAAAAGGCCGCTGATGAGGTCGCGCCGGCGCAACCCTCAACCGGATTGCCTGAACGCGTTAATGGATCAGTCGCAGTATGACATCGGTAAGGCATGGGTGTTGGGGCCGACGTCGGATGAAATCGCCGGTAGCTCGCGCTGGGGCGATGGCTCGCGTCGAGGATAGCCACGGGGGCCATCTGTCCCGGATGCGCTGACATCCATATCACACGCGCCGCAGCGGGGTTCGTTTCCAAGAGACGAGAGATTGAATGTCGAGAAGGAAGACCTACAAAAACGGGACTGATCTGGCCGCTAATGAGGCGGAACGGTTTCCGCTATTTGCGGATCAAATTCTCGAAAAGGATCCGCCGGAAGTAGAATCTTCCGAAGCGAGGATAGAAAACGATATTCCGGAAGTTCTTACTCCAGGAGCTCACTCACCCCACGAGGCGGAGCGGTTCCCGCTTTTTGTAGACGCGATTCTCGGAAAGGAGCCCCAGCGTGTAGAATCCTCAGTAGAGGAAGAAAAAGATGATGGAAGAGAAACACGAATTGAGTCTATTCGAGCAGGTAGCGTTCGACAGCCTGAGGGAAGCGAATCCGGACATTCCGAACGAGAAGCTCGAGGAAATAGCGCGAGCAGCAGCGAAAGCGGCGAAAGATCACTTTGGCGAGATGATAGAGGATGGAGCGGACCCCTGGGCGGTGAGGGAGCAGATCCTGGACGACTTGAGCCATCTGGGCAGCTCTCAGGAAGTGAAGAACGACCAGAACAATTAAACGAGGCCCACGTGACGCAGGCGGAGGCGCCGCCGCTGCCTGCCGCACGTAAGCCAGACAATTACGAAATCACCGACCTCGACGCCGTTGTTCCAAGCGGCAAAAAATCCAAGCTTGATGCCAACCTGGCCGCAATCCGGCTACTGAAAGAGTTACAGTCTGAAACACGCACGCCGACAAAAGGAGAGCAAGACGTCCTCGGCCACTTTGTCGGCTGGGGACAATTCCCGGAACTATTCAATGACATCAATGAGGCTGGCCAGAAACTCGCCGCGGAGCGCGAAGAGCTGAAAGGCTTGCTCGGCGAGCAGGAGTACGACCGCGCGAAACGTTCGACCCTCAATGCGCATTACACCTCACCGGAGATCGTCCAGAAGATGTGGGAGAGTATGCGCAAGCTCGGCTTCAAGGGCGGGCGCGTGCTCGAGCCGGCGATGGGCGTTGGCTACTTTTATGGCTTGATGCCGCGCGATCTGATGGCGGAATCGAAACTCGCCGGCGTCGAAATCGACCCGACCACGGGAGCAATTGCCCGGATGCTCTATCCGAATGCCTCGATTAACGTGAAAGGTTTTCAGGAGGTCAGGATTGCGGATGGATTCTACGACTTGGTCATCGGCAACGTCCCATTCGGTGATTTTCGTGTTCATGACCCAGCCTACAACAAGTACCGCGCCAATATTCACGATTATTTCATCTTGAAGAGCCTGGATAAGACTCGCGCCGGGGGCGTCGTTGCGCTCATTACCTCGACAGGCACACTCGATAAGGCTGATCCAAAGATCCGTCAGGAGATCGCCAAACGCGGCGATCTGATTGCAGCGATGCGGTTCCCCGAGAGCGCTTTCGAGAAGAATGCGGGAACCGCTGTTGTCACTGATCTCCTGATCTTCAGGCGGTGGGCGGAGGGCGAACAAGCGCAAGTGGAGAGAACGTCGGGTGATTACTCGCCGCTCAATTTACGTCTAAAAGGAAAGGAATGGTCCGAATCCACAAGACAACAACTTGATGAGAACGGCGAACCGATTCACGACAGGCCGTCGGGAATCGAGATAGACCGGTTTCAATACCAGTATGAGTGGAAAGGAAAAGCACAACCGCCTGAGTCTGACATTCGGTCCTTGAGGGAGCACGGCTGGAGCCAGGAATCGCCGAACGTGTGGATCACGCCGCTGGTCAAAGATGGTCCGGCTTCGGATTGGACGAGGTTGGGTGTGCTCCCCGACCCTGACGGCGGCGAGCCGATCCCTATTAACAACTACTATGTCCGGCATCCGGAAATGATTCTCGGCCGGCTTGACCGCAAGAGCCGGATGTATCGATCGGGCGAGCCTCATGTCAGTTCGACTGGCGATTTTACGGAACGGTTCGACAAGGCGATAGCGTCTCTGCCCGAAAACGCCTTCGGCCAGTCTCAGAGGCGGACAACGGAGCAAGAGTCCGGCGTTGACGCCGTACGCGAGAACGTCGTTCAGGGCGGCTACGTTCTTCGTGAAGGGCAAATTCTGCAACGTAAGGGTGATGTCTTCGTCGTCCCTCAATTGACGTCAGACGAGCAAGCGAAGGCGAAATTGCTCATCCCCGTGCGTGACGCCTTGAATGCGCTCAATGCCGCGCAACTCAAAGGCGAGGACACGGCGGATTTACGCCGCACGCTTAACCGTACCTACGACCTCTTTGTCGCCCGGTATGGGCCAATCCACAAGGGCACGAACGCGAGGATCCTGAACGAAGATCCGTCGAGCTATCTGCTCCTCGCGCTCGAATCCTCATATGACCCGAAGAAGCAGAAGGCGACGAAAGCCGATATCTTCACGAAGGACACCATCGCGCGTGCGCGGCAAGCCGAGGATGTCTCGACGCCGGCGGCGGCGATCGCGGTAAATCTCTTCGAGGTGGGACGGGTAGATCTTGATCGAGTCGCCGAGCTCCTGAAGGTCACATCGGGAGAGGCAGGCAAGCGGTTGGCGGCGGAGGGACTGGCTTTCGAGAACCCTCGCGGGACCTGGGAGACGGCGGAAGAATACCTGTCGGGGAATGTCCGCAAGAAACTGATCGAAGCCAGAGAAGCCTCCGAGGTGGACAGTAAGTATTGGCCGAACGTCGAGGCCCTCGAGAAGGTCCAGCCCGATGACGTGCCGATGGATCAGATCAACGTCAAGCTGGGGGCCGGATGGGTTCCCGCCGAAGACGTTAAGAACTTCGCCGGCCATCTCATGCAAACAGACCCGAAGGGGTTCTATCTCACATACTCCGAAGCGATCGGCGTCTGGTCCGTCGGTTGGGGAACTACCGGCGCCGCCCGTTCTTCTCTTGCCCGCGAGGTTTACGGAACCGCTCGCGCTGACTTCGTGGATGTGCTCGAAGCGGCGCTCAACGACCGTCCGATCAAGATCTACGACCGGGTACTCGACGCGAACGTCTTCGACAAAGAGGCCAGCGACGCGGCCAATGAGAAAGTGCGGGAAGTTCGAGAGCAGTTCGCGGATTGGGTGTGGACGGATGACGAACGAGCCAGGCGATTGCACCGGCACTACAACGACAACTTCAACAATATGCGCGTCATCGAGTACACAGGTGCTCATTATGCGAACGAAGAAGGCAAGTTCATTCTGCCGGGGATGAATCCGCAGCTCGAGTTGCGCCCGAACCAGGTCAAGGATGTCTGGCAGGCCGTGGCCAACGGCAAGCTTCTCGACGCGTCGGAAGTCGGGGCCGGAAAGACGTTCATCCTTGGCGCGATCGCGATGGAGTGGAAGCGTCTGGGGATCGCGCACAAACCAGCGATTGCCGTTCCGAAACCGCGCATGGCCGCCACAGTTGCCGAACTTCAACTGCTCTATCCGGCGGCGAAAATCCTCTCCCTGGAAAAATCCTTCGACAAGGAGAACCGCAAGCGCACGACGGCGATGATGGCCACCGGCGATTACGACATGGTCGTGCTGTCGCACGAACAACTCGACAAGATGCCGATGTCTCCGGAGGTGGTGCAGAAATTTATCGGAGCGGAACTGGATGAGATCGAGGAGCGAATCATTGACGCGAAGACGGCAGCCGAAGAGGCCGGCGATGTGCGCGCCGGTAACCGGATAGTCAAACGGCTGGAGAAGATTAAAGAGCGCGTCGAGACGAAATTGCAGGAAGCGCTCGATGCGACGAAAAAGGACGATGTCGTCTACTTCGAGCACACTGGCATCGATGCTCTCCTGGTGGATGAGGCGCACGCCTTCAAGTCGCTCCCGGTCTATTCCCGGCGATCAGAGATCAAGGGGGTTCCCTCGACACGGTCTGACCGCGCGACGGGCATGTATATGCGGACGCGCTGGCTGATGGATCAGAACAATGACAAAGGAGTCGTCTTCGCGACGGGAACGCCGGTCACGAACACGCTGGCCGAAGTCTACAACATGCAGCGCTACCTGCAGCCTGAACTGCTCGAAGAGCGCGGCATTGAGAGCTTCGACGCGTGGGCGAATCTGTTTGCCGACGTCACGACGGATTTCGAGTACACGGCGAGCGGCGAATACAAGCCGGTCTCGCGCATGACGGAGTTCGTCAATCTGCCTGAGTTGCAACAGATGGTCCGGCAGATCATGGCCACAAACTTCGTGGACGATATGACCTGGCTCACGCGTCCGAAGAAGATCGAGCAGGTCATCACCTCGCCGATGACCGATGAACAGCTTGAATACCTACAGGATATTCGCAAGCGGGTCGAAGAACTCAAACGCATGACCCCGAAGGAGCGCAAGGAGTCGGGCGAGAATTACCTGTTGATTTCGACCGATGCGCGCAAGTCGTCGCTCTCGCCCCGGCTCGTCAGTCCTCGTGCGACCGCAAGCGGAGGCAAAATCGAAAAGGTAACCGAGAAGGTGTTGGAGATTCACCGGGCGCGGCCGGAAGTAACGCAGATGATCTTTCTCGATTATGGAGTTAACCCGAACGGGTGGGGATATGCGGTTTATGACGACATCCAGGATCGCCTCGTCGCGGGAGGGATTCCTAAAGAGAGGATCGCCAACTTCGGCAGGATGAGCGACAACGCCCGCCAGAAGGCGGCGGAAAAGCTCAACTCGGGCGAGTACCTGATCGGTATCGGGTCGAGCGGGAAGATGGGAACTGGCATCAACGCGCAAAAACGCCTGGCGGCAATGCATCACGTAGATTGCCCATGGTTGCCGGCGCTGGTCGAGCAGAGGAACGGGCGCGGGCATCGCCAGGGCAATCGGAACGACCCGACAAAGCCGAAGGAGGAGCAGACCGTCGAGGCCTATTACTACACGACGGAAGGCAGCTTCGATGTCGTGATGTGGCAAGCGTTGAAACGGAAAGGTGACTTCATTCACGAGTTCATGCGCGGGGATATGAGCGTCCGCGAAATGAGAATGGATGACACCGGCGATGAAGAGACGGGCGAGGTAGGGCCGGAAATGATCCTTGCGGCGACCAGCGGAAATCCTTATGAGTTGGATCGGGTAAGGCTGATCAAGGCTATCGAACGTCTCGACCGGCAGGCGCGCAGTCACCGGCAGCAGCAGTCTCGATTCCGCACGAAGATCGCCGACGCCGGCCGGAAGCGGGAGGAGATCGAAGCCGATATCGCCGGCTATACATCCGATGCTGCACAGTACGAAGCGACGAAGGGACAGGAGTTCTCAGCCGAGATTAACGGTAAGACGTATGAAGATCGTAAAGTGGCGGGCAATCAGTTGGCCATTGCCGCCGCCGAAGCGCCGCCCAGGAAGGAGACGAAGATCGGCAAGTATCGCGGCTTCGATCTCTACGTTGAGAAAGATCGAGAGCAGCCTTCCGTCTACCTGACAAGATCAGGACCCCGACACTACTTCGCTCTCAAGCTGGACGCGCCGGAATCTGCCTTCAATTCGGCCGACGCCTATCTGCGCCATGCGGAAACGGCACGGACCGAAGCCCATGACCGTCTGGCAGGACTCGAAAAAGATGTTGAGACCGCCAAGGCGGAAGTGGACAAGCCGTTCAAGCGAGCCGCGGAGTTGGAGGAGAAGCGCCAGAGATTGCGCGAAATTCAGCATAAGATTGAGGAACTCTACGATCAGAAGCCCGGCAAGGATGTGCGCAAATTGGCGGGGCGGATCGAAATGCTGAAGCCTGTCACCACCTTGGTTGAAGGATCTGCCTACGACATTGCGGAGGTTCGAGCGAACATGGCAGACGTCATTCCGAACAAGCCGGCCTTCGATCGTTGGCTTTTGACGTTGCAGAGTGCGGGCATCGTGCGCCTCTTTGAAGCCGACGGCATCCCGGGACGAAGCCATGATCCGGAGGCGTATATCCGCGATCCTCAGACGGATCGCTCCTACTCCAATGTCTCGTTGCAGCGAGACTGGGAAAAGAACGCGGCCAGTGTTCCCCCGATCACGGTCTTTATCGAGGCGGAGACGCCCAAGCTTGAGCCTCTTCCGGAAACCGCGAAAGCCGCCATAGATAGTGATTCACCTTCAATAACAGCTGAGAACGGGCGAATCGAGATAAATGATTCCCTGCGATTGCAAGAGTTTGGTTTGGGGTCAGAACCCGATGATCGATCCGGCATCAACCGAAGGGGCGTCGATGAAAGCTCCATTCAGCAAGTTGAGATAACCCCGATTGAAGTTGACCGTGGAAGCAAGCTTGCCGGAATCAATGGCCATTCTGATGCCGGGATAGAAGCGCATCCGGATCTTCACTCCTCTGCCAATATCGGCCAGGCGATGCAAAACGGTAGCGGATCAACGACGCTGCCAGTCACCGTCTTATCACCACTCAATGGGCAGGCGAAGGAGCCGCACTTTGAGGCAACGGCGGCAAGGGGTGAGAACAATTCCCATGATGTGCCGCGGTTCCGGTTCATCGAGGACGCGCTCGCCGCCGGCGCGGAGGTCGATTACCTCTCGATTCAAGTTAACGGAAGCGACTGGACCGTGGTCAGCTTTGAGAATGCGCCGGGCACTTATGTGCTTAAAGGTGGAGACGTGTATGTCACTCAAATGAGCGCCGCGGAGGCGGAGGCCGCGATCAAGGGAGACTCTATTAGCCCGCCCGGGCTCGGTGATCTTGCTCACGCCGGCGACATCGAGATCGAGGTGCCGGACATCTCTTTTTCAACAGTTATCGAATCAATGAATCCCGGCAACAGGACAATCCTGGAGAATGCCCTCAGCCAGGGAGCGATTGTAGAGCGATTCTGGACGGGATGGAGCAAACTCGATCCGTCGTATTGCCATACCGCCATCATCCGGTTCGAGAACGATCCCCGCACCTATATTTTCAATAATGACGATGGGTCTGTAGACATGACGCGGCTCGATTTTGGGGCGACGCGGTACGCCGTCGATTTCGACTACGGCATCACCGACCGGACCAGCATTCGGGAAATTCAGGCTAAGGCGCATCAGGAGTCAAACCATGCCGCGGTGCGCAAACCCGATTATTCCATGAGCGTCTGAGAGGGCTTGCGGTACGGAAAGAGGGACAGAAAGCGAGCGCGTTGGTACCCAATTAGAAACGAAATCACCAGCTTTCGTGGGATGTAATGACGGAGGTTTTCGACACGGAATGGACCAGAAGAACCAATATTCAGTGCAAGTGGGAAGCTCGGTTTGATCCAGATCGGGTCACATTCGAAGGACAAGCGTGCTTTGCACGCGAAATTCTCTGACACGTCACCCCCTCGCGGGGCTGCCTGTGGCGTTTACGTTCGTTAACTTTTGAGGGGCGGACGTAAATGCCTTTGGAATCAGGGGAATGACCCATTTTGTTAACAACTGTAAACATCGCGTTTACGAACGTTAACGTCGCGCGCGAGGCGACAAACAAAGGAGCAAAAGCAGTGAAAGAGCATGTCATCGGATTTCGAGTCGATTGGAATGAGTACCGGAAGATCGAAGAACAGGCTGAGAAGAGAGGCGAGGACGTGAACGAATGGTGCCGCAATTTGGCGTTGGCCGAGTCCGGAAAGGACTTCGGATTGATCGCCAGCGAGCGGATTTTGCTGGAGGAACTCGCCGTCATTCGTCACCTGCTCGGGAGACTTCTCAGGCACGAATTGCCACCGGAAGAGTTCGCAAAACTGCGGGAAGACGTAGACCAGAACTACGCGACATTCGGGCGGAAACTGCTCGAAAAGAGATCTGCCGCCAGGTCGGACGCGAGGAGCGAAACAGTCTGAAAGGGGGACCAATGATCGGCCAAAACCCATTTACCGAAGAAGGACGTACCAGGTTCAGGAACTTCGAGCGCCGGCTGGTGGGATATCTAATCGTCTCTTTTGTGATCGGAGTATTGGCCGGATTCGGTACTTTTCGCCTCTGGACGCGAGCCCACATGCAGCCTCTGCAAAAGATCTATCTGAAACAATACGGACTCGGTTCGCTCAAAGCCCTGGTGTCGGGAAAGGCGGCAAGCAAGTACATGCTGCTCACCTGTTCAGTAACCGGTCCGAACGGGAAGGTCATGCCCGGAGGCGTAACCGATGACCAGGTCCATCCGGTTCGGGACAGCGGGGGCCGCCCGGTCAGGAACGAAAACGGCTTCGTCTTCGCCTGGAATTCATCGCGGCAAGGTGAATTGTCGTGGCGCAAGATCAAGGTGAATGACCGGCAAATGATCGCGCTTCTCCGCGATCATCACTACGAAGAAGAGAGTTTCTTTGAACTGCTCAGGCCCGCGGCCATCACAGGTTTGCTGGTCTTCCTGGCCGGAGCTGTCGGGGCGATCGTCTTCGATCAGCGGCTCAATCGGAAATACGAGGAGGGAAAATTCCTGCGCGGAACGCGCCTCGTTCAGCCGGAGAAATTCACATTAGAGGCCGATTCTCCCGGTCTTGGGGTGCCGAGCCTGCGTATAAGAAAGACGGGCTTGAGCATGTTGAGACACAAAGATGGGCGTATCTACTGGCTGCGGGTGCCGCGCGAAGATGAGGCGGCGCATACGACCTTGCTTGGCGATACAGGAACAGGCAAAAGCCAGCTCATCCACCTTTTCCTCTGGCAAATCGCCCAACGTCAGCCGCGAGAGCCGGTAATAATCTATGATCCGGCGGGAGAGTTCGTCTCAAGCCATTTCGTCGCTGAGAGAGGCGACGTAGTTTTGAATCCGCTGGATCAGCGGTTCCCTTTTTGGAATCCAGCCACTGAAGTCAGATTGAAAACCGACCATGACTTGATCGCCGAAAGCTTCTTTCCCGGAAGCGAGCACAACAGAAACGAATTTTTTATCAGGGCAGCGCAGGGCATCTTTGCCCGCCTGCTCAGTTTCAAGCCGGAGCCGGAGGAGCTGGTGAAGTGGCTCGTCGATGAGACGGAGATTGACAAACGAGTAAGAGGAACGGAACTGGCTCACAAGATCGCTTCTCAGGCCCCGCAACAGAGAGGCGGTGTACTGGGAACTCTCTCGGATGCCGGAAAGAGCCTGCAATTGTTGCCGAGATCGGCGGATTGTACGGCGGATATTTCTTTGACCGAGTGGGCGGCGGAACGGCGAGGCTGGCTCTTCGTCACCTCATCGCAAGACACTCGCAATCAATTAAGGCCCTTGCACGCGATCTTTCTGGACTTACTGATGAAGAGGTTGATGAGCTGCGATCCGAGCTGGAGCAGGCAGCACCCGTGCTGGATGATCGTCGATGAAGCGCATGCGCTTGGGCGGATGCCCGCATTGTCAGCGGCGTTGACCGAAGGAAGGAAGTTCGGTCTGAGGATCGTTATCGGCACGCAAAACAAAAGCCAGTTCAAGGAACACTATGGAGAAGCCGCGACGACGATGCTGAGTCAATCGGTAACGAAGATCACTTTTCGTTGCAATGAGCCGGACTCCGCCAGGTGGATCTCAGAGTTGATTGGGGAGGCTGAGTGGGAGAAACCGAAGATCGGCACGACAGCGAGCGTCGCCGATCAGGGGCGCGATTCGCTCCATTACTCGAACAATGACGAGCGCAAAGCGGTAGTGAGCCGCGAGGAGATCATGGGGCTCGAGAAACTGCACGGGTATTGGAAATACCGAGACATGGTGGTGCCATTTCGCTTCGAGGCGCGCAACTGGCCGCAGCTTGCGGAAAGATTTATGCCACGGACAGCGATGCTCGCTAAAGCCAACGCGCTTGAAGATGGAGAGCCCGAAGAGCCCGCATCGGCCAAAGAGTCGGGCGCATCGGAGCGGACATACAAATTTAATACCCACGTGAAGCCGACTCAGAAGGATGTAAAAAAGGAGAAGGAGGCAAGGGGAAATGATAGTCCGCCTGCCTTGATTCATAAGACAAAAGAAGACCCGAGCGTCTCCATAGAATCGGGAACGAAGCAATCGCCGCCAGCCGTTAAGGAGGAGCCTGCAAGCATCGAACCGATATCCGAGGAAAGAGGAATGGAGGCCAACCTGGAAATATAAATGATGCGGAACGTATGGAAGACAATCGAGAAACTGACACAGCCGTGTCATCGAAAGATACCGTTTATCGAATTGCGGTGCGGCGACATCATCGAAGTTGACGGCGGCAAAGGGATCATCACGCGAATCTATGGCAGGTGCATCACTGTTTTGTGCAAAGGCGGCCGCGTGGGGCAGCTTGGTCCCAAGAGGCAGTTGGTTATCCGGCAAAGTCCCGACCACATTAAACCTTGGGTCCTCGAAGCGCTTACCTTAAATACACCGATCAGCGTTTACCTGATCAAGAACCGCTGCCCGCAATGTGGCTTTGTCGGATGGACGGCGGCATTGACGGGTGGAAAGTGGATCATCACACAGGCCGGGGATGTTCTTTATTATCCGGGAATACGAAGGCAATTGCGCGAATTCTTGATTGCGCATCCAGAGGTGAAGGGAGAGTTCGGGACAGTGAAATGGCGCTACTGGCAACCGGCCCATCAGAGAATGCTCTTGCAGTTATGTCCTGAATGCAAAGCCAAGTGGAACGCTTTTCCTCTGGCCGACGTGCTTTGTCATTACATCGACAAACGAGAGGGGAGGATCGAGCCAGGTCAGGTGATGCCCGCCTTTGATGTGGAGATTGAGGGGCTCTTCAATGAAGGGAAAGTGCCAAGGCCGGACCTCTTAAAGGAGGCGAGAAAGCGATGATGACAGTCAGCAAAGCTCTCACCGGGGGACAGGCGCAAAATTATTACCGGCAGGACTATTCCAATGCCGAGAGCAACTACTATAGCCAGGGAGATACGATCAAAGGCGAGTGGACAGGGGCACTCGCCCAGGAGTGGGGACTCAAAGGCGAGGTGACGCAGGAGCAGTACGAGCGTCTGATCGAGGGTCAGGATCCACAGACAGGCGAGCGGCTCACGAGAGAGGTCAAACCATACGCCTATACAAATCGAGACGGCGAGCAAGTCATGGCGAAGGGGCGGCGCGCGGGATGGGATGCGACTTTCAGCGCGCCGAAATCGGTGTCTCTGGCTGCATTGGTCGGAGGAGATGAGCGAATCAGAGGAGCGCATCGGAAGGCTGTGGATACCGCGCTCGGAGAAGTCGAGACGTATATTCAGGCCAAAATGGGCAATACAAAGCCGTCAATCACGACCGGCAGAATGGTCGCGGCGAAGTTCGAGCACGACACGGCCCGGCCCGATAGGGAAAAGAACTACGCCGCGCCTCAGCTTCATAGCCACACCATTATTTTCAATCTGACACGGTTATTGAATGGGAAATGGCGGGCGCTCGATTCGACGGAATTGTTCGGAAGCCAGCGTTACGCGACAGCGATTTATCGCGCGGTTTTAGCCATCGAGTTGCAGGGACTCGGCTATGAGATCGAGGTGGACGCCAAGACCGGAGCGCCGGAGATCAAAGGATTCACGAAGGAATACCTGGAGGCCAACAGCTTGCGAAGTAAGGAACTGCGGCAAGAGGCCGCAGAGATGAAGGCGCGGCTTGAGGCCGAGGGGAACGTCGTAAGAGACGGCGCGGGCCTGCGCCAGGCGGCGGCCACCGCCAACCGGCGCGGCAAGAAATTCGACCGGGAGGAAATGAGGGAGCGGCACCAGGCGTTGGACCGGAAACACGGCGGCCAGGCGCATCAAGCGGTCGAAACGGCGCATCAACGCGGCAAGATCGAGCATTCGCAGGAGGAGATTGCAAAGCGCGCGCAGGAGGCTACGACGTTCGGAATCGGTCGCGTGATGGATTCGGAGGCGGTTGGAGACGCCCGGGATCTGATCGCCCACTCGCTGCGACGCAACATGGGGCTGACTACTTATGAAGCGGTGACGCGGGAGATCGCCGCGCGGAAGCAGGAAGGCGATTTGATCGGAATTCTTCGCGAAGAACACATGCCGGAGGTGACTACGCGGCGCATGCTCGACCTGGAGGGGACGAATATCCGGGAAGTCCTGGATGGCGGAGGGAAGCAACAGCCGATCATCGAAGCCGCACAAGTGGGACAAGTGATAGATCGGATTTCAGCGGAGCAGGGAAGAGTCCTCAATGAGTCGCAGCGCGAGGCCGTCGAGCAGCTCCTCACGAATCGTGATCGAATCTTTGGGTTGCAGGGGCTAGCAGGAACGGGGAAGACGACTGTGCTCACCGTCCTCCGGGCCGCGGCGGAGGAAGCGGGGTACATCGTCAGAGGTTTTGCGCCGAGCACGCCGGCGTCGAAAGCGCTCTCCGAGAGCGGGATCGAGACGAGCACACTGCAAAAGTTCACCTTCTCGAAACGCAAGACGAATGAAGCAGATGCGAAGGAAGGGAAGAGACTTTTCGTACTCGATGAGAGTTCCCTGGCCTCTACTTACCAGGTGCATAAATTCTTCGATCGGATCAACCCTGAGGACCGGATCTGGCTGGTCGGAGATAAGGGACAGCACGAGGCCGTCGAAGCCGGCTCGCCATTCGGTCAGTTCCAGATGCACGGCATGGGGACGGCGAAGATCGCGAAGATCGTCAGGCAGAAGGACGAAGGGCTACGGCAGGTCGTCGAGAAACTGGCGGAGCGAAAGGTCAAGGATGCGGTCAGGGATTTGATCGCGCAAGGCCGGCTGCTGGAGTATGCCGACGATAAGACGAGACTCAGAGCGATGGCCGCCGACTTCTGCGCTGACCGGGAGGGCACTTTAGTCATCTCTCCGGCCAATGAGGAGCGAGTGTTGCTTAATACGATGATCCGCGGGGAACTTCAGGACGAGGGAGTGATAGACGAAGAAAATCATCGGACGACGGTGCTGATCAACCGCGCGGATATGACCGGCACCGAGCGCAAATTTGCAGGCGCATACGATCCGGGCGATGTCATCAGGTACAACCACGGCAGCGAAGTCTATGGAACCAGGACAGGGGATTACGGCAAAGTCGTTTCCCACAACCGCGAGGAGAATACGATCATCGTACGATTGAAAGACGATCGTAAGATCACTTACGACCCGCGGAGGCTCTCAGGCGTGAGCGTCTACCGTGAAGCCGAGCGAGACTTCGCGATTGGCGACAGGATTCAATTTCGTGCGCCTTACGCCTCCGAGCGAGTCGCTAACGGCGAGTTCGGGACGATCATGGAAATTACCGAGAATGGATGGAAGGTTGAATTAGGGGACAAGCGAGTGGTGAGCTTCGATCCGCGGACTTTCAGGCATCTTGACCACGGATACGCCGTTACCTCTCATTCCTCGCAGTGCGCGACGTTCAGGCGTGTGCTGATCAATGCGGACACGAAGGAAAGCGAGCTGCTGCTCAACCAACGCATGGGTTATGTAGGCATCTCACGAGCGCAACTCGATGCGCGCGTCTATACCGACTCGATACGGAAGCTCAGCGAGGCGCTGAATCGAAGAGTCGATAAGAAGATGGCGCTCGAAGCGGCCGCGCAAAATCGCCTGACCGCAGCCCGGCACGTCGCCAATGGCGCAGCAAACGATAGGCAACTACGCACACCGGTTGCTTTGGCATCTGAGGAGCAACAAGGCCCACGCGCGAACGGAGGATTTAAGAAGGCGGTAACGGAATATCAGTTTCCTGAATGGGAAAAGCCGGCCCAACAAAAATTGGTGAGAGTCCGGCGGAAATCACCGTGCCCGATCTGCAACAAGCCGGATTGGTGCTCGGTGAGCGCCGACCGCGCAATCGCGATCTGCATGCGGGTTCCGTCAGAGTACGAGGTGAAGAACGGCGGCTACGTTCACATCCTCGATGGAACGACGCAGAGCCAGGAGCCGAGGGCTATCACGGTCGAGGTGACGCAGCATGAGCGGGCGAGCATCGGTCGCCGACACAAGGTGAATCTGGAGCTGCTTGAAAGTTTGAAGTTGAACAGTCGCGATCGAAAGAGCTTGCTGGCGCGGGGACTGGATGAGGCGGCGATTGAGCGTAACGGGTACAAGTCCGTTCCATCGCCTCTCTCGGTCTACGATGCGGAGAGCCGGTTCAAAGGGAAAGACCTGACCGGCATCCCCGGGTTCTACAAGGTTCAGGAAGCTTGGCGGCTCAACATCGGCGAATGGAAATCGAGAGACGGCCAAGTGCATTCTTTTCATCAAGGCTTCCTGATTCCCGTGCGCGATGCGCGAGGACGAATCGAGGGCTTTCAGATCCGTAGATCCGAAGTCAGAAACGGAGATGATCCACGTTACATCTGGCTCTCGAGC
>Ga0081539_10002312_pt1 | contig 27488 bp, 21 predicted proteins | sample TabmetS4T2R2_FD_71023 | JGI IMG/M metagenome (GOLD analysis project Ga0081539, IMG submission 71023) | Tabebuia heterophylla rhizosphere microbial communities from the University of Puerto Rico - S4T2R2 | ecosystem: Host-associated > Plants > Roots > Rhizosphere ...
CAAGAGGTCTTCGCGTGATAATTGATCGAGTTGGCCTGTTGTTGGGAGCGGCATCTCAGCTCGGATAATAGCAAATTTTCAGTAAAAGCCGTGAGTAATTACATTAATTCGGTGTGGGACTCAGCCGATAATCGTCCAGTCAGTGACGATCGGCGGGCACGGCGTATCTCTTTTTTAAAGTAGCGATTGCACAGCCTCTGCCGGTCCCAATACCGGATGTGCTCCACCAATCTAATAATCTGTACCTTAAGTTTTCTGGTGCTAAAACTCGACCAACATCGGCCTGTTGTGGCGCGAGTTTGCAACTCGCGCTCTCTTGGAGAAGGAATGCGCGGTTTGCAAAACCGCGCCACAGTTCTTTAGTTGCCGATAGATTGGTGGAACACATTCAGTCGTCTTTACTGTGCGCGTGAAGAGAGCCGTTTGTAATACTCATCGACCAGCTTGCGATAACGCTCAGGCGCGGCCCCCTCATCCGAGAGTCTGAGATTGTTCTTACCGAGTTTGGCCTGGAGACGTTTGCTCAATTCCATTTCGATGCCGCGGAGCGGATCGATGACCTGAGTCTTGAGCAGGGCAGCAGTGGCGTTGTCATCACGGACCGCGGAATCTCCCGCCTGCCGCAACGCTTGAATCGCTTGATCGAGGTTACGGGCAAGGTCACGCTCGTGATTGAGACTCTGCCGCAGTTCTTCGGCGTCACGCAGATACTGGTTGATCTCGGCTTTGAGTTGACGATCAGAAGAGCCGCGAATCGGTCCGCCGCCGGACGGGGAATTCGGACTTTGAGTGTTTGGGGTGCCCTGGTCACGCTGTCCATTCTGTGGACTGCCGGATTGACCTCTCTCCTGGCCTTGTCCGGGATTCTGCCCGCCCGATTGCTGGCCGCTTTGCTGTCCACTCTGTTGACCACCTGGCTGCTGTCCACCTGGCTGCTGGCCGCCTTGTTGACCCTGCTGTTGCCCTTGCTGTTGTCCTTGCTGCCGGCCACCCGGTTGTTGGCCGCCTTGCTGCTGGCCCTGTTGCTGGCCTTGCTGCTGACCGGCCTGTTGGCCCTGTTGTTGACCGGCCTGATTGCGGTTCTGGCCTTGTTGTTGGCCATTTTGGCCCTGTCTGCCGGGTTGATTCTGGGCAGTCTGCTGATTGCCATTCTGGCGGCCTTGTTGCCGGCCCCCTTGTTGGCCCGCCTGTTGACCAGATTGCTGCTGTCCCTGTTGCTGGCCTTGTTGCTGGCCTTGTTGCTGACCTTGCCCTTGCTGACTTTGATTCTGTTGGTTGCCCTGTCCCTGTTGCTGCCCCTGTTGTTGATTCTTGTTGCCGCCTTGCGATTTGGAATCCATTCGCCTCCGCAGCGATTCAAGATTATTGGCGAGCTGGCTGGTTCGTTCGAGGGCATCCTCGGTCTCGCCGCCCGGCCCTTTACGTTGGGCGTTCTTTTCGGTCTCCTGGAGCTGCTGGGCGAGGTCATCGAGGTTTTGTTGGATCGTCTTATCGCCGGCGCGAGCGGCCTCGAATGAGTTGTTATCGAGCATTTGCCGGGTATTGCGGATGCGATCGGGCACGCGATTCTGACGGAGCGAATTGGCGGCTCCGCGCAACCGGTTCGCCGATTGTTGATCCTGGCTGAGACCGCGCGCCGTTTGATCGAGATCTTTTTCGAGATTGCCCACTTCATTGGCGAGAGCGTCTTTCCGCTCGCCGAGCTGGCGTTTCGCCTGGTTGGCCGCCTGGTCCGCTTGGCCGGAGCGGTTTTGGCGGGCGAGGTTCTCGACATCCTTCGCAATCTCTTGCTGTTTGGCGGCGGCATTGGCCGCGCGCTGGCGCAATTCCTGGATGGATTGGCCGCCCTGCGACTGTTGGAGTTGATTCAAGCGGCGTTGCGCGTCTTCAAGTTGTTGGAGCGCTCGCAGATTGCGAGAGATGGATTCCTGATCTTTGTTGTTTTGCGCGGCATTCTGCGCGCGTTGCATCTCCTCGGCGGCCTGATTCATCTTGTTGCTGAGGTCCATCAATTGCGGGTCGCGACGTTCGCGCGACAGCCGTTCGAGTTCGCGCGCGGCCTTGCGCGCTTCATCGATCATCTGTTGCTGCTGGCGCCCGCCGCCTCCGCCTCCGCCGTTGCGCGGTCCTTGCTGCATCCGCTGCTGTTGCTCCAATTCGCGTTGCATGCGGCGCGACAACTCTTCGAGCTTGCGCTTGGTCTCGTCGTCCTGCTGCTGGGCCTGTTGCTTCTGTTCGCGCTTGAGCGTCTCGTACTGATTCTTCATCTTGTCGAGTTCAAGTTCGAATAGATCGGCCAGTTCTTGAGCTTGCGCGTTGTTGCCCTGGCCGTCCTGGCTGAAGGCAATCTGCATTTCGCGGAAGATGGCATCGGCGCGCATCAACTGCTGCAGCGCCTTTTGTTCGTGCGGGAGGGCGTCCTTGCCTTTGCGCGCTTTCAATTCGCTGGCCGCCGGTTCCATCTCTTTGGCCGCTTCGGTCAAATGCTCGACCAGTTTCACAAACTCCGGTTGCTCGTTGATCTGCCCGCCGAGACGGCGTTTGATGCGATCGATGAGCGTGGTCGCGTCCGCGAGGACCTTCTCCTGAGACAGTGTCACGGTGTTGTAATTTTCGATCTTCTCCTGTTCGGAGTAGTTCGGTTCTTCGCGATTGATGCGGAAAGTCGCGGCGACGATCTCTTTCTGCCGTTTGGTCAATCCCTGCTGGTCTTCGCCCTCGCCGCCGCCGCCGCCGCCCTGTTGCGACTGTTTATAATCTTTCTCGAACGGTTTGATTTCGATGAAATAGATGTCACTGGTCGTTTCGTTGCGAGCATCGCGGGCCTTGGCGTAATACGAGATGAGGTCTCCCGGCTGCAACCCGTACTCTTCCAGGAAGAACGTGTGGGCGCCGGATAACTCGCGCACCGATTCACCGCGGATCTTTTGCAGATCGACTTTCTTCTCTTCGCCGCCGTTGACCGAGAAGTAGAGATCGAGCGAGGCGACGCCATAGTCGTCTTCGGCCTTGGCTTGCGTAAAGATCTCTTCGACGCTCGTCGCGCGGGTATCGCGGCCGGGTTTTTCGAAGCTGACCGTCGGCGGGCGATCTTCGAGCACGCTGATGTCGTGTTCGTTGGATCCGTTGTAGACATCGCCGTCAACACTGGTCAGCTCGATGTGATAGGTGGTGTTCTTGTTGACCGTGATTGTGCCCGCAAAATCGTTTTCGCCGGCGCTCTCCATTTGAACCGTCGTTCCGGTGGCGATGACGATTCGCGCGGCTTTCGCTTTGCCCGTCAGTTTCGCCGTGATCTTGACGTTCGTTCCGGCGAGCACCGCGATATCGGGCGCATCTTCGATGGTCTTGGGCGCGAGGCCGGTATATCCGGGCATGTACTGCGTCTGATCGATACGCTTAACATAAGGCAGATCGGCGACCGTCAGTTTGAAGACCTCCGAGCGATTGCCTGCCGATTCGACGAAATATTCCAGATCCTCTTGCAGATTGAAGATGAATAACTGAAATTCGCTGGGGTTTTTCGCCGGTTCCATTGTCTGCCCAACCCACTGATCGTCTTTGTTCTGTGCTTTGCGGGTGAAGATCGTGGTCTGATCGGCTTTAAAATTGATGAGGGCCGCGACGATCTTTTGATCCGATCCTTTCGGAACGCGGGCCGTTCCGGGTTTGACTTCGATGCGGAGAGCATTCGACGCGCCGACCGGACTGTCGGGAAAGACCAGGCGTGTTACGCCTTGCGAAATCTCGCTCGGGCCAAAGACCAGTGCGGCGATGAACAGGACGATGCTGGCCGCCGCCGCGCCTCCGAATTGCAGGAAGCGTTTTCCCGGAACGATCTCGTTTAAATTCACCCCGTTGGCGCGTCGATTGGCATCGCTCATCAATCGCTCGACAATCGCGGTCGAGGCGATGGCGTGTTGATCTTCCGCTGAAAATTCGACGGCGCTGACCAGGCTATCTTCCAGGCCGGAATGCTTCTCTTCGATCAGCCGGGCAATCTGTGCCTGATTGATCTTGTGACGCAGCGGACGGACGAGGAAAAAATAGGCGGCGGCGATAAGGCTCAAGACCACGACGATTCGCAGCGAAACGAGCGTGCCCGTATTGTAGCGATAGTGATGCGCCGCGAGCCCCAGGACGATCAAGAGCGCTGCAGCAATGGCGAGTGTGATCGCGCCTCCACGCAAAACCGTGAGCAGATTGCGACGCTTCCGCACCGCCTGAATGATGCTGAACAGTTGATCGTTGTGGTAATTCATAATTTTTCTCCCCGGAAAACGGTCCACTCTCTATTTTACCCGATAACTTTCGCCATCTTCGTTCGCCGCGCCAGCACTGCTTCCGCGACAAAGATCAAGAGCGCGGCAATGAGCAATACCCACCACACGCGCTGGCGCGATTCCACATCTTCTTTACTCAATCTTTCGCTGGCTGACGCCGTCGTCGCTGCTTTGGGATCGGCGCCGGTGACCGCGGCGATAAATTGTTCAAGATCGAGTTTTGATAAGTCGGATTCTTTCCGATCCACATTGACCGCCGCGAAATCGGAGACGCCCGGATAACGCAGACGATAGAATCCGGGTTCGCGCGCATTGATGATCAGTTCGCCCGTCGTGGTCTGTTTGCGGTCGGTGATGCGGTCGCCATTGGGGGCATCGACCGCGGGCGGGGTGCCATCTTTCGCCGCCGCCACGGTGAAGGATTGACCTACCTGGTGCCAAGCCCCCTCTTCGCGTTCGCCCAGGTATCGTGTCATCTGCCGCACCAGCGGCAAATAGATCGGCGCGAGCGGCAGATCATTCCAGCTCGAATCCAGCGTCGAAGTGAAGAGGAGCACTTTGCCGCTGCCATGCAGGGTTTCGATCAAGGCCGGATTGCCGTCTTCAAAACGCGCGAGCACGGATGACCGTTCAGTCGGCGTCGCGCGGTGATAACCGAAGACGTGTGCCGATGAGAGCCTCCCACTCTGTCTGAAGACCTCAAAGATTGGATGATCGGTCTTAATTTCGCTCATCGCGACGTACTCGCCGCGCAATTGCATGCTCTCTTCCAGTTTGGCGGGCGCGATCGTCTGAAAAGCTTGATTGAATGCGCTCACATCGGTGTGCGGCCCGGTCGCGATGATCACTCCGCCGCCGCCGTCAACGAATTTGACGATTTGTTGAGAAAGCGCCTGGCTGATGCCGCCGGGATCGTTGAAGATGACCACGCGGTATTGGCCCAGTTCACTCGGGTTGACCGAGCCCGCCGTTTTAACCTCCAGATTGAAGGGCAGGTTCTCTCCGGTCGTCAGCGCGTTGCGCAGATAGAAACTTTCACTGCGGCCGCGCGTCGCCGATTCGATCGCCAGCGCTTTCAACTGTTCGGTGCGCCGCAGCGTGAAGAAGAAGCGATTATCGAAGGGGAAATCGTCGCCTTCGATCTGAATGACCGCGCGGTTGGCGCCTTCGGTCAGGTTGAAGCCGGTGAACTCGACCGTCGTCGCATCTCGCGGAGCGATCTTGATCTCGCGTTTTTCGACGGTGTGATCGTTCAATTGAAATTCTACTCGGATCCCTTCTTTGGCCTCGTCGCTGAAATTGGCGATGCGCGCGGTGAGCTTGTCGGAGTACTTCGGCTGGTAGATCAGCGGTTGCACGCCGAGGTCGGTGATCGCCAGATTCGGAGAGTTCTGCTCTCCCACATCGATGGTCGTGAGCTTGACCTCTTTACTCAAACGATAGGCGGCCTCGGCCTGATTGCGTCCGGCGGCCTGAAAGTCAGAGATCAGCACAATGTTTTTATTGCTTTCACTGACATCTTTGAATAACCCTTCAGCGCCGCGCAGGGCCTGGACATAATCCGTCCCGTCGAAACCGGGCTGGAGACCCGCCAAGATCGATTTGACCTGATTCTTATCGGGGCTGAATTGGCTTTGAATATCGAAACTCTGTCCGAAAGTGAGCAGCGCGACTCTGCCGGAACCGCCGCTGGCATCGATGACGGCGCGGGCGCGCTGTTTGGCCTGCTCGAAGCGATTGCCGTATCGCATGCTGAACGACGTATCGAGCAGGATGAGGTCCGCGCGCTGTCCGCTGCTGACCGTCTGTCCGTCGCCGAAGTAGGGCCTGACAAATGCGAGCACCAATAACAAGAGGGCCAGGCAGCGCAGCAGGAGCAACAAGATGTTTTGCAATTGCCGCCGGCGAATCGTTCGTTGCGGCACTCGCCGCACGAACATCAGAGAAGGGAACTCGACGCGCGGAGCCTTGGTCCGCCGCACCAGATGGACGATGATCGGGGCGGCAACCGCAGCCAGACCAAGCAGAAATAATGGGTTGAGAAATGACATCTGTTTACTGCTTCGCGCGTTTCGCCAGGAACGAAAACAGCGCATAGTCCAATGGTTTATCGGTCGTCAACAATTCGTAATCGATTCTGTTCCGGGACGCGCCGCCACGAAGCTGCTCGATGTGGGCGCGAATAGTCTGGCGGTATCCTTCGGCCAGGACGTCCGGCATGACGTGAATCTGTTCCTCGGTCTCGGCATCTTCGAGCAAGATCGGTTCGGTGAATTCAAAATCCAGTTCGTTTTTGTCGAGCACATGAAAGACGATCACGTCGTTGCCCTTAAAACGCAGATGCTGTAAGGCCTGGATCACCTCTTCAGGATCGTCGTAAAAATCCGAGATGACGATGATGATTCCGCGCCGGGTAATGCGTTCCGCCGCCTCGTGCAACATCTTCGACAACTTGGTCTCGTGGCCCGGTTCGAGTTGCTCCAGATGCCCGTAGATCGTTCGCATCTGCCCGACGCGATTGTGCGCCGGCACGTGAGTTCTCACCTCCTGGTCGAAGGCGAGCAAGCCCACCGCGTCCTGTTGCTTATTGGCGAGGTAGGCCAATGACGAACCCAGAAACTGGGCGAACTGGAGCTTACTGACGGCTCCCGTCTTGTAGCGCATCGAGGCGCTGGTATCGATCAGGATGTGGCACTGGGCATTCGTGTCGGCGCGATACTTTTTGATGTAATAACGGTCGGTGCGTCCCAACAATTTCCAATCGAGATAGCGCAGGTCATCGCCGGGCATATATTGGCGATACTCGGCAAACTCGGTCGAAAAACCGGTGAACGGCGAACGATGCAGGCCGGAGATGAAACCTTCGACAACCGTGCGGGCTAACAGTTCAAGCGAAGTGATGCGCGCCAGGACTTCCGGAGCAAGGAAGCGCAAGTTGACCGCAGCTTGCGGATTGCCGGTTGCGGGTTGTGGATTAGTAAGTTTCATGCGCGATCAATTACAAGCCGGATTTCGGTTCCGGTACTGCTTCAATCAATTTTTTGATGACCTGATCCGAATCTACTCTCTCCGATTCGGCCTGGAAGTTGAGGAGAATACGGTGACGGAGCACCGGCTGGGCCATCGCCCGAATATCTTCACACGAGACGTTATAGCGGCCGTAGAGAATTGCCCGCGCTTTGCCCGCCAGCACCAAAAATTGCGAGGCGCGCAATGATCCGCCCCAGGTCACCCAACGATTGACGAAATCCGGGCTCTTCTCCGATCCCGGACGGCTGGTCCCGACCAGATTGACCGCATAGCGCGTGACGGAATCGGCCGCCGGAACTTTTCGGACGAGCCTCTGGAAAGCGATGATCTCGTCGGTCGACATCAAACGCTCGAACTGCATGTCTTGCGGCGAGGTGGTCATCTTGACCACTGCCACTTCGTCCTCGGGCGGCAGATAGCCGATCCGGACGTTGAACATGAAGCGGTCGAGCTGGGCTTCGGGCAGCGGGTACGTGCCTTCCATTTCGATCGGGTTTTGCGTCGCCAGGACGAAGAAAGGTTTCGGCAAAGGATAGGTCACTCCCTGGACGGTGACGTTTCCCTCCTGCATCGCTTCGAGCAGGGCCGCTTGAGTCTTCGGCGGCGTGCGGTTGATCTCATCCGCCAGAATGATATTGGCGAAGATCGGTCCGCGAATGAACTGCAGATCGCGTTTGCCGGTTGCGCGGTCCTCTTCGATGATCTCGGTTCCGGTGATATCCGCGGGCATGAGGTCCGGCGTGAATTGAATTCGTTTGAATGAAAGGTCGAGCACGTTCGCAATCGTGCGCACGAGCAGCGTCTTGGCCAATCCGGGGACGCCCGTAATAATTGAATGTCCGCCGACAAAGAGCGAGATCAAGACCTGTTCGACCACTTCGTCCTGGCCGATAATCGCCTTGCGAATCTCACGCATGATGCCTTCGCGCGCAGCAATCAGTTTGTTCAGTACTTCTTCGTCGCGGACCGCTTGTGTGTCAACAGCCATTCCACTCCCCTCGGTTTTCAGTTTTCAGTTTAATGCGTGAGCGCATAGATGATGTAATTCACGCCGAATTTATAAGCCTCGTTCGTCTCTTCGATCGGCCTGAAAGGATTGTCCGAGAACTGCCAGTAATCGCTCACGTCGTAATTATAATTGACGACCATCATCAATCGTCCGTGTTCATTCTCGAGACCCCAGAATTCCGGAGTCTGAGTTTCGTTGGTCACGTAGCCGCCGCCGTAAATCGGAGGCAGATCCAACGTCTTGATCGAAAAGAAACAATTGAAGATCGGATGCGAGACATCCAACTTCTTCAATTCATATTCGGGGAAGGCCATTTTGACCTGTCGCTGTAAATTATAGAACTGGCCCTGGGTGCGGAAATCGTCGACCATCAGGAACCCGCCGCGCAACAGATATTCGCGCATGCCGGCAATCTCTTTATCATTCAAATTCATAAAGCCCACTTCGCACAGGTAAGCGAAAGGGAATTTGCAGAGCGCCGGATCGTCCAATGTCAGAATCGGTTCGTTGATGTCCAGACTGACGTCGGCCTTCGACAACTCGGCCATGATCTTCATGAGGTGGCGGCCCGCGACCGGATAGTCGTGCGACCATGGCGGGCCACCATCACCGAGTATATTGTTGTAACGATAATAGGACGCATACTGGCTGGTATCGAACTGGACCCGCACGAAGGTGAATCGCCCGGACAGATTCTCATCGACTTTGGGAATGCCGTCTTCGGAGATCGCCGGCAAATCCATCGTCGGTTTCTTGCGGTGCGGACGCTGCGCGAGGGCCAGGCCGGCAAGCAAGCAAAGCGCGATAGCGGAGACAATCAGCCTTCGATTTTTCATACTGCTCCATTTATTAAACCGGCCATCTATGGGCTGGTCAACTTCAATAAAAGTTCCTGTGCCTTTTCAAATCCGGGCGCGGCTTCGAGCGCTCGCAGGACGGAACGTTTGGCCTCGGCGGTCTTGCCCAGAGCCAGATAGGCGCGGGCAAGATTGTACTGAGCTTCGGCGATGTTCGGCGGATTGGCCGCGAGCGCGGTCTGAAATTCCCGGATCGCCGGGTCGGCCTCATTCCGTTCGAGGGACAGATTGCCCGCCATCGTGTGGGCTGCATGTTCGAACGGGTTGACGTAAAAGCTCAGGCGCAGCAATTCGAGCGCTCGCGCCTTGTCGCCGGCGTCGAGTTTGAGCTGGGCCAGCTTCTTCAAGGCGTCATAGTTGTTCTCGTCGATTTTGATCAATGCTTCGAGCGCTTCCGCCGCGCCGCTCTTGTCACCCTGTTTCTCGCAAATCTCGGCCAGCGGTTCATAGGCGTTATTGGCGCCGCTCTGGTATGGGAACAACTCGATGGCGCGTTTGAGGTGTGGTTTCGCCTTGTCGTAATTCTTATCGGCGTAGTAGATGAGACCCGCGCGCATGTTCAACACGAAGTTCGTGGGTTGTTGTACCGCCTTGGCGAGGGTCTCTTCTTTGGACATTTGCCCGGATCCCGGGTTCTTCAATCCGGCTTCAAGGGGCTTGAGATATTGGTCGATCTTGCCGCGTACGTAATTATTGAACTCGCGGTCGAAATCGGATTCGGAGAGTTTCAGGGTCTGTTGAAGAATTTCCGTCGTCTTCTTCTTTTCGCGATAACCGCGGAGCATCTCCAGGATGGCGTCGAACCCGTAACGATCATTGACGAAGTGGCAAATCTGGGAAGCCTCGAAGTAAGCCAACGCCACATCATCGGGGCGTTTCGGCCGAATGAATCCGTTGTCCAGATCCGCGATCTTGAACCATTTGCCTTCGGCGAAGGCTTTCATGCTTTCGCTGTTCCAATCGTCGCCCCATCCCGGCCGCGCATTGTGCTCTTCAAAGACCGAGAGCCCCTCGGAGAACCAGCGCGGAATCAGGTGATCGGTGATCTGGAGCGTGATGACGTGTGTGTATTCGTGCCAGAGGGTGCTGCCCCAGTTGAACGCCCCTCCGGGGCGAGCTGACGGGGAGTCCTGGGCGATGACCTGGCCGAAGCAGACGCCGAGGGCGCCGAGGCCGGGCAATCCCAGAGCGCGGACGGCGAAGTCCTCGTGATTCGGGAAGATTTCGACGGAGATCGGCCCACGCGGCGTGAACCGATATTTGGCGGCCAATTTGCGCTGCGCTTCGTCGAGCAGGTCGGAGGCATAACCGATCAACACATTGTTCTCTTTCGCCGCCACCTTGATGATGAAGTCCCCGTGTTTCGTCTCGCGGTAATCCTTCATCGTATCGAGCAGGTCGAGCGTGTTCTTGGCCCAGATATTGAAAGGATCGCCGTTGAATGACTGCTCCAGTTCGGCGCGTCCTTCGTCCATCTTGCCGAGGCGGAGGAGGCCGATGCCGAGCGCGAGGTGGGATGACCATGAACGCGGCGAGAGCTTGATCGCTTCGCGTAAAAATGCGACTGACTCGCTGTAACGCCTCGTCTGCGTGGCAAATTGCCCGAGCACCTCATAGAGCTCGCCGTAGCGCGGATTGATCGCCATCGTCGCTTTGATCTCGTTGTCGAAATCGCTTTGACGGTTCTGCAACCAGAACATCGCGGCGCGGTGGGCATGGGCGTCGAGCGAGTTGGGATTGATCTTGAGCGCTTCATTCAGCAGATTGCTCGCCGAGTTATATCTTTCGGCTTCGAGGTCGAGCGTCGCGGCGAAGACCTTGGCTTCGACGTAGTTCGGGTTGATCTTGAGCGCCTGCACGATCGCGGCGTTCATCTGATCGCCGCCTTCGATCTTTTTGTTGGCGGCGACTCCGAAGTGCGCGCGGGCGCTGTTCGGATTGATCTTGAGCGCATCATTCAAGAAATCCGCGGCCTCGGCGTAATTATACTTGGTCGTGTAGAGCTCTCCGCCGCCGAGATGCGCCTCGATGTACTTTTCATCCTCGGCAATCGCTTCAAGGAAAACATCGTTGGCGTCTTTATATCGTTCGAGATGGACCAGCGCGATCGCGACCAGCGTCAGCTCTTCAGCCGTGTCCGGATTGCCGTTCTTGTAGTAATCGACGAAGGTATTGAAGATTGCCTGCGCGGCCTCTTCCTGGCCGGTCAGTTTAAGGATCTCGGCGCGGCGCAGATCGGCGCGGAGCTTGATCGCCACTTGATCGGTGTTGCTCGCCTTCTCAAATTCGGCGATGGCCTCCTTGTAACGGCCGGTGATGGCATCGACCTCGCCGAGGATGAGGCGGCTGTGCGCCTCGGTCTCTTTGGTATTGACGTATTTCTTTGCCTCGCGCTCGGCTTCCACATATTGGCCGGTTTCGAGATAGGCTTGCAGCAGACCCTTTTGCGCGCGGGGATCATGCTGATTGAGCTGCAGGAGGCGGGTGAAGGAGATGATCGCGGACGGATACTTGCCCTGCCGCAACTCCTCTTCGGCCGTCTCGATATCGGGGTTTTGCGCCGAAGCGCAAGAGAGGAGACAGAAGAGCAGAAGCAGGCAGATCACGAAGAACGCCGGAAACTCGCGACACAGAGCTAAAGGTTTTGATTTGATACTCAGCATGCTACTTTTTCTTCGCCTTAATATTCTGGCTGACCTTCGCCAGTTCGATCAGTAACTTCTCCAGCGCGGTATCGTACTCCTCTGATTGCATTTGATCTTTACGCGCTTTCAATTGTTCGACCTCACCTTCAAGACGCATCCGCTCGGAAAAAAGTTTCGCCAGCTCCACATCGCCGCCGGCTTGTTGCTGCGGTAGCGAGTCGAAATAGGTCGTTTTGGCCAGCGGGCCGTCGCCCGCCTCGGCTTTCGGATGCCCGGTGCCGTCGCCGTTGTCATCGAGCAGGGCGTGTTCGGTCACAATCTTCTTCGCCTGGTCATAGGAATCGTTGGTCAATTTGGTCGCATAGTTGAACGCTTCGAGGACTGAAACCCGGCCGTTCTTGTCGGCGTCAGCCTCGGGATTGCCCAGGGCGGCGATGAAGTACTCGCCGAAGTGGGGCGCGTTCTGCTCATTCCCGCTCTTCGTCGCGGTGACGACGATGTGGCCGTTGGCCGAAAGCGGTTTAATGAATTCACCGCTGGCGCTCGCCATATTGATGATGATGACTTTGCGTGTCGGCAGATTCTTGATCAATTGTGAGTAGTCGTCTGCCGAGAGGTCGGGGCCGATCAAATTGAACTTCGCGATCTTACCGTCGTAGCTGCCGTGACCGATGAAGAAGATGAAGATCTCCTGATCCGGTTTGGCCTCGTTTTTCAGTGAAGCGAATGTTTGCCGCACGACATCGGCCGAGGCCCGGAGTTCCTTGCCTTCAGGTTTTTCGGTCAGCACCATGACCTGTTCGGCGGCAAAACCGAGACGGTTGACCAGGGCGTCTTGCAATTTGGTCCGCCACTCGCCGAACTGTTTGGCATACGTCTCTTCGCCGCTGATGCCGCAGATGACGACGGCGAATTTGTTGCGGTCTGCCGGAAACATGGGAGCGGCAGGAGGGGCGGCTTTCGGCTGCTCCTTCTTCAATTTCTCTTGCGGCGCAGGCGTGGGCGTCACAGGGACGTCCTGCGCGCAGGCCGTTGTGCCCAGAATAGTTAAAAGCAAGATCGTCGTGACTTTGATACGCATCGTTAATTTTAAGAACACTATCAGAGAACGTCTCTAGGCCAATCCCTTGCGTTTCCGCAGAAACCACTCAGCGCTCGCCAATCCGATCAGCAGCATAAAATTGATCGGCATATCCCAAAGGTCTTTACTCACACGCTCGGAGTTCTTTCCTTCGAGCATGGTGATTTCGTCGAGGAGGTCGGTCGCCTGATTGAGCGGATAATACTTGCCTCCCGTTTCGGCGGCGACGCGCTTGAGCAATTCGACATTCTGCGCTGCATCGTAAAACTCGCGCGTGCGTTCAGTGAAGAAGAAGCTCGATTGAGCGGTGCCGAGGATGGCGCCGTCGCGGCGCGCGCTCATCTCGACCCGGTAGAGTCCCGTTTCGTCCGGGGTGAATTCGCTGCGATAATCACTGATCTTTTCGCCGTAGTTGATCTTGAGCGGAAGCTCGATCGTCCCGCCGGACGGTTTCGTGACGGTGGCCGTCACTTGAGCGTCCGTGACCGGATCGAACTTCTTATCATTCACCTCGCTGCGCAAATGGACCGTATCGCCGGGCGCATAGACATCGCGTTCGGCCGCGACCTCGTATTGGTTCGGCGTCGTGCTGACGATGTATCGCAGCAGCTGCCGCCAGAAGGTCTCGTGCGAAGTGTTCTTCGAATCCATCTCCATTCGCCAGCGCCAGGTGTCATTGGTCGTCAGCGCCAGGGTCCGTCCGCGGCCATAACGTTCCTCGGCCAGCAAGGGCACGACGTGGTTCCGGTCATTGATCTCTCTGGCTTCAATGATGACCGTCGCGCCGGGCTTCGTCTGCGTCAACAGTTCGGGGATCGTGATCGGCGGCAAGCTCTCCCAGTCCTTTGCGCTTTGGACGCGATCTTCATTGAGTCTCGTCACCGCGTGCGAGCGTCCGCGGGCGGTGAGAGAGGCTTTATAATTCGAGGCGACATCCATCTCCAATCCCTGGACCTGGCCGTCGAGGTAGAGGGGCAGCATCTCGGCGAGGGGCGAGTTGGCATATTTGCCCGCGTCGAACGAACGCGCCCCGCCGAGCGCCAGCATCCCGCCGCCGCGTTTCGCCGCGAACTGTTCGATATTTTTCAGTTGATCGTAAGAGAAGAAATTCGCCTCGATGCTGCCGATCACCAGGCCCTGATAAGCGAACAACTCCTCAGTCGTGACCGGAAAGCCGGTGGTCAATTCGCTGCCGCTCTCGACGCCCTGCCGATAGAATTTACCGTCGGCCGATCGTAAGACGGAGACGAGCGCTAAATTCTTTTCGTTATTGGCGAGCGAGGACCTCATCTTCCCGTACTCCCACCGCGGTTCGCCTTCGATGTAGAGGATTTTAGGATGATCGTTGGTGACCTCGATCAAGGCATCTTGCGCGTTGTTTTCGATCGTGGTTTCGCCGTCGAGCGGTTTGACCTCAAAGGTGTAGCGGTGCGCGCCCGGCGATGTCGGCGTATATTCGACCGTCACCGTCTGGGCTTCGCCGCCCTTCACGTCGAACGGCTGGGTCTTGAGCGCGCGACCGTCTTCGCTCACCGCGACGACGATCTTGCTGTTGCCGTAACCGCTCAAACGCACCAGCGCATCGGCGCTCACCGCCGATCCGACGAGGACGCGGCGCGGCGTCGTGACCCGCACCATCTCGGCATCTTTAAACCGTGCCGGATTTCCGACGCCGACGGTGAAGACCGGAATGTTTTGCGACCGCAATTCGCGTAACTCTTCGCTCAAATCTTTCGGCGTATTGGCGCCGCCGTCGCTGACCAGCACGATCGCCGCCAGTGCGGATCCGGCCGATTCCTTGACCGCATCGCGCATCGCGCCGACGAGGTCGGTGGCGGATCCTTCGGCCTTCAACTCGCCCGCGTTTTTAAGCTTGGCGGCCGCCGTCGAGAACCCATAGAGGTTGACTTTGAACTTTGAATCGAGCCCACGCGCCAACTGACTGTTGGCCGAAAGGCTCTCTTTGACGGCGTCGATCCGGCTCCGATTGTTCTCGTCGGCCAGCTGCATACTGCGCGAATCGTCGGCCAGGACCGCGACGCTCGTGCTTTTCGGAATGATCGAGGGAATGACCACCACCGGCCGCATGAGCATAATCAGCAATACCGCCAGCAGTGAAGTCCGCAACGCGATCAATCCCCATTTGTTCCCGGCATTGAGACGGTAACCCGGACGGAGATAGAGAAAGTAGATGAGCAGCCCGAGCACGAGGGCCAACAGAACTATCAACACCCACGAAGGACGATTAGCAAATCCGAACTCACCCTTAATGAATGTTGACCATTTATGCTTGAAGAAAAACTGCACAAGTTGATCCATCTCCTACTCCACATCTGCGCTTATTCTTCGTGCGCCACCAAGATGGGACACGCGGATTTGTGTGTGCTTGATGATTAGCATTATAACCAACGCTTTTAGCCATCGTAAAACTATTTGCGTTTTGTGGGGGGCAAATGATGGAATTACAATGGAATAATCAACAAATTTTGATGGAGAACCAACCCATGAGCGCGAAGAGCAAAGTTGCCCTGCCCGATTGGCCACCCGGTTGGCCAGCGAGGTGGCATACTCTGCGATTCCGACTGCTCGGTCTTCTTCCACTGATCTTCTTTCTATCACGATTTATTCACTATTTCCGCGTGGGAACCCCGAGCCATATTCAATGGAGCTGTCATATCTCGAATCTGGTCCTGGCGATCGGCATGTTCTTCGCCAATCCCTTACTGATCAGGGTGGCAACTTTCTGGCTGATTTTAGGACTCTTCCCATGGATCGGCGATATGATTTTCACCGGAATCGTGACGCCCGTCTCAGTTTTTTCACATCTGGGAGGTTTTTTGCTGAGCCTCGTGGCAATTCGCGAAGTGCGAGCGAAGAATCGGAGCTGGGTTCCGGCTCTGCTCTTTTTTTTGGTGTTGCAGCAAATCTCGCGGCTGACCACTCCGGCCGATCTCAATGTCAATATCGCCCACCATGCTTATGGGCCGTGGAAGGACTTGTTTGATAGCTATTGGAAGTACTGGTTGGCCGGGACGGCCCTCACCGTCATGACGCTGTGGCTGACTGAGGTCGTGTTGTTAAGACTTTTTCCGCATCAATCAAAGACGGACCACCGGTCCCAGGTCCCTGATCTATGATAGTTTTTAATCAAGATCTTTATCAAGATCAGGGATCAGTGATTAGAAAATCCGATCACTCGAGATATCTTTTAAAGAGGAGCGCGGCGTTCGTGCCTCCGAAACCGAAGCTGTTCGAGAGGGCATAACGAATGGTCGCCGCGCGCGCCTGATTGGTCACGTAATCGAGGTCGCATTCAGGATCGGGCGTTTCGTAATTGATCGTCGGGGGCAGCAGCTGGTTTTGAACCGCGAGGGCGGTGATTCCGGCCTCGAGCCCGCCGGCGCCGCCGAGCAAGTGTCCGGTCATCGATTTGGTCGAACTGGCCGCGAGTTTGTAAGCGTGTTCGCCGAAGGCGGCCTTGATCGCATTGGTCTCGTTGACGTCGCCGATCGGCGTCGAGGTTCCGTGGACATTGATGTAATCGACGTCATGCGGCGCGATTCCGGCGTCCTTGATGGTCTTGAGCATGACGCGCCGCGGCCCATCGACATTGGGCATCGTGTAATGGAAAGCGTCGCTGGTCATGCCGTAACCGACGATCTCGGCATAGATCTTGGCTCCGCGCGCTTTGGCGTGTTCGAGCTCTTCGAGCATCAAGACTCCGGCCCCCTCGCCGATGACAAAGCCGTCCCGGTCTTTATCGAACGGCCGTGATGCTCTTTGCGGATCGTCGTTGCGGGTCGAGAGCGCTTGCATGGCGGCGAAGCCGCCGACCGACATCGGAGTGATCGCCCCTTCCGATCCGCCGCAAATCATCGCCACCGCGTCGCCGCGTTGAATGATCTTGAAACTGTCGCCGACCGCGTGGGCGCCGGAACTGCAGGCCGTCGCCGTGGCCGAGTTCGGTCCTCTGGCGCCGGTGGCGATCGAGACATAACCGGAAGCGAGGTTGATGATCGAAGCCGGAATAAAGAACGGCGAGATGCGTCCCGGCCCTCCTTCCAACATCTTTCGGTGTTCGCGCTCAAAGACGCCGAACCCGCCGATTCCGCTGCCGATATAGGTCCCGATGCCTTCGCCATTCTCGGGTGTGATCTTCAACCCGGAATCCGACAATGCTTCGAACGCAGCGGCGATGGCAAAGAAGATGAAATAGTCCATCTTCTTGAGCTCTTTCTTCTCGACGAAATTGAGAGGATCAAAGCCTTTGGTCTCGGCGGCAAAGCGGACTTTATGCTGACTGGTATCGAAACGCGTGATGAAATCCACGCCGCTCCGGCCGGCAACGAGCCCGCTCCAGGTCTCTTCAGTCCGGTTGCCGAGCGGGCTGACCAGGCCCACGCCGGTGATGACCACTCGCTTCTTGATCATTTCGTTGTTCACGACTGCCTTCCTCGTGAAATTGCAGATGATGGATCATGGATGACAGATTGCAGATTTGAGTTGCCGCAGAGCAATCAGCAATTAGCAATCAGCAATTAGCAATTAGCAATCTGCAATCTGCAATCTGCAACCTGATCACTCGCTCTTATTTCTTGTGTTCTTCAATGTAAGCAATAGCGTCGCGTACACTTTGAATCTTTTCGGCCTCCTCGTCGGGGATTTCAATTCCGAACTCTTCTTCGAAGCGCATGACGAGTTCGACCGTGTCGAGCGAATCTGCGCCCAGGTCGTCGATAAAACGCGCGTTCGGGGTGACTTCCGATTCGTCCACGCCGAGTTCATCCACAATAATCTGTTTAACCTTTTCCTCGATTGGTTCTGCCATGAGTTCCTCCAGTAAAAATTTCAGATTGCGAACCTGCGGATTTGCAGACCGCGGAAATTTTGGGTTTTGAATTTTGGATGTTGGATCAGTCCACGGACGAAATGCGTTCCGATCCAACATCCACAATTCAAATTTCTACCATCCGCAATCACATATACATCCCGCCATTGACATTGATTACTTGACCAGTGATATAGCCTGCCTCATCCGAGGCGAGAAATGCAACCACATAAGCTACGTCGAGATCTGTTCCTGGACGTTTCAGTGGAATCTGCTCGAGCATCGCCTGACGCGCCGTTTCATTCAAGACGGCAGTCATCGGAGTTTCGATAAAACCGGGAGCGACGGCATTGACCGTGACGTTGCGCGAAGCGTACTCGCGCGCCACAGCTTTAGTAAATCCGATGATGCCCGCTTTGGCCGAAATGTAGTTGACCTGGCCGGCGTTGCCCGCCTGGGCGACGACCGAAGTGAGGTTGATGATGCGCCCGCGCCGGGCCTTGGTCATCATCGGAAGCACCTGTTGCGTCAATAAAAAGACGCCCGTCAGGTTGGTGTTGATGACGCTCTCCCAGTCGTCGCGTTTCATGCGCAGCATCAATCCGTCGCGGGTAATCGCGGCGTTGTTGACGAGCACGCTGATCGAACCGAGCTCGGTCGCGACCTTTTCGACCGCGGCTTTGATCTCGTCGGCCTGCGCCAGGTCGCCGCGCACGGCGAGCGCACGGCGGCCATGGGCGCGGATCTCTTCGGCGACCGCCTCGCATTTGTCCAATGATCGAGACATGACGGCGACATCAGCGCCCAGCTCGGCGAGGACCAGCGCCACCGATCGCCCGATCCCTTGCGATCCGCCGCTGACTAAAGCGATTTGTCCGTTAAGATTGAACATATTCAATTGGTCTCGATAGCGGTTGCAGTTGACCCGTTATTGATCAGGCCGCTCTCAATCAAACTCGCCTCATCCTCGACGTTGAGTAAGCGAATCTCTTTTCCCGTCTCCTTGGCGATCGATTTGACCAGACCGCTGAGGACCTTGCCCGGGCCGACCTCGACGAAGGTCTCGACGCCCGCTTCGAACATCTTCAGCACGCTCGCGGTCCATTGAACGGGCGCACAGATTTGTCGGATCAGCGCGGCGCGCGATTGAGCGCCGTCGTTGACGATCGCCGCTTCCACATTGTTGACGATCGGGAATGACGGATCGTTGAAGGTGGTCGCCTGCAGCGGCTCGGTCATCCGTTCCTGGGCCGGCATCATCAAGGCTGAATGGAACGGCGCGCTGACCTTGAGCAGCTTGGCGCGTTTGGCGCCCCGCGCTTTGCATTCTTCGATGGCGCGTTCAACCGCTTCGTGATGTCCGGCGATGACAATTTGAGTCGGCGAATTGAAATTTGCCGGAGCGCAAACCTGGTCGTTCGCGGCGGCGGCGCAGGCCTCAGTGACCTTCGTCGCGTCAATTCCGAGGATGGCGGCCATGGCGCCGACCCCGACCGGGACAGCTTCCTGCATCAACTGGCCGCGCCGTCTGACCAGGCGAACGGCATCGCTCAGACTCAGAGTCCCCGCCGCGACCAGCGCGGAATATTCCCCCAGGCTATGGCCCGCCACAAAATCCGGCCGGATCCCTTGTGCGGCCAACACCCGGTAGACCGCCACCGATGAAGTCAGAATTGCGGGTTGCGTATTGGCCGTCAGTTGGAGGTCTTCTTCAGGCCCGTTGAAACAGAGTTCGCTCACGCTAAAACCGAGAGCCTCATCCGCTTCGTTGAAGACCGCGCGAGCCGCCGTCGAATGATCGGCGAGTTGACGCCCCATCCCGGCATACTGTGAACCCTGGCCAGGGAAGATGAATGCGACTTTACCCATAGTTGTCAGTCGATCAACGAGCGATGATCAACCAGTCACGGCTATTTCACCGAGTTCATGATTAATGCGTTCGCTCAACTTGCCTTGATAAAATTCCTTGGCGACGCGGATCGCGTTGCGAATCGCCTTGGCATTCGAACTGCCGTGGCAGATCACGCTGATCTGCTTGCAGCCGAGCAACGGCGCGCCGCCGAATTCCGAATAGTCGAGGCGTTTTTTGACGCTCCGAAAGGCATTGAGTGAAAGCATCGCTCCCAGTTGCGTCAGCATCGTCTGTCCGAGTTCGGTCTTGAGCAAACCCATGATGGCTTCGACCAAGCCTTCGCTCGTCTTCAAGATGACATTGCCCGTAAAGCCGTCAGAGACGATGACGTCGATGTTGCCGGTAAAGATGTCGCGGCCTTCGACGTTGCCGATAAAATTGATCGGCGCTTGCCGCATCAAATTCAACGTCTCTTTGGTCAAATCATTCCCCTTGACATCCTCTTCGCCGATACTCATCAAGCCGACCTTGGGATTGCGCACGCCGAGAATCGAGCGTGAATAGATCGAGCCCATGATCGCGAATTGTTTGAGGTGTTCCGGTTTGCATTCAGCATTGGCGCCGACATCGAGCAGCACGGTCCCATGGCCTTTGAGCGTGGGAAAGATTCCCGCAAGCGCCGGACGATCGACGGAGGGAAGAGTGCCGAGCACCAATTTGGATATCGCCATGACCGCCCCGGTGTTGCCGGCGCTCACCAAACCGTGAGCTTTGCCTTCACGCACGAGCCGGGCGGCGACACGAATAGAGGAGTCTCGCTTGCGGCGAATCGCCTGCGCCACCGCATCATCCATGGTAATGACTTCCGTGGCGTTGACAATCTCGATATGCAGGCGCTGTTTACGTGGGTCAGGCGCTCCTTGTCGTTCCAACTCCGCGCGAATGATCTCTTCCTGTCCAACCAGCAGCACGCGAGCGCGTAGCTCACGCGCCGCTTGAATCGCGCCTTCAACCTCTATGGCGGGAGCATGATCCCCGCCCATTGCGTCAACAGCGATGGTGGTGAGCATCGAAGGAAGGACGAAGGGTAGAAGGTGTCAGATCCAGGCGCCGCTACTGTCTGGCCTTCATCTTGACACCTCTGATAATGACCTTAGAGCTCTTTCTCGATGACCACGCGCCCACCGTAGAACCCGCAGGAAGGGCAGACGCGATGCGGAAGTTTGTTTGCGCCACAATTCGGGCAGGCAATTAAGTTCGTGCGCTTGAGCGCATCATGTGTGCGCCGCTTGCGGCTGCGCGATTTTGAGTGACGTCTTTTAGGATTCGGCATAATGTTTCTCCAAAATTACCAAGGGAAATTATCGACAAAGGGCCGAGAGAACCTCCTATTTTTCTCTCTCCTCTTTCTCTTTTAAGTCGGCGAGTGCTTGCCATCGCGGATCGACGGGCTGCGAACAATCGCACTGCTCGAGATTGAGGTCCGCGCCGCATTGTGAGCAAAGGCCGCGGCATTCTTCGCGGCAGAGCACGCGGCTCGGCAGACTCAATTCTAATTGCTCAAGCACCAGTTCATCCAAATCAATTTCATCATTTCGATAGACTGAAAAATCCAGATCCCGCGAGTGCAATTCGATTTCGCCGGTTCTGCTTCCGCCCGGATCTTCAGGCGCATAGAAGAGGTCGAAAGGGATCTCGGCCCGGATCGACACTTCCTTCAAACAACGGTCGCAGGGAATTGCCAACACCGCCTTAATCTCACCGCGCAGCCGCATATCCATGCCGGCGCTATCGACGCGTCCAGTCACCAGGGGCGGTCCCTGCAGATCGAAGTTAAAATCGCTGGTATCGAGTTCACCTGCCTCATATTGATGCTCAAACCGGAGCCCATCGGCAGGCAATCGCGCTAACGAGATAATCATAGTTCCCTCGGCGCTGGCAAAGTGCCTAATTATATTGGGGCTCAAATGTTTGTCAACTTGGTTGACTCTTTGACGGCGCGAAACTAAAGAAAGGGAGGGCGTCGAATAGACTGAAAGATCCTCTGAAGAACAGTTTTCAGTGGGTAGTTTCAGCTTTGGAGTCGAAATTGCCCATTAAAAACTGTTCTTCAGAGGATCGAGAATAATTTGGCCGAGAGGCGGAGCGGGAGCGTCCGGCCGTCCATTTGTTAGAGCAAGCGGACTCTGACCCGTTTGAAGATTCCCCGCGCGCGGTGAACGCGCATTTTCACCTTGGCCGGGGACCAGCCGGTCAGTTTCGCGATCTCGGCGACGGTCAGACCCTCAATCTTGAGCAAGACCAGCACCAGTTGATCTTGCGGATCGAGCCGGGAGAGCAGTTTGGAGGTCAGATCGCGCGAAATCAGAGCCTTCTCGATATTCAAATTGACGCGATGATCGGGCAGACGCTCGCTCAAAAATTCCGCCTCTTCCTCGCTCAATTCGCTGAAATAGTTCTCTTTCCGGCGCCAGAGCCGCCTCAATTCGTCATAACAGGTGTTAATTGTGATGCGCGACAACCAGGCCGCAAATGACCCCTCGCCCCGGCCTTGATAACTGCCGAGAGAGAGCCACGCCTCGGTGAAACTGACCTGCATGATCTCTTCGATCACTTCTCTCTGGCGAAAAAAGCGACCGGCAATGCGCTTCACCGACCGGTGGTGTCGCTCAAGCAAAAGGCGGAAGGCCGACTCCTCACCTCCGCAGGCCGCTGTGACGAGCTCTTCGTCCGTCGCCTCGCCTTCCCCGTTGTGGAAGATGACAGCGACAAACTTCGAACTAGAGTTAGTTGAGACTTGCGATAAAGCTTGTGACATAACCCTCATCTAGATGATTGCGCGAGTTGGTGAACGCAATATTTATTGATCATTGATTGACCACGGCAGTGCGGTGGCCAGGAAGTTCAACCAGCCTGATTCTCGCTGATAAAACAGAGAGGGTTGTCAACTCGAAGAAAATAGTTTGTAAGCAATGTAAATTCATCCGAAAAAATCCATGTCAAGAGTGTCAATTAAGATAGACGATTCTTTACAAACTGTTCGCCCGGTTGATCCGCTCTGACAGATGTAACCTTTCGAAATTGTTTGTCGGGGTCTCTCTCCGGTTCTGGGCATCTTCGTGTCTAGTCGCGCTTCTTGGTCGAGATGCTCAGAGCTGAGAGAGAGTCTTCGCTGGTCAACTTTAAAATTGGGTTTCAACCGACGAATTTATATCCAAGACCATGGACGGTCAGGATATAACGAGGCGTGCGAGGCGTCGGCTCGAGTTTCTGCCGGAGCAGGCCGACATGAACGTCTACCGTCCGCGTGGTCGGTGAGGAATCGTAACCCCATACTTCGTTGAGCAGTTCATCGCGTGAGAGTGTCGCCTCGCGATGTTCGATCAGATAACGCAACAGATAATATTCGCGGGCGGCGAGTTCGACTTTTCTTCCCGAGCGCGTCACTTCGGCGCGGCGGAAATCGACTCGAATATCGTTGAAGGCATAGATTTCGGCTGCATTGACCGCATTGGCCGGAGCGCGTCTGAGAATTGCCTCCAGCCGCGCCAGAAGCTCGCCGGTATCGAAAGGTTTGGTCAAATAATCGTCGGCGCCAAGCTTCAGGCCGAGAATCTTGTCGATCACCCGATCACGCGCCGTCAACATCATCGTCGGTGTGCGAACCCCGCGCTGCTTTAAAGCGCACAACAGATCGAAACCGTTCTTCTGTGACAGCCCGATATCCAAAATGAGAATGTCAAACCTCTCCTCGGCCGCTAATTGAATCCCTCTCTCCCTCTCACACGTCGTTTCGACCGCGTAGCCTTCGTTATGTAAGCTCTCTTTTAATGGCAGAATTAATGCGGGCTCATCTTCAATCAATAAAATTCGCTTGTTCATAAAATCAGCTTGAGCTATCGATTTTAATACTTAATTTAATGCTTAGGGTGAAGCTGACCACTGAACGCGAAGCGCGCAATAAATTGCAGGGGGAAAGAATGAATAAAAAGGAGGAGAAAGACAGGATGAGAGATGAAGCGCGGAACTTTATCATTTTTAAAATATTTTAAATAAAAAGAGTTTCCGCCTCTTCCCACTTCGTCTCTCGATTTCTCGTTCTTTTCATCCTTGTGTTCTTCATGCTTGACCTTGAATCTGATGTCTTCGATAGTTGTACTGAATGAAAAAATTGTTGGTCTATTCGCATGACACCTATGGACTTGGAAATATCAGCAGGATGCTCGCGATTTGCCGGCGCCTGATCGAAGTTATCCCGGACCTTTCGATTCTGCTCGTGACGGGATCGCCGATCATTCATCGGCTGCGGCTGCCGGACTTGATGGACTACATTAAACTTCCTTGCTTGACCCGGATCGGCCGCGGCGAGTACACCACCAAATATCTGAGCGCCGACATCAACGATGCGATCCGTCTCCGTTCGGATCTGATCCTGGCTGCGGTCACCAACTTCAAACCGGATCTGTTGATGGTTGATAAGAAACCTTTGGGGGTCAAGGGAGAGTTGGCGGCGACGCTCGAATATCTCCAGGCTGAGCGGCCCGCGACTAAGCAGGTCTTGATCTTGCGTGATATTTTGGACAGTCCGGAAGCGATTACCAGCAATTGGGAGCGCAATGGACATTACGATGCCATCTTGCGTTTTTACAATCGGGTCCTGGTTCTGGGAGAGCGGGAGATTTTTGATCCGGTGCGGGAGTATCGTTTTCCTCCATCGGTTGCCGATAAAACAGAATTTTGCGGATATCTCGGGAAAGAGGTGGACGCACAGAGCCCGCGTGAAATACGAAAGTCGATGCGACTCAATAAACGGCAGAAACTCGTTTTGGTCACTCCGGGCGGAGGGCAGGACGGATTTCACGTGATCGAGAATTATCTTGCGGGCATCCGCACCGCGCCGTTCAGCGAACAGATCAAGAGCCTGGTGGTTTGTGGTCCGGAGATGCCTGAGTTCCGGAAGTCGGAATTGCAAAGGCAAGCCGGTGCCGATCCGCGCGTCGTCTGTTACGAGTTCACCGGCGAAATGATGAGTTTGATGGCGGCGGCGGATGTGGTCGTTGCGATGGGTGGGTATAATACGGTTTGCGAGATTATTTCGCTCAAAAAGCGCGCGATCGTCATTCCACGCGTCAGTCCGACACAGGAACAGTTGATTCGCGCGGAAAGACTGTCGCGGCTTGGCCTCTTTAAAACCATCCATCCGGACGATCTCACACCGGAACGATTAATGGGGAGTCTGAAAGAGAGTCTTGATTCCGACGGGGAACTCTCTTTGCCGCCGGCGCTCAAACTCGGCGCGCTCCAAGTTGTGGCTGAGCAGGTCAAAACTCTTCTCAGTTGAAATGGAAATGCACGAATCTGAAATTGCGTATATCTTGAAAGGTTACGCTCGCACTTCCGAGACGTTCATCACCAACGAAATATCTCTCTTGGAGAACGCCGGGCTGAGACTCTCGATCTTCTCGCTCAAGAAGCTCGTCAGACAGCAACAGCACGACATCATCAGGAAGATCAAAGCTCCCGTCACTTATCTGCCGGAGACCACGCCGTCAGAGGAAGACCATCTTGTCTCATGGTTGAGGAAGAACATGCCTCTTTTCGCCGCGGACCATTGGAAGCTCTTGCGTCTGAGGCCGGCGGCTTATCTCGGGACGCTCTGCGGCCTGCTGATCATGTCCATGAAATATCGCGCCGGTGTGTTCGCCGCGCCAAACAGGGCGTTTGTTAAGGAATTTTTGCAAGCGGGTTTCATCGCTCTGAAGGTTCTGGAGTCCGGTCGAATTCGTCATCTACATGCGCACTTCTGTCACACTACGACGACAGTGGCCATGCTGGCGAGCAGATTGTCCGGTGTGCCTTACAGTTTCACCGCTCACGCCAAGGACATCTATCGTCGGGACCTCAATCCGGGCGATCTGCTGACCGTCAAGATGCGGCGCGCAAAATTCGCCGTCACCTGTACAAAGGCTAATCGGGACTATCTTGACCGCCTGCGTCCGGCCGGAACCTCGCTCCACACGATCTATCACGGACTCGACCTCAAACTTTTTACGCCTCCGAAAGAGCGTGTGACGGTTGAAGCTCGGACCGATCCCGCCCTCGTCCTCTCGGTCGGCCGGATGGTCGAGAAGAAAGGGTTCACCTATCTGGTCGCGGCTTGCCGGTTGTTGAAGGATAAAGGCTACGATTTCGAGTGCTGGATCGTTGGTGGCGCGGGCCAGGATACGGAAGCGATCAAAAGTTCGATTGTGCGGTTAGGATTGCAGCAGACCGTAGTTTTACGCCAGGCGGTGACGCAAGAGGAGCTGCGGGAAATTTACGAGCGAGCGGCAGTCTTTGCTCTGGCGTGTCAGGTGATCGACAACGGCGATCGCGATGGGATCCCCAATGTGCTGGTCGAAGCGATGGCGATGGAACTGCCGGTCGTCTCGACCGACATCTCCGGCATTCCCGAACTGATCGATCACCATGTCAATGGGCTGCTGATTCCACAAAAAAATGCTGAAGAGCTGGCGATAGCGATCGGAGAATTGTTGGACAATCAGGTGCTGCGCCGCAAACTCGGCAAGGCCGCGCGTGAGAAGGTCGTCCGTTATTTCGACGCCGAGCGAAATATTACGGCTCTCAAAGACCTTTTTGATGAGCGTTTGAAATCGGGTGATGAGCGCGCGGCGGGGCAGGGAGCAAATGAGATTATTGCCTATTCAAGAGACAATCTCCGATGAGAGCTTCCGGCAGATCATGATGCTGGTTGAATCGGGGACCGCACGCGAAATCTTCGCGCGCGAATTGATTGCTGCTCGGGGCCTGGCCGCGCAGTTTCATCTTGAGGATTGCCGGATGATCCATGCGAAATATCGTCCGGGAAAGAATTGTCTGGCCTCCTATCTTTTGAAAATTAACGATCTCAAAACGGGGCAGCGCCGCGAGCAGATCGTGACCGCGCTCTTTTGCCGGGCCGGAGAAAGCCGCAGGCTCTTTGAGGACGCGCGGGAGCGGCCCATCGTTCCGATTGCTCTCGGTGCTCTCAGTGATGGACTCTTTCATCTTCCGGAACTCGAAGCGGTAGTCTGGGCCTTTCCGAATGATCGCAAGTTAACGGGGCTTCCGGTTCTGACTGATGCTCAGCGACTGAGAAGCGAGATCTTGCCCGAAGTCGTGGCGAGGAATTTCGGCGACGACTGTGAGATCGTCGATCTGACGAAGAATCTGATCCATTACGTGGCGGAGCGCGCCTGCATGGTGCGTGTCGAACTCGACACGCGTCGCAGACGGACCGGAGCCCGTGATTCACGAGTATTGTTTGGAAAGACCTATTGTCTCGATGAAGCTGAGACGGCGTGGCGCGGACTGCAAGACCTCTGGGAGAGTGAGGCGAGAAGACACGGGCGGCTCCTCATTCCGCAGCCGGCAGCGTATCAGCCGGGGATCAAAACAATCTGGCAGATGGGGCTGAAAGGCAGGACGCTGGTTGAGTATCACGCCTGGAGCGCGCGCTTCTCTGAGCTCTTGACAGATGCCGGCCGGGCTGTCGCCACACTACATCAGACCGAGATCTCGTTCGTCCCGCCTTTTGAGAGAGTTGAGGTCATCTCAAAACTGGAATCATCCGCGGCTCTCATTGCGAAGGTCAGGCCGTCGTGTCGCGAGCCGCTCCGCGAGCTGGTCGGACACTTGATCGCCGGCTTCAATTCAATCGAGCAGCGGCCGGTTGTCACGCTGCACGGTGATCTGCATCTCAAGAATTTTTTTGTGACGAACGATCAAGTCGCGCTCATAGATCTGGATAATATCGGTCGAGGCGATCCGTTGCTGGATGTTGGAAGTTTTGTCGCGGCAATTCATTATCGAGGTCTTCTCGAAGGGAGGGCCGTTGAGGAGAGAGAACTGGTGGCTCGTCAGT
>Ga0081539_10002313_pt1 | contig 27483 bp, 27 predicted proteins | sample TabmetS4T2R2_FD_71023 | JGI IMG/M metagenome (GOLD analysis project Ga0081539, IMG submission 71023) | Tabebuia heterophylla rhizosphere microbial communities from the University of Puerto Rico - S4T2R2 | ecosystem: Host-associated > Plants > Roots > Rhizosphere ...
GACATTTTTTTTAAGTAACCTGCGTAGTCGGCAGGATTCTGAGCGGCGATGATCTGTACTTCATAGAGCAGCCTCAGGTAAGGAAAATTCTCTTTGCTCGTTGCCCACTGCCAGAAGCGCTTTAGTAACGCGTCGGGAGATGGGCCGGCATCGCCAGATGCGATGGCCGATAAAGATGCCTGTAATCGCGCGTTTAATTCTGCCAGAACGTCCTGTATCAATTCTTCCTTCGATTTGAAATGAAATATCAAGATGCGAGGGCTCGTGCCAATCTTCGCGGCGAGTGGTCGCAACGAGAGATTAGCCACCCCATGCTCAATCAAGTAATTGAGTATTGCTTCTTGTAGCTGTTCTTTTCTGGTTGACTGTAACGATCGTTTCATATAACAATTGTGTCATGAAACGATCGTTACAGTCAAGGTGGCGAATAACCCGTCTGTCTATACGAGGTGTCTTGTGTGCCGCCCCGTGTGTTTTCGCATTTGAAGAAAGGAACATATGTATTCAAGGAAAACTGTCGAACAAGCCAAAGGCGAGATGTCAGCGGAAGCCGAGTACCGGCGCCATTCACGAATGCGGGTCGTGGCCACGGCTTTAGTCCTGGTCATCTTTCAGTTGCCGCTTGGCCATTTAGTGCATGGTGAAAATCTTGCTGCACAAGCGGGACGAGAAGCTATTTTCTGGGCGTTAACGTTAGTTCTTGTAGTCTATATCCTGCTGATCGAACGCCGACCGCTTTCGTCGATTGGTCTGAAACGGCCAACGTGGAAGAGTGTCGTCTTTGGTCTTATTAGTGCTTTTGTTATGGTTGGCGGATCCGTGATCATCTATTTGGTTGTCTTTCCGGCACTTGGTTTACAAGCAAACGAAGGTGGTTTGCAAGTTTTACAATCAATGCCGCTTTGGTTTCAAACCGCATTGATCGTGCGGGCGGCGGTCTTTGAGGAGTTATATTATCGCGGGTTTGCGATCGAACGTCTCACGGAGATCACCGGATTTGGCTGGATTGCTTCCCTGATTTCGCTCGCGGCTTTCACTTTCGCGCACTTGAGTTATTGGGGGTGGGCCAGTTTAATAGCTGTTGCATTCGAAGGCGCCATTTTAACCGGTCTCTATTTGTTTCGGCGCGATCTTGCTTCCAACATGATCGCTCACCTCTTCGCCAATGTAGCTAGTTTTCTCCTCTTATAAATCTATCTCCAACAGGCCGGGATCAATTTTTCAGCGACGAAAGGCTCGGATACTAGAAGGCCGGACGGCTGGCATCTTCGAATCCCTGCTCGCTTTGGCGTTGATCAACTAAAAAATACGTTGACAGATCTCGGCGAAACCTGTATCTTGCGCATCAACGGATTAATACGTTGATTGAGTGAGGAGGGACGATGTCACGGACCGCAACAAAAACCTTCACCGACAAAGAGCTGGAGATCATGCAGGTGATCTGGGAACTGGGCGAAGCGACGGCGCGAGAGATTCAGGAGCGGTTGCCGGGCGAGCGCCATTATAACAGCGTTCTGACGATCATCCGGGTGCTCGAACGCAAAGGGCATCTGACGCACCGCCCGCAAGGCAAAGCTCACGTCTATCGCGCGCGCCAGCAGCCCGCGAAATCACGCGGCCGGGTGCTGACACATCTCATCAAGCAGGTTTTTGGCGGGTCGGCCGCATCGCTCGTGCTGCATCTGGTCGAGACGGGCGACCTCACGGAGGATGATCTGCACGAAGTGCGCTCGAAGATCGCGGCGCGAACGGCCGCCAAGCAGAACAGATCAGGTCAAGGAGGCAAGTGATGAACCCATTAACAGAGGCTCTGCTGACCTTTGTCGGTCAAGCGGCTGTGGATTTGCTGATGTGGAGCTGGCAAGCGTTCGTCCTCTTGGCGTGTGTCTGGGCTGGATTGAAGCTGTTCCGGGTGCGGACGCCCGAGTTGCGTCAGCACCTCTGGTTCATCAGTTTGCTGGCAGTGTTGACCTTGCCGCTCTGGCCGAAATCGACTTTACCGCAACGGCAGCTCCGGAACGGTGCGGCCCTTAACTAAGTCGCCGAGTTGCCGCGCCTCGTCTTTGTTCCGGCCGCTGAGGCCGGACTCCCCGCCCCGCCCTCCAAAGCAGTAATCGCGCCGAAAAAACTCCGGCTCTCTCAAATCCTGCCGGCGATATTTGGGTTATGGTTGGCGGGCGTCTTCCTGATCCTCTTCAGTAACGCGCGCGGCTACATTCGATTGCGGAGGGATTGCCGGCAGGCGCGGCCAGTCACACTGGAGGAATTGGGCTCTGGGTTGGGGCTGCCCTCCTCGATTTCACTCAGCCTCTCGCCCGACATCCATTCGCCGGTATTGTTTGGTATTTGGAATCCGGTGATTTTGTTGCCGCACGATCTGGCTGAATGGACGACGGCGGAAGAACGCGACGCGATGATCGCCCACGAACTGGCGCATCTGGCAAGGCGCGATCATCTCACCAACCTGCTTCCTCTCGTGTTGAACGTCATCTTCTTTTTTCACCCGCTGGTGCGCTATGCCTGCCGGCAATTCTGCCTGGAAAGAGAGATGGCGTGTGATGACCGTGTCATCAATCAAGGGTTCGACGCTGCTACGTATGCAGAAAGTCTGGTCAAAGCCGCCGAGCGCAATATCAAGGGCAAGCTCAATGATCTCGCTTCGAACAGATTGCATCAACCTGCATTCTTGACTTCCAAACAAGCTTTAGAAAGGAGAATTGAGATGGTTCTTAAAACGGATCGCGTACGTGTTTTGGCGCGGCGATGGTGGTATTTGATTTTGCCGGGCGCGCTGATTGTGGCGATGGCATGGCTGCTCGTCCCAGACCGCCACACCACCGCGCAACAATTACAAAAGCAACTCGACGATGCCGCCGGGTCAGTAAAGGACGGCAGCCTGAAGGGAGTGCTGGACAGGTATCTGACCGACACGACGGACTACGATAATTTGGTCAAGACAGTCCTCTCAACAAATGGGCAATTGCGTGAACAGGCGTTACGGCGGCTGATGGAATCGGAGCGAGAATGGGCGACAGCGGCGCTCGGCGAGATTTACGACAAGACGCGTGAGCTCGCTTTGCGGAGCAGTCTCATCGACTATTTGGGACAGCGGAGAGCTTCGTCAAAACTGCTGAAGTTGGCAACCAGTGAACCGAATACACAGTTGCGCCAACAGGCAACGCAGCGCCTGCTCGAAATGGAGAGTGAAGACAGATCTGGTGCGCTGATTGAACTTTATGCCAGCGTCCGAGAGAGCGCAGTCCGAGAGAGTATCATTCGGAGTCTCGGGCGCAGGGGCGACATCCGCGGATTGGCTCTGGTCGGAGATCTTGAAGATAATCCGACGCTCGACCAGTTGAACCGGCAACAACTTGAATGGATGGCAACCAGCCACGAGAATGCCAATACGCGCCGGAAGGCGCAGGAATGGCTGGCGATGCTACAGCGGCAGGCTCTCAGTAATGATCGGAAGGGCCAGGATCTGCCACCGCCGCCACCACCACCACCGCCACAAAGAGCGGCGTACTCGCCGCCGTCTCTCAACGACTCGGCCGCCGTCGCGAAGCTGCTTCAGGAAGACCCGAATGACGCCAATATCGTGCGGGCGATGCTGCGTGAAAGCGGCGATGCCGTCATCAGGCGCGACACTACTTTCTTTGAAAAGGCGTTGGCGGATGATTACCAGGAGATTGGCATCAACGGTGAGATCAAATCCAAAGGTCAGGTCATCGCCGAGATCAAACATCCTCAGATCAAGTTCACCAGAATCGAGATCGACGATTTGCGTCTCAAGGGCGACGTCAATTCAATGGTCGCCATCTATCTTGGAACGGCTTACTACGAAGAGGACGGCAAAGAGCAAATGGTGAGAGTTCGCGTGACGGATAACCTCATCAAACGGCGAGGCGGCTGGCAATGGGTCGGTTCTCACGTCAGTCTCACGCACTGACCGGCGGTAACCGGCAACCGTCGATGGTTAAGCCGGTATTCTTTGCCAATTTTCGAGGGCTGATCCGCGTGCATCATGCAGATCAGCCCAATTCATGTGGCTGTGGCTTGCTTTCAGTGATTCTAATTACTCTTCGCGCCGCCCGATGCCGGCGCCGGATTCGCCTTATTATATTCCTTGATGAAATCGTCGGTGATGTCAGTCTCCGGAACATTCCAGACCAGGCCGCCCGTTTGATATGCAGCGCCGCCTTCGAAGACGACAGCGATGCCGTGCTGCGGGCAGTAGACCGACAGAAATTTCTGGATCTTATCGTAAATTGGTTGGGAAACATCGCCCAACCGTTTCTGAACGAGCGCTTCGTAATCCTCAGCTTTGCGTTTGAGGATCTTCTCTTTCTCGACTCCTTGTTCAACCAATTGATTGCGGACTTGCGGGGTAATAGTATTAGCCTGAGTCTGAATCTTGTTCTTGATGGTGTTGAGCTCTTCTTCTGCTGCCTGAATCTCTTTCTTCTTCGGCTCCAACTCATTATTGAGAGCATCGAGCTTAACTTTGAGCTCAAGGATATCCTGATTAAACTTGGCGGCGTTGATATAGGCGACCTTGCCTTCCGCCCCGGTCCCGCCCGGAGCGGCTGAATCAGCGGGTGCGGCGCTCGGCTTCGCGGTGCGAGGCGCCGGCGTAGGGGTCTGTGCGATGACGGCGAAAGGAAGCATGATGCCAATCGCAGCCACGAAAATAAATTTCTTCATTTACGATCTCTCCTTATTATCTATCTCCTGAACCAGGATCCACCGGTCCATTCTTGATTAAACGACTTCGTGTCAGCGCGACCAGACACCTTCATCGCACTAAATTTAACTGAAAAACCCCGGGATCCAGGCACTGACTCTGTCAGCAGGATTGGAAATCTCTCACTATCGTGCGCCACTAGCAGTTAGAACGCGGGCGCTTAAAATCCTTGCAGAATTTGCGGAAGGGAATCAGGGGCTGAACAAGTATTTCACGGGATCCGAAAATAGCCGCCACTTCGGTTATGATCTGGTCTCCACACTCTCCGAGGTCGACAATAAAATTTCTAATGATCTGGCAGTAGATGATCACCCTGTTGAAATCGGCAATCATTCCTCAAATATTTGGCAACCAATGCTGTCTCGGCAAAATAGCTATTAAGGAGAGTATTTATGTTTCGACGAAGAACCAATGATAGATTCGAGATGCTTCGATTGATCGCGCCGCTGTGTCTGGCGATCGTGGCCGTTGCTTGCAACAAGACTGAACAGTCGAGCTCATCGAATAGCTCCCCGGCCTCGGCCTCTTCGGCTGGTTCGTCTGCCGCGCAAAGTGGCGGAGACTTCGAAGGAGTCGTCACCATGAAGATGGATGTCGGGAATCAAAAAGATGGAGAGTTGACCTATTTCCTCAAAGGCCAGCACAGCCGGATTGAAACGAAGATCGGCAATGTCCCCGAAGGTCGCGGGATCATGCTCTGGGATTTGAAGGAAGGGAAGATGACGACGCTGATCCCGGCCAGAAAAATGTATATGACGATGGACCTCAAGGAGACGGCTGAAGAATTGAAGGATGCGGCGAAGAAGATGAATAAGTCCGAGGAGAAGGCGGATGAGGTGAAGTTTCCCAAGCTGACTCCGACGGGCAAACAGGAGACGATCGCCGGTCACACCTGTGAGCATTGGTTGATGGGCGACAAGCAAGAGATTGACATGTGCGTGGCGAAAGGAATCGGTTACTTCGGAATGGGCGGGCAAATGGGAATGGGGGGCATGAAGAATCTCATCTTCAATCCCAAACTTCTGGTCGCGGCGGCCACCCATCCGGAATGGGTGAAGTTCCTCCAGGGCGGCGCGTTCCCGTTAAAACTCACAACGAGCAGTGAGGGAAGGTCCGGGATGACGATGGAGGCCACCAAGATTGAACGCAAATCGTTGGACGATTCGCTCTTTGCCGTCCCATCGGATTATAAAGAGTTCAGCATGCCGAATATGATGGGCGGAAAACCGAATAAAGGATGAAGAATTAAGTAGTTTGTCATCCTTTTATGCTGCCTTCATCTGAAGAAGCTCTGCATTTCGTGGAGACCAATGGTGTCGTTCTGGAAAGCGCACATGGTCGAGTGCCCACGTTCGTCGATTTCGTCGTGGGTGAGCGTGTCACCCGCTGGTGGAGCCATCCGCTGGGCCGCTCTATTTATGGGCTGACGCGCATGGTGCGCGATTCACCGGACGTCATCACCTGCCGGCTGATCGACCATCGGATCACATACGTTCACCGCAGAGTCTGGCCGGCATTGGTGAGGTTATCGTACAAGCTGGACAATAACGATCTGGCGTCGATTCGGGAAGAGCATTTGCCCACTGGCAAGCACCGGAGCAGTACGACAACCTTTCCGCAATGGGTGCCTCTTGATGTTATTGAAGAGGGCAAGCGGCTCTCGGAATCCGAGGCTGAATCGTTACTGAAACTTTGAACGATCGTCAGGGAGTGCTCAGTCCGAACTTCAGGGCGCGTGCGCTGCGCGCCAAAATTCAAAGAACTTAGTTGGCAGAACAAGAAGGAGATCGTATGAAGCTGACAGAATTATTCCTGGCAGAATTGGAACGAGAGGCCGTTCCGACGCGGCGTGTGCTGGAACGAGTGCCGGACGGACGTTATGACTGGAAGCCGCACGAGAAATCGATGACGCTCGGCTATCTGGCGGAACTCGTTGCACGGCTGCCGTCGTGGCCGGTCTTTATGATCAAACAAGACGAGTTGGAGCTGACGACATACAAATCAGAGCCGATGCATACGAGCCGCGAGTTGGTGCATGGCCTTGACGAAGGCGTTGCTGCGACGCGAGAAGCGCTCATGAGTACTAACGATGAGCATTTGATGAAGCCATGGCGACTGATCGTCGCCGGTCGTGTGGTGTCGGAACAGCCGCGGTATATCGCGCTTCGCGATGCCGTCTTCAACCATCTGGCGCATCATCGGGGACAGCTCACCGTCTATCTGCGGCTGAATGACGTGGCAGTCCCGGCGATCTACGGCCCATCGGCTGACGATGGTAAGTTCTAGCTGAGCAGATCAACTGAGAGAATCGCATGTCCAAACGGATTTTGGCATTGTGCATGATCGTCTTATCGCCGGCCATTTTCGTCGCAATGAAGGGCGGTGAAGTGGTTAAGAATGAGCTGGCCAACGGATCGAGGTAGCGGTCTCACCTTTGAGCGGCGGCAGGAAGCGGGATGCGAGTAAAGATGGTTGTGCCGCCGCCCTGCGACGATTCGACCTCCAGCATCCCGCCGATGAGCGCCGCGCGCTCGCGCATGCCGATGAGGCCCAGACCTCTGCCCGAGGCGCTTGGCGTGGCATCCTGCTGCAGTTCGAATCCGACTCCGTCATCCTCGATGATCAGCACGACAGAGCCATCGCGGCTTTCGAGAATGACGGCCACGCGATTGGCCTGTGCGTGCTTGGAGACGTTGTTGAGGGCTTCCTGCGCGATGCGGTAGATGCTGATCTCGATCTCGGGCGGCAGGCGGTCTTCATCCAAGCCGGTCGTGTGGAGTTCGGCGACGATGTTGAACTGCTTCGACCATTGTTCGACGAAGACAGCGAGCGCTGATGCCAGACCGAACTCGTCAAGGGCCGCGGGGCGCAACTCCCAGGCGAGGAAGTCCACCTCCGTATCCAGCCGCTTGATCATCTCTCGCAACTCCTTGACGCGTTCATCCAATTGCGCCGGGTCATGTCCTTGAAGGGCTTCGACGCCCAGCCGGAGCACGGTCAACTGTTGTCCGAAGTGGTCGTGCAATTCGCGCGAGATGCGCCGCCGTTCCTCCTCTTGCGTCTCAACGATACGCCCGAGCAGTTGCCGGCGTTCCTCTTCGGCCTCCTTGCGTTCGGTGATGTCGATGTTCATTCCGACCCATCCGCGCACGGAGCGGTCGGGATTGACGAGCGGGACGGCTCGCATCGTCGTCCAGCGCCATCCGCCACTCGCGTGGCGAAGCCGAAACTCGGTATTGACGGGCGTCCGGCTCGCGACGGCTTCCTGCCACTGGTTGCACGCGGATTCACGATCTTCCGGATGAACCGCGTCGAGCCAGCCGCGGCCGAGCCATTCATCCAGGGTCTGTCCCGTGAAGGCGCGCCACGAGGGTGAATCTTCAACGACGATGCCTACGGCGTCCGTCGTCCAAACGGCCTGTGCCGAAGCATCGATCAGCGCGCGGAAACGTTCTTCACTTTCGCGCAACGCCGCCTCGATTCGCTCGCGCATGACGATCTCACCCCGCAGGTTGGCGTTGGCCTGGCGCAGATCGCCCATGCGCTCCTGGACCTCCAGCTCCAGTTCCTCGCGAGCCTGGCGCAACGCCTCTTCCACACGCTTGCGCTCGGTGATGTCCCGACCGTAAACGGCGATCCCGCCGTCTTTGATCGGGTAAATATCCATTTCGTACCACCGGCCGTACGGAGCATAAAAATTCTCGAACTTGACCGGCACTCGGTTGGCCATCGCTCGCCGGAACTCCAGCTCGACGATAGTTGCGGGAAGATCCGGGAATGCTTCCCAGATCGTTCTGCCAAGGAAACTCTCGCGCGTCCTGCCGTTGATCTGTTCAGCCGCGGCGTTGACGTAGGTGATCCGCCATTCGCAGTCGAGCGCCATAAATCCGTCCGTCATGCTCTCCAGGACGTTGATGACCTCCGCCCGTAACTCCGCCTCGCGGCGGGCTGCTTCGCGGCGAACTTTGGAGAGGGTGAGCGTCCCGCCGACGCGGGCCAGCAGTTCGCGGGCGCCGAACGGCTTGATGAGATAATCGTCAGCTCCCGCCTCCAAACCCTTGACGCGCGACTCTTCGTCCGTCAGTCCCGACAACAAGATTATTGAGATGGTCTGGGTCTGCGGGTTGGCCCGCACTTCTCTAACGAGATTGATGCCATCCAGTCCCGGCATCATGACGTCACTGATGACGAGATCGGGCTTTTGTTCGCGTGAAGCGGCGAGCGCCGCTTCACCGTCGATGGCGATCATGACTTCGTACTTCTGCGACAGAAGCTGGTAGAGGTATTCGAGCGAGTCGGGATGATCATCAGCGATCAGGATGCGAGGACGGGATGAGAGCGCCGAAGCGCTTGGGAGGGCTTGGCGCTCTTGCTCCGCCGTCTTCTCCCTCCTCCCGTCTCCGTGAGGCACCCACCGCAAGGCTGCTCCCACGAGTGGCGCCTCATCGAGCGCTTTGGACGTCACGACATACGAGGCTCTCGAACTCTCTTCTTCGTAAGCTTGCGCCTGAGCGATTGCCGCCGAGATCTGAGCCGAAACCAGTTCGATAAAATGTTGATAGTTGCTATCGAACAGTCGGAATGGATTGAGGCCGGTAATCAGGATGCCCGCTCTGCCCGTCGAGCCCAATTGCGCGATCGGCAAGGCGACCGCTTGTGTGGGAGGCCGCTGCCAGGCGCCGGTGGGGAGACTATCCGTTGATGACTCCAGATCGGAGACCAGACAGAGACCGCCGGTTTTTAGAACTTCCGTGAAAGGCCACACCGCATCGGCGTCGAGGGCGACGAATTCAGGAGCCAGCTGATGGCCGCGCGCGATACCGGCTGTCTCGGCAAGGAAAGCGCGCTGCTGATCCGGATCGATCAGATAGATCAGTGCGAATGGGAAGTCATGGGAATTGGTCTCGAGGGCACGGGCGCTCAACCTGCAAACATCTCTCCAAGTCCGCGCACCCGTGGTTCTTTCCATCAGGTTGTGGAGCAGGGCCAATTGGCGTTGATCGAAGATGCGTTGTGTATAGTCGGTCACGATGCACAGAACGGCGCCAATGCGACCGAATTCATCAAAGATCGGGCTGTAGAAGATGGTTTGATATGTCTCTTCGGGAAAACCTATTCGCTCCGTGATGAATAGTCGTTGCTCGTCCCGCACGGCTTGCCCCGTGCGAATGACCGACTCGACCTGGGGACCCACGTCGCTCCACATCTCTACCCATACTTCACGGGCCGGACGTCCCAGCGCCCATGGATGTCTGGCGCCGAGGATTACTCGCGCATAGGCATCGTTGTAGAATTGAGTCAGGTCGCTCCCTAACCAGATCGCCATTGGATGAGAACTTTCGAGCACGATATGGACGGCAGTCCTGAGACTCCGCGGCCAGTGTTTCAGGGGGCCAAGCGGCGTGGCCGACCAATTGAACTCAAATATCCGGCGGCCCATCTCACTCTGGGTAAGAGGACTGAAGCTTAATTGATTGTCGATCTTTGACTTTTTCACATGCGCATGGCCCGGTTGGCTCCACCCCTGCCGTTGATCATTTGAACGCGAAGGGGATACGATCACGTACCGGCGCGGGACGAGGGAGATGAATCGGTGTTCCTAATCTTGCCGAACCCTACCCCCTGCAAACACAGACACAACCCTTAATTCAGAGGCATCGGTCATGGGCACTATAAAAATCTCACAGGCTTGATCACGAATGCAAGCTGAATTCTCCAGACAGCCGGTTCGCATCTTCAATGACGCTTCGTCGGGGTTGGCCTCGGCGCTGTGCATTTGTGTAGTCCTCGGATCCAAAATCGGTCATTAAATTTGTAGGTTTTCTTTAAGATTTTGGTACAATCGCCCACCTCCCGATCGTGCTCTTATGAAATTCAAGATAGAAGACGACCCGCTCGCCAATCAGCCCAAGCCATCTGTTCCCGGACGCAATGACCTTTGCCCTTGCGGCAGCCGGAAGAAGTACAAGAAGTGCTGCGCCCTGCTCCAGCCACAGGTGAAAGCCGGTCCGCCGGCCGGGGCTGTTTCCCTCCCGCGCGATCCATCAGCAATTTGGCGTTCGGCCGTTCACGCTTTCGAGCATAACGACCTCGAGAAAGCCGAGACCGAGTGTGATCGATTGCTGAAACTCGATCCGGCAGATGCAGAATCGCTGCATCTGCGCGGTCTCATCGCCTATCGCCGAGGAGATCATCCTGAAAGTCTCAAGTATGCGGAACGAGCCGTCAGGCAGGCCCCGCGGAACGCCCTCTTCCACAACACGCTGGGGATCATCACTCAGGCGCTTGGCCGGTTGGAAGCGGCTGAATCCGCTTATCGCACGGCGCTGCGGCTGGATCCGGCTTGCTCACCCGCCTCCATCAATCTCGGAGATCTCTTGGAGACGCGCGGCCAAGTATTGGAGGCCGAGCGATATTACCGGTCAGCGGTCGAGCATGATCCGCAGTCTCCGGAGGCGCTCAACAATTTAGGCAAGGTACTCAATCGTCTGGGCAGACCTGAAGAATCCGTGCTCCATCTGGCGACGGCGGTCAAGCTGCATCCCGGTCTCGGCAAGGCTCAATACAATCTCTCTTGCGCGCTCCGCGCACTGGGACGAAAGGACGAAGCGCTGGCCTCACTGACACAGGCCTTAAAGGCTTCGCCCGAGATCGCGTTGGCCTGGCATGACCTCGGTCTGCATTTTAAAGAACGTGGCGTGTTGGCTGAAGCGAGAGCGGCATTTGAACGTGCGGTGCAACTCGATCCGAAACTGGTCGAAGGCTATCTCAATCTCGGAAACGTTTTTCATGAGCTGGGCCTGGGAGACCGTGCGCGCGCCTGTTTTGAACGCGCTTCGACGATCAAAGAGAGTGACGCGCTCAAAGTCCGCATGGCGCTCTCTTTGCCCGGCGTCTACCAGTCAACACAGGAGATGGCCGAGACGCGCGATCGATTCGCGGCGGAGATCGATCGGTTGATGGCCGAGGGTTTGCGCATCGCCGATCCCAACGAAGAGGTCTCACTGACGCCGTTCTACCTTGCCTATCAGGGGCGGAATGACGTTGCTTTGCTCAGCCGAGTTGCCGACCTCTTTCTCAAAGCCTGTCCCGCGCTCGGGTTCATCTCGCCTCATTGCGTTCAACCGGGGCCGGGTTTCGACCTCTCCTCAAAGCAGGTCGAGATCGGGTTTATCTCTTCATTCCTCGGACGGCAACACATCGTCAACCGCGTCATGACGGAGTTTATCGCACAATGGCCGCGCGAACGCTTTCACGTCACGGTCTTGCATCTCGATTGGCCGGGAGCGGAGGTCAAAGACGCTTTGCGCGAAGGCGATCGAGTGGTCAAGCTGCCTTTCGATCTGACGGCGGCGCGCGAGCGGATTGCTGCTGAAAAGCTCGACATTCTTTTTTATACCGACCTTGGACTCGAACCCTGGACCTATTTTCTCTCTTTCGCCAGGTTGGCGCCGATTCAGTGCACGAGCGGCGGGCATCCGGTGACGAGCGGCGTTCCGGCAATCGATTACTATATCTCTTCCACCGTGGACGAAACGCCATCCGCCCAGGAGCACTATCGCGAAAAGGTTGTGCTGCTGTCCGAACGGCCGGTCTGTTATTATCCGGCCGCGGTTCCCCAATTGAACAAAGGCCGGGCCGATTTCGGTCTGGCTGATGATCGCCGCGTCTATCTCTGCCCGATGACGCCGTTCAAATTGCAGCCGGAGATGGACGAGATCTTCCGAGAGATCCTGAAGGCCGATGAGGCCGGTGAAATCGTCTTCGTTCTCAACCGGCAGCCCGAGCTTTGGCAGAGCGTGCAGGCGCGTTTTGCCCGCACGCTCCCTGATGTTTTATCGCGCCTGCGTTACCTGCCATTTCTGCCGTTGCCGGAATTTATCGAATTGTTGCGGCTGGCCGATGTCGTGCTCGACACGCTGAGTTTTGGCGGCGGAACGACCTCGTTGGAAGCGCTTGCGATCGGCACGCCGGTCGTGACCTTGCCCGGAGAGTTGCTTCGCCAACGTGCGACCTCTGGCCTTTATCAACGCATGGGAGTTCTGGATTGCGTCGCTCACAACGTGGAAGATTACGTCCGCCGGGCGGTTGAGATCGCGCGGCATCCCGAGCGGCGCGCGGCGATCAAGCAAGAGATCCTCGCGCGCAACCACGTCCTGTTCGGACAGCAGGCCGGACTTCGCGAGGCCGGCGAGTTTCTGCTCGATGCCTTACAAAGTAGATATTTACCCGGTTCTGACTGACCCCTGATCCCTGATCCCTGACCTCTGATACTCTTTTATCAACTTCAAGAACCATGGATCGCGTATGTGACACTCTCCTCCGACCTCAACACGAGATCATCGGCGTGTTTCAGAGCAAATCGGATGATCTCACAGACTTCCGAGACCTCATCGGGATCGACGGCAGCGCCCGCCGGCAGCACCAACACAGAGGATGACAGCCGCTCGGTAACGGGCAGAGATCTCTCGCGATTGGATTGCAGAGAGAGGTAAGGCTCCGCGCGGTGGCACCCCGGATAGAAGTAGCGGCGGGCCAGCACGCCTTCCGCCTGGAGCACCTCCAGCAACTGATCTCGTGAGAGCCCCGCCTGGTCCGCGTCGATCTCGGTCACGGCGTACTGATAATTCCGTGACTCGCGGCTATCGTTTGAAAGCAGGCGAATGCCGGACAGGCCGGCCAACTCTTTTTCATAGGTCAGATAGTTGATTCGGTTGGCCCGGATAATATCTTCCATCATCTCGATGGAGGTCAGCCCCATTGCCGCGGTGACTTCGCTCATCTTGGCGTTGGTTCCTAAATCGCTCACGCAATCGACATCTGTGAAACCGAAGCTGGTCATGCGCCGGATGCGTTGAGCCAGATCGCTGTCATCGGTCGTAATCACGCCGCCCTCGCCGGCGTTGATGAACTTGGTGGCATGAAAGCTGAAGACTTCGGCTCTGCCGTTGGAACCGATCATCCGTCCGCGATGCGAACAACCGAAGGCGTGAGCCGCGTCATAGATGACCTGCACATGATGGCGGCGGGCGATCTCACCGATCGACTCAATCGGGCAGGGTATGCCCCACAGATGCACGGCCACAATCGCGCTGGTGTGCGCGGTGATGAGTGCTTCGATGCTGTTGGGATCCAGGCTGTGCGTCTCCGGAGTGACGTCGGCGAAGATCGGCGTGAGTCCGATCCAACTCAACGCGTGAGCCGTGGCGATGAAGGTAAAGGCCGGCACGATGACCTCGCCGGTCAGGCCGCATGCTTTCGCGGCAATCTGCAACCCTTGCGTCGCGTTACACACGGCGATCGCGTGACGTGCGCCGGTGATGCGGGCGACCTCTTGCTCAAATTCACGGACCAGCGGCCCGTGGTTCGAGAGCCACTTGCGGTCGAGCGCGCCGTTGATGCGATCCATCAGGCGCTCGCGGTTCTCGGCAACAGGAACACTGGGCCGTCCGACGTGCAACTTTCCGGGAAAGGCCGGAGAGCCGCCCAGCAGCGCCAGTTGCGATAAATGCCTCTTCACCACCCCTTCTCCTTCACCGCTCAATCGCTCTGCGCCACCGCGCACCCGATGCCGCTCAATCCGAATCCATTGCCGTTGTAAAACAGATAGATCTCTTTGCCGCTGCGCACGACGCTCGGATAGGCCAACATCTTGGAGTCCCATCCTTCATCCGAAACGGCAATTCCCGCCAGATCATCGCGGCGTTCCCACGCCAACCCGTCTTCCGATTCGGCATAGCCGATTCGATAGCTGCCGGCGCCATCTCTGAAATCTTGAGCGCCGCGAAAACAGAACCACATGCGGAACCGGCCGTCCTCTTTGATCACTGTTGGCCGCGCGTTGGATTCGCTCGGATCGAGGGGATGAATGCAGGTGTGGTTTGGCCGCTCCCAATCAATGCCGTCACGCGACGAGGCATACTTGATGACATAGACCGGTTCCAATCGATTATCTGAATCTGGGGGGCGAATAAATCCGGTCACGGAGCCGTACCACATCCGCCATCGGTCACCTTCTTTCACGACGCAAGGCGAGAGCGTGAAGTATGGTTCACGCAGATTGCGGTCAACGACCGCGCCCGGATAAGGCTTCTCGAAGGTCAATCCGCCGTCGCGGCTGATCGCCAAACCAACCGCATTGCGGTAAGGGACCGAGACGCCGACATTCCAGCCGACATAATAAAGGTAGAGCTTTTCATCCATCTCGACGATTGATCCCGGCATAATTCCGTGGTCGTCAAATGCGCCCGGCTCGCCGAGGTCCATCACCGGGCGATTGTGGAGATAGAGGACGCGGCGCGGATCTCTGCCGTCCACCTCGATGAAAGTGGGGCGGCTCACTCCTTGTGCGTCGCGCGGCGCAAAGTAGACGCGGATGCGCCCGTTTGCCAGGGCCAGCGCCGTCGGCACGCTCGCATGCGAAACCATCCAATCGCCTTGCCTGTGATCAGGTAAAGTGGCAAAGATGAGCCCCAGCTTTTTCCACTTCATATTCTCTTTCTTCCCCGATAGGGCGGGAAATAGTCCGCCGTCGCCAGTGGATCTACCCCTGCCTGGTTGCAACAACTGATAAAAGCGTCGCGATGGTAGATTTGTTTCAACGCGCGTAATGGACGCCTCAAGCCCCCAAACCTCGCTTTGAATTGATCCAATCCATCGCCGGCTTTCACTCCTCCACCTAGATTAACGGCCGGAACCCCACAAAACTTTAGCCGTAGCATTCCCTCCCACAAGAGCGCCGCGGAATGGCGGCGGCCCTCCGGCTGCGAAACGTTAAAGAGATATTCCCCGCAGTAGTCCGAATGGCCAAAGACTGAAACCGCCTCCAACCGGCCGGCCTCGTCCTCAGCGCCGAGCAGAAAGACCCGTTCGATCTTCGCCAGCTCGCTGAGCGTGGCTTGAGAGAAGTGATAGACCTCCGTCGCCCCGATGCGGCGTGTGAAGTCATGATAATTGTCGATGAAGAACCGCCGCGCACGCTCTTGATCGTCGATAATCCGGGCGCCGCTTCTTCGCCATTCGCGCAATCGTTTCTTTACGTTGCTCGATAAACTCTCGGTCAGTTGCGCCTCGCTCCGGGTCAGGTCTACCAGATAGACATGATTGCCGGTGTCAAACTTCTCACTCGACTGATCGCTCTCTTCCGGGATTGGTAGAACCGGATTGAGCCCGATGTATCCGCAGACCCAACCGCGCGCGGCGGCAAAGTTCACCCAATGGACCTGAAACTCCGGATCATCTCCACCGCCGCAAAATCCATTGAAGCCGTAAGGCGTGACCACATCCGCATAACCATTCCATTCCCTCTCCAGCAGCGGACAGACGCGGCGCGACTCGGATCCTTCAAAGACGTATAACCACATCTTCTTCCGCTCTTCTCCTCCACCTCTGTGGAGTGAAAGGGAGAGTGCCTTGAGGTATTCCGGGGTGTGCGCCAGCGCGTGGGGAAGATGCCGCAGCGCCTCGCGCCAGGCCGCATCATCTTCCAGCGGAATCAAGTTCTCTTGATACATTCAGGGAGCACCCGCCGATAAGTCTCTTTCGTGCTCATTGAGGAAGACGCCCAGCCGAGGGCGAATTCGCTCGGCCATCCCTACCAATTGCGGATGCAGAGCTTCTTCAACCAGGGCTTGCGGGACGCGATTGCCCAGGTCGATGTAATGCTCGAGCCATGCCCAGAACCGCGCGATGTCGGGCCGGAATGGCAGGTGCTGCTCGCACTCGCCGGACCACTGAGCGATGTTCCACATCAACTTGCCCTCCAGAATCGCCGCCCACACTGCGGCCGGCAGATAGAGCGTCTGGTCGATTGCCGCGGGCCGCTCCCATTCAATGGTGAAACCGTTTTGCGGATTAGCTTCAAGGAAGAATGAGAATTCATCCAATTTATCCGTGCCTTCAATCCGGATCTCAAAACAGGCGGCGAAATTGATGTAATCCTGGGTGATCCATTTCGAGATGTGAGCGGTATAGACCCGCGTGCGCGCTTCGAGCCCCGCCTGATTCGAATCATTGATCCAGTCGCGAATCCGTTCGATCTTGTGCCGGAAGCGATGCTGCAACTTTCTGACCTCGTCGAGGTGACGGTCCCACTCGATCGGCGGATGATGCTGGACGTGTCCGGTCGCCATCGACCAGGTATCCGACGGCAGCATCATCACCAACTCGACTCCCTTTGCCGCGTAATTGTCGTTGAACCATTGCTCGAAGATCGCCGGTGTCGTGCGGTTGGCCCAATTGCAGTGGAAGTAATGCTCATCGAGCCATCCAAAATCACCGGCGAACGGAGCCAGATATTTGAGCTCCAGGGCCTCGATCATCTGCTGCTGAAAGACCGGATTGAATTGGCGGCGCCGCGCTTCTTCGCGCATCTGACTTTCCGTCATGCGAAAACGTCCCGGATACATCGAGACGCCGGTGGTCTGCACCAGGCCGAAATCGAAGCCGCCGAAACGGCGCGCGATCCGCGCGAAATGCTCCTCGTCGCCGATGTTGTCGTTGATATTGATCAGCTTGCACTCTTCATCCTCGATGACGAATCCCGCATTCTCCCAATCGTGCGCCCGGTTCGCATCCGGCGGTAAGACAGTCAGTCGGACGCCGTCCCGCAATGCGAATGTCTGCCACGGCCGCAGCTTCCTGATGCGGTGAAATCCGAGCGCGCGGCAAACCCGCTCGATATGTTGGGCGCGCAATCCCGGATGACCTTCATACTCCGGCAACAAGACCGTCACGTCGCGCGAGATCAGATCGAGGGACGGAAGATGAAAGTGGTCTTCGTGGGAGTGCGTGATGAACAGGTAATCGAGACCGGCGACCACCTCGTGCGGAGGAATCACCGCCGCCGGGAATTTCCAGGTCGTGAAATTGTAGATCGGTTCATTCAAAAACCACGGATCGCACAGCAGCGAACCGAATCTTCCCGCGATGCGAATGCAAGCGTGGCTGACCATCGTGACGGTAAGCGGCTCTTTCATATCTGTCTTCCTAATGACCAGAAATCGACTCCAAACCAATGCCCCGGATGAAATCCTTCGATCTTCATGCCGATTCTGAGATAGAACCGTTTGCCCGCTTCGGTCTCGGTATAGACTTTGACTTTGTGGCAGGAGCAGCGCCTGTAAGCGGCGAAAGACTCACGCATCAGTCTCTCTCCTATCCCATGGCCTCGATAGCCAATAGCCACGCCCAGCCAGATGATGGTGCCGACGCCTCCATCCGGAGGAGAACCGAAGAGAAACCCGACGGCTTCTGTTCCATCGGCAAAAGCACCGATCAACACGTGACGCCCGGCCGAGGATCGCTGCTCAATTAATTCCACGGTCCAATCCTCTGCATATTTCGTGATGGCATCACGAGGAAAATGGGTGAACGTGCCGCGCAGCATCTCCACATAGAGTGCGCGGAGTGTGGCGGCATCAGCGGGTTGAATTCCGCGGATCTCGATCATGATTCTGCCGGCTCGCGATAGAGGTAGATCGTGTATTCGTAGAGACCGTAATCCTGGCGAACGATGAAATGGCGGCTCAGTTCGCCGGTGACGAAATCCGCCAGCTTGTCCAGCGGCAGATAGAACAGGTCGTTGCGCTCCCAATCGACCTGTTTCGACATGAGATTGAAAGCCATTCCGATCCGTGCTCGAGACCACGCCGCACGCAACAGACGGCGCGCATAGTTCCACATCCGGTCGAATGAAAACTCGCGTTTCTCGGTCAGGACACCGTTCAGCACCAGATAATCGAACTCCGGGATGCTCACTCGCGGGTCGAGCACGTCCGCTCGATAATACGTTAGGTCGGGGAATTTGGCGCGGCACAACTCGATGTAGCGCGGAGATAGGTCGAGACCGGCATAATCAATATGATGGAGTTTTCTCTCCTTGATGTATTCGTAAAGGTGCGAGGCCCCGCAACCGAAATCGAGCAAGCTCACGGTCGAGTGGCAAGAGCGGGGCCGGATGACGCCGAGCATCACTCCGTATCGCTTGATTGCATCAGGTTCGTTCGGCCAATCCACTCCGAGGTGTGTATCTCCGTGACGAGCCAAACAACTTTCATAGTATGAGACCAGGTGGTGGTAAATTTTGTCTTGAGCACGAATCATAGTTTGCTGAACACCAGGATTGCGATTCGATGGGTGGCCGCACGGGGGCACGGTAAGCAGGGAAATAGCCGGTGACCTTTGCTGCGGTTCCGGCGAGGTCCGCATATGCTCTCTGGTCCAAAATCCTGCCGCACAGATAGACGACGCGCGTGGCCGTCGCCCATCCCCGTTTGAATCGTGACAGTCCGTCCGTCCCGTCATTATCAATTCCGGCGCCGGCGCCCAGATTCATCCATCTCACTCCCTCTGCAGCCAGGATCTCGCTCGCCCTCCAGAAGAGGGCAAAGGATGCTTTCAATTGATAGCCGCGCGGCGAATAGGCGGCCAGGTGATAATAAGCACGGTCGTCATTGACGTAACACAACATCATCCCCACGGTTTCCTGTTGATGAACGGCGCGCAACGCAACCAGCCCCGGAACCCTCAACTGCCCGGCAAACGATGCCGGCGAGAAAGCCGCCAGGCCGGTGATCTTGTGACGCGCGATCAGCTGATCGTACAGCGCCAGCCACTCGCCCAGCACGAACACCGGATCACAGCGTTCAACCTCGACCGATCTCAATGCCTTTTGTGCATTGCGGCGATGATGAGCGCAAACGGTATCTCTGAGCGGGCGGCGAAGGTCGATGATGAAATGCTGTTTGAAAGGCCGCACGAGACTCGGAAATGCTCGCCGTAGATCATCGATCAGATAATCTCCGAAAGGATCCGTGACGACCGTCACGTCAACCAATTCGCCTTGCAGTTCCCGCAGGTCCCGATCGAGCTCTCTCCAGCGGCGGCAATTGAAGAGCGGATAGGCGCCCATCGCATCCCAGCAGTCCGAGCCCGGGATGCGGCGTTTGAAGATCCAGCCCTCCGCCGTCGGCAAATAGTAAGGCTCGCCGATCTCCGCCAGCGAGCGAGCATAATCTGCATGGAGATATCCCGAAGTCATAAAAATACTCGGGGAGATTTTTATTGGGGAGAATGTGGATTGCTTATCGGCTGATGAGCGGCGTGACTTTAATACGATTGCTCGAAGATGACAACCTCGCTGTTTCCTGGAGGGCCGATTTAGTCATCCTTATTATTTATTCTATTTCGGGCGTTGCAATCGTAAGACAATCTGTTGCGCTTGCAACGGGCTCGTGCTATAAGCCTTGGACGTCAACCCCGAGACATCGCATGCCTCAGCGGGGGATGAGCGCCAAAAGCAGGGCCGAGGAGGCAAAAGGTTGACTCGCTTATCCAACGCAACCAGCATCAGAACAACTATTACAGCAAGGAGAAAACTCAATGTCGATAAGTGCATCATTATTACAGGAGCTCGATCAGGAGATGGCAGGGACGCGCAAGACGCTCGAACGGATTCCGGAGGATAAATTCGATTTTCGTCCGCATCCTAAATCATTCACGATGATCCAACTGGCGACGCACATCGCCAATATGCTCGGCTGGGGCGCGACCACAATTAAAGAGGACTCTTTCGATTACGCTCCGCCCGGCGCTGAACCGTACCGCGAAGACCCGGCGAGCTCGCGGGCCGAGCTGCTCAAAAAGTTTGATCAATCTCTGAGCGAGTTTCGGCAGGCACTGGAGACTGCGAGCGATGATGCGATGATGAAACCGTGGTCGTTACTGGGAGGCGGTCAGGTGGTCTTCACTATGCCGCGCATCGCGTGTCTGCGCGGCATGATCTTCAATCATCTCATCCACCATCGCGCCCAACTCACCGTCTATCTCCGCATGAATGATGTCCCGGTCCCCGCGCTCTACGGGCCATCAGCCGACGAAGGAAACATGTAAATGATGAAGCATGAGGGAGAGAGGATGAGGGCGGGAAGAGGAAGAAGAGTTTTTTATAAAAAGAAAGTTCCGCCCTTCATCCTTTATCTCTCATCCTTCTCTTCCTCATTCTTGTTTCTCCTTCATTCCTTCTGCCTCCTGCCTTCCTTCTCCTCGATAGAATCGTGATAAAATCACATGGTTATCTTTAATTTAAGTAGCCCGTAACTTAAATTCTTTGGATTGTAGCCCGTTCTCTTTTGTGGCGTCGGTTTTCAACCCGCGCCCGAGTGGCGAATGAAGGCGCGGGTTGAAAACCCATGCCACATTTCCTGGGATTCCGCGCCGCGCTAATTCTCAAAGAACGTAGGTGACGGACTGTTAAGTTGTCGAGTCGGACGACCGGCGTTGGAATCTCCGCCTGACTGAAGTGGAGATGATGTCAACCGTCAAAATCATGCGAATTTTCGCCCTTTCTGACCTCCATACGGATTTTGCCGAGAACTGGCGCAGGCTGCAGAGAATCCCCTTGGCCAGCTATTCACAGGACGCGCTTGTCGTGGCCGGTGATATTGCCGATGATCTGAACATCATCGCCAAGACGCTTCGCCTGCTGCAGACAAGGTTCAATCAAGTGTTTTACGTTCCCGGCAATCATGAATTGTGGGTTCGTAACGATTGTTATCATTCTCTCGAGAAATTTTCGCGGATCATCTCGTTATGCGACGAGCTTGGAGTCCACACACGGCCCGCCAGGGCCGGAGAGACCTGGATCGTTCCACTGTTCTCCTGGTATGAACCCGGTTACGATGAAGACCATAGCGCGGATAGTTCGGAATTGGAGGGATGGGCGGATTTCTATTTCTGCAAATGGCCCGCCGAGATCGAATCGGTCGCGGACCACTTCCTCAAGATCAACGAGCCGAACATCAAGGCTTATGATGGTCCTGTCATTACTCTCTCTCATTTCCTGCCGCGTCGTGAGCTGCTTCCGCCCGTCTCGGAACTGAGGTTCAAGGGGCTCCCTCTGGTGGCCGGTTCTCCAGCTCTTGATCGCCAGATCAGGGCGCTCAATGCTGTCACGCATGTCTTCGGTCACAGTCATATCAGCTATGATCAGGTCATCGATGGAATCAGGTATGTTCATCACGTACTCGGCTATCCGAGGGAGAGCGAACCCTCGGACTTTTCTCTGAAATTGATCTGGGGATCCGGCTCCGAAACTGAAAACTTGCCGCAGGAACTGAAATAATGTGCCTCAATATTTGGAACCGCCCATTTGACGGAATTGAACTTGGTGAAGACGAAGTGCACCTCTGGCGCGTGTCGCTGAATCAAGTTCCTACCGTCATCTCTGAACTCTCGACTCTCTTGACGCCGGATGAGTCCCGCAGAGCCGAAAGGTACTATCGTGCAGTGGATCGTGACCATTTCATCGTCGCGCGCGGTGCTTTGAGGAAGATCCTCTCTACCTACCTCTCGATTCCGCCTCATGAATTGAGGTTCGATTACAATAAATACGGAAAGCCTACCCTCTCCGGCGGGAAGAATCATGATGCTTTGAATTTCAATCTGTCTCATTCTCACGATCTGGCTCTCTATGCTGTGACGCGTGGGCGCAATGTCGGGATTGACATCGAGTACATCCGCGAAGATTTCGCCACTCTCGAGATCGCGGAACGGTTCTTCTCAAAAAACGAGGTGGAGATGCTCAAATCACTGCCGTCCAATCAGAGGACGATCGGCTTCTTCAACTGTTGGTCCCGCAAAGAATCATTTATCAAGGCGCTGGGGATGGGCGTTTCCTATCCTTTGGACCGCTTCACCGTATCGCTGGCGCCCGATGACGCTCCGGCTCTGCTCAAAGTCGACGATCAGGGACAGGAGCCTCTCAATTGGATCATGTATGAGCTGATGGCCGGGAGCGAATACGCGGCGGCTGTGATTGTCGAAAATCCTCCGGTTGTTTTGAAGCAGTGGCAATGGAACGCCTGAATCTGCAGCTCAAGCCGAACGACCTCCTCTCAAATTCAATAAGGATGGTTGGCTAAAAGTGTCTGTCGAGGTCGAGATCGGGTATGCAACGATTCCGAAATCTAACCGCCATTTTGCCGATTGAAATGGCCACTCTTTACATTACGGATGTTGGGCAGCAATGGTTGTGTCCCTATCACTATGCTCTTCCTTACTTACACTCCGGTTTTGCCGCTTCTCGACTTCGTCGATGACTTTTGGCTTTACGACGGTTACACGCAGCCGCATTTCAAGGAACGCATTCTGCCCAGCGGGACGATTGAACTGGTGATCAATCTCCGTGACGACGAATTGCGAATTTACGACGCCGCGCATCCCAATCTCTACAAGCGTTTTCCCGGGATGCTCGTCTCCGGAGCTTATGGCGGGTTCTTTGTGATCGACACTGCGGAGGAAGCTTCGATCATGGGCGTACACTTCAAGCCGGGCGGCGCGTTCCCGTTCCTCGGCTTACCGGCGGGCGAACTGGCCGACACGCACGTCGATCTCGAAACGCTCTGGGGCCGGTCTGCCGTCGAACTTCGGGAGCGCCTCTGCGGCGCAACTACGCCTTTGGAGAGGTTTCGCCTCCTGGAAGAGGCGCTCTTGGATCACCTGTTTCGTCCGCTAGAACACCACTACGCCGTGCCGACGGCGCTCGACGCTTTCGGGCAAATGGACGTCCGCGCGACTGTGCGCGACGTCGCCAGACACATCGGCCTCAGCCAGCGGCGGTTCATCCAGGTCTTCACGGAGGAGGTCGGTCTGACGCCGAAACTCTTCTCTCGCGTGCAACGGTTTCATCGGGCACTGGCACTGGTACGGCATGCCACAGCGCCGGACTGGGCGCAACTGGCAGTGAACTGCGGGTACTTTGACCAGTCACACCTGATCCGCGACTTTCTCATGTTCTCGGGCTTCAGCCCTATGGACTACCTCCGCCACCAGAACCATCTCCGTGAGCAGTGCGTGCATATCAAACGCAACCATTTGCCGCTCGCCGGGTAGGGTCAACTTTTTCCAATACCGGCGCCATTTGCGCCGTCATAATTACCGCTGAATAACCGCCGCGGCACCGGTTATTCAGTCGTGGTTCAATCGCAAACCTTAGAAACCAAAGGAGGCATTGGCGGGAATTCTTCCCGAAATTGCCGAGCCCTCAGACCTTCGTCGCTCGGCTTAATCGGTTGGAATCGACCTTTCAGTCGCTCGGCGCCGAGTTGCAAGCGCGCCTGAAAGTCGAAGATCTGCCGGAAGCGGATCAAGTCATTGATTCATTGCCAGTGGTGTCGATGCGCTGATGATTCACTGCTTTGGCAAGTTAACAGTTGCTTATTTGACCTTATTTTTTAGCCCATGAATCACATATATGAATCTGTCGAGACGTAAAATGATTGAGTTCCTGGGCGCCTCGGCGCTGGGGGCGGCTGGCTGCGGGCTTATTCGTCGCAGGCCGGAGGCGAGATTGCTCGCGAGTCATATTCAGCCGCCGCATCCATTTAAAGTCGCGCTTCCCATGCCGCCGGTCTTAAAGCCGGTGAAGATTAGCGCGGTAACGGATTTCTATGAGATGGCGGTCTATCCCGCCGAAGTTGAGATCCTGCCAGGGGTCAAGACGAAGATCTGGGGTTATGAAGGGAGCTTTCCCGGCCCGACGATTGAGGCAAGCCGCGGTCGTCAGATAGATCTTCTTCAGAAGAATCTTTTGCCGGTCCCAATCGTCACTCATCTCCATGGCGGCTGTACTCCGCCCGAGAGCGACGGATATCCGACCGATTTGATCCTACCTGAAGCTGGTTCCTTGATGGCGCATATGAATGACCCTCTGGCAAAGATCGCGAAGGGGCAGCGTTCATATATCTTTCCCAACGAACAACGGGCGGCCACCTTGTGGTACCACGATCACCGGATGGATTTTACCGGTCCGCAAGTCTGGCGCGGACTCGCGGGCTTTTACCTGATTCGCGACGACGGCGAAGACGCGCTCTCCTTACCGAAAGGTGAAAAAGATATCCCGTTAATGATCTGTGATCGATCTTTCGCCGAAGACGGCTCGTTTCGCTATCCGGCCCTTGATCCCAGTTTGATCGAAAAGGCGGGGGTCGAAGATGACTATATGGGAGGAGTGCTCGGTGACGTGATACTGGTCAACGGCGCTCCCTGGCCGAATCTGGAGGTGGCTAATACCCGTTATCGATTCCGCCTCCTCAATGCTTCCAATGCCCGTCGCTATGAATTACGACTCGACCCGCCGGATGCGGACGGAACATCGTTCATACAAATCGCCAGCGACGGCGGCCTGTTGCCGGCCCCGATATCAAGACGATCGATCCGGATTGCCCCGGCGGAGAGGTCCGAGGTCATCATTGACTTCTCAAAATATCCGCTCGGTTCCACGGTTGTTCTGCGCAATGACGCCGACGAAGGCCCGACCTCCAACATCATGCAGTTCCGCGTAACCAGAAGCGAAAAAGATGAAAGCGCCGTGCCGGTTAAACTGAGTGACATTCCACGATTGGATCCTGCCGCCGCCGCCGTTAAACGCAACTTCCATTTCAGTGACGGTCGGGTGCATGGTCGCTCAGGATGGACGATCAACGGTCATCCGTTTGACCCGACACGCATGGACGCTCAGCCCAAACTCGACGAAATTGAGATCTGGCAATTAACTACCGACATCGGTCATCCGGTGCATTTGCATCTGGTTCATTTCCAGGTCATCTCCGACCCTGAAATGGGATGGAAAGACACCGTTGACCTCGTACCGGGTCGGACAGTCAAGATAATTATGAGATTCTCGGGTTTTAAAGGGCGATATGTCTTCCACTGTCATAACCTCGAACACGAGGACATGGCCATGATGGGTAACTTTGAAGTAGCCTGAACCAAAAATAGTAAGGAGGTACTTTGAAAGTAACAACTACTTTCGTCAATATCCTGGTCCGTTTGCTCATTGCATTTAACCTGATATTAGGCTCGCTGTTTTGGATTGGATACGCCAGGAATCTCCTGCCGATTCACATCATCGTCGGACTCGCTTCGTCGCTCTCACTCTGGGTATTGTGCGTCCTAGCGGTGATCTCGCGCCTACATTACGGACGGACGCTCTTGGCCTTCATTTGGGGATTGTCGCTGCCGTTGCTCGGATTCAGTCAGGATCGCTTATTGATCGGCGATTTTCATTGGATCATCCAGGTTATCCATCTGCTGATTGGCATCGGGACAGCGGGAGTAGCTGAAACGTTGGCTGGCGGAATCAAGCAATATCTAAGATCTTCCCAACCTCTTTTGAGTTCCGATTGACGACCCCTCGGGTAACTGCATCGAACTATTCGAGCCTCGGCTTCTGCAGAACTGATCTTGCCGGTCATCTTGAAACCGGTGACACCCAATCCGGCATGCAGCGGACAGCGTCCCGCGCCGCCGCTGATGCCGAGAGTTGAGCCGGCGCAGCGCCGAGCTCGGGTTGGTTTAGTAATCGAATAGAAATCAATGCCTTTAAATATTCTTAAGCTAATCCATCATTGGGTCACCCTTGCGCAATGGACGCAAGGGGGAAACTCAGCGAATTTTCATATTAGCGTGTGGCGGTACTGTCTGATTGGAGTGTTTGAAATAACGGAAACAGTCCGCAATCTGGGAGGCCTCCCGTACATTTTAGTGTATGGCAAATTTGCAGCCTGCTGCCATCAAATCCAACACAACTGTCCCAGGCAATCCGAAAACCTCACTCTGGATTCAATTGCAATCCACTCTGCAGTGTTCTGCGTTGCTCTTCATTGTCCTCATGCGTTCATGAAAACGATGCGGCACGGCCTTTGCTCTCATTCGGCGTCAGGAGTAGGAGGGAGAATTGAATCTGTGACAATCCTAAGGAACTTCACGAACATTAATCTAATTGCTGGTTAAATGGTGAGAGTAAATTGTGGGATTAGAGAATTAGTATGGCGTGCGATTCAGTGCCGGTTGCCCTTGATGTCGTACGGTGTACCGAATTAAAGGAGCTTTACATGCCGCGTAATATATCGGTAGAGCAATCGAGAAGTAATGCATACCACGAAGGAGCTCAAACACAACGAATCAACCAGTCTGCAACCCGGATTATTGACCCTCTCCCCCACGATAATTCTTTAACCGGCGTTAAAGGTGAGAACCTTGGCGTTGAAACCGAGTATGGATTTCTTGTGAAATTACAAATGCCGGGAAAGTTTGAGGGAGAGACGATCACGGCGAATGCGGTCGTGCTAGAATTATTATGGCAGTGTTACGGCCTCGATTTACTCGATCCCAGAATTGGTCAGTGGTTGGAGCACAATAAGTTGGACGTGAAATGTGCGATCGCCGTCAATCAATTCATCTGCGTCGATGATATCAGCGAAGAGGTCGAGTTTGACGTTGGTCCAAATGGAACCATCAAGGTGCAGGTTCCTCCGGATCTTGACTGCAGGTTGAGAGAGCTTTCATTCAGTTACATGCAGATGAACCTTCAATCCGGGTTCTTTGGACGAGTCAAAGAACGAATGAGCGGTTATTTTCTGCCGCGAGTCGAAAAGAACAATCATGCCCTTCGGCCGGTGAAGCTGCCGCGGGCGAAGACCGGCGGGCGTGCTCTCACCTTCAAGAATAACGGTCGTCAGCAATGGTCAAGCTTTAAGCTGAAGATCTCATCGCCGGCCGAGCCCACGGCCCAATGGTGCGCTTTAGAGATCATGAATGCCGACAATCCGCATCCTTACAAGTATGAACTGTGCACGGCCTTCCTGAAGAAACATTGGAACAATGCCGGGCAGGTGCAACGGTTTTTCCAAACCCTGGGCGTGCAAGGATCGGTTGAGGCGATGCTTGAAATCAGTTTA
>Ga0081539_10002314_pt1 | contig 27458 bp, 21 predicted proteins | sample TabmetS4T2R2_FD_71023 | JGI IMG/M metagenome (GOLD analysis project Ga0081539, IMG submission 71023) | Tabebuia heterophylla rhizosphere microbial communities from the University of Puerto Rico - S4T2R2 | ecosystem: Host-associated > Plants > Roots > Rhizosphere ...
CATGCATACTGGCCTCCCGCCCAGTATGCAGGGTGAATCAGAATTCGCTTGCCTTGGGAATCCCAATCGATTCAATCAGGTCGGATTTTGCTCTAGGGCGCCCGCTTTCGCGGGCGATGACGATGGAGAGGCTTCGCGCGCCACGACGAGCGGGAGGACTTTCGCAGACCTCACCCCTCGTCATGCCCCGCGAAAGCGGGGCACCCAGTAATCTCCGCGTATCGATTTTGATCTCTTGCCGCGAGGTTTGCGTTTACTGGGTCGCCCGCTTTCGCGGGCGATGACGACAGAGAGGTCTACGACACCTTCTGCCGCAGTGGCACGACGCCCGGGGCTTGCTCGAGCAGCGCGCCGACCACGGCCTCGAGCTGTTCGCCGCTGAACGGCTTGTTCAGGATCAAGCCTTCACGAAAGCCGGCCGGCAGGCCTGAGCGTCCATAGCCGGTCGCGAACGCGAACGGGATGTTGCGGCGCGTGAGCGCCGCCGCGAGTTCGTCGACCGGGTGGCCGCCGAGATTGACGTCGAGCAGCGCGGCGTCGCATTCGGTGCCCGCGATCAGCGCGCGCGCCTGCTCCACCGTTCCGGCCATCCCGACCACGTCCCAGCCGGCGCTGATCAGCTGCGCCTCCACGTCCATGGCGACGAGCGGCTCGTCCTCGATGACGATGATGCGCTTCTCCGGCGCCTGCGGCCGCTGCGATGCGGCGTCGAGCGACAGCGCGCCCGGGGAGGAGGTGGCCCGCGCGGGGCCACGCAAGGGCGGCAGGCTCTCCTCCGGCAGCGGCATCATGATGTGGCTCGAGACGCCGGCGGGCTCGAAGCGCACCGTCACCTCGCCGCCATGCGCGCAGAGCGTCTTCTCGATCAGCGTGCTGCCGAAGCCGCGTTCCTTCGGCGCGGTGACGCGCGGACCGCCGCTTTCCTTCCACTCGAGCGCGAGCTTCGGCCCCGCGCCGTTGCGGCGCACGCTCCACTTGAGCGAGAGCCGGCCGCGCGGCGTCGACAACGCGCCGTACTTGCGCGCATTGGTCGCAAGCTCGTGCAGCACCAGCGCAAGGTGCAACGCGGACTGCGCGTCGAGCAGCAGCGCGGGACCCGAGACCGAGATGCGCCCGTCGATGTCGCCGAGCAGGACGTGCTCGCGGATCAGATCGCTTAACTGCGCGCCCTGCATCTTGGTCTGCGTCAGCATGTCATGCGCGCGCGAGAGCGCCTGGACGCGCCCGGAAAAGCTCGCGGCGAACTCCTCCGGGCTCTTGGCGCGGCGCAGCGATTGCGTCGCGATCGCCTGGATCGTCGCCAGCGTGTTCTTCACACGATGGTTGAGCTCGTCGAGCAGCAGCCGCTGCAATTCTTCCGCCTGTTTGCGCTCGGTGATGTCGCGCGCCACTTTCGAGGCGCCGACGATGCGGCCGAAGCGGTCGCGCAGCGGCGAGACCGTGACCGAGATATTCAGCAGCCGGCCGTCCTTCGCGACGCGGATTGTTTCGTAATGTCGAATATGCTCGCCGCGTTTCAGCCTTGCGAGAATCTCCTGCTCCTCGCCATGCAGATGCGGCGGGATGATGCGCGTGATCGACTGCCCGATCATCTCGGTCTCGTCGTAGCCGAAGATGCGGTGTGCGCCCTCGTTCCACGAAGTCACGGTACCGTCGAGCGTTTTGCTCACGATCGCGTCGTCCGACGACACCACGATGGCGCCGAGCCGCGCGACCATAAGCTCCGCGTCATAGCGCGCCGTGACATCCATCAGCAGATTGACCGCGCCGGTCACCTGTCCGGACACATCGCGCAGCGGCGTCGGATAGGGCACGAAACGCACGCGCGTACCATCCGGCCGCTCGGCGATCGCCTCCTTGCCGCGTACCGCGCGCCGCTCCTTCAGGGCGATTGCCATCGGACATTCGTCGTGCGCCATCGGACGGCCGTCCGCCCAATAGAGGCGCCAGGATCCGCACCAGTAATCGGTGCCGATCTCGGGACGGCGGCCCCAAAACTCCACCGCGGCCTGGTTGAAGAAGGTGATCCGCCCCTGCGCGTCGGTCGTGTACACGGCGACCGGCAGCGCCTCCAGAAGTTCCAGACTGTCCAGCACGCATCCTCCCCGGTACGCCCCACGACCTCCAAACGCCGTTTGTGGTTTCGGGTTCCCGCGGCCGCGATTCTGCTTCGATCCTGCCCAAGGGAGGCAACGGGGGGGAACGTGGCGGGACGCTTGGGCGTTCTCAGATCAGGACGCCGGACGTCAGGCCGGCGACCCGTGCAATCTTCGCAAATCGCCCTCACCGGGGCTTTCGCGCCCGTCTTGGAGGGTTATGGAGGCAAACATGCTCAAGCGAATCATGGCCGTCGCGGCCGTGAGCGGATTGGCCTTGACCAGTGCGCTCGCCCAGACGAGCACCAGCCCATCAACAAGCTCCACGCCGAGTGCGACCGGCACGACATCGACGCCGAGCGCGGCCGGCAAGGCCGACTTCGTCGCGAAACAGTCGTCCGAGCAGCACCTCGCCTCGAAGTTCAACGGCACCGACGTGATCGGTACCGACGACAAGAAGATCGGCGACGTCAGCGACGTGCTGTTCGACAAGGACCACAAGGTCATCGCCTTCATTGTCGGCGTCGGTGGCTTCCTCGGCATCGGCCAGAAGGACGTCGCGATCGCGCCGGCCTCGTTCAAGGCCGTTCCCGGCAAGGACCCGAGCGACATGAAGCTGCAGCTGTCGATGACCAAGGACGAGCTGAAGGCAGCGCCGACCTTCGAGCGCTATCAGCCGCCGCGTCCGGTGAGCAGCGACACGTCGGGGACCCGCCCGATGGGCGCGCCCTCGCCGACGCCGACGCAGAAGCAGTAGCGCCAAGGCGTACCGCAAAGGGTGCCGCGGCTAGCGGCACGATCCGGCGGCCCCGATCCATTGACCTGGATCAGGGCCGCCGTTTTGTTTGCCGGGTCAGCTTGCGCTAGTCTTGCTACGTGATGAGCTCGACGCTCGCATTTGCGCCCTCTCCCCTCGTGGGAGAGGGCTACGCAGAGTTTCAACGCGCAAGATCGGGAGAGGGGGACTTCCCGCGAGCTGTGCGTAGCGAGAGTCCCCCTCTCCCGACGGAGTACCTTGAACCTGCTGCGATGCCCTCTCCCACCATAAGGGCGTTCACGCCCGTCTTCGACGGGCTATGGGGAGAGGGCACAACAATGTGCGCCGCAGTCGCTAGCTCGCGTGAGTGAAAGAGCCGCCGTGCTGACCGCCCTTTTCACCGACATCCACGGCAACCGCGAGGCGTTCGAGGCGTGCCTTGCGCATGCGAGCCGTTACCCGATCGATCGCTACGTCTTTCTCGGCGACTATGTGGGCTACGGCGCCGACCCGGGCTTCGTGGTCGACACGGTGCGCGACTTCGCTGCGCGCGGCGCGATCGCGCTGATCGGCAACCATGACAGCGCCGCGATCGGCGCGCGCGAGCGCATGAACGAGGAGGCCGCGCTCGCGATCGACTGGACGCGCGCGCAGCTCGACCCCGCGCAGCTCGCGTTTCTCAAGAACCGGCCGTTCACCGCCGAGCATAACGGCACGCTCTATGTGCATGCGAGCGCCGCCGAGCCGGAGCATTGGGACTACCTCCTCGACACATCGGCGGCCGCGCGCTGCTTCCTCGCAACGGCGGCCGAGCGCATCTTCTGCGGCCACACCCACGCGCCGGCGCTGTTTCATCGCTCCTTAACGGGAAAGCTCGCGGGCTTCGAGCCGGTCGCCGGCGTCGCAACGCCGCTGACGGCGCAGCGCCGCTGGGTCGCGGTGATCGGTTCGGTCGGTCAGCCGCGTGATCGCAACCCCGCGGCCTGCTACGCGCTCTATGACGACGCCACGCGCGAACTGACCTATTTGCGCCTGCCCTACGACATCGAGAGCGCGCAGCGAAAGATCCGCGACGCCGGGCTGCCGCTGTTTCTCAGTGCGCGCCTCGCCTGGGGTCGTTGATTTGGGGTCGTTGATGGAGCTCGCGCCCGGGCAAATCATCGACGGCTTTCGCCTCGAAGCGCCGCTCAATCCCGGCGGCATGGCGAACCTGTGGCGCGTGACGCGCCAGACCGCCAATCCTGTCGACCCCATGCCAAAAGCCGAGGCCCCCTCGCCGGCCGACGCGATGCCGCTGCTGATGAAGATCCCGTTCACGCGCGGCGGCGAGAGCCCGGTGAACATTGTCGGCTTCGAAGTGGAAGGCATGATCCTGCCGCGCCTCTCCGGCGCGCATGTGCCGCGCTTCGTCGCCGCGGGCGACTTCTCCAGTCCCTACATCGTGATGGAGCTGATCGCTGGCGAGTCGCTGAAGGCGCGCCTCGACGCGACGCCGCTCTCCGCCGACGAGACCGCGGCGATCGGCGCCAAGATCGCGGTCGCGCTGCATGATCTGCATCGCCAGCACGTCATCCATCTCGATCTCAAGCCGAGCAATGTCATCATCCGCGAGAGTGGCGAGGCCGCGTTGATCGACTTCGGCCTCTCGCGCCACGAGCAGCTTCCTGATCTGGTCGGCGAGGAGATCGACGGCCCGGTCGGCACCGGGCCCTATATCGCGCCCGAGCAGCTCGTCGGCGTCCGCTCCGATCCGCGCAGCGATCTGTTTGCGCTCGGCGTGATCCTTTATTTCCTTGCGACCGGCGAGCGGCCGTTCGGCGATCCGCACACGATGATCGAATGGCGCCGCCGGCTGTGGCGCGATCCCGTTCCGCCGCGCGCGCGCAACAAGCATGTGCCGCCCTATCTGCAGGAGATCATCCTGCGCTGTCTCGAGGTCGATCCCGCGGCGCGGCCGCAGACCGCCGCCGACCTCGCGTTTGCGCTGCGCAATCCCGAATGCGTCATTCTCACGGCGCGCGCCGAGCGAATGCAGCGCGACGGCATCGCGCAAGTGTTCACGCGCTGGCTGCGCTCCGGCCAATCGGCGTTTCCGCCGCCGCAGCGAAGCGTCGCCACGCAGCTCGCGCGCGCGCCGATCATCCTGGCGGCGGTCGACCTTGCGCCCGGCCATGAAGCCTTGAGCGAGGCGGTCGCGAGCGCGGTCGCGCGGCTGATCGCGACCGAACCGGGCGCGCGGCTCGCCTGCATCAACGTGCTGAAAGGCTCGCTGCTCGCGATCGATCCGACCGAGGACGCGCAGGGCCGCAGCGTGCAGCTGCAGCGCCTGATCGAGCTCAAGCATTGGGCGCGCAACGTCGCGCTGCCGGCCGAGCGCATCACCTTTCACGCGATCGAAGCCATGGATGCGGCGGCGACGATTATCGATTTTGCCCGCCACAACCGCGCCGACCACATCGTGATCGGCGCACGCGCCAGCTCCGCGCTGCGCCGCTATCTCGGCAGCGTTTCGTCGCAAGTGGTGGCGGAAGCGCCGTGCACCGTGACGGTGGTGCGCGTGGCGAGATAGCGGGCATCGCTCGAAGCTCTCGATCGTCATCGTCCGCGAAAGCCCAACCGTCGTCATGCCCCGCGAAAGCGGGGCACCCAGTAAACGCAGGCGGCGCGCTGTGGAAGGGATCGCGTCTACTGGGTCACCCGCTTTCGCGGGTGATGACGACGGAGAGGTTCGTTCCGTCGCGCGCAACACGTCGCGTTCCTTCACGACTTGTCGAGAAACGTTCCGCCGATTGTCATTGCGGCGCGCCTGTTCGCACCCGATCATTGCATCCCAAGTTGAGCGTGATTCCGGAACCTACGGAGCGCAATGTGCTTTCATCCGCTGAACCACAGCTCGACAGCTACGCAGCACTCGTGCAGCGTACGCTCGAGAGAACGACGGAAGACGGCGAGCTCGCCGTGCTGCAGGCGCTCGCGCTCGAAGCGCACGGTAAGATCAACACCGGCGCAATCGACCGCGATTTTGCGTACGACACGCTGATGGACGCGGCCGACGCGCTCGGGCTTGTGGCGCGCCATCGTCTCGATGCCATCGAGCACATCCTGCGGGTCGGCCTGGTCGGCCAGCGCGCGCTGACCAACGGTACCAAGACAAGCGCCGTCAGCGAGATCGGCGCGCCCGATCCCGTCGCGCATGCGCTGCAGCTCGACGTTCGTCGCATGTCGGACGTCGAGAGCAGGAGCATCGACTGGCTGTGGTTCAATCGGATCGCGCTCGGCAAGCAGACCCTGATCGGCGGCGAGCCGGGCGTCGGCAAGTCGCAGTTGAGCGCCGCACTCGCGGCGGCGGTGACGACGGGCGGCGAGTGGCCGTGCCGTGAGGGTCGCGCGCCGCTTGGCAATGTTGTCATCCTGAGTGCCGAAGACGACGCGGCCGACACGATCCGGCCCCGGCTCGATGCCGCCGGCGCTGATGTCACGCGCGTCTATCAGATCTCGGCGGTGCAGCAGCGCGACGGCAAGGGACGGCGCGTGTTCAACCTGCAGGTCGACCTTCCGCTGCTCGAGCAGGAGATCACGCGCATTGGCGATGTGCGCCTCGTGATCATCGATCCGATCTCGAGCTACATGGGCAAAACCGACTCGCACAAGAACGCGGACGTGCGCGCCACGCTCGAGCCGGTCGGCGACATGGCGGCGCGCCTACGCGTCGCGGTGGTCTCGATCACGCATTTCGCCAAGGGCGCCGGCAAGAGCGCGATCAACAGCTTCATCGGCTCGATCGGTTTCATTGCGGTCTCGCGCGCGGGCTACACCGTGACGTACGACCCGGAATCGGAGGATCCGGCGCGGCGGCTGTTCCTCAGGGGCAAGAACAACCTGTCGCCCGAGCGCCGGGGGCATGCGTTCCGCATCGAGCAGCGCCTGCTCCCCCGCGACATTCTGGCCTCGGCGGTCGTGTGGAATCACGAGTGGATCAACAAGACGGCCGATGAGGTCCTGGCGGGCATGGTCGAGGCAACGAGCGGCGGTTCAAGTCTTGCCGAGGCTGAGAGCTTCCTGCGCGACCTGCTGGCGGACGGCCCGCTCGCCGCGAAGAAGATCGAGGCCGAGGCAGAGAACGCCGGCCTGTCATGGCGCACGGTGCGCCGTGCACAGCAGGCGCTCGGCATTCGGGCCGAGCGCAGAGCCGAGGCCGGAGACGGATTGGGGCCGGCTGGCCGCTGGTACTGGACCCTGCCGAACCACGCGGATGCGCCTAAGTTGGCCAACCTCCCCTAGGATGGCCACGTCTCAGGCTTGGCCATCTTAGGCAAAGTTGGCCATCTTAGAGAGTGAGGGTTCGGTTTAATTCGATTCTGATCGCGCGCGGCCACTATCACGTAATCGTTAAGGGCATCGTCACCGTAACTGAGGCGCATCATGGCAGCGAGAATAACCATTAACCTGACCGCCGCCGGCGAGCTTGAGATCTGGTTGAACCAAGAAGGTCGGGATCTCCTGGTTCGGGAATTGCAGCACCTCGACGAGGAGAGCGATCATTTCCACTTTGGACCGGCAGAGAGCGGTGAAGTCGAAGTTTCATCGCGGCCTTACAGGGCCGACGACCAGATATTGCAGCATGGCAAGGTCTATTTCCGGACCGACACATGGGACCGGGAGTTTTTCCCGCACGTGTTGGCGACGGCGTAACCCTAAGGTGGCCAACTCCCCTAAGATGGCCAAGTTTTTAACGTGGCCATCTTGAGCCTGTAGTGGCCATCTTAGGGATCGGGGGAAACCATGGCGCTTCGTTCGCTTATCTTAGCTGTTCTCCTGCTGGCGCGTTCATGTTCGTCGGCAACGGCGCGAATGTGATCTACATCGATCAGGAACATGATCTCGTCGCCGTGGTGCGCTGGATCGACAACAAGGCAACCGACGGCTTCGTCAAGCGCCTGCTCGCGGCGGTAGACGCGCGGTAGCGGCCGTAGGGCGGGCAAAGCGCGTAGCGCGTGCCCGCCATCTGCGCTGCGGCGGGCACGGCGCGCAAGCGCGCGCCGTTGCCCGCCCTACGGGCTAACGCCGTCGCGCAAAGCGCGTAGCCCGGATGAGCGCGTCAGCGCGACATCCGGGGCCACGACCTCCACCCGGGTGTCGCTTCGCTCACCCGGGCTACAAGCTACTCTCTCCCCACCGCCGTCAGCGCCTTATCGAGCACGGCGATCATCTGGTCGATCTCGGCGCGCGTGACGTTGAGCGCCGGCATGAAGCGCAAGGAATCCGGGCGCGGCGCATTGATCAGCACGCCGCGACGGAACGCTTCCGTGGCGACCGCCGGTCCGATGTCGCGTGCAAGATCGAGCGCGAGCAACAGGCCGCGGCCGCGCACGCCGCCGCAGCCGTGGCGGCGCGACAGTGCCTCGAGGTGCGCGGTCAGATAGATGCCGCTCTGCGTCACCTCCTGCAGGAAGCCGAGCTTGCCGATCTCTTCCATGACGGCGCAGCCGACCGCGGTCACGAGCGCATTGCCGTTGAACGTGCCGCCCTGGTCACCGTGATCGAAGCAGCAGACATCTTCGTGCGCGACCAGCGCGCCGAGCGGCAGGCCGCCGCCGAGCCCTTTCGCCAGCACCATGATGTCCGGCGTCACGCCGGCATGCTGGAAGCCGAAGAACTTGCCGGTGCGGCCGATGCCGGTCTGGATCTCGTCGAGGATGAGCAGGATGCCATGGCGCGCGGTCAGCGCGCGCAGGTCGCGCAGGAAGTCATCCGTCGCGACGAACACGCCGGCCTCGCCTTGAATGGGCTCGAGCATGACGGCAACCGTCTTCGGCGTGATGGCGCGCTCGACCGCCGCAATGTCATTGAGCGGCACCTTCGGAAACCCCGGTACCTTGGGCTCGAACAGCGTCTCCCAGTGCGGCTTGCCGGAGGCCGCCATCGCGGCGAGCGTGCGGCCGTGGAAGCCGTGCTCCATCGTGATGATCTCGTAGGCGCCGGCGCGGTTCTGTTTGCCCCATTTGCGCGCGAGCTTGATCGCGCCCTCGATCGCCTCCGCGCCGGAGTTGGTGAAGAAGGTCTTGTGCAGTCCGCTCGCCTGCGCGATCAGGTCGGCGAGGCGGATCATCGGCGCGTTGTAGTAGGATGGGCTGCAGTTCAAGAGGCGCGCGGCTTGCGCGCTGATCGCTTTGGTGATCGCATCCGGACAATGGCCGAGGCAGTTCACCGCCCAGCCCTGGACGAAGTCGAGATACTCCTTGCCATTCTGGTCGCGCAGCCATGAGCCGCGCCCTTCCGTGAACACGACGTCGGGCCGGCTCGTGATCTCCATCAGCGAGCGATAAGGGTCGTGGGGCGCGCCGACATTTAGTGCTGCTTGGGACGCGGCTTGGGACATGTGATCCTCCTTGCGTTGGTGCGGCAACGCGGAGGCTCAAAAATACGAAAGCCCCCGACGTTGCGGCGGGGGCCTGGGGTTTCTGGCAGACGTAAAGTCTAATGCATCGCCAAATGCCACGCCTCCGCCAAAAGGCGGCGCGAACGGCGGCGGCGGGCGAAGAGCGTCTGCATGGCGCGCCGAAATGCTGGATTTGCGCGCGAAAGTCAATGGGCACGTGATGCCTCTCATTCGTCATCGTCCGCGAAAGCGGACGACCCAGTAAACGCAAAACCCTCGATGGCGCAGTGTGTACTGGGTACCCCGCTTTCCGCCTTCGCTAGAGCTTCGGCGGACTCAAGCCTCAACCCGCCGAAGCCTGGTGCGTAGGCGGGTCGCGGGGCATGACGACGGAGAGATTGGAAGCCGCGACCACCCCTCCTCCAGCGCCGCGTACGGCCCGGACAGTATCGCGGTGCACTCAATTCGACTTCGTCCCGCGCTGCCGCGAGCAAACCACAGGCGCGGCGATTAAACGCACTGACAGTGCGACACCCCCGTGCGACGCTTTTGCCTACTTGGGGAACTGCAAGTCCGTCGTGCCAGCCGTCGAGCGGCAGATAGAAGCACATGCGCCCCCATAAGTGTGCCGTTGATGCCGCGCGCCGGAGGGTCGGGGAGCCGCAGACTTTGCACTCCGCGGCTCGCGCGCATTGACGGCAACCATGGGAGAAACGCATGACCAAGGCCTTGCCGAGGCTTGGAGTCGCAAGCCTATCCGCATTGATCCTCATTGCCGGACTGACCGCCGCCAACGCGCAGGAGCGCGTGCGCTGGAAGATGGCGAGTGCGTTCGGCAGCCAGCTGCCGCACCTCGGTACGTCCGCGCTGCGCTTTTCCAAGGACATCGAGCGCATGTCCGGCGGCCGCTTCGAGGTGAAGTTCTTCGAGCCTGGCGCGCTCGTCCCCGCGCTCGAATGCTTCGACGCGGTGTCGAAGGGCTCGGTCGAAGCCTGCTGGACGACGCCCGGCTACCACACCGGCAAGTATCCGGCGCTGGCGTTCTTCACCACGGTGCCGTTCGGGCCCAACATCGGCGAGTTTCTCGCCTGGAAGTGGTTCGGCGGCGGCAACAAGCTGCGCGACGAGATCTACGCGAAGCATGATCTGGTCGCGTTCGATTGCTTCTGCATCGGCCCGGAGACCTCGGGCTGGTTCCGCAACGAGATCAAGTCGCTCGACGAGATGAAGGGCCTGAAGATGCGCTTCTTCGGGCTCGGCGCCAAGGTGATGCAGAAGCTCGGCGTCTCGACCCAGCTGCTGGCGGGCGCGGATATTTTCCCGGCGCTCGAGCGCGGCGTGATCGACGCGACCGAGTTCTCGATGCCCACGATGGACGTCAAGCTCGGCTTCCACCAGATCGCGAAGTTCAACTACTTCCCGGGCTGGCACCAGCAGACCTCGTGCAGCGAGCTGTTGATGAACAAGAAGTCGTATGACGCCCTGCCCGAGCCCTACAAGGCGATGCTGCAGGTCGCGACGCAGGCCCAGGTGATCGTCACCTATGCGGAAACCGAGGCCATGCAGTTCGACGTCATGGCGGAGATGCGCGACAAGCACAAAGTCCAGATCAGGCGCTGGCCGGACGACGCGCTCAAGGCCTACGAGAAGGCGTGGCTCGAGGTGATTCAGGAGGAGTCGGCCTCTGATCCGCTGTTCAAGAAGGTCGCCGACCACTACCTCGACTTCCGCACCAAATACGCGATCTGGGGCGACGCTCAGGCCATGAAGACGACCTACCAGAAATAGCAGCCGTTTCGCTGCCGCGATGCGCGCATCGGACACATCTCGCGCCACACGGCCGGACCCCCGAGGACGAACCACGGGCCCGGCCGCTGCTCCGTCGTGCCCGCCTTCGAGGTGAACAATGGCCTATACCGGGGAAACGCGCGCTCTCGGCAAGTCGCTTGGCGGCATGCTGGGGACGCTGGTGCTGATTGGGCTGGTCGCGACCGCCGCGCTGGTCATCGCGATGCTGCCGGAGCACGCCCGCAAGGAAGTGCTCTACGTGGCGCAGGACTATCTGCCGATCGTGATGTTCCTCACGCTGGCGGTCCTTTTGTTCTCAGGCTACCCGGTCGCCTTCGTGCTCGGCGGCGTGGCGCTGACCTTCGGCCTGATCGGCTACTTCCTCGGTACCTTCAGGCTGATCGAGTTCTTCAACTTCGTGCCGCGCATCTGGGGACAGGCGGCCGAGAATCTCGTGCTGGTCTCGATCCCGACCTTCATCTTCATGGGCGTGGTGATGGAGCGCAGCGGCATCGCCAACGACCTCCTCTATTGCGTGCAGGTGCTGTTGAAGCGCGTTCCCGGCGCGCTTGCGCTCGGGGTCACCATCATGGGGACGATCCTCGCGGCGATGACCGGCATCATCGGCGCGTCGGTGACCATGATGACCGCGCTGGCGCTGCCCACCATGATGCGGCAGGGCTACAGCCACGCACTTGCCTGCGGCACGATCGCGGCGGCGGGAACGCTCGGCATCCTGATCCCGCCGAGCATCATGCTGATCATCATGGCGGACCTGCTCGGCGTCTCGGTCGGACATCTGTTCTCGGCGGCGCTCGCGCCGGGACTGACGCTCGCGGCGCTCTACCTCTTGTTCATCTTCACGGTGGCATCGATCTGGCCGCGCCTCGCGCCGCCCTTGCCGCCCGAGCTTCTGGCCGTGCCGAAAGGCCAGATGATGCCGCTGCTATGGCGCGCCTTCTTCCCGCCGGTGTTTCTGATCGGCATGATCAAGTGCTCGATCCTGCTCGGCTGGGCGACGCCGAGCGAGGCGGGCGCGGTCGGCGCGTTCGGCGCCCTGCTGCTCGCGATGTTCGCCGGCAAGCTCAATTACAAAATGATGGAGGAGAGCTGCCACACCTCCGCCCGCACCATCGCGATGGTGTTCTTCATCATCATCAGCGCCACCTGCTTCGCCTATGTCTACCGCGCGCTCGGCGGCGACGACATCGTCGAGAAGCTGATCAGGGCCGCGGGCCTCACCAATTGGGGCCTGCTGATCCTGATCATGGCGATCGTGTTCTTCCTCGGCTTCTTCCTCGACTGGATCGAGATCACGTTGATCGTGCTGCCGGTGTTCGCGCCGCTGATCGGCGGCCTCGACTTCGGCGATCACCTGCCCAAGGCCGACGTCGTGCACTGGTTCGCCATCCTGATGGCGGTCAACCTGCAGACATCGTTCCTGACACCACCGTTTGGATTTGCGCTGTTCTATCTCAAGGGCATCGCGCCGAAGGAGGTGAAGATCGAGAGCATCTATCTCGGCATCATCCCGTTCGTGATCCTGCAGCTGTTGGGACTGATCGTCGTCATGATCTGGCCCCAGGTCGCGCTCTGGCTCATGCGCAGCGCGTACGGTGCATAAGGAGCGCCCCATGCAGCAAGAAAGCTTCCGCGAGACCTATGCGAAGGACGAGCAGCCGGCCGTGCTGAGGGCGAGCAACGCATTGCGCGGCGTCGTCGAGTTCGTCGGCCGCTGGGCGGCATGGTTCATCGTCCCACTCGTGCTGGTCACGGTTCTCGACGTCGTCGCCCGCAAGCTGACGTTCCGCGCCGCCGACGGAACGGTCTACGGCTTGCAGATCTGGCTCAAGACCAATGTCAGCCGCTACTTCGAGTCGACGCTGCTGCAGGAGCTCGAGTGGCACCTGCATACGGCGCTGTTCGCGCTCGTGCTCGGTTTCGGCACCATCTACAACACCCATGTGCGCGTCGATCTCGTGCGCGATCACGTGAGCTTCCGCCAAAAGATCTGGATCGAGTTCCTCGGGCTCTCGTGCTTCATGATCCCGTATTTGCTGCTGGTGATCTGGTTCGCGTCGAGCTGGGTCGTGGAGTCCTATCAGATCGGCGAAATCTCGGCCTCGACGGTCGGCCTCAGCCATCGTTGGATCATCAAGGGTGTTCTGGTCACCGGCCTCATCACGGCGACGCTCGCTGGTCTTGCGGTCTGGCTCCAGGTGGCGCTCCTGGTCTGGAATCGTCAGCCCAAGCGCTTCCCGCTGATGACGCTGGAGTGGCCGGAGGAAGCCGGCACAAAGGTCGAAGGCAAGACGCGCATCAAGCTCGAGGACGCGCAGCCGCAACCGGTGCCGCCGGGCGTGGCGCCCGCCCCGGCGCCGGCGGAGTAGACCGACCGCGCGCGGTCAGGGCCAAGGAGAGGGCCAAGGAAGGGCCAAGGAAGGGCCAAGGTAAGGCCGCATGCAGCTCGACTGGGACAAGCTGTTCAAGCGCTACGTCGCCGACGACGTGAAGACGCCGTATTTCGTGCGCGTCGAGCGGCTGACGCAGAAGCAGGCGCGCTCCGAGCTGTTCGTCTACACGCTGTTCATGGGCGTGCTGTTCGGCGTCATCGCGCTGGCGTCGATCTCGACCGATTTGCCGCATGGCGGCGCGCTCGCCGTTCCCGTCTATGCGCTGTGCGTCGCCGGTGCGGCGAGCATGCTGGGGATGACCCGGCATCCGTGGGCGGCGGCGTTCTGCGCCACGGCGCCGGTCGCGGCACTGATGTATTTCGTGCTGTTCGGCTTTCATCCCAATCTCGGCAACGGCGACAAGGTGCTGCTGATCGTGATCGTGCTCGTCTGGCTGCGCTACAGCTGGCGCATTCTGGCCATCGTGAAGGCGCAGCCCGGCATGCCGCGGGGATAGCGCAGATGCCGGCGGCTGGTCCCTCTGCACGACACTGGCTGACGCGCACGCTGCGCTGGCATGCGCTTGCGATGATCGCCGTCAATCTGCTGCTGACCGGCATCAATATTTTCACCGGCGGGACGTGGTGGGCATTCTGGCCGCTGCTGGTGACCGGAGCTCTCCTGGCGATTCACTATTTTTCCTACAAGGCCGCTGTCGCCAACGAACGCTGGGTGGCGGAGCGCGTCGAGGAGTTGAACCTCAAGAGCTACGACCGCAGCCATATCGAGGACCTCAAGTCACGCTACGGCGGCGAGGATACCGGCGAGAAGAAAGAAGCGCCGTGATGGCCGGCACTCGTAGGGCGGGCAAAGCGAAGCGTGCCCGCCGCGGCGGGCACGGCCATAGCGCGTCGAAGACGCGCGTAAACGCGCTTATGGCGCGCCTTTGCCCGCCCTACAACGCCCAGCCTAGTTCTTCTCCTCCATCCCCGAATACGCCCCCGCCGCGTACACGATGCGGCCGCCGACCATGGTGAGCACCGACGTAAGCGCACCAATCTCGGCGGTGGGCATCGTCATGTAGTCGCCCGACAGCACCGCGAGGTCGGCGAGCTTGCCTATCCCGAGCGTGCCGCGCTTGCCCTCGTCATGGGTGAACCAGGCGCTCGCCTCCGTATAGAGGCGCAGCGCCTCCTCGCGGCTCGGCGTCTCGTCGGCATCGCGCGTCGCCATGCCGCCGACGGTCTTGCCGTCGAGCATCCATTGCAGCGACACGAACGGATTGTACGACATCACCCGATGCGCATCGGTGCCGCCGGCGGTCGCGAGGCGGATGTTGAGCGCGGTCTTGATCGGCGGCGTCAGCCGCATGATCTCGTTGCCGCGCTCGCGCAGGAACGCCTCGCCCTGGAAGTACATCGCGTTCTGCATCAGCCAGCCGACGCCGAGCGCCTTCATGCGTTGGAGCGAGGCGGGCGAGGCGTCGTTCAAGTGCGCGATCGACCAGCGCAGCTTCGCGATCGGGATCTCCCTGTCGACGCGCTCGAACACGTCGAGCAGGTGGTGCACCGATTTGTCGTTGTTCCAATGCTGCGTCAGCGTCATGCCGCGCGCGGCCGCCCAGCGGGCGATCTCGTAGAACTGCTGCTTCTGCGCCTCGCTCGGATTGTCGTTGTTGTACATCGCCCAGGCGACGTTCTCGCCGATGCCGTTGAAGCGCAGCATGTCGTCGCCGAACCCCATCGGCAGCATCTGCGTCAGGTTCTGGATGTCCTCGAGCTCCTGGCCGCGCCGCTGCGAGAACAGCGAATAGACGACGCGCACGGTGAGCTGGCGGTCCTGCCACACGCGAAACAGCGGCGCATAGCTCGCGGGAAACAGATTGAAGCCGCCCGGATCGGTGACGCCGGTGAGACCGAGCCGGTTGAGCTCGCGGAAGAACTGCCGCGTGCCCTCGACGCTCTGGGCAAACGTCGGCAGCGGCAGCCGGTCGAACAGGCGCGAGATGGTCGCATTGTCGCCGGCGATCCAGCCGGTGAGCGCGCCTTGCGCGTCGCGCTCGAGCTTGCCATTCGGCGGCACGTCCTCGTCCTTGGCGATGTTCAGCGCCGCGAGGCCCGCCGGCGTGAGAAGCGCGTTCGAATAGAACAGCTGCACGTAGACCGGATGGTCCGGCGCCGCCGCCGTGAGCTCGGCTTGCGTCGGCCGGCGCTGCTCGGCGAACTGCGGCGGCGTCCAGCCGCCCGCCACGATGATCCACTCGCCGGGTTTTGCCGCCTTGGCCTTCTCGCGGATCCGCGCCATCGCGTCGGGGATGGTCTTGGTGCCGATCCAGTTCACTTCCGTCGCATAGAACAGCGCGGCACGAATGGCGTGCATGTGCGAGTCGATCAGGCCGGGGATCACGGTGCGGCCGGCAAGGTCGATCCGCCGCGTCGTCGGACCTGCGCGTTGCGCGATCTGCGCGTTGGTGCCGACGGCGACGATCTTGCCGTCGGCGACAGCGAGCGCCTCGACCGTGCCGGCGGAACCGAGCGTGACGATCTTGCCATCGAGGAGGATCGTGTCGGCGCTCTGCGCGCGCAACGGCGTGACGAAACCTGTGAGGCAGAAAAGTGCAGCGCAAAGCAGTGCGCGCGCGACGCTCATGGCACCCTCCCCGGTTTGTTGCGGCAAGGATAGCGGCGCGAGGCGGCGGCGTTGAGACAGAAAAAGCCGCTGGGCCGGGCAGCCCAGCGGCTTGGGGGACGCGTCCTGCCAGTGGCCGGGCAGGACGCAGGGTGCTCAAGTGCGGAACATGCCGTTATGTTCCTGCGCGATGTAGGAAGGCCGCGCTTTTGTCATCGAGGTGGAACATCGCGGCAGCGCACGATCTGGCGGATGCCAGGCGCGCGCACGCGCGCATGTTGTGCTGCGCGGCGCGGTCGCCGGTTCCTGCTGAATCTTTTTTTCGATGCTGCGCGGCGGACGCCGCATCGCGGCGACTGAAGCGCGCTATGCCTCCGCCCCTTCGTCCGGGCCCGACCCGCGCATCTGCCGATCATTGAACTCCGCCAGGAGCGGATTGAGGTCCGACACGGCGGCACGCGCGGTGTTGGCCTGCTCCAACAGATCGCTCGCCTTCTGACGCAACTTATTGGCGTAGGCTTTGTCGGTCGTGGTGCGCGCCCACATCAAAAGCGTTCGCGCCTGATCGATGCAATAACGCGCACTGGGCATTTCTGCCGCTCCCCGAAGCGGTCGGCCCCCGCGACCGGAATGCGTCGGAACCCGAATCGTTCCGCCACACTACGTCAAAATACCTATATGCCCTAACGGAAACTGGATTGCGGATGCCAAACGCAAGAGGGGCCACCCTTTCGGATGGCCCCACATTGCCTAGCCGAGATCCGGCTTTATGACTGAATCCGCAAGCGTATTAGGAGCGAACTCCCGAGGCTTCGATCCAGCTTGCCGCTTTCGGCGAATGACAATGAGACACTGGATCACCTCCTTTCGATTGTTGACACCGCGAGCGAAATTAAGGTGCGTCGCGGTATTTTGCAAGGCGCTGGCGGATCAAAGGGTTAGGCGAGCATCCGCAGGTCGCGGGGTTGGGCGTGCTGAAACGGTGACGTTCGTCATCCCCGGCGAGGCGCGAAGCGCCGAGACCCCGGACCCAGTAAACGCCGTCGGCGAGACAGGGCACCGCCTGCGTCTACTGAGTCCCGGCTCTCGCCGGCTGGCGCCGGCTCGGCCGGGATGACGACTGAGCGCTACCCCGCCCTACGCACCAGTTCCAGCACGGCCTGCGCGGTGTCGCGCGGCGCGTCCTGCGGCACGCAATGGCCGGCGCCGCGCACGAGGCGGCGTTCATATGGGCCGGTGAAACGGCGCGCGTGGCTCTCGGAGGCTTGCGGCGGCGCGATGCCGTCGCCGCTGCCATGCAGGTTGATGGTCGGCACCGTGATGGGCGGTTGCGCGGCGAGGCGCTTCTCCAGCTCGGCCAGCGACGGATCGCCTGCAGCGTAGCCGTAGCGCACCCGATAGGAATGGATCACGACCTCGACGAAGTCCGGGTTGTCGAACGACGGCGCGCTCGCGGCGAACTCCTCCTCGTCGAACGGCCGCTCGAGCGACCAGAGCTGCCATAACAGCTTCGCGATCTCGGACCGGTTCTCGCTCAAGCCGGCACGGCCGCGTTCGGTGTGGAAGTAGTACTGATACCAGGCGCGATGCTCGGCCTCGGCCGCGGCCGGCTTCACCGAGCCCGCAACGTCGTGCATGTTGTAGCCCGCACCGGTGACGAGCGCGCGCACGCGCTCCGGCCAGAGCGCCGCGACCACGCAAGCCGCGCGTCCGCCCCAGTCATAGCCGCACAGGAACGCGCGTTCGATGCCGAGCGCATCCATCAGCTCCTTCAGATCATGGCCGAGCGCGGCCTGCTCGCCCGAACGCATCGTGTCGGGTGAGAGGAACTGCGTCGGCCCGTAGCCGCGCAAATATGGCGCGATGGTGCGGCAGCCGCGCACGGTCAGCAGCGGCACGACGCGATCATAGCAGCGCGGGTCGTACGGAAAGCCGTGCATCAGGAACACCGGCACGCCGTCCGCGGGCCCATTCTCCTCATAGGCGATGTCGAGCACCGAGGTGCGGGCGTGTTTGATGGCGGGCATTATTGATGATCCGTCATTCCGGGGCCGAGCCCGGCTTCAGCCGGGCGAGGAGCCCGGAATCCATAACCACCTGCCGATATGGGTCTCGCGGGCGGAGCATAGCGCAATTTTCGTGGTTATGGATTCCGGGCTCGCGGGCCATAAGCGCGTAAACGCGCTTTTGGCCCGCGCCCCGGAATGACGCTATTCTGTCGCAGCACCGGGAGCGAACGCATGGCACAGCAAGCACGGCTGAAACATTTCGGCTGGGGCCGCGAGGGCGAAGGCCTGACGCCGGAGGAGGAAGCCTTCGTGATGGCGCGCGCCGCGGCGCGTTTCGGCACCGAGCTCACCGAAAGCGCCAGCGCCCCGCGACTCGACGAGGTCACGCTCGAACCGCCGCGCCTGACCGCGCCCGCTTCGCTCCCTTTCTGCACCAGCGAGCACTACGACCGCGCCGCTCACACCTACGGCAAGGCCTATCCCGAGCTCGTGCGCGGCCTTTCGCGCGACTATGCGAGCGCGCCGGATGTCGTCGCCTATCCGGGCAACGAGAGCGAGGTCGCCGCCGTGCTCGACTGGGCCGGCGCGGTTGACGCGAGCGTCACGCCGTTCGGTGGCGGCTCGAGCGTGTGCGGCGGGGTCGAGCCGCAGCGCAACGGCCACAAGGGCGCCGTGACGATCGACCTGCGCGAGATGGGCCGCGTCAGGGAAGTCGACCAGACCTCGCGCGCCGCGCTGATCGAGGGCGGCACCTACGGTCCCGCGCTCGAAGCGCAACTGAAGCCGCATGGCCTCACCCTGCGCCACTTCCCGCAGAGCTTTGAATATTCAACGCTCGGCGGCTGGATCGCAACGCGGGGCGGCGGGCATTTCGCCTCGCTCTACACCCACATCGACGACTTCGTCGAATCGCTGCGCAGCGTCACGCCGAAAGGCACGATCGAGAGCCGCCGCCTGCCCGGCTCCGGCGCCGGGCCGAGCCCGGATCGCATGATGATCGGCTCGGAAGGGATCTTGGGGATCATCACGCAGGCCTGGATGCGGCTGCAGGACCGCCCGAGCTTTCGCGCCGGCAGCGCGCTGCGCTTTGCGAATTTCTTCAGCGCGGCCCGCGCCGTGCGGGCGATCGCGCAAGCGGGACTTTATCCCTCGAACTGCCGCATCCTCGACCCGCGCGAAGCCTACAATACCGGCGCGGCCGACGGCTCGGTCGCCATCATGGTGCTCGCCTTCGAATCCGCCGATCACGACGTCGAGCCCTGGATGAAACGCGCGCGCGAATGCTGCGCCGACCATGGCGGCACGCCGGAAGTGAGCGGCGCCGAGGCGCACCGCCAGGGCGCGGCCGGGCTCTGGCGCAATGCCTTCATCCGCATGCCCTACGCGATGGAGCGGCTGATCTTGCGCGGCGTCGTCAATGACACGTTCGAGACCGCGATCACGTGGGACCGTTTCGAACAATTCCACGACGCCATCAAGGCCGCGACCGAGAACGCCATCGTGCAGGCGACCGGCCGCAAGGGCGAGGTCACCTGCCGCTTCACGCATATCTATCCGGACGGGCCCGCGCCCTATTTCACCTTCCATGCGCTCGGCGAGCCGGGCCGGCTGGGCGCGCAGTGGCACACGATCAAGGGCGCGGCGCTCGATGCCGTGATCGCCAATGGCGGCACCGTCACGCATCATCACGCGGTCGGCCGCGATCATCGGCCGTGGTATGACCGGCAGCGCCCGCCGCTGTTCGCCGACGCGCTGCGCGCCGCCAAGAAGGCGCTCGATCCGCAAGGCCTGCTCAATCCGGGCGTGCTGATTGATCCGTAGCGGATGATCCGAACTCTTCCTCTCGTTCGTCATGCCCCATAGCCCGTCCTAAAGGGCGTTTACGCCCGTCTTCGACGGGCTATGGACGGGCGTAAAACGCCCTAATGGAACGCGGGGCACCCAGTACTCACCGACGCGTCGGCGTTTACTGGGTCGCCGGCTTTCGCGGGCGATGACGACTGAAGGGTCGAGCTTCAATTCGATCAGAAATGGCCTTAGGAGTCGGACCCGACTTAGAACATCATCATAGTCAGCAAGCAAACGAATGACCTTCGCGCGCGATTCCCGCACCGTCAGCAAAGTGGTCCCGTCGCCGAACCATGACGCGCGCGGCGCGCGGGCCGACATTCTGCTGCTGCATTACACCGGCATGGCGACCGACGAGGCCGCGCTCGCGCGCCTCACCGACAAGACCTCGAAGGTCTCCTGCCACTATTTCGTCTATGAGGACGGCCGCATCCTGCAGCTGGTGGCGGAGAGCCGCCGCGCCTGGCATGCCGGTATCGGCTCGTGGAAGCGCGCCACGGACATGAACGCGCGCTCGATCGGCATCGAGGTGGTCAATCCCGGCCATGAGAACGGCTACCGCGATTTTCCCGATGTGCAGATCGAGGCCGTGATCGCGCTCTGTCGCGACATCGTGGCGCGGCATCGCATCCGGCGCGAGCGCGTGCTGGCGCATTCCGACGTGGCGCCGGCGCGCAAGATCGACCCGGGCGAGCGATTCCCCTGGGGCCGCCTCGCCGCCGCGGGCATCGGGCTGTGGGTCGAGCCCTCGCCGCTCACTGAAGGCCGCACGCTCTCGGCCAATGATCGTGGACCGGACGTCGAGAAGCTGCAGAAGAATCTCGCCCGCTTCGGCTACGCGCTCGACATCACGCGCCATTACGACGATGCGACGCGCAGCGTGGTGACGGCGTTCCAGCGGCACTACCGTCCCGCGCGGGTCGACGGGCTCGCGGATCCCTCGACCATGGACACGCTGCGCCGCCTGCTGGCGAAGTAGGCCTGCCGCGAGCGCCGCTACGGGCTCGTTAACGGCTCCCGAGCGCGTTGCTTGATCTCGCGGCTGAAACCCCCTACCTCCACATCGTCAGTCGGCCGGACGGCCGCTCGTGCAAGGGCCGAAAGGCCGCATGGGAGGAAAGTCCGGGCTCCATGGACATGCGGTGCCGGATAACGTCCGGCGAGAGAAAGCGGGCGCAAGCTCGCCGCATCTCAGGGACAGTGCCACAGAAATGATACCGCCCGACCCCGAGAGGGTGAGGGTAAGGGTGAAATGGTGCGGTAAGAGCGCACCGCGCCTTCGGCAACGAAGGCGGCACGGCAAACCCCACCGGGAGCAAGACCGAATAGGGACGGCGCGGGCGCAAGCTCGGGACCTCAAGTCCAGGTCCTGCCGTCCGGGTAGGTTGCTGGAGGCGCCGGGCAACCGGCGTCCCAGAGGAATGGCCGTCACGCGGCGGGTCTCCCGCCGCCATACAGAACCCGGCTTACAGGCCGGCTGATATGTTGAAGGGGGCTCGGCGGCAAAACCGCCGGGCCCCCGCCATTTTTGCATTACGCAGAATCACGCATAGCGACCGTGTCGCCGCGTCACTACGGATTGGGCGTCGGGATGTACAGGAGTGGACGCAATGCAACGCGGCTTCCTCGAGCGTCCCGACTGCCGACTTTATTATGAGATCGCGGGTGACGGGCCGTTTCTCGTCTTCGCGCATGGCCTCGGCGGCAATCACCTCAGCTGGTGGCAGCAGGTGCCGCACTTCGCAGCGCACTACACCTGCGTGAGCTTCGCGCATCGCGGCTTTGCGCCCTCGAGCATGCCGCCGGGCGGTCCTGATCCCGCCGCCTATCTCGATGATCTCACCGCGCTGATCGATCATATCGGCGCGCCCGACGTGCGCATCGTGGCGCAGTCGATGGGCGGCTGGTCCGCGCTCGGGTTGGCGTTCGCACAGCCGCAGCGCGTACGCGCGCTGGTCATGGCATCGACGGCGGGCGGCATCGCCTGGCCGGGACTGTCATTCGCCGATGCCGAGCGCGTCGCGCGCTGGAAGCGCGAAGCCGAGACCGCGAACGATCTGTTCGCCCGCGGCGGACATCCGGCGGCCGGCGCGCGCATGGCGCGCGAGCAGCCGACGCTGCATCACCTCTATCGCGAGATCGATGCCCTCTCGCTCGGCCTCGACAAGCTGGCGCTGCGCCAGCGTCTCGGCGCCGCGCTGACGCGGCCGGCCGACGATCTGCGCACGCTCGAGGTGCCGACGCTGTGGCTCACCGGCGCGGAGGACATCGTGTTTCCGCCCTTCGTCGCCGACACGCTGAGCGCGCTGATGCCGCAGGCGCGGCTCGCCTGCGTGCGCGATGCCGGCCACTCGGTCTACTTCGAGCGGCCGGACGTGTTCAATCGCATCGTCGAGGATTTTCTCAGCGAGACGGGCTGAGCTCAGGTTCAGCGCACACATTGCTCGCTTTCGTCATGCCCCATAGCCCGTCGAAGACGGGCGTAAACGCCCTTGTGGAAAGCGGGGCACCCAGTAAACGCAAACCTCGATGGCGCGGTGATTACTGGGTCGCCCGCTTTCGCGGGCGATGACGATGGAGAGGTTTTCGCAAGTCCACCCCTCGTCATGCCCCGCGAAAGCGGGCACCCAGTAATCACCGCGTGTCGATTTTGATCTCTTATCGAGAGGTCCGCGTTTACTGGGTCGCCCGCTTTCGCGGGCGATGACGAAGGAAAGGTTTTCGCGGGCGATGACGACGGAAAGGCTACGCCGCGCGCACCGTGGCGACGAACTTCTCGACCTCGCTGCGCAGCGCGCCGCTCTCGCGCGACAGCGCCTGCGCGGAGCTGAGCACCTGCGCGGACGCGCTGCCGGTGTCGCTCGCGCCGCGGTTCACGTCGGCGATATTGGCGACCACGTCGGCGGTGCCCTTCGCGGCCTGATGCACGTTGCGGGCGATCTCCTGCGTGGCGGCGCCCTGCTCTTCGACCGCCGCCGCGATCGTGCCGGCGATGCCGGCGATGCGCGAGATGGTGCCGCTGATCTCCTTGATCGCCGCGACCGATTCCTGCGTCGCGGTCTGCATCGCGCCGATCTGGGTGCCGATCTCGTCGGTCGCCTTCGCGGTCTGCGAGGCGAGCGCCTTGACCTCCTGCGCCACGACAGCGAAGCCGCGCCCGGCTTCGCCGGCGCGCGCCGCCTCAATCGTGGCGTTGAGCGCGAGCAGGTTCGTTTGTTCTGCGATCGCCGTGATCAGCTTGACGACGTCGCCGATGCGGCTTGCCGCGCCGGACAGCTCGTTGATGCGCGCATCGGTGCGCTCGGCCTGCGTCACCGCCTCGCTCGCAATGCGGCTCGACTCCTGCACCTGGCGCGCGATCTCGCCGACCGAGCCGGTCATCTCCTCCGTGGCCGACGCCACCGACTGCACATTGCTCGAGGCCTCCTCGGACGACGACGCCACCATGCCGGAGAGCTGCTGCGTGCTCTCGGCGGTCTTGGTCAGCGTGCGCGCCGCCGATTCGAGCTCGACCGACGCGCCCGACACCGCGCCGACGATCTTGCCGACGCTGGTCTGGAACTCGTCGGCGAGCTTGAGCATGTCGCGCTTGCGCGCCTCGGCGGCCTTGGCTTCGTTCGCCTTCTGCTCGCCGCGCAGACGATCCGCCTCGATCATGCTGCTCTTGAATGCCTGCGTGGCGGCGCCGAGCGCGCCGATCTCGTCCTTGCGGTCGCCGAGCGCGAGCTCGGCGGCCATGTCGCCGCGCGCGAGGCGTAGCATGACGTCCTGGATCTTCAGCAGTGGCGAGGTGACGCGGCGCGACACCATCATGATCATCGCGCCCGCAACCAGCATCGCGACGACCAGCAGCGCGAGCTGCAGCCGCAGCGAGCGGATCGCGGCCGCGTGCTGCTCCGCCGCATAGTCCTTGGCGGTCTCGAGCGCCGCTTCGGCGACGCCGAGCAGCACGGTCAGTTTCGGCACCGCGACCGGCGTCCAGGTCGGGACCGTGAAGCCGGAGGGCTCGCCCGCGATCACGGCCTTGAAGGTCTTCAGCCGCAGCTCGGTGTAGCCGCTCTGGAAGAAGTCCTGCTTGGCGCGGTTGAACGCCTCGGTGAAACGCGGCGGCATCGGCAGCGCGGCGGACATCGCCTCGAGCACCGCCCAGACGCTCTCGATCTTGGCAACGCCGGCGACATATAGCTCGACCGCGTTCGGCGCCACCGGCATGCCGGACATCGGGTTCGAGACCATGACCGAGACGTCGCCGGCGGTGTAGCGCACCGTCCAGGCGAGGTTCTTCAGCTCCATCAGCTGGTCAATGAACGCATCGTCGAGCTTGACCAGCCGGGTCAGCCGCATCGACATGCTCTCGAGCTGGCTGATCATGTCCGAGGTGACGTCGACGTAATCCTTCTCCAGGCTCGGCCGGCGCGCCGACTTCGGCTGGCGCAGCGCCGCTTCGCTCTCCTGCTGCAACGCGGCGAGCTTGGTGAGCGTCGCCTCGAAGGCCGGCAGCAGCGAGGTGCGGTCCGGGAAGTCGATCGTCTTCAGCACCTCGAGGGCGGATTTGAGCGCGGGCAGCTCGGCGTCGCGCGACTTCTGAATGTCCGCGCTGAGCGGGCTCATCACTGCGTCGGTGCGCAGCGCGCGGGCGCTGATGGCGCGATCGAGCCGCAGGTTATGCAGCGCCGTGAACATATACGCCGACGCGTTCGCCGACGCCGCGATGCGATCGACCACATGCAGCCGCGTCCATGACGCATAGGCGCCGAACGCGAGCGCCACCACCAGCGCGCCGGCCAACGCTCCGATCACCGACTTCAACAGAACATTGACCGACAGGCGATTCATTTTCGTGCCCCTAAAATCCCACGTGCCTTACGCTGCCCGCACCGTGGCGACGAATTTCTCGACTTCGCTCTTGAGCGCGCCGCTCTCGCGCGCCAGCGCCTGCGCCGAGCTCAACACCTGCGACGAGGCGGAGCCGGTCTCGCTCGCGCCGCGATTGACATCCGTGATGTTGGTGGCGACCTGCGTCGTGCCGTGCGCGGCCTGCGCGACGTTGCGTGCGATCTCCTGCGTGGCGGCGCCCTGCTCTTCCACCGCGGCCGCGATCGCGCTCGCGATCTCCGAGATGCGGCCGATCGTGCCGCCGATCTCCTTGATGGCAGAGACCGAGTCATTGGTCGCGGCCTGCATGGCGCCGATCTGTGTGCCGATCTCTTCGGTCGCCTTCGCGGTCTGCGAGGCGAGCGCCTTGACCTCCTGCGCCACCACCGCGAAGCCGCGGCCGGCCTCGCCGGCGCGTGCCGCCTCGATCGTGGCGTTGAGCGCCAGCAGATTGGTCTGCTCGGCAATCGCCGTGATCAGCTTGACCACGTCGCCGATGCGGCTCGCTGCCGCCGACAATTCGCCGATGCGCGCATCCGTCTTATCCGCTTGCCGCACAGCCTCCGCGGCGATCTTGCTCGACTCCTGCACCCGCTGCGCGATCTCGTTGACCGAGGTGGTCATTTCTTCGGCTGCGCTCGCGACGGTCTGCACATTGCTGGAGGCCTCTTCCGACGCCGAGGCCACGGCGCCGGAGAGGCGCTGGGTGTTCTCCGCGGTGCGGGTCAGCGTGCCGGCGGCCTGCGCGAGCTCGCCCGAGGCGGTCGAGACCGCATTGACGATATTGCCGACGGTCGTGTGAAAATCATTGGCAAGGCGCGCCATCTCGGTCTTGCGCATATTGGCGGCGCGGATCTCGGTCTCGCGTTGCTCGCCGCGCAGCCGCTCGGCTTCGGTGAGGCTGTCCTTGAACGCCTGCATGGCGCCGGCGAGCGCGCCGATCTCGTCCTTGCGTTCCGCATAGGCCACCTCGACCGACACATCGCCGGCCGCAAGCTTGCGCATGCCGCCCTGGATCACGTCGAGCGGACGGGTGACGCGACGCGTGATCAGCATCAAGATGCCGAGGCCGAAGGCGAGCGCGACGGCGAGCAGGACGAGTTCCACCATCAGGCGCGACATCGCGGCCGAACGCTGCGCCGCGGCATGCTCCTTGGAAATGTCGAGCGCGGCCTCGGCGACGTTGAGCAGCAATGCGAGCTTGGCCACCGTCAGGCTGGACCATTGCGCCGGGGTCAATTCAGCTTTCTCGTTGGCGGCGAGCGCCTTCATCAGGCGGTCGCGCTGCGCCAGAAAATCCTTCGAGAAGAACTCCTGGTTGGCCTTGTCGAGCGCGGTGGTGAAGCGCGGCGGCAACGGCATGCCGCCTGCGACCTGCTCGAGCGAGGACCAGGTGATCTCGAGCTTGGCGGCATTGGCGGCATATTTGAGCATCACATCCGCCGGCAGCGGCAATCCGGCGAGCGCGTTGGAAATGAGCGCCGAGGCATCGCCGGCGGTGTTGCGCGCAACCCAGCCGAGCTGCTTGATCTCCATCAGCTGATCGATATAGCCATCTTCCAGCTTGATCAGCCGCGTCAGGCGCGCCGACAGCTTGTCGAGGGTCTCGATCAGCGCGGTGCCCTCGTCGAAATATTCCTTGGAGAAGCCGGCGCGCCGCGCCCCCTTCGGCTGGCGCACCGCCGCGTTCGCCTCCTCCTGCGCCGCCTCGAGCTTCTTCACGCGCTGCGCGAGATCCGTGATCGTGGCGCGCTGCTCGGGAAAATCGATGCGCTCGAGCGCCGCGAGCGCGGATTTGAGGGCAGGTAGGTCGGCCGCGCGCGCCTCCTTGAGCTGCGCGTTCATCGTCAGCACCGATTCCTCGGCGGTGAGATCACGCGCGGTCGTGTTGCGATCGACGCGCAGATTATGCAGCGCCGTGAACATGTGGGTGGTCGCCTCGGCGACCGTCGCGATGCGCGTCGCGCTCGTCACCCGCTGCCATGAGCCCCACGCCGCTGCCGCGAGGCCGGCCATGACGACGGCGAGCAGCAGCCCGAAGACGGACTTCAAGAGAACGTTGACCGACAGACGATTCATGAACTCCCCCCAAGACGCCGCGCGGTCTAGGCCGCCCGCACCGTGGCGACGAACTTCTCGACTTCGCTCTTGAGCGCGCCGCTCTCGCGCGCGAGGGCCTGGGCCGAGCTCAAGACCTGCGACGAGGCGGAGCCGGTCTCGCTCGCGCCGCGGTTCACATCCGTGATGTTGGTGGCGACCTGGGTGGTGCCGTGCGCGGCCTGCGCGACGTTGCGCGCGATCTCCTGCGTGGCGGCGCCCTGCTCTTCCACCGCGGCCGCAATCGCGCTCGCGATCTCCGAGATGCGCCCGATCGTGCCGCCGATCTCCTTGATGGCGGAGACCGAGTCATTGGTCGCGGCCTGCATCGCGCCGATCTGGGTGCCGATCTCCTCGGTCGCCTTCGCGGTCTGCGAGGCGAGCGCCTTGACCTCCTGCGCCACCACCGCGAAGCCGCGGCCAGCCTCGCCGGCGCGCGCCGCCTCGATCGTCGCATTGAGCGCGAGCAGATTGGTCTGCTCGGCAATCGCCGTGATCAGCTTGACCACGTCGCCGATGCGGCTCGCCGCCGCCGACAACTCGCCGATGCGGCTATCGGTCTTTTCGGCCTGCCTTACGGCTTCCTGG